>Ga0265301_10000941_pt1 | contig 40006 bp, 55 predicted proteins | sample AusTroGonzalo_MG_2_FD_193488 | JGI IMG/M metagenome (GOLD analysis project Ga0265301, IMG submission 193488) | Bovine rumen microbial communities from tropical cattle in Woodstock, Queensland, Australia - Gonzalo_04 | ecosystem: Host-associated > Mammals > Digestive system > Stomach > Rumen ...
CTTCGCACCTTTGATCCAGGTGGTGGTGCTGTCCCATGCCGGGTACTGGGCGTCAAACTCGTCAGGAATGATGGATGCCATATTGTCGACAGTCATCATCGGGTGTGCGTCCTGGAAGTATAATCCGCTCTCGGAGCGTGTGAGCGTTCCGTCGAGGTACTGGGTGGGCTTGTAGGCCTGCCGCCATCCTACGACATGACGCATCGCGTTTTGTATTTCTTTAATTCTCACCATTTTCGTTCTGATATTAAGTAGGGGTGCAGGGCGAGCCCCACACCCCCGACATTGACACTATTGGCATTAATCAGTGTTATTCCTCTGCCGGCTGGAAGTCAGCGGCGTTGGTTACATAGACCGGCATGCCGAGCGGCACGTTGGCGCCACGGGCTGCGATTTCGGCCTTGATGATCGGGTTGGCGACGGTTGACGGGTTGCTGTTGTAGGCAACGATGAAGGCAGCGTCGACAGAGAATCCGAAGTATTCCTTGACGTTGCAAGTCATGTCGGCTGAAGCGTCACCAGCGATGCTTGACTGGTCACCAACGGCGGTGTAGTAGTGGTAGCCCACCTCTGTGCCGATATAAGGCAGCATGGTGACGCCCCACTCGTGGAAGTTGGCGCGGGTGTTACGCAATGCCTCGCGGTCGACACGTGTCAAGAGACCGACGTTACCGTCAGCGACAGCGAAGAATGTGCCGTTCATACCTGACTCGTCGACGACGTTGTTGGTGAAGTGGAACACCTTGCCGTCGTATTCGAGCTGCTTGTTCACGTCGTTATACAAGCCGTGTTGTGCGAGCTTACGCATGAGCGAGTCGACACCGGCGTTGCCGATGATGTGGATCTGCTCTGGGTATGCGTTGGCGCGCATGATAGGGTTGATGTCGCCGAGGACCTCGGTGGCCATCTGCTCAGGCACCTCCATGACATTGCTCGAGATGGTGTAGTTGAGCGGGTTGGTGAAGACCTGAGTCTTCTGGGCTGCGAGAGCTGTAACGGCTGCGCTGTCGAGAGCGCCTGCCAATGCACGGCTCACCTTCTCCATCTTACGTGCGAAGTCGTGGTCGTAGCTGATTTCGTTGTTCATGTAGAGCGACGGAACCATGGTGAAACCGACGGCGTAGGTAGCGAACACCACGGTGTAGAGCGCTGAGGTGTTCTCGTCGTCGCTGATGGCGCATGAGCGCACGTTGGCGACAGTGACGTCACCGTCGTAGTTAATCACCGGGATCTGCACGGTGTTGCCCATAGAGGCGAAAGCACGCTCGCGCAGGAATGGTGAGATGATTGAGTTCGGAGCGTCGGTCTGGCTGATGAAGAAGTCCATAGCGCCGTACTCCAATGGGCGTGTCATGTTCTTGTCGAAGTCTGGGTTATTGATACGCCAATTCTGTAATCTGGTTGCAACTAATGACATAGTGATTGATATTTTAAGTTGTTAGTGAATGGCGGCGGTTTACCCTTGACACGCTGCTGTTAATTGTCTCTTTATTGCATCGGCAATGCTTTGACGTTGTTGTCTTTCCAAGCCTTGTCAAATGCCTCTGTGTAGGCTCTTGTGCCGTAGGCGATGCCTTGCGACATGAGAGTCGCTTTGATTGCTTCTGAAGCCTCGGCCTGTGTCCTGGCTCCGCTGATGGATACCGATGTCACATTGCCGTTGGCATCCGTCTGCACCGTGGCAGGGTGCTGTGGACTCGTGCCTGTGCCCTGCTGCTGGCGTCCCTTGTCGAGGATGTCGAGTGTGTCAAGCTGCTGCATGAACATCTCTCCCACCGTGTAAGGGTTGAGCTGGTTCTGAGCGTTGCGCTTGACGGCGCCGTTCTCATCCATGAAGGCGAGAACCTTGCCGCCATTGCCATCGTCGATGTACTGCGGCTTCATGGCCTTGACGGCGTTCACAGCCTGATCCACGAGGACACGTGTCACGTTGTCGGTGAGACCTGCCTTGAACTTCAAGCCGGCCTTGACGGCGTTGAGCTCGTTGTCGACTTGCATGCCCAGCAGCTCGGTGGCGTGACGCTGTTCCTGCTCCTGATACTTGGTGTTCAGGGCATTGTAGTCGTTTGTCACGCTGGCGAGGTCGGCCTTGGCCTGCTTGAGCTGTTTCGCTGTCTCGCCATCCGCACCGCCCTTGGCGATGACCTCGTTGAGACGAGTTATCTCCCTGGTGTTGGCGTCGATGGTCTTCTGCAGATTCGCTGCCTCGTCAGCTTTGGCCTTGAGGTCTCCGATGACGCGCTTGGCGTAGTTGTAGGTTTTCTCGGTGCCGTCCTTGGCGATGCCGGAGGTGGTCAGGATGTCGTTATCCAAACCGCCGTAAATCTCGCCTATCTTGGTGGCGATGACGTTATCCTCGTCGTTCCTCGAGAGTGTGACGATAGCCGATTTCTGCGCGTCGGTCAATGTGGCGAGCACGGCGTTCTGATCAAGAATTTCATTTGTTAGTGCCATAGTGTTTCCCTTTCTTTTATGGTTTTACTTTTTCTTTAATGATGACTGTTTCTTGTCGTCTGCCGGTGCCCATCCCTCGGCGCGTAGTTTCGCCATGATTTTCTCGGTCATGGCGGCTTCCTTGGCTTCGTCTTCTTCTCTCTGACGTTTCTCGGCGGCTTCTTTGGCTGCCTTGGTGCGTGCCGCCTTATCGGCTGCCACACGCTCAGCGTTGGCCTTGAGCCACTCTGTCGGGTTGTGCAACACCTCTACGGTGTAGCCTTGCTGGCGGAGGTTGTGGAGCATGCCGTTCTCAAACTCCTTCTTACCGAAGATCTGAATTCTTGGCGTGCTGAGTCTCTTGCCAGTGTTTGAATCGAATTTCACCTGTTCGATGCGGCAGTGGTAGCGAGCCTCCTCACCTTTCGGGCAGTCGAAGTTGTCTGCCGTGAGGTCGAGGATGCTGACCATGGTGCCGTCTTTAGTCCTGATTTGCTGCATAACTTAATAGTGTTTGTTTGATTTGGCTTATTTTCTTATCATACGAAAGTGCCGAGCCAAATTCCAGCACATTCATATTCTCTCTCTCGAAGCGGCGCACCCACTCTGGGAAGTTGACCTTCAGACGCAGTGTCTGCGCGTCTATGAGGCCTTCCTTGAAGAGGTTTGTCGCTTCGTTGGTGGTCAAGTGGTGTAACGGCTCCAGCTCGAACAGCAGCATCATGCGGCGCATCTGCTGGGGGTCGTTGTGATACTCTGTCTCAATGATCTGGCGCTGCATGGCGTCAAGCTCCGTCTCCGACGCTCCAGCATCTTTTGCGGCCTTGTATTCCTCGCGCAGCTGTGCTGTGGTGGCGAGGTAGAACTTGGTACCGTAGTTGATTGACGCGCTGATGAAGTCGGTGTCATAACGCAGGAGGCAGCATGTGCTGTCAACGAACTGCTGAGCCTCTTCGAAGCCGCGTTTGACACGGTTCAGCACCGTGGTCTGCGACTCGAAGTTGGCCATTATCTGCTGCTCGTTGAGCGCCTCACGCTGTGTTATCTCCTCCTCCTGTCCCACTACCGCCGTGATGATCTCGGAACGCAGACGACGCTCCTCACCGACGTTGTATTCGAGTGAGTTGCGATCCACGGTGAGCATCTGCACTGGGTTTCTGAGGTCAGGCTGTTCCTTGCCGTCCGGGACGGGGATCTCCACGAAGGAGCCAGGGCCGATGGTGCGTTTATCGCCACACTTAGGACAGCGCAGCAACATGCCGCTGGCATCGTACTGGTAGAAGCCCTCTCTGTTTTTGAGATAGCCTCCGTCGCAGTAGTCGCCGTTCTCGGCATTGCTGAAATCACACGCCTGCTCGTAGCCGCTATAAATCGGATAAGCCCCCGAGAGGTCGAGCTGACGCTTGCTGAGGTGGTAGAACAGGAACCAGTCCAAGGAGTCGAGTTCCTTGGTCAGCGGCGAGCGTTTGACATCGGGGTCTTCCAATGACAGAGGCTCGTTCCAGAAGAAGCGTGCCGGACAATAGCCGAGGTTGTGCGGGTGCTCCGAGAGCAGCTCGCCGACGTGGCCGTCCTTCGTCTCCTTGAAGGTGCGATATGATGCGCTGTCGATGACAGCGATACGTCCGCCGTCCTGGTGGAAGATGATGTAGTCCATCACGCCAGTGTCACGGTCGGCCTTGTAGGCTATGACCGAGCCGATAGGCAGCCAGTAGAAATACGGTTCAGGACGTTCCGTGGTCTGCTCCTCTGGGAGGTCGCATATCAGTACCGAGTTGATGTCGGTCTGAAAGAACTCCCATCCTTTTGTGCTCCACACCGAAGGCTCGTTGAGCTTGGTGGTGCGGTACTCTTCCCAGTCGTCGGCGAGCTCTGGTGCGGTGAACTGATACGAGAACACGGGATTGCGCCCGTCGAAGATGCGTGAGAGCTTGTCGAAGCACACCGACGTGATCTCGTTGGTCTTGACAGGCCAGCGGAACATCGCCAGGAAGGTCTTGTATTTGTCATGCGGCAGGATATTCTTCACGAAGGCGAGGAAATCCGTCGTAGGCTGGTACAAATACGACGAGAGCCGCATCTGCGCGTGGAAACGGATGCGGTACTGATGAAACTCGGCGCGCTTGATTGTCTCGCGGCGGGCACCCTCAGTGATGATCTTATTTACTCTCTCGGCGGTTAAGACTTCCATTTTTGAACTCGTATTTGCTGTCTTTAGGCAATTGCCATCCTCCGTTGTTTGTCATGCCAAGCAGTCGCTCGGCGTGGCTGAACTCGAAGTCCTGCGACATGTTGTGCTCAGGTACGACGAGCGTTACTGTTGTTGTCTTGGCATTCATGGCTGTTGATGTTAGTTGCTGGCTGGCACGAGGTCAGTCAATGGGTTGAAGTCGGTCGGTGAAACGATGGAGAATTGGTCTGAGTAGTTTGGCGGGAAGCTCCACGAGATGTTGTTGAAGTCGAGGTTCTCGAAGCCGCCGAACTGCTTGTCGCCAACGAACAGCGAGCGCACTGGGATTGGATAGAATGTCGTTGCCGTGGTCTTATCCTTGAGTGCACCGATCTGACCGTTCTCATTGAACAGGTAGACACCGAGGTTGTTGAAGCGTGCCTCGCACATGAGAGGCTTCATGGCTGCAATGATACTTTGAGGTATCTCGTCGAATCTTGCGGCGAAGTTGGTCGGGTTGCTACCCAACACTATCTCTGTACCGCCCAGACCTTCATTGCCGCCGCCTACTGTGCGTGCGTCGCCGCCGTCAGTGGTTGGAGCCTTGCAATATGGAGTGACGACGACCTTTGTGTCGGTTGTCGATGCCAACAAAGCAGTCCATGATGCCAACAGCTTGATGTCGTTGGATGATGTGAAGCAATTTTTAACGCCTGCCGAAGACTGAAGTCTGACGAAGGCCATTTTCTGAATCTGTCCGAAATTTTCTGGGCATGTCGCTGCCGGAATGGTAGTGAGGGCCGCATTAGCTGGACAATTGCATACTAATGATGACATAATTGTTCTGATTAAAGTTAAACTTGAGTGATTTAACCTGCGGCTGTCCCTTTGCCCTTTGGTTTTACGCTTGCAAAAATAATTAAAAAAGTTGACCGTCAGTCAATTACATGATAAAAAAATTTTGACGGCCAATAAAAAAGCCCCGAGGAACACGTCCACAGGGCCAAAATACAAACGTATGAAAAAACAAAACACAAGGTATTCAATGAACTTTCACACCTCGCACGCCGCCACCGTACGGCTTGGTATTGCCGTCGATGATCTCTTTCTCGTAGATGCCCGTGAGGCAGTCCTCGATGTCATCATGGTCATTAGCTCCGAAGTTGCGCAGAAAGCGTGTGAGGTGGTCGTATATCGTTGGGAAGCGTGTCTCCCAGCCGAAAGGCATGATAATCTGAGCGTTGACGGCGGCGGCGTTGCTCACGATGCGGCTCTCCTTGTTCGCGCCTTGGTAGAACGCCATGGTGTTGGCCTTGACCTTCGGACGGATCTGCTTCTCGAAGCCCGAACCGCCGTTGTTGGATTCCACCCATGCGCGCTGTGTGCCGTTGCGGTTTATCATGGCAGGCACAGTGACGGTGGTCACCTCGGTGCTTTCGTCGGTGTATTCCATGTCGGTGATGAGCGCGAACAAGATAGGCTCAAAACGCTTTGTCTGCTCGTTGTAGAACTCGTTGGGCGATTTATATATGTCGTAGGTCGCAGAGGCGAGGAAATCGTCTCCCTCGTCGGCTACGTCGGTGTAGCTGCCGCTTCGGACATAGGTACCGTAGTCGGACTTCTCAACGTATGTCTTGAACGGATGGGCGTATAGTCGGCCTTCGGCTCCGCCTGGATTGCCCTGATAGAGGCAGTTGAACTGGACGGGGTCGAGGTCTCTCGCCTCGGTGAGCTTCTGTAACGAGTGACGTGCGGGCCACAGGGCCTCGCCTTTCTGTCGCGGGTCGAGCTCCGTCGGATCGCCTGTCTTGATGGCCTCGAAGTTGATGCGCACCCATGCGCCGTGAGGGACATCCTTCACGTCATCCCAGCTGGTGACGTCTATCACCTGCTCGCCTGACTGCATGATGCGTCCGATGAGGTCGTCCTCGTGCCAGCGTGTGAAGACGATGAGCTCCTGGCTGTCGTTGTGGAGACGTGTGCGCACTACGGTGGTGTACCACTTCCACGCCGCCTCGCGCACCACAGGCGAGTTGCCTTCGGCATAGTCCTTGTAGACGTCGTCGAGTATCATCACGTCGATGGTCTTTGATGTTAGCGAGCCGCCTCTGCCTACGACACGCAGCGAGCCACGGTGTCCGACCATCTCTATCACGTCGCTGTTGCGGAGGTAGTTGTTCGACATCGTGACGACGTTGGAGCCTGATAGGTATGTGTCTGGGAAGAGCTCGCGGTATTCGTCGGTGTCGATGATGCGCTGGACGTCACGGTTGAAGTCCTTCGCTATGGTGGCGGCGTACGAGCCGATGCCTATCTTGGTGTCGGGATCGAGGCCGAGCATGAAGGACGGGAGCATACGAGATGACATTTCGCTTTTACCTGTCTGAGGTGGTAGTGATATTATCATCTTGCGTATCGCTCCGTGAGCGAACATGTCGAGTAGCCTGATGAGGACGCGGTGTATCTGTGTCGCGTCATAGTCGGGCTTCATGTAGCGCACGAAGTTCTCGTACACACAGCGCGCCATCTCCTGCCTTACGGCCTTTCGTCCTGCCTCAGATATTTCCATTATAGTTTTATTCCGTATTGTTCTTGCATCAGTTTCGTCGCCCATTGAGGGATGCTGTCGCTTGCCTCGAGTTCCTTGACGTAGGATTTCAATAGCTCGGCGACTTCTTGATTTGGAGTGTTGCATCCTTGAAATCCGTACACTTCTTGGATGTAGCCGATGTCGGCTTTCAGTTTCTCGTTGTGTGTGAACGCCTCACGATCGCCACCGAGGACAAAGACGATAGCGAGCAGCTTGGCGGCTGTGTCCTTGCCTATCGCCGTCAGTCCTGCCGCCTTGCAGGTGTCATTCCATTGCTTCTTGAAGTCGTTCATCTCACTTTGAATTTGTCGCACGCCTTCGTGCCTCTGATGATGAGCCACTGCTGGTGTGGACAGCGCAGACCGATGTACGAGCCGTCCTTGGCCGTATTGATGGGCTTGGTGTCCCACGTAGCCAGCGCGCAGTGGTCGCATATCTCAGTCGGTTGTGTCGGTCTCGTAGTCTTTGCCATAATGCTGCTCCATATATCTCTCGTGTTCGATGTCCTCCAGCAGGTCGGCAAGACGCTTCTTCTGCTCGAATGTCATGCCCGCCGTCTCGTCTTTGACGGTGATGTCCTGCTTCATCTCGGTCTTTGATTCGGTCTTCTCCGCTATGCCATTGATGCGTGCCGTGAGATTGGCGTTGTATAGTCCGACGAGAGAACCGCGTATCTGTTGACCGCGGATGCGGAGTTCTATCGCGTGTATGATACTAAAATATTCGGGCTGTTGTGCTGTATCGGACTGCTTGAATACCGTCCAATTCGATATGTTAGCGAAGTCGCAGAAGTCCTCTATGGTGTAGGGAGTCGGGACGGTCTCTTTATATTCGAGTGCTTTGGCTTTGCTGCCGTTCTTTGCGGATTGTTCGCTGCCGACGGTCTTTTTTGCGCTTACCTCTATCGGATTGTTGTCGCAGCTTTCAAAATATGCGTCGGCGACCTTTGCCAACTCGAGGGGTGTCTTGAACTTCGGCGGCCTGCCGACCTTCGATGCGATTGTGTCTCTATTCATGGTTAATGATTTTTGAAAGCCATTGCAAATAAATTTGGTTGCTGATTTGCGCCGTCATCACGGGCGGCACGCTCATGCCGTTCTCCTTCATCCATATCCATTCGTACTTCAACCAATCGAGGTTGCTGCATCCGAGGATTTTGTCGAATGGGCATTGAGCGAAGAGCACGATGGGCGCACCTTTCTTCACGATGCGTTTGTACTCAGCCCATAGCAGGTCGAGCGGTATCACGCTGTCCCACTTGTTAGCAGTCGTCCCATACGGCAAGTCGCAGATGATGCAATCCACACTCCCGTCGGGGATGCGTTTCATCCCCTCCAGGCAATCCTCGTTGTATATCGTATCAAGCTGTATCATACCCTTGTCAATGTTTATTATGTTATATGTGCGTAGTCACCGACCTTGCACTTCACCATCTTCTGCATCTCCCTCAACGCGTCGCCCTCCGTGTCCGAGAAAAATCCTCCGTTAATGTTCATAGTGTGTGTTGTTTATAATGATTTATCTTACCATACGTTAGTATTGCTGAGACCAGTGAGATGTATTTCGTCGCCCATTACGGTGTATTCTTCGCCGTTAATCATCAGTTTCCACCCAAAAGGGAAGTATTTGATGTCTTCGTGCTTGAGAGCACATACAGGCTCGCTGAGAAATACTTTCTTGGTTTTATTGCCATCGTAATACTCGAATGTCGTCTTGAAATTCCACATCATTTCAGAAACATTGAGCGTGCCATAGACGATACCTATCGCATACCTGATTTTTCTCTTTGTCAAATATCTCATCAAGCCACTGGTCGGGCGTGCCACAATCGGCGAAGAATCCGAGCTGGAGGGCGAAGCCTGCTTTATCACTACCGCCGCAGGTGGCATCTCCATATCCTCATGAGAGGGGCGGCTTTGACCGTAAGCCGCCAGAACCGTAAGAACGAAATTCATTTCTTATCTCAAGTTATCCGTTGCAAAAATACATAAATTATTGAATAACAGTCAACATTTTGCTAAAAATTTTCTATGGCTCAAAAATTTCAAATGTGTATTTGTCGTCGAAAAAGCCCATGCAACCGAGCCGACACTTGGGATTGAACTCGCCCGTCTCGTCGTAGTACAGCGAATGGCACTTGATGCCGCGCTGCCGGATGAAGTCGGCCACGTCCTTGTCAGTCCACCAAAGGATGGGCAGGAACACTTCGACGTGCTGTTTCTTCGAGCCGTACAACCGGCACACCGTAGGCTCCTTGTACCGCTTTGCACGCTTGGTCGATTCACAGCGTCGGATGCCTTGCACGCTTTGGTCGAGTATCTTGTATTCCTTCAACTCCGAACAGCAGAACCGCCGCAGGAAGTTCGGGAATCCCTTCGCCTGAATGACCTCGGCAAATGACTTGCGCCTGACTACCTCCACGCCGTTGTCCCGACAATGCTTGATGGTGCCTGGCGGGTCGATGGTTGTGTTCTTGTAGATGGCTCGGTACTTGATGCCAGCCATTCGTGCTAATTCCAGTATCACGTCCGAGTCCTTGCCCCCACTGTAGCTGATTTCTATCGGCTCATCGCTCGCAGCCGTTGCCATCTGTAGCAGTCGGATGGCTCGCGCAATCTTCTTGTCGAGCGGTTCCTTGCTTGGATCTATCCATTTCGAGCGGTTCCTTGGATCCACATGATTGTCATCAAATAAATCTAGTTGCATATTTTTTTATATTAAGTGGTTTTATTGTTTTACCTCCAATATATCGTCAAACATGCTGTGGCACTGGTCGTAACGCTTCATAAAGTCTCGCTTCATCTCCTCGGTGGGGATATAGCGGTTCATCTCGCTGCAGAACTTATCCAGATCCTCTTAGTAGAAGGATGAAAAAGGACAAAATCAGGGAATCCTGCTTTTGTTCCCATCGCTTTGAATCGTGCGGCCTCTATATAATTACGGCGACCGCCATTAGGAGAGTGATGTAATAGCTGCGCATAGCGTGGGTATTGTAATCCAAACCAACGCGCACAAGCTATCTGCATATTTTCTTCAATGTGTCTCATAATAATTTGTAATTATTGCCATATTTGTCAGGACGACCACTTTTGATAGTTCTTCCAACGCTTCGGCGTTCAATGTTTAAGACTCTGCACATTTCTCGAATTGAAATAAACTCATCCACAATAATGCCGTTTTTGATTAAGGCAATTCTTTTTTTCATTCCATTATCGCATGGTTTTTCAAGTCCAGTTTTATATGCGTGCTTCATATTCTCAGATTGTGTCACCCATTCAAGGTTTTCCAATCTATTATCATTTTTCACTCCATTGATATGATTGACTTGCATATTATCTTCCCATCCAACAAACGCCAACATTACAAGTCTATGAATAAGCCATTGATGGCGATTACCATCTTTGCCAATAAGAATAACTCGCTGATAACCGTATCGGTCTGAATTTGGCTTTAATATTTTATTTGATTTTCGTGCAGGCCATCCATTACGATGTGTTATAAAACTCTTAACTCTACCAAAATTACTTACTTGGTATAAACCTTCAAATTTAGGTATGTCTTTCCAAATTTCCATATTTCCCCCTTTCGTTAGAATTGTAGATCATCACTACCCTCCGTGTTGAAGTTCATATCTTGTTGTTGTGCTCCTGGCATCGGCGGCAATGGAGCCAGCGGCGGGTTCTGGATCTGAACTGGCGCGCCCTGAGCTGTGGCTTTGATGCTCCAAGCCTTCACGTCGGTGTACCAGCGTCCGTTGAACTCGCGGCTCTCGATGTCGATGCCTACTGTGAGTGTGTCGCCGAGGCCAAGAGCTGCGATGTCGTTCACTTTATCGCCCCATGCAAGGCATGCCACCTTCTTTGGGTACTGCTCCAGCGTCTCAATGACGAATATCTGTTTCTGCCAAGGGCCTCGTGCGCCCTGTCCTTCGATGATGTCGCCTATTGCGACTAACTTTCCTGTGATTTCCATGATGTTATATTTTTTTTAGATTTTGCCTAATTAATCTTTTACCTCAATAAATTGACCATCTTTAAGGGCGTACCAAGTGTCAGCTTTGATGTGCTCGCCGTCAACATATTCAGTCTTGACACACGCTGGCACCCAGCTACCTTTTTTCTCATCTCTACGCCATTCGAGGCTGTTGGCTTTGAGCTGTTCAAAAAATTCTTTATTTTCCATATTTCATTGAGTTTTAAAGGTTTAACATTATTTTCTGATAAGGTAAAAGTCAGCCCATAGCTCGGCAAACTGCTTTCCGCAGTAGTCCGCTAACGCTTCGCTCTTTAAGCAAAGGCGAGAGCCGAAGTACGCATTCGTATCCGAAGGAGCGTTATACGAGCTCGCATACACGAAGCCGCAAATCGCACCGAAGTGCGCACCCCCACCGAACAGGACAAGGGGGTGATTCTCCTTCCAGCTTTCAGATTCCGCCTCGTATTCCGCTTTGGTCTTGTAAAACCAGAACCAAGGATACCAGCGATATTCGCCTTCCGTGAATTGAGGTTCCCAGCCTTCATTGAGAGCCGCCACGATTACGCGGAGCTTCAGATAAGCGACAAGGTCGTGACTTGCGCTGTCACCAAGTTCGTTGGTAATGAAGTCGTGAGCCAATACAAACGGGTGGTCGGGATTGGTTTTACATAGCTCGTTACAGGCATCCTCGAAGGTCTTGATGCGCTCCGTAACAGGGCGGTTGTCCTTCGGGGTGAAATCTACGTCAGGGAACAGGTTCTTAATGATTTGTTTGCCGTTGTCGTCAGCCTTGTTATAGGCGTTAACGATGTTGTCAAGTTTAATTTCCATGGTGTTGCTGTTATTTGGTTGATTTTTTGTTTGTCTTGGTTTTCACTTCGCCCGTGGTCTTGTCAACCACTTCTTCTGTCTGTGGCTCGTAGCGGCTGCGTCGCTGTCCGTTGGGAACGGCGAAGAACAGTGGGGCGAGGCTCCGGTACTGAAGCCGGAACCACGTCACCACACTGCGTTGGATATTGTGTTCAATTGTCGCCATTGATTGTCTCTTTGAGTTGTCTGATTACATCACTGCCGAATGAGTGCTCGGTGAGCTTGATGAACTCGGCAACAGTGAACTTGTCTTTGTGGATGTCAATGTTGTGCGCTTCACAGAACTGTCTGCGTCCCATCTCACACGAGCCTGTGAGGGTGTGATGCCACTGGAACAGGTCTGCTGCTGGAATGGTGTCCTTGCCTTTACAGAAGTCAATGAATCGTTGAATCTTCTCTTCTGTCGGCAGGTTGTCGTCGAACTTCTGCTGCGCATCACGACGAGCCTCCTTGAGTGTCTTGCCGTGAGCGAAGAAGTCGCCGACGCGTGCGATGTAACACGGCACCATCTCTGTGTTGTGTCTGATGGTGAAGCCTTCGGCATAGCTGCCATGTACGGCGGTGATGGCTGTCGGTACGTCATCGATCGTATAGAGTTTGTGGCCGTCGAACTCCATCATACCGTCACCGTAACCGTAACCGTAACCGGAACCGTCACCGGAACCGTCACCGTCACCGGAACCGTAACCGTCACCGGAACCGTCACCGGAACCGTAACCGTCACCGGAACCGTAACCGTAACCGGAACCGTCACCGTAACCGTAACCGTCACCGTAACCGTAACCGTAACCGGAACCGTCACCGTAACCGTCACCGTAACCGTCACCGTCACCGGAACCGTAACCGTAACCGAGCGTAAGGAACTTCTCAATCTTCTCTTCCAATGTTAGAACACCCATGGCATATGGCTTTCAAGGTTTGTAATTGCTTTTTCAGTTAGCGGTATAATCTGACATACGCGGTTCAGAATCATACTGCTGACCTCTGGCGACACTTTGCCGGTTCTGATGCCGTCGTTGGCGATTTGCGACAGGCAGCTCGCACCTTCCCACTTCCAAATGTTGCGCACCTTGCTGACTTTGCATGTGTCGTTTTCGATTTTCTCAAGTGTACCGAAGTACACGCCTGCGTCATAGCTTCTGACGAGGACTTTCTTACCGATGTATTCTTCCATGATTGTTTGATTTTTAAAAGTGTTTTTATTTTTGTTTGTCTTGATTGCCGAATAAGTATCTATCCATCCGATGATGCAAACCGCCCACACGAACGGCCAGAACATGCCGACCATCCACCATAGCGACTTCATCTTCTCGTCTTCCTCGTCACGCCCGAGCGCTCGTGAGGTTACCGCCCACATCAGGCAATACGCCGCGACGATTATCAGTATCACGTATTTCGTTGCCATATTACCTCCTCCTGCTTTTAGTATTCTTCTTCTGCGATACCAAGATTCTCTTGTATGCCTTCCATCTTCCAAACCTTGACGTCGGTGTACCATCTGCCGTTAAACTCGCGGCTCTCGATGTCGATACCGAGCGTCAGCGTGTCGCCGAGGTTAAGCGCCTGCGCCTTGTCCACCATGTCGTTGAAGAGCAGGCATGCTATCTTCTTCGGGTACTGTTCCATCGTCTCGATGACGATCGTCTGTTTAGTCCATGCGCCTCGTGCGCTCTGTCCCTGCTGTGTGTCGCCTATCGCGACCAATTTTCCTGTGATTTCCATGATGCTAAATTTTTGCCATAACCTAATCGTTTACTTCGATAAATTGACCATCTTTAAGGGTGTACCATGTGTCGGCTTTGATGTGTTCGTCGTCAACATATTCAGTCTTGACACACGCTGGCACCCAGCTACCTTTTTTCTCATCTCTACGCCATTCGGCAAGTGTAATCCTCCTTTCTCCTGTTCGTCTTTTAAGGCCCGTATTGCCTGTTTTAAGGCGCGATACACCAGCGCACGTATAAATTCACGCTGGACGCGAGATAATCGCTTACACGAGCCTGCGGCCACCTCTACGTAAAGATTTTTAATTGTCTCGTTGTCAACATCGCACAGCTCGCGGCACACTGGGCGCAGATCCTTGATGCCTTTGAACTTAGTTTTCTGCTTGTTGAGCTTCTCCTCGAACACGTCCGTCTTGAAGACGTCGCCGATGGTCATTGTGTTGATGTCTTGTGTCATTGCTTATCCTCCCCCTGCTTTTTGAATACAACATCGTCGCCGTTGATGTAGCGTGTGCACAGACCGCTGCAATACGGGTTGTTGATGAATTTGGCGTCGCACTGTTTCAGGCATGAAATGTTTTTGATTCTCGCCTCTGACTTGAACGCGACACCTCTGACGTACACCGTCTCCCCGACGGCGATTACCTTTGTGATTGTGTCTCCTTTTGCCATGTTTCTGTGTTTTTATTGTCTGATTTCTATGTGGAAATGTTCCTTGCTGTCATCCTGTATCACGAACACCGCAGGCAGCTCCGGCGTGGCGGCGTTGAATCGCTGGCTGAAAGTGTCCGCGCTCAGCTGCTGTGACTTGTAGATGAGATCCTTCACCCTCATCTGATACACCGTGTTCATGATTTCCGTGTTGTTGTCGAGTGCATCCTGTATGGCCTTGCGGCTGTCTATCACCTCGCGTATCGTGCCGTTGGCGAGCATCTTCGCTTTGATGCGTTCTTTGGCGCGTTTCTTCCACTCCTCGAGCCATCCTTGAGGCTCATCCATCATACCGTGCTTCAGCAGGAAGCGGTACTGTGTGTCCCAGTTGCAGATGATGGCGTGCTGCTCTTTGAATTGTGTGGTGTAGTACACCTGCGCCCACATCGCCATGAAGTCGCACTTGGTGTCGAGGTCGAAGTTGCCGCTTGTCTGCGGTGCCGGACGGCTTGTCTCCACCTCGTCTTGTGATAGGTTGGTGCCCGACTTGGTGTTGCGGATCACGTCACTGAACCATTTGGGGTTCAGGCGGCGGTTTTCCGTCGTGTCGAGCGCCGCGCTGATGATGTCCTGAATCTGCTCTATCGTCAAGTTACCGGCAGCTTTGCGGATGAAGTCCACCGACATCTCGACGGTCTGCTCCGCCACGTTCTGATCGAGAGCGGCGTAGGCGTATTCGACGATTTTTCTGAGTTGTTCTGTCTCCATTTTAATTATGTTTTAATGCGTTTAGGTCGATTTTGCGTGGTTGGGGCTTTGCGCTGCCGCTGTCCTTGCGGTAGCGTAGCCAGTAGCGCAGCGTGTGGTAGTGGCTCTCGCTCTTTTCGGTGCCATCGGCAATCTTGTCATTGAGGTCGTCAATGGCGGCCTTGAGGATGTTTTCACCGAACTGCTCCGCGAGGGTTCTATACTCGGCGGCCTTGAGCCATACGAGCCCATCAGGACCGAACTTCTCAAAGCCGATTTTTGTTTCATTTTCGACACTCACGCGCGCGCCCATATAGAGTGCGTTAGCACATTCTTTATTATCCATTCTTGTTATAGAAGATAATTTATTATCTTCATTAATAGGTATGCGCGGTGCAGAATTTGCACCACGTGGCGGTGCAGAATTTGCACCATGTTCTTCAGAGCGCGGTGCAGAATTTGCACCACGTGGCGGTGCAGAATTTGCACCGCGTTGATACAGCGAAAAATTGACAATTGTGATGATGGTGGTGTTGCCATGACGGTCTCTTTTTATCTCGCCCGACTCGATGAGGATGTTGATTGCATCCATAACCGTGTGCTTGCTCATGTCGAGGGCTTCCATTATAGCATCGAGGTTGGTAATGATCTGCCCAGGCTCGAGCTTTTTACCACGCACCGACCTGTCTTTGACAGATGCCGAAAGCAGCAGCTCCATAAAGACGCGGAATACGTTTCCCTCCTTATAGTGTTGCCAGTCTTTTATGTTTCGGCTTATCTTTATCCAACCTTTACTCATCGCTTCTGTATTGTTTGTCAAATTTTGCAATCTTTGCGAGCACCAGGCTCCTCTCTCTGATGTAGGTCTCGAGGTCAATCCTGCGGATGTTCCACAGCCTGTCGAGTCCCACGAGCTTGTTTTTAAGCTCTTTCAGCTTTGCCCTTTCGCTCTTCGTCAGATTTGACACCCTCACCTTGTCACGGTCGAACTCGTTGTATTTCTTCGGATGCGGCCTGTGTACGAGCTTTGGCTTCTGAACTGGCTCTTGCACTGGCTCTGGACGCTTCATCGGCTCCAATGGCTGCGCCGGATGCTTTGCGCGATAACGCTCACGGGCTTTCGCCTTCAGCTCCTCACGGTGTTTCCAGTAGCGTTCCGTCCACTTCTTGCGGTACTTCTCAGGGTCGCGCTCGCGCTTGCGTTTGCTGTATAAGGCCACCTTGTCTTTGTTGGCGGCTCTCCACTTGCGCTGCGACTCTCTGCGTCGTGCTCTGATGGCTTCTTTCTGCTCGTCTGTCATGTCGTCGGTGATCTTCATTGTCTCTTGCGTTTTAGATATTTTATCGTTTTAAGGGCTTTTCTGCGGCGTTCCGCCCCGTGGGCGGTCTGTTCCTCATCCTCTGCGAGATATTCGCTCAGAAGCCGCAGGATCGCGTCGTATCGGTCATTGCTGATGCTTTGCATGGTCTCTCAGTTGTATATCTCCTCCATTTCTGCCAAGGCCTCACGCAGCTCGTCGTCAGTGTATTCGCGCCCGTCCTTCGGATTTTTCCCATGTTTAACTAGGAAGTTCCTGGCACGCTGCCGCAACACGTCGGTGAGGATCCCTCGTGTGTTGATTCCGCCGGCCATAGTCATGTTGTCGTTAGGCATAACCAATGGCAGCCAGTTGCGGCAATACTTCGGCATCTTCATGTCCCAACGCTTGATGCCATCCGCGTCTACTATCCTTACATCCGACACCGTATGCGTCAACAGGTCGGCTTCTATGCGTGTGCAATGGTAGATGTGGTCTCGGCTTGGAACCACCCAGATGTCGCCGTCCACCGGTGTCAGATACGAGCCGTTATGCCACAGGCGCAGCTTCTCTTTCTTGCCGTCCCTGCTTTGGCAGGCCACATATACGTGTACTTTGTCAGGTGTTATCATGATGTTATCTTTTATTCGCGTTAAGGTAGTTGGCTATCGCGTTGATCTGAGCGTCCGTCAGATCCTTGATGGCTTCAAATTGGAATGAAGCCTGGAAGCTGGCAAATGTAAGGTCGTCGAGCTTCTCAAGGTATTCTATAACCCTTGTTCTGCGCTGTGGAGGCACAGCCTGCTGTTGAGGGTGTTGAGTAGCCTGCTGTTGCTGCGCGCCCTGCTGCTTCTTCGACTTTTCCTTCCATACTTCAGCTCCGATGCCGAGGTAGCTTCCAATCTTGGTGAGGGCGTCGGTCATCGAGCCTTTGTAGGCGTCTCCGAGGTCGGCGTTGTCGTTGCCGCCATAGCACTCGTAATAGATGTCGTATTCAGGTATCTCGAAGATGGTCTTGGTGACCACCATTATTGTCTTGCCCGTAGACTGAGATGTCACGTACTCGGTCTTGGTGCGCCAGGAACCGACACCGAACACATCATTGAGACGCTCGGTTACATAGATGGCGTTGATGGTTGACAGGTAGCTCTTTGTCGGATGCGGTTTGATCGCCTCCTCTGGCAGCGGAGCCTCGAGCTTCGCCTTCATCTCTTCTGTTATCTTCTTTGTATCCATACGTTTTTTATTTTGAGTTTCGTCTGTTTCTTTCTATGATTTTGCACTCGAAGCGCACGATGCCCTTGTGGATCGTCTTGGCTTCCTTCATCTCGTTGAGCTTTATCGTCGACAGCAGCTTCTTTGAGTTGGCCGAGCCGCCTGTGCGGTCGGCGTAGCCGTGACGCTGGTAGTATTCCCTCACCAGGCGCGAGCCGTATGTCTTCAAGGCCTCACGCTGGCTGATGAACTCCGAGGTCTTGTGCTGCTCCGCGAACCTCCCGCAGCGTGCCGCCGCCTCAATGGCTCCGATGATGTCGTCGTATAAACCATATTTTTCTTTTTTATCTTGTGTGGGAAGGGCAGGAATCGAACCTGCCTGATATAGTGTAACGAGCATTGTAATTCAGTTAATTTCCTTTCTTCCCATGTGTGCCGGCTGTACCATTCCATGCGAGGTTGGCCTTGGCCGGCGGCTGATGTATCATATTTTTTCCAGCTCATGATCCTTGAAGTATTCAAGTTTTACTTCAAGCATTTTATCGTCTATCGAGCTCTGCTGGGTGTGATAGAGATCATTAATTTGATTAAGGACAGCTTTGCGCTCATCCTGTTTTTCCTTCAGTTTGCCCTCATATATAGCTTTGATGTTGTTAATCTCGGCCTTATATTGTTCATTGATTCGTTCAACATCTGCCTTGTAATTCTTTTTCTTCTCATTCTGCATGGCTCTGAGGTCGTGCATATTCTTGATAAATTCTGTTCTTTCCATAGTGTCAATTTTTTTTAAAGTTTATAATTGCTGTTGATTAGTGGCGTGCATCCATGCGAGCTTCTCGCAAAGCTCGTCATACTTGTTCTTTGTGTCGATGAGCCCACTGATGGTTCGGCGGTTGGTGTTGATAATGCCGAGCAGGTCATAAACCAGCTGCGCCTTTTCAGCGTCGCTGTGTCCGCTCATCAGAGCCTCATACTCGCCAACACATAACAGGAAGCCATGTTCGTTGTGCTGGAGTATTGTTTTGGTCAGTTCGCTCATAACTCACTCCTCCGGCATTTTGTATTCTCCGTCATCATGTGCGATGCGTGTCTGGCTCTTTGTCTCCTCCTCATCAAAGAAGTCGGCCATCCAAGCGCCTGCCAGCAGCATCCCGACAGCCACGAGTTTGAACATTATTTCATAAGTGCCACCGATGCAGAGTGCTGGGAAGGCGGCGAGTACCATCATTGTTCCGATTGCTTTTTTCATTTTGTATAAGTCTTTTAGTTAAACAATTCTTCAACGGTTGTCTTGAGTTCTTTGGCCATTGCCGCCTTGGCCAGGTCGTCAGGCTTGCGGTATCCGAGAATCCAGCCTTTGACGGTGTTTTCTTTGGTTTGGCAGGCTGCTGCGAGACGGCGCACGAGCTTGTTGGCCTCTTTGGTGCGCTTTGCGTCCCATTCTTTAAATGCCTGTTTGTCGGCTTCCTTTGCTGCTTTGTATCGTTCCTGTAATGTCATTTATTTATTGGTATTAAAAATTTTTATTATTTTTGCATTGTGTTTTAAATACAATCACATCGCAAAATTAAACAATTATTCCATACATTGCACAAAAAAAATGAAATTTTTTAAAAAATTTTTTATTAACTTTGTAAAATATTGATAATGAATAATTTAGATGTAATTAACTTGCGAAACAAATTTGATTTAACGCAAGAAGAACTGGCAAAATTGCTTGGAGTAACACGCCGAACGGTCGCAAATTGGGAACTTGGTCGCACAATTCCAGAAGCAATGCAACGCACTTTGGAAAAGATTTCACAACAGAATGAGATTGAAATTGAGACTAAAAAGCGTAAAGTCAACCCCGACAGTATTGACCGAATGCTTGGTATTATCGAAAATCAGCTCGTACTTTTAAAAGACAGTCAGGACATGCTGAAGGACACACACGTCATGCTGAAGGACACGCACGACGTTATAATGGGTCTCCTTAAACATGACGAGATAATAACTAAAAAAATGACTGCGGCCGATGTCGCATAATACCTTTATATTAATAAGTCATGACTATGGAAGAAGCAAGATTCAGGGAGGCGTTCACGGCTCTGCGTGCCTCCAAGCGCCTCAAGGCAATGGTTTTCGCCGAGTCGGTGGGCGTAACGAAGTCTTATATCTCGCACACTGTAAGGGAGACACACCGTCCCGTGCCCGTCGGCTGGTTCGGCGAGCTGTGCCGCCGCTACGGCGTGAGTGCCGAGTGGCTGCTCACAGGCGATGGCGACATGTTCACCAAGTAAAATAACAAAATCCATATTTTACTTTAACGACTGAAAATAAAATAACATGAAAAAACTGACAACAATTATTATCATGATTACGGCCATTGCCGTGACGGCATGCAGCTCGCCAGAGAAGAAGGCACAGAAACTCATCAAGGAACAACTCAAAAAGGAACTTACCAACCCTACAACCTACAAGGCTGGCGCGTAACGTGTGCCATATCGACTTCGACACCGTGAACAAGGCGCTCAACCACGTCTCCACTGGTGGCGCGTCGGTCACCGACCGCTATGTGGCGAGGGACTGGTCTCGGGTGTGGGATGCGAACAGGCTTGTACTTGACATTTTTGCACTCCCAAAACTTTACGCATACTTTACGCAGATATTTTTTTTCGCCTCGGTGTCGAGCGGAAGACATATTGGCGTATCTTTGCACCCGAATGCACCCACAATGTGTGTGCGTTTGTTTTGTTTCCGGCTGCGCAATGAAGCGCAGCTTTTTTCGTATAAAAAAGACCGTCACTCGGACGGTCTTGCGATGAGGTCTTCGATGACTGCCGCCTGCGAGGTGTGCCTCTCCGCAGCCCTCGCCTTGAGGCGCTGCACCGTGTCTGGATGCAGGCGGAAGCAGCACAGTATCTTCCTGTCGGCCTTCGGCGGCCTGCCGTTATGGTTGTTGCTCTTTTTCATATTCTTCTATTGCTATCCATGATTTTGAAAATTCCTCGTCCTTTCAGCAGGTTTGGGCACAAATTTGCATTTAGATGCAACATTAAATCCGTCAGGTGTCTTGACAATCCATGCGCCAACAGGAACCTCATAGTGACTCCCATCTTCGTTAAACATTTTAAAGATGTTGTTATGAGAGTGCACGTAATTCTCATATTCAGTCCAATTTTTAAACCATTCTCCGAATTTAGGCGACACTCCCGTGAAGTCAATCAAATCTTTTAGGTTGTCGCCATTCCATTGAATCATTATTGGCTGTTGTTTCCGTTGTTTTTCAAGCCAAGTAATCCATCCCTCAAAGTTGTACTCAATAGACGCGCCTTGTCTTGACAAGAAATCAATTATATTTTTCCTCACTGTCTCATCATTATCCTCCCTGAGTTCAGGAATGAGTATTTCAAGTGCTTCTTTAAGTGAAGAATAGCTACTGTCAGGCCAATTCTTTTTGATTATATTAATTGCTTCTTCTTTATTCATTTTACTTTCTTTCCGATTTTAATGTCTTGTGCTTTCATAGTTAATCCTCTTTCCTTTCTATCAGCAGTGTCACATCGGCGTGGATATTGCCAATGCGTTTCCATTTGTGGTCTAAAGTCATAATGTGGTGGTTCCATTTGTGTTTGTCATAACAGAACACATTGCCATACTCGTCATCTTTATTGTCAGTGCTTGCCACATTAGCTTCCTTGTCGATGGTAAGATAGCCGCGCCCCACAGTATAGAGCAGGCGGCGGTATGCTCCCCATAAGCAGACATACACCCCATTCTCGTTTGGTTTATTCCAATAGCTATCTTCACCTTGGTTGTAAAGCACGAAGATGTCACCGTCATATACATGCATCCTTTCCTTGTCGTCTAAGTCATTGAGGCAGTTCTCACGTCTTGCATCGTAAATACTATCCACCCAAGGAACTATACACAATACCTGTACGTCCTCTCGTTGCTCCATGTCGTGAAGCATTGCCAAACTTTTCGGAGAGTTTATCCAAAGTTCGAACAGCTGCGGTTTCTTATCCTTATATTTAGCCCACACACCGATGCGATTACGCTCATCGTTGCTGCCTTCATGTCCAAGATAGGAATCAATACTTCTCCATTGGTCGGCGGGAGTCAGGCGCATCGAATGATTTAACACTTGTTTTGCCTTCGTCAAGATGTTGATAGCTTCTTCCTCGTTTTCTTCGTTCCAATTCCACCGACCATTTGCGATGCGGCGGTATTTCTCGTAGAGCATCTGAGCCTCTTTTACATTCATGCCAAATAGTTCACGAGCTACTTCGTTGAATGCGTCAGGCGAATGCGTATCGCCATTACGCCTAAAATCTGCCATTTGCTTGAAAAAAGCAATGTCATTGCTGAGTTCGGTATTCATATTTCTTAACTTTATAAAAAACTATAAATAATGTTTCTGTCTTTGTCCTTGTTCCCATTATTGGTTTATCTGGAAACAAATCTTTGATTTTGTTGAGCGTAATTTGATGCTCATTCCATTTAAACACCAATGTGCCCCCGGGTGCGAGAACACGCCAGCACTCATCCAAGCCATCTTTTAAACACTGCCTCCAATTTTCTTTTGGCAGACGTCCATATTTTTTATTCAGCCATGAATGCTCTCCGATTCTGTATAAATGGGGGGGGTCAAATATGATAAGATTAAAAACCTCATCCTTATATGGCATATTGCGGAAATCAATCACTTCATCTGGCTCAACAGAAAATGTCCTGCCGTCGCAAAGCGTTCCACTAAAAACCCTATTATCACCAAAAAGCACTCTAGGGTCTTGCTTGTCAAAGTAAAACATTCTGCCACCGCTGGCTGGATCCAATATCTGTTTATCCATCATCGTATCCCCCTTTTCTCACATATCTTTGGCCACTCCTGATAAATTTTACCATCTATCATACAGCCATTGGTTTTCTTGTCACGCCTCACACCATCTTCACCCCAAGTTCCCCATTGCTTGAAGAAGAATGGCACGCCTTGCCCTACACACTGACGTTGGATATTTAATACCCATTCCTTGCACATTGGGCGAGCTTGTGTGCCGCTTTCACCTCCCACGATAACCCAATCAATACCCGACAGATTAAGTGCGCCCAAATCGCCCAAAAGCGGCTCGCAGGATAAAAACTTCACAGACTTGGTTGATATAAGTTTCAGCTCGGCAAGTCGCCAATTATAATCGGGGTATTCAAGTGTAGTGCCAATCCATACATTACCGGGGACGTGGTGAAAGGTTATAAAATACTCCCTCATTCTATCGGGGCGTTTGGTTAGCAGCTGATAGATATGTTTTGGTGTTTTTTCAATAGTCAACATCACCTTATCAATGAAGTCAAACGGCACATCCTTATGAAACAGATCAGCCATTGAGCAGACAAAAAACATTGATGGCTCTTTGATTTTTAACGGCTCGTTGAGGGCTTCGGGATGAAGTGTAAGCTGAAAACCGTTGGCGTAGCGTTTTTGCCCCATACTTTGTAAGCGTCTTGCCATCACCTCTGCATAGCAATGACGACAACCCTCGGAAATCTTTGTGCATCCAGTTACGGGATTCCATGTCCTTTCAGTCCATGCAATACTTGTTTTACTCATAATTCAACCTCCTCTAAAGTTATAACACATCTTGGATTGGTGACATCCTTAAACTTACGCATAAGCAGCTCCACGCAACGGTTATCGTTTTTAATAACCTTACTCGACTGTAAGCAGTCAAGAATTATCTTTGCCGCATTATCGATATCATGTGAGAGTGTTGGGAAGAACACGTCAATCTGTACCTTAAAAAAGCCTTGGATGTTTTTGTTTCTAATCGGACATTGCAAATAGAAGTTGTTTTCGTACATTTTCAATGTCTTTGACTTGCCCAGCCGTCTCTTTCCATCAACCATTATAATCTGGTATGAGTTCGGCTTTGAAGGAACCGAGCCTGCGATTGTAAATTCATGCTTTTCTGTCATATTTAAATTTTTTTTGTAGCCGTGCGCTCCTCAAAAAAGCGCACGGCAAAGGGTTTAGGATTGAGGATTAGATTTAAAGCGTCGGGAGCCACGAACCCCGCCGGTGCCCACCTTGCTGCCGTTGTCCAGGAGACCGAAGGCCGCGAAGAAGCCCCAGGCGTTGTTGCAACCGTACTCATCGCCAGCCCAGAGGTAACCTTCCAACGGATCGCCTCCGAGGTCTTCCAATATTTTGTCAACCTCTGGACGGAATGCCTGAATAAGCTCCCATCTGTTCTTTGCCGGAAGTTCCATGTCGTTTTCAGCGCATAGTTTGTTGGCGTCATCCCAAGTCTCATCATCAGATAAGTTTTTAGTATCGAGCAGGAAATCAAACTTTCCGGCGCACAGGCGAACCCAGCTCTTGCCGTTCTCATCGGTGTAAGCCGTCACCACTTCGTTAACTGTTGTTGCCGGCTGCTCGTTTCCCTCGTTCAGCCATGCGTGGGTCGCCTTAGCCCTATCAAGGTCGTAACCACACTTTTCCAAAATCTGTTCTTTTGTCATATTTTTTCTTTTTTATCGTAATACATTCTTGTTCTGAAGATTCTTGAGGTGAACACCTCGTCACTTTTATTGCCCTCAGTATCCGTTGAAAGGTCCGTTGTCAGTAAAACAAAAGGCTCAAACTTCTTTTGACTTCTTCAGGTCTTCGATGTCGATGTGGGCATAGTTGACGTAGCCAAGGCTTGAATCCTGGAATGAGAAGGTCTTCAGGTCTGTGCTCAGAATGACACCGCCATTGACAACAGCCATGTAGTAGTTGTCATCGTAACTTGGCTTGAAGGGGATGCAAGCCCTGCCGTTGACATAATCGTCATCATGGCTCTCCTTGCAATATTGGAAGTAGAAATGGTGACTGAATGTAATTCCGTTGACTGTTGCCGCGTCTTTCTTAAATGCATGGTAGACCGAGTCTTGATTGTGCATCACTGTGTAGTCGTTGTAGTTTTTCATTGTTTTGTCTCCTATTTTTTGTTGTTAATTACAATGCAAATATACAGCTTTTTGATATTGTATATACAAAAATATTAAAAAATTTTTATTTATTTTTATTGCTTTGATTTTCAAACACTTACGGCACGTTTTTAGGGAATTTCTCAAAAATTTTCCGAAATTTCCCAAAAATTCAGTTGATTTTCGAAGAAAAATTACGCCAATTTCACGTTTTGGTGAAAAAAGTTACAAAAAACGCACCGGCGTACACGACGTCAGGGCGAAAAAAACTATTATATCATGGAAAGTTGGATTCTTCAGAACCTCCACCCCACGAAGCCTCTCGCCGTGGCCTGCCTGTCATAGGTGTAGCCTGCCGACAGGCCAAGGGACAGGCGCCCGAAGCTCCTTATATATATGATTGAAGCGTCTTGCAGGCCTGCGGCCACGCCTATCGTGTTCCTATATGCCGGAGCCTTGATGGTGACGGTCTCGGTGATCGTGGTCTCTGTAAGATGCACACGCAAGCTGTCGAGGGTCACATCATAGCCCTTGCACCATACGTCTGCAAGGGCGTTGTCGAAGTGATATGCGCTGATCGGGATCCTGATGTATGCGGTGTCGTGCAGGGTGATGGTGTCAAAGTGCTCAACGGGTTCAAGATGCCAGTCAATTAATGTGCTATCCTTCGGTATGAAGTTATAAACCACGCTGTCACGCTGTATGACGTTGACGTGCGTGCTGGTATCCGTGCCTGTTGCCAGTTCTTTGTCCTTGGCATTATAGCCCACAACATAGCCGAACAGCACCGCCACAGCAAGCAGTATTAAGAATATTAATATATGTCTGATAATGTCTTTCATATTAAAATGGAAGGCGGTCAAAATATGGCTAAAAGATCCGCCTTCCTAACGTATGGAAACTCTATGCGACGTCAATCGCATATTTGCCGTCGGCAAGTGTAACCGATAGGTATCCGCCACCCATTGAGAGGCTGGTTCCGTCTGCCATGTCGATACCTAATATCTTTGAGTGGTCTTCACCACAGGCGAGACGTACATAATTGCCTGCCATGAGATCATCGAGTTCGTCTGCTTCGATGCCGAGAGCTGCAGCCGCTTCTTCTTTGTCGAGGTCGCTACCATCCGTGAACGACTCGGCACTTGATGTGACAGTTAGCAGGGCGAGACTCTTCTCTCGTGTCATCACGCTTTGGAAGTCGGCGTTGAAGTCCTTGTTGAAGTCAGGAGCGTTGTCTGGGATGATATTGAGGATGGCCTCAAATATCTCGGGCAGCTTTCTGGCGAGGTCAACCATCGAGCCTTGACCTGAGATTGTCTCATTGATGAGATTGAGTATTTCTGGTTTTGTCATGATGATTTTACGGTTTGAAGGTGAATACTTTGACACCCATGTCGTAGGTGTCGATGTGGAGCCATTTGACGCCCTCTTCGATACGCACGTTATACGGCAGCTTATGGGAGTTGGCCTTGATACGTTGGCGCATCTCCTCGGCTGTCATGCAAGTGCTTGAGAGGTCGAGGGCGCAGCCTGCGACGTGGGCCGAGAGATAGAGCACGTTGTTGTCGGTGCGTTGTCGCACCTTTGGGCATAGGTTGCAGCGGAGGCCTCTTTGGGTGAGCTTGCCGCCGTTGATGTGGTAGTTATTGCATGTCAGGGGAATGTTAAGAATGTCGGTGCGGAGCACCAGCAGTGTGTGCAATAACTCGGTGGTGAGATATCGCCACGCCAGCTCGCCGTCGCGCTTATAGGTGTGCGGGCAGACAAGCTCCTGGATGCAGAACATCCGGTCTTTTTTCAATGCTGCAATGATTTCGGCTCGTGTCATGCTTTGGCTGTTTTTTGGCTTTGCTGGAACTCGGCGAAGCCTCCGTTGAGATACTTCTCAATGAGCTTGAGTTTCTTGTTCATTGAGGTCTGATTGCGCGTGATGCCTGTCATCTTGGTTTCGATGCGTTGTGACAATGCGTCGATTTTGCTGTCGGTGTTCTGAGATGCCTGCTGGATAATCTCGGCAGCTTTATTCGAGCTTTCGATGAATTGCAAGCCGAGGTTGATCTGCTCGGATTGTGTCTTAGTGTCGGACTGTGAAACCTCGTTTTGTTTCAGTTTTTTGTTCTGTTTGAAAAATATGAAAAAAAAGACAATCGCAACGATTGACGTGCCGCCGAGAATGTAATTTAATAAGACTGAAAATTCCATTATATAATGCGTTGATATTCATTGCAAAAATAAGTAAAAAATTGACTAATAGTCATTTTATGAATAAAAAAATATATAACTCCGCTATCTCCCAGCCCGCATAGTCCTCCGACGTGTGAATTTCGTCATATCCTTGTTGAATGTGCCGATTTTCAGTATCTCCTCCCTCATCATCAGCCATGCGCTCCAGTCGTTAGCATGGTAGAAACTTCCCTCCTTCTGAAGGTGCACCACGCTGAGCGAGCCTTCTCGTTCCTCTTCCATTTTTCTTATTTCCGCAATAGTCATATTTTTTGAATTTTTTATGGGTTATTTTAAATGGAGTGCGCCTTGGCACCGCGCTGGGGCGCGGGTTGGGGCGCACTCCGTTGGGTTAGTTCGTGGCTGGGCGAACGATATTACTGAACCGGACGCACCGCGAACCCGTAGTTCCTGTCGTTGCTGCTCTGCGGATAGACACCGCCACTGCCGAAGACCAAGAGCCGCGCATAACGGGCAGAGATGAACGTAGCAGACCAGTAGTAACCGCCCGAGCCGCGACTGTCCCAAGACGTACCAAGGCCGAGGCCAGAGCAAGCAAAGAACAACCTATTGCCGTTTATAGTACTTTGCAAGTAAATACCCTTAACTCCATTAACGACCACTCGCTTGTCGGTAGTCTCTGAAGGAATCTCAGTGCCTGCAGCATCAATATAGATGCAGTTGTTAATCAATTCTTGGAACTCCGTGCTCAATGGCATACGCCATGGTGAGCCGAGATTGGCTCGTGCCGCATCGTATTCCTCACCGACAGGGATGTTGGCCGCGAGTGTTGCACCCTTGGTGCCGCCATACACCTGTCCGTCATACCAAGGCTCAGCCGCATTGATGCTGCCCCAGTTATACACTCCGCTGAACGAGTTGCTCACTGGGTTGTGGCCGTCGATGTTACCCCAGCTGAAGAATGACTTTTCATAAGTGAATGGGGTGTCGCAGAACCCGCCTGGCTTGGTGAGGTCGAGGTCGCGTGCAGCCCACTTCGTGCCTGAAGGCAGTCCCATGTCGACGAGCAGTCCTGCTGGGTCGAATGAAGCGTCTGGGCAGAAGATGTCGACGATGTTCCATGCCTCGCCGTCATACGCTATGGTGGCGTAGGTCTGAGCCTTGATAACACCCGCTGGGAGGTTCTGTCCGAGGATGCGCAACGGCTTGGCACCTGTGAGGCTCACGTTGAGTGTAGTACGCTCAGTATTGATAGGCGTGGTGAAGAGCACGTGGATCACGCCGCCTTGCAGCAGCAGGAAGTGCTGAATCGTCACCACCTTATCCTTGTCGTATGTGCCTGTGGTGCAGACGCCATAGCCTTGGCTGATTGAGCCTGTGCAGTGACGCAGGTCGTTGATGATAGGCAGAGAAGTGCGCAGGTTGTCAGGCACGTTCTGAGCGTATGCGATGTTGAATGCGGCGGTACCGGTGATGCCACGCAAAACGATGAGTCCCCAGTCCTCCACAGCGAAGGTGCTGCTCACCGATGCCGTACCAGTGACCTCGGCTGCAAGCTCGAACTTCACGTAGTCGGTTGAGGCCGTGGCGTTGCTGTCGGTGTAGCTCACAGTGGTGCCGTCAACGGACAGTCCGATGTTCTCGGTCATGAACATAGCGGCTCCGTCGGCCTTCATGTTGCTGATGTCGGCGGTGTGGATGTACTGTCCTGTCGGCTCGCCTTCCTCTTCAACTGCCGTGTTAGTCCATGTAGGCTGCACACGATCGATGCGGCGATGCCATGTTATCTGGCTTGCTCCGCTGCGCTCGATGTAGTCTGCCACGGCTCCGATGACGAGCATCTTGTCGAAGTCATGCAGGGCGTGGATGCCTGCGGCGAGGTCTACGGTGGCTCCGGCATCGGAGGCTTCGCTGACAGAGATGTATTCGTCATAGTGGCGACTCCAGCCGATGTGTGCGCATGTGGTGGCGCGGTCGATGCCGCTGACGATGAGATAGCCTGGGCCGCTCGTGGTGTAGTGACGACGGCCGGCCTTGTCGATGTATGTGGCGGCTGTGCCGTCGGTGACACTCTCAGGCACTCCGCTTGCCAGAGGCTTGAAGTACACCGTCGGAGTCAAATTCTCGTGTGTGCTGCTGGTGAAGAGCACGCCGTTGTTCTCGAGTGCCGTGCCGATGCTGGCGTTGGTGGCCACAAGATGAGGCACCTCGAAATACCAGCCTGTGCCCACCTGAACCGCGTTACGCAACAGGTTGAAGCCTGTGCTCAGCAGCGATGTGGCGAAGAAGTCCGTGAGAGGCACCACCGAGTCGAGGTTGGCAGGTACCGAGCTGTCGATGGAAATGGTGCCGCCTGTGGTCTCCACAGCTGTCTTCTGCACATAGTTAGACGTTGTGGTCTCACCAGCCCATGACTCGAGGTTTTTGGCCTGGTCTACGACATCTTCAGGCTGCACAGCTGAGTCTGCTTTGGATAGTGAAGCCTGCACTCCCTCGGTCATATCACTTTCAGGAATGCCGTCTGCTGGCTTCGTGTACTTAGCGGCGATAGCGGTTGTCAACTCTTCCACTGCCGAAGTGAGTTCAGATGATGTTGCGAGCACGCCGAGGCTGTCCTTAGTCCAGTTGCTGCCATCATACTTGATGAAAGCAATCTCATTGGCTGCCACGGTGATGTCGTGAATGGTGCCCGCTGTGGTGGCGAGGTAGAATATCTTACGCGACGGCGTGCGTGCGTCGTCGGCTGCGATAGTGCCGCCGTAGGTGTAGCCTGCGTCGATGAGGTCTTTCAATACCTTACCTTGCTTTGCACTGAGCGGTTTCTGTGTCTCTGTTGAGTTGAGAGCGTCGACAACATCTGTCGGCTTCAGGTAGGTGCCGAGAGACACCTTGCGCCAACGTAACACGTCGCCAGCTGCCAGATAACGCTCCAAAACCGCAATCTCGTTGTCAGCGACCGTCAAGCCGCCGAGGCTGGTATAAGTGGCCGCTTCCACGGCAAGATACGCGAGATTATAGTCGCGGCTCACCGATGGTGTGGGAGTGTCGGTGGTTGCGACTCCCATAAAGACATATCCTTGCTGGAGAGCGCTCACTATCGCGTTCAGGCTGTTATTGAGCGTCTTGCCCATATTTGCGCTGAGAGGCTTCGTGGTGGATGTGCTGTTGAGAGCGTTGACAATATCCGACACGCGCAGGGTAGCAGAGAAGTCACCGTCGAGTGACAACGAGTGCCACTGTGTGTCGAAGTAGAGGATCGTCGGCGAGGTGATAGCATCACCGCCGAAGTTGGAGTAGGTTCCCGCCTCAGTGGCGAGGTAGAACACGTTGTTGTCGGGTGTGCCTGGGTCGGTCGAAGGCGTGGCGCCTCCAAGGAACATGTAGCCCTCACCCAACACATTGACCATCGCCAGCAGGACATTCTGCAAGTTCTGGCCATTGATCTCACCGTTGCCGTTAGTCTTAACGACATTGGCGATTGTCGATTTAAGTGTGCTGTTGTTTGCCATGTGTTAGCTGTTTTGAGTGTTAATTAAATAATCGTTATTATAATCAGCATTGAAATCGGCAACGCCACCCGTCACGATGCCTCGTCCAATCTTCTTAATTACCGTGTTAGTCTGGAACTCCACCTCCACCTGCGCCAGATCGCCGTTCTGCGTCCACTTTGGGGTCATCAGGAACTTGTCGGCCTTGTATTCAACTCCGAATTGGTCGGTGATGATTACATAGTCGCTAAGGCGGATAATGCGCATGGCGTCGAGCATATATTCAGGAGCAAGGAAATTGAAACGGTACGTCTTCTCGCTGAGTTGCTTCTCAGGGAAGTAGAAGCCGTCTCGATCCTCGCCTGTCTCCTCGAAGGTATATTCAGGCTTGCCGAGTTCCGTAGGGAGATAGATGTGGTTCTTGTAATTGAGCTTGCTTGAGTAGTTGATTTGTCCGCCTTCGTAAACAAGGTTTTCCTCGTCGTACCACTCAATCTTTAAAAAGTTGTCGAGCGAATGCACTATGGTATAGACTTCGCTGTAATAGGTCACGCTGTCGTTGAGCGTATCGATACGCAATGTGGCGTAGTAGCGGCCGTCAGGTTGGTTGGTGGCCACCGGAAATGTCGGAACAAAGACGACGTATGACAGAGATGTCATGCTGACAATTGACACATTCTGCGCTTTCTCCTGTGCTGTGAGGCTGTGATATAATGTGCCGTCGTCATTGTATATGTCGATATAATAGCGCTCAATGGATACGAGAGACGTTTGCACCTGCCATGGCAGCATGAAGTTTGCCAGCGTATAAAGAGGATATATCTCACCGTAGACGTATGATTTGCGGTGGTTCTGCTGGTCAATAGACGTGTACCAAGGCAGCGGGTTGAGGTTATTGTTGTGTGTCATATTTAAGTTTTACTTTGCCGGTTAAACTTGATAGGTTGATTTCGATGTCTTGTATCTCCCCGTCGCCGAGACCTGTCCTGATGAGCGTTATCGGGTCGAATATAGGCGACGTCATAGGCACCACCACGTCTTGCTGTTTCATTCGGCTCTGAGTGTAGACGGATTTGGAGCTGCCGTCGGCATATTGCACCGTCGGCGCTGGCATATTCGAGAGCCATATCTCATTCTTTTCGAGATATATATAAGCAAGATAGCCGTTTTGCAAATAGTTGATGATGCTCGTGCCAGGCAGCGTCAGACTATACAATGGGACGATATATTGTTCTTTGAAATACATCGCCCCGAGAATCACGAAGCCGTCTTTGCTGATGTCGGTCGGACTGATGACAACGAAGTCAATGTCGCTTGTGAACTTGGCGACGTTGACCTCCTCGTTCTTGTCCTTCTCGACAAGCATTGACATCATCTCCATCTGATACCCTTTGAATTCCTGCGACACATCATCCATCCAAGCGAAGGTGTATGTGGCCGGCATGTTCGGCTTGTCAAATGTGTACTGATTCTTGTCGTATGCCCAAGCCTTCATATTGCGTGAGTTCTTGAGCGTTGTAAGGTCATAGCTGATGGTCTGCGACGGATCGCTATAAGTTCCGCCATTCATAAACCAGCTGACGTGTTCGATACGGAGGTTATTGTCGGTATCGATGAACCAGTAGCACTTATACACCGCTTTCAGCATGTCGAAGATGTCCTTGAGCTTGATAGGTGCATTGTAAGCTGGTGTCTTATAATCTCCGTTGAGAATGTTCGTCTTCGGAGTGATGAACAGATGCACCATATCATCAGACGTCAACGGGTTCGTCGCTGAGAATAGAAACTCGCTGTAATCCGTCGACTCGTCAAAGTTGATGTCTGGTGCTATCTGAGCAAGCAACACCTTGATGGCTGAATATAGCGGATATGCGTGACGTAACACCATGCCTCGGCTCATTAAGTTAAGGTCTGGAACTAAAGACAAATCGACCCAAGTAGATATTCCAACAGTCCAATACGATTGTAAGACTGGCAGATAACCGACCTCCGCAGGCGGCGCATAGTAGCCGTTAAACAGATAAGAAGTGAATGGTCCGTAAGGCGTCGGCGTGGTAGACGCGGCATTTGTTATCGTAGCGAGGTTGTCGGTGTATGGCATGACGTATCTGTATTTATTCTCATCATCCACGATGTCGTCAGTTGGTCTCGCCTGAGCTCCCGCCACGAGATTGTCTAACAATATGCGTGCGTAGAGCTTAGATGTGGTCCAACTTATCTGACACACATATTGGCTGTTGGTATTGTATAGATTGACGTTATTAGCCGAATTAGGCAGCCGTCCGTTGCCCGATGCCGTTGCATACAATGTGTAATTGGTGCTTGACGGGAAAGGGCTGCGATACAACTCGACGGTGTAATAATAGACAGTTTGACCGCCTATCTCTTGACTCGTCTCAAAGAAACGCAGTTTGTATCCATAAGGCGACGTTGGATTCGTGACCCCTCGCTGTATGTCGAAGTCCCTCATCGTCTCACCTACTGGCTCCGAGCGTCCGTAATACGTTCCCTCCCCTATATCGGTTATTGTGGCGACAAGGAACATATCGCTCAGACCGAATTTAAAGTCTGTGATTAAACTACCGCTGGCGTCAGTCTTGTCCTGCTCCCACGTGATGCCGCCAAGGCAATTCGTGACGACTGGAGAATCTTCCTCGGTGAATTGCAGAATTGCACGTTTAGACCATTGCACGCGCTTGATGACAGGGTTCAAGTCCACAAGATTGAACTCACGATCCAAGCCGGCGAGCAGCTCGTCATAGCGTGTCTTTGTCGTTGGCTTCACGCTGATGATGCCGTTGTCTTCGTCAATGTCGCAGTCAGTGATGACGAACTTTAATGTGGTAACTTTCTGCGTCTGCGTCCACAATTCAAGCTCATACACGGTGTTGAAGCGTGTCACGCTGTTAATAGTTGACATTATCCATGTATAGTCGTCACGCACGAACTTCAGCGTGCCGTTGAATGATTCCTTGTAATAGCGCTCCTCGTCAGGCATCGAATGCTTGATGGTGCATTTGTCACCATAGATCGGGTGCAAATCAGTATAGTTGCCGTATGTGCCGGCGTTGACGTTATAGCGTCTGCCTCTCCAGTGATATTCTATCATGACATGACCCTCCTTGTTAAGTTCTTATACATTTCAACCATTGTGCCGTCAGCGAGCACGATGTAACGCTTTGCCCCCTGCTCACGTATAGCACGCACATTATCGTTGAGGCTGCCGAGGTCGACAGGCTCTGCCGACGAGCCTTGCAATGTCACGCCGCCTACATTGAAGGTGTTGAGATATTTGTCGGCGAATGTGCCGTCGTTCAATGCGTGGATGACCTGCGGTATCTCCTTACGATAGCGACGGCTGCTGCGCTTGTTGATGACGGCAAAGAACTCGCCGCCCTCTGCCCTGCGTCGTGTGCCGTCCGGCTTCGTGCCGAGGTCGACGTCATGACCGCTGGCGTGTGAGCCGCCTTGCAGCAACTCGACAGTGCCTTCGGCGTATTGCTCGGAAGCGGCTTGTTTCGCCATAATCTTTGACGCTGCAAATGAGCCCCACATCACAGCGATAGCGGGTATCGCCCAAGGGAAACCGAGCTGCCCCCAAATCTTTGCTGTTGCTGTGACAAGGTTGCCGATTTGTTCAAGTGTTTGGATTTTCTGCTGTGCCTCCTGTGCCTGTTGCTGTTGTTCGAGAGCTTTCTTTTGTGTCTCCTTTGCGAGTTCAAGCTCTTTCTTTGCCGTTTCCACGTCGGCTGCATAGCCGTTGGCCTTGGCTTGGAGTTCAAGTTCATAGGCGCGCTGCGCTGCGTCCACCTCCTTGTTGGAGGCTTGCACGGCCTGCTCGGCGGCTTGCACACGGGCATCGAGCCACTGTGTGAGTGCGTCCATGGCATATTGCATAGACTCACTGATAGCGGCTTTCTTGTCGTCTGACAGCTCAAGGCCGAACACGTCGTAGATGTCCTGCGGCACGCTGGCCGAGGCTATCTCGTTTTCGATACGCTTGATGGTATCCTCGATGATTTTAACTTCAATGTCCGACATCTTCTGCGATGCGGTGGCGTTGAGTTCGAGCACCTTCTTGAGGCGAGCCTTCTCCTGTTCAAGACGGAACTTCGTCTTTTCGCGCTCCGACTTGTCAAGGGTGGCGAACTCAGCGGCAGCGGCTTTCTGCTGGAGGTCGAACTCGGCGAGCAGGAAGTCCTGACGTGTCTGCAATGCTTCGTTGTCATATTTGGCGTTGATGAGGGCTTCGTCTTTGCGTTTGTCCTCGGCGAGCTGGCGGTTGGCGGCGAGTTCCTGCTGACGCTGGTTCTCGATGAGCTGCAGACGTAGATCGAGCTGCTTCTTCGTGCCCTCGGCTGTCATGTCAATCTGCATCTGGAGGTTCTCGGCTTCCTTGCTCAGCATTTCAGCGTTGTACTGGTCCTCAAGCTCCTGGCTTTTCTTTTTGTATTCGTTTTGGATAAGAAGCAGCTGGGATTCCATGTCCATTCTCTGCTGCTTGGTGAGGTCGGTCTCCTGCTTTAGACGGTTGTGCAAGTCTTCCAGACGGCGGGTGTATTCGGTGTCGAGCAGCGTGCGCTGTTTTTCAATGCCCTCTGTCATGAGGTTGTTGCGTATGTCCTCGGTCTCGCGTGTCGTGGCAAGCTCGGCTGCTGCCTGTTGTTTGTCGATGGCGGAGAGCTGCTGTGTGAGGTTCTTACGAATGTCGATGATGGTTGCGTTCAGAGCCTTCCTCTGCGCTTCTGTGAGGTCTTTCTCGTTGTCGAGTCTGTATCGTATGTCCTCAATCTCACGCTCGGCAGCGGCCTTGCTTTGCGCCCTCTGGCGGTCGTAGCCGTTGCTGATGAGTTTCAGTCTCTCGTCTTCCGACTTGCGGAGTATCTGAGTCAGAGTGAGGCCAGCCTGGCGGGCGTCGTTGATCTCTTGGATTGTGATGTCCTGGATGAGTTTTCTTTCGTCGGCCTTGGCCTTGGTGACCGCATCGGTAGCCTCCTGATATTTCTGCGAAACCTCTTTGAATTGCTCCTCTTGCTCCTTGGATAATTTGCCCTCATCTTCGACAATACGTAGATATTCGTTGTACATTGCGCCGTACTGGTCGCGCATGGCCTCGGCAGCCTCTACGGCTGTGGCGGCTTGTTTGCGACGCATGGCGTTGACTTCTGCGGTGCTCTTGCCTTCGGCTTGCGCTTTCTTGATTGCGAAGTCCATCGCCTCGTTGTAGACGTTCAATGCCAATGTGAGGTTGGTGATGGCTTTCTCCTGTTCAACGGTGTTCGCCTTCGCCTCCTTTGAGCCTTGCGAGAACGCCACCAGCGCGCCCACTACGGTGAGCAATGCTGTGGCGAGTAACACATAAGGGTTGGCGTTGGCGACGGCGTTGAAAGCCTTCTGAGCCACTGTGGCGGCGATTGTTTCCTTTGTCGCCAACTGCTCCGCCTTGGCTTTGGCGAGGGTCTGAATCCTGCCAATGCCGAGCATGAGGTTCGATTGGTGCTGAAGCTGTGCCTGGATGGCTGTCAAGCCGTTGGTGATGGCGATGGCGGCTTGGAGCTTCTTCTGTGCCTCTTGCACGTCCTCGCTCTCACCTCCGAACAATGACATCGCGCCTGTGACGGCGGCGAAACCGCCTGACGCGGCGGCTGTGGCACCCAATACACTATTGAGTGTCGAGGTGTCGCTTGCCATGTTCACGACTTCGGCCTGTGCGTCTTTGAACGCGTCTTTGAGCACTGCGGCCTGACGTGCGACGTTCTGATATTCCTCGCTGTCCTGCTTGCCTTCCATACGGAGCTGCACCAGCTCTTGTGTCAAGTCCATGATCTGAGCACGCAGCCCCTTGGTGGCGGCTTCATAATTACCGACATTGAGCGTGGTCTTGCCAGTGGCAGCCTGCAATTCCTTCATGCGCTCGTAGATCTCGGCGGTCTCTTTCTCCAGCTGCTTCCCCTCTTCGGTTAGACTGCGTTCCTCGGCCGTCATGGCGTTGAGAGCAATCTTGTTCAGCGAGTATTGAGCCGACAGGCGGTCGTATGAGCCTTCCTCGCTGTCGATGAGACGTGCGCGGAGCTTGGCGATGTTATTCGCCTCGCGTGTGGCGGTCTTGATGCGCTGGAGTTCCACGTTAATCTCCGCTTCGGCTTTGTTGCGGGCTTGTAACGCCTTGGTGAGCTCGTCGGTATCGGATGCGGCCTGACGTATGGTCTTGCGCCCCTGTTCGGTGGCACCCGACACTCCCTCAAGCGATGCCTTCACTGCGACGGCATTCTTGCGGATGTTCTCGTACACGTTCATGTAGCTGTCCGAGAGGTCGTCGAGCTGCTTGATGAGTTTCGAGATACTGTCATCGGGCTGTATAAGGTCGCTATATTTTATCGGGTTGTCGGTGTTCATTGCTTCTTATTTTTTGCGTTTTTCTGTTTTTGCATGTCCTTGATGAATTCAAAGGCGTTGTAGTATTCGAGCACTGTCATGTCCTTGGCATTGGCGTTGAGCTCCTTGCTGATGAGCAGACACATGTTTTCAAACTGCTTGTCATATTGCACCTCCGCGCTTCCCTTGCCGCTGAAGGTCATAGGCTTGGCGAATGTCAGAAGACGTGTCGTCAGTTTCTCTATCTCCGCATCGTACTGGTCGGTGTCGTTGATGATCTTGTCACATTGCAGGATAGCGCGGCGGCGCATCAGGTCGTGGTACTCCTTTGTCTTCGGGTCATCCTGCGTGCTTTGAAAATAGACAGCCAGGTCTTCTTCGATTTTTTTTTTGACCGCCTCGTTCTGGGCGGTTATCTCTTTGTCTGTGGCATCCTTCAGCATCTCCACCACCTTCGACAGTCCCTCCGTCGTGAGGTCATCATATCTCACGCCGTCGATGCTCTCCACCAGTGCGGCGAAGGCGAGGTGACGCGGTGCGACGCCCGATTGCACGAGATAGATGTTCTGACGCAGGTTGTCGATCTCCTTGATGGCGCTCTCCTTGTCGTCGGTGGTGATGAAGCGGATCACACGTTCGGCGTGGGAGTCCCAGTCGTTGAGGTCTGAGCCTATGCCAGCGTCGACGAGAATCATCTTGTTGTATGCGTGGAAACGCAGCACCGGCAATGTGTCGATGCTGTCGTAGAGTTCCACGGTGTGTCGGCCTATCTGTACGGTTCTCATAGCAGCCTCCTCGTGATGCAGGTTGAGACGAAAGGTACTATCAGCGTGCGGCTGTCGCCTGTGATGCAGAGCAGCACGGCTGTGAGGAGCCATGCCGTCCACCATGACAGGCAGAAGTCGCAGTTGAACATCTTGTTGAAGAAGGCGTTGGAATGGACTGCGAGCCATTCGACGACACGCCACTTGTGAGTGAGCGTAAGCAGCCATGCCGCCACGCCCGATACGATGATGATATAGCCAATAAGTTGTGTCATGTTGTCTGTGTTTTTGTGGTATGTGTGCAAGTCTTGGTTACCCATATCTCGCCCTCGAGGCGTATGCCACCATAAGGCTGCATCAGGAACTGGTTGTCCACCTCATCGAGTGAGAAGCCCCGGTAGATGTTCTCTGCCAGTTCGTACACGCGGTTGATGACGAAGCCGCCATGCTTGAGCGCCATGCTGTTCAAAGCGTCGAGGATGTCGGCCTTGACCTGCTCTCGGTTGCGGTTCGTGCCGTTGTAGACCTTGCGGAAATCATACCAGAATATAACCGAGAAGTCGGTGCGGATGCCTACCGAGACGTAGCGATCCCATGTGATCTGCTGCGGGTCGTCAACCCAGAAAAATGAGAAATTCCCGACGTTGCTGTCTGGCAGCAGCTCGGTGTATTCGTTGCCGTGGATATATACGCAAGGCGTATAGATGCGTTTGCCTGTGGCACTGAGCTTGACGGTGCGCTCGGCGCGTCCGAATGCCTTGTCAAGCCATCCGAGCGATGCCTTGAGCTGTGCGCTCATCTCCTCGAACACCTTGTCGAAGAGCTCCGGCGACTGGCCTGTCATGAGATAGTTACGTTGTTTAGCCATATATGGTTTCCTTTGCTTTGCTTAATAGTTCGGGATAGATGTACTTGTGGATAAGCTCGTTGAGGTTCTCTCGTGTCAGTCCGAGGATCTCACGTCCGTACTTGCGTATGAGTTTCTCGGTCTTCCAGTCATGAGCCTTGACGACAAACTGCGTGTCGGTGGCCTCGACGTAGAATGACTCGTGGAAGTCGCCTGTGTCACGCAGCGTCACGCGGTCGGTGGGCTGACCTTTGATGGTCTTCACCTCGATGGTGTAAGGCATGTAGGGCATGTAATCCATAATCGGCACGCCGTAGGTGTTGACACCACTTTGATACAGCTGCCCCTCCGCGTTCATGTCGCAGATGATGGCCTCGTTGTCCATAATGATGCCACGCAGCCATGCGCCGCTGTCAAGGCCGTTTTTAAGGCCTATGACGCGCTCGCGCAAGTCGGTTATGGATTTCATACCTGCCATTGTAAAATCGTCTTAAAATACGGTTCTGTACTTCACTCCGTGGTTGTTGCACTGCAGGCACAGCCTATCAAGGTTGCGTGTGTCGAGCGAGAGAGCCTGATAGGCCTTCTCGAGGTCATAGCCCATGCCGTTGCGGCGTGTCTGCACGTTGCCGTCCAGCTCGTAGAGCAGGTCGTTGCGGGTGACGTTGCTCTGGTTGCGGTTGACGCGGACATTCGGGTTCATGGCCAGCGTACGCAGAGCGTCGTAGGCCACCTGACGCTGGAGGACGGTGGCGAAGATCTGACGCTGTGAGATGATGAAGTCCGTGAGGTCGCATGCCACGGTGACCTCGCAGTTCAAACCCCAGTTGATAGTGTTGGTGTAGTTCGTGTCTGCGATGTCCCACAGCTGCGGGTTGATCTTGAAGCCTTGCGGTGCCTGGTGGCAACAGGGCGACACCTGCATGTACTTCGTTATCTCGCGCCACGTCTCGATGCTTCCAAGGTTGCAAGTGCCACATGGCTCGCGGCTCCAGTCCTTCGACACGTTGATGGCCTCCATGCCGAATGGGAGGTCGTTCTGGTTGTAGCATAAGAACCACGCACCGCCAGCGTTATTGTCAGCACTGATGAAAGGAAGGTAGCAGTCCTCGAGGTCGAACCAGTGGAACATGCCGTTGGTGGCGTCCACGTAGAAGTCCCAGAACTTGATTGGAGCAGGCTGCGACGAGTGGAAGAGATAGAGACGCACGAAGCCTGCGCCGCCGTACATCTGGAATCCCACCTTCTCGATCTTCATGGTGACACCCATAGAGCGCACCGGCGTAATCTCGAAGCCGACGAGCTTCCCGCTGTTCTGCAGTGTGGCTTGGAGACGTCCCGCGCCGTCGAAGAAGGTGCGACGCTCCAGCAGGTTGCGTGTCTCCTCGGTGAGCTGCTTCATCTGAATGAAGGTCTGCACCGTCTTGGCGATGCCGCCTTCCACCATAGTGTCAAGGAAATCGTTGAGAGGATTGTAGGCCTGCCACCACTCGTTGCCGAAGTCCGACGAGAAGTCGCCGTTGAAGTCGCTGGCGGCGGGTTCGTTGCCCGTGTTGTCGCCTTTGCGTGACTTCCAGACATAGCCGCCGTGGGACACCTTCGCACCTTTGATCCAGGTGGTGGTGCTGTCCCATGCCGGGTACTGGGCGTCAAACTCGTCAGGAATGATGGATGCCATATTGTCGACAGTCATCATCGGGTGTGCGTCCTGGAAGTATAATCCG
>Ga0265301_10000944_pt1 | contig 39857 bp, 58 predicted proteins | sample AusTroGonzalo_MG_2_FD_193488 | JGI IMG/M metagenome (GOLD analysis project Ga0265301, IMG submission 193488) | Bovine rumen microbial communities from tropical cattle in Woodstock, Queensland, Australia - Gonzalo_04 | ecosystem: Host-associated > Mammals > Digestive system > Stomach > Rumen ...
TGTGGTTTCTTCGGGCAGAACGTAGCACGGCAGTTCCTTGTAGCCTATCTGCTTGCAGGCGCGAAGCCTCATATTGCCAGCCACTACAACGTACTTGCCGCCAAACGGATAGACGAGCAATGTTCGGTAATCAAGCATTTCGGGCGCGTCCTGAATACTTTTGACAAGTTTGTTGAACCGCTCGTCGCGTATGAATCGCGGGTTCTGCGGCAAGCCGTCAATCTGCCCCGTGTTGAGAACGAGTTTTGTTGTTGGAATGTTTTGTACCATAACTTCGTGAATTACTTTCGCAAAAGTGCGAAATTATACGAAATATTTGCATAAAATGTGCAGATTTTGCGAAATATTGCACGAAATAGTGCAGAAATATGCTCGAACTGGTGCAAAAAAAATGAAGGTCGGGGTTGATTGCGTCCCGACCTTCCGACGGCGGCAACAGTTGTGGAATGCCGCCAATCACCTAAAAAGAACCATGTTTTATAGTGACTTCGCACTGTCAATATCTTTAGCCGCCCGTAGCCGCTTTCAGCAGTCCTATGAACGAAGCCGACATCAGTTTGTCGGGTGTTGTTCGGAACAGCCGCCAGCCGCAAAGGGCAGCGGTGTTGTACTTTGTTATGTCGTTTAAGAAGCCCACAGGCCTTGTGTGCCGTCCGCGAGTCCACACGCCGCCCTCCACCTCGATAGCGATTTTATGCGCGGGCAGCGCGTAGTCGAAGCGCCACATACGGGGCTTGTAGAATCGGTACTCCTTTAGGCACTCGGTATGCAGTTCAGCCTGGCACAGGCGGGTGAAAACGTCGTTCTGCGGTGCGGGTTGCTTCTTCTTCATATCAGAACAGCGTTAGTTGTTTCGGTTGGTTGCGGAACGCCTTCGCCTTTGTCAGGTCGAGCTCGTGCCATACATCGAACTCACACCAGCCGCCGCGTATCAGCGCCCCGTATGTTACCCGCTCGTTCTGCCGCTTTATGCGGTCAAGAACCAACTTGCGGTCGTAGGTATGCCAGCCGTCGTTCTCAACAAGGCGGCCATCTTCGTATCGGTAGAATACAATAATCATAGTTTTCGGTCTTTACATTGGAGCGCCACAATCTCGCCGAATGAACGGCAGATTTCAGGGCGGTGTTCGTAGATATTGCACAGGTAGTCGTTGCGTAGAAACGGGCATTTGTTTTTGAGCCAGTTTTCAGCCGTCCACGGCAGAACCGCGCCGTGCAGCATTGGCGGGTTCTCGGTGAGCAACACCTTGTTCACAATCTTGTCGGCGTAGCGCTTTAACTCGCCGTTGGCGAATGGCACGTTGTAGCAACAGCGAGCCTTACATTTGTAGATTCGGCATTTCATAATATACTGATTTGGTGGTTAATAATCACTTGAAGTGTGGTTGTGGTCTGTACGTCAAAACAGGCGTCGCACTCGATTAGAATGTTATTCAATGCTTCTTTCATTTGTTCATCTTTCCATTCCATTGCTGCAAGTACGGCACTATATATGTGTGCCTCTTGCGCTATATCAACACCATAAATTGATGTAATTGTTTCGCATATTCTGTGCGCTTTTTCCTCGTTTGTCATAGTTCTACTCCCCTTTAATTACTTGTTTTAAATCTTGTAAAAGGCTTATGTTTTCGGGCACGATTGAGCCGTCGGGTGCAAAATAGTTTTCCAACCTCTCACAAGCCTCATCAACCCATTGTTGCTTTTGTTCTGCGTGTTGCTTTTTCTGCCACAAAGCCCCACTTACAAAGCCGTATTCATACGAACCCTTGAACGGTAAATTGATAACCTCGTCGTCGGTCAACTCAAAATCCCTGTCGTTTGATTTTTGTACCGATATTTTCAACAATTCCCGTATTTCGTTTTCGCGTGTCATAATTGTATCGTTTTTAATAATGATTTTCTCAATATTTCCTTTTTGGTACGGGAAACCTCGTCGTCTGTGTTGTAATTGATATTGTTGTCAATCCATTTCGACGCACGTTCGGCAATTTGTTTCAACGTCCATTCGTGCATTTGCATACAAGAAACATAAACTTCTTCTCTATGACAATTAAGTCGGTCTTTACAACTAAAAGTACAGCCATTACAACAATCTGCAATAATTTTTGCTTTCTCTTGCGGTTTCATAGTTCTATTCTCCTTTCATTATCTGTTTAAAAGTTCCTTAATGCGTTTAACAATGTAGCGGTTGTAGAGTCCTTCGGCTGTGCAGCGCTGAACCTCGCGGACCACGTCCTCAAGGCGGGCGTTCACCTGGGCGTCCTTCCAGTCTGCAATCTCGTTGCAGGCCAGCACGAACTCAAGGCCGCGGGCGCTGTTCCCCGCGTATTTGTAGCCTATTTCCGCCGATTTGCTTGCGTTGCTCATAGAACCAATGTTTTAGCAAGTTCGATGATGTTGTCCGCGTACACGTTTTTGTAGGTCGGCCACGTTTTCATTATGCTGATTATCGCCTCGAAAGCGTGCCCCACATTAAACCCAGGTTTGACGCGCATTGTCGCCTTGTCGTCGTGCTGTATTATCAGCATATAGGGCTTTCCGTTGGCGCAGTCCTCAAGGTCTCTAAATTCTTCTTCTGTCATAGTTGTAAGTTTAGAACGGCACATCGTCCGTCGGTTCAATATCTTCAAAGTTGAAAGTGGCGGCGGCCTCTATCTCCGCCAAATGGTCGGCAGCGAGTTTTTGCAGGTGGTTGGTGCTGTCGAAGGTGGCGCAGCTCTCTTTGTCGGTCAGCGGTGCGTAGCGGCCATTCTGAAGGTCGTACTTGAAGAAGGCGGTGCCCACCTTGCCCAACCATTTGAATTTCACCTTCTGAATGCGCACCTCAACCACATCGGCCTCGCGGTCGCGGTGCACCACGATTCCGAAGTCGCATTTGTTGTAGAAGTTGGCCGAGCCGCTGCAGTCGTAGAGCGTCGGCACGGGCACGTTGCCGTTCTTGTCGGGCTGCATTTTCGTGGGGTGAACCATAAGTATCACCAGCACGTCGGTGCGCACGGCGAAGTTCTGCAGCTTGTCGAGTAGGGCGCTGACATAGTGCGTCTCGTTCTGCTGCCCCATTTCGTTCTCGAGGCGGTTGTACGGGTCGATTACAAGCGCCTTTATGCCCTTCTTGCGGACCAGGTACTGCGCCTTCTCGAGAATGGTGTCAATCTTGAAGTCGGCGGGGCTGATAAAAAAGAAGTCCGTGTCGAGGTGCGTCTTGACTTGCTGATATTCGTTGTAGGGCAGCGTCTTTTGACTAAAGCGCTTGCCCGTAAATTTCTCAATCAGTTTCGAGGCGTGATAGGCCAGCGGGAAGTTCTCGGGGCTGAAATAGGCGAAGCGCCACCCGTAGCGAATGTTCAGCCGCTCGGCCATTTCGTCTATAAACTCCGATTTACCGCTGTTGTGTGTTACTATTCCATTGGCGAAAAAGTTATGCGTGTCGGCAACTTCAATGTCGTAAGTGTGGCGCTCACCAATCTTCTCGATTGACTTAATCTCTCGCCAAGCGCATTGGTTGTTAAGTTTTGCTCTAACTGTTTCGTAGGTGCCGTCAAGTCTCGAACAATCCAATATCAAATCACGATTTACTCTAACTTTGGTTTTGTCGTTTTTCGATAGGCAAACTCCTATGCGATTCTTGTAGAACTTGTCGCCATATCGCAACATTTTCTTTGCGGAAGCGGGTACATAGTCGCACTTGTTTGACGTTCGGTGTGTTCGCAGGTATTCATTGATTTTATCATTTTTTCCGAGCACTCCACCCCAAAGCCAAAACTGCTCTACGTCCTTGTAGGCGCATATGCTGACTGTGTACGCAATACGAATGTCGCCATTGTATTTGACTTTCTTTTCTCTAACTGTTGCTGATATACCAAACCTCGACAAGAGTATTTGTATATCGTCGCACAGCCGCCTGCTGACACTTGAATATTCAATACAGCCATTATAGAAACTGCCGTCACAAGCAAACAAACTTCCCAAAAAGTAAGCAACGAATGGCGATTCGAGTTGCATAATTGCGTCGGGAATTGAAAGCGTATGAGTTGTTTGTCCCCAACAGCCAAGTTTCTTCAGTTCTTCGACTGGACTGAATAGGCTCTGCTTCTGCGATATTCTTTCTTCATACAAAGTTTCGGCTGCTTTAACCGATTCTTCGTATTCGTAGTTTTTAGTCTTTCGCAAATGATAGGAAATTGAAGACACATACCGCTTGCGGTCAATTTTCAACGGTCTTACTGTTCCAACTATGTACTCAATACCCGTATTGTTTGATGTAGTCAAGTTGTTTCGCTTGCATATTTCTTTCAGTTCAGCCACAACCGCAGGTGTTGCATTGCTGATTGAGTATGACGCTGTATGTTTGTTTCCGTCGGCAATCCAAAATGCCGCAAGCCGCAATATATCGGGGTTCATTTCTTTATGACACGTAGTGAACCGTGTTACACCAACAAACTCGCCGACTTTAATGTCCTTCAGTTGTTTCCAACCGTCGAACGTAAGAAACCAATGCTCGTCGGTTGAAGTTATTTCGTGACCGTCTCTGGTTGTCAGTTTATAGCATACCTTCTGCCCCGAATTCCACTTGTTAATTATCTTTTTGGCAACATTGCAGTAATCGTTGTCAATCGTTAAGACCTCGTCGCCAACGTTCAATTCCGCTATTCGTCTGCGTGTTCCGTCTGCCATTTCGACAAGTGTGTTTTCGTCAAGACAGCCAGGTATGCCAGTAACAACGCACAGCCTTTTGGTTTCAAAACTTATTAACTCGTCAAGATTTGGGTGTCCGATTGTAACTCCCTTCTGCATACCGTTAACCCAAAGTGCGTCAAGGCTCTGCTCGAAGTCGCTGATTGTGAAAACACCGTCAACGTTTATTTCCCTTGCATTTTTCAGACAATCGAGAAGGCTCTCACGTCCGAACTTCTGCAAGTGTTCGTTTGCGTCCTTGCAACCTTCGCCGTATTCCACAATCTTGCACCGCTCAATTCCGAACCTGCGAAGCAACTCATCGCGCAGCATTACGCCCTTCGTGTCGCTGTCGCTGGCTATGTAGATTGTCTCCTTGTTGTCGAAATAGTCCTCAATGTAGTCGTCAAAATAGGTCAGATTCGCGTTTGCGCCGTTGGGAACCGAAACAACATCGTGGCGGCCTACCTCGTAGAATGAGAGGCTATCCATTTCGCCCTCGGTGATTATGCACTCCTTTGTGTTGCGGATTGCGTCGATATTGTAGGGCAGCAACTCCGCGCCCTGCACCAACTTGAAGCACTTGTCGCCTGTGCGGAACTTTGTGTTGACGAGTTCGCCGTTCTTGTAGTAGTTGAACTGCACGGTGTTGAACTCCTTGCCCTTCTGCGGCATAAATTCAAGCCCTTCGGTGATTTTCATTGCTGCCACCGTTGCGGCTGATATTCCGCGCCCCTCGAACCATTTGAGAGCCTTCTCGCTGACGGCGGCTGCGTGTTTGGGTTCGGGCTTTTTATACACCTTCGGCTCCTTGCGTATAGGACGCGGGTTGTACCACGCCTGCCGTTCCATCCACTCGCGCTTTTCCTCGTCAGTCTGTACGGTGGCTATTCCGTGCCAGCCGCAGTAGTGGCAGAGAAACTCGCCTGTTGCCAGGTTGCACGATAGCGAGCGGTCGTGTTTGTCTGTCCGCTGCTCGTGGCACTGCGGGCACAGCACCTTCACGTTGCCGCTTCCCCGCGTCGAGCCTATCTCAATTCCGAATGCTTTCCAGTCTATTGTGCTCATAGTTCGATTTCTTTGAGTATTCCGCAAATCCGCATAATGTGTTGCAGTTCGTGCACGTATTTGATTGTCACGAACCTGCCAAACACATTGCCGTAGAAGTGTTTTATTTGGCCGTTTTCCCACCTTACATTCAGCCTTAAACACCAAAATTCGGCGCGGTTGTCGTTTGTGTCTGCGCCGTTCTTGTGCAACAATTCGAGCGTGAGCGGCAATCCTTCAACCGATTGTGTCAAGCCTTCGTTGTATTGTATAAATCCGTCGGGGTGCACGCAGTCGACCTGCACCATTTCGCCGTCCGAAAGAGGGTCGGTGAGCCGCACCCAATCGCCAATCATAAGTTCGTTTGTTCTCATCGCTTTTGTGTTTTAGTGGTTTATACTCCAGTTACCCACGAATTATCGCCCTTGCTGTATGTGTAGCCCTCGCCAGGTCGTGGGGAAGCCTCGCGTGGTACGGGCGTCTTGCTTGTGCCGTAGCGTCGGTAGCCGTTGCTGTCGATATACTCGCCGACACCCAAAAAAGCCTTGCAGCCGTCGGGGTACACGGCTATGCGGTTGCCCATTTTGTCGGTCTCAACCCTCACGCCGCTGCTCTGTGTGGCGTTGGCTTGCTGTTCCTGCTTGCGCCTCTGCTCCCACGTTCTTACGGCTGCCTTCCAGTCCTTCATCGGGCTGCTGCCTACCTTCCACCCCTTCGAGGCGTAGAAGTCTATGAACGCCTGGGGACTGATTCCATTACGGCGCTCTAAACAATACGCCTCCACCTCACCAACGGACGGCGGCGAGAATCGACGCACCCCCTCTTTGTTCTCCTTTTCCTTTTTTCCTTTCTCCTCTATCCCTATTCCATTTCCTTCTCCTACTCCTATTCCTTTCTCCTCTTCCTTATCTCCTATTGTTTTGCTATTGATTTGCTTTTGATTTGCTATTGTTTTGGTGGCGTTTTGGTTGCCAGAGTTGCGCGATATTCCCACGCCTTGACTACCGCCCAACCGCCCCGCTTCGGCTCGTTTTAGCGTCACTTCTATGAGCGGACGGGCAAGGGTGAAGAACATAAGGTCGGCGCCCGTCAGTTGCGGCTCAACGCCCGTAAATGCGTATTCCGACAAGGCACGGACGCAGCGCCCGTAGGTTGCGTCGTCAACGCCTTGCAGCGCGTCGTGGAAACTGTGGAAAAAAGTGTATTTTGTTAGCATAACTGTATGATTTAGTGCATTGTTGCCAATATAGCCTGCCGCAGTTGTCGGTTGCGGTCAGTCCATTGAAAGTTGTCGAGCATCCAGCGCCTGTAATTGGCGGGAATGTCCTTTATCTCGGTGTCCTTGTACTTGCCGAAGGGCATTTTCGTCACTACGGGCGCTGCGTCAACGGCGTGGGTGTCCTCGCGGGTGTACTTGCCTATCTCGTGAATGGGAATGCCCGACAGAAGGCGTCCGCCCGTTCCGAACATCCGCCATATCTTGCCGCGCTCATAGACAATGTCCTCAACGCGGCCAAAACGCTCGTAGTTGCCGCCCATATCGCACACAAGGCAGTCGGTTTTGGCGGGGTCGATTCGAGTTCCGCGCCCCACAATCTGATAGTAGAGCGCTATCGAAGCCGTTGATATGCCCAACACAAGGCAGTCTATGCCCGTGTAGTCGAAGCCCGTTGAGAGCACCCGCACGTTGAATATTACACGTATGCGGCCCTGCTTGAAAGCGGCCACGGTAGCGTCGCGCTCCTGCTTCGGCTGCTCACCGTACACCACGCCGCTGTTAGGGTAGCGCTGCGACAGGTTGACAGCGTCCTGCACCGAGGGCACGTAGGCGATAATGTGCCGCCGCTCTGGGTGCGCCTCGATAGCCGCAATGACGGAATCGGTGCCGCCGTTGTCGCAGTAGGCCGCCTGCACGCTCTCCTCGGTGAACTCGCTCTTGCTGCTGTTATAGACCAGTTTCGAGCCGTCGAAGTCCTTGCTCTCGTAGCGCAGCCGCGACCAAAAGCCCAATTGCACCATTTCCTGCACCTGCCCGACGTGGATTATCTCCTTGAAAAAATTACCCTTCTTGCTTCGGCTCGTCAGCATAACGAGTTTCGAGTAGTTGCCGCCGTCAAAGGCCTTGTTCTGCTGCAGTTTGAGAGGCGTGGCGGTTATGCCCAGCACGTGGGTTATGCCGCTGTCTTTGAGAAACGTTCCGAGCATTGAGGTCGATTCGCGCGGGTAGAGGTGCGCCTCGTCAATCAGCATTTTGGTGTAGCCTAAACGCCGAAATTCCGCACCCAGGCGCTTGATTGAGCCTATGGTTGCATAAGTTATTGGCCGTATCTCTTTTCGCCCAAAGGACGCGCTAAAAATGCCCGCGTCGAAGCCCAAACCACCGCAGAGCGTGAGGTACTTTTGAAAGTTCTGCTCCAACAACTCCTTCGAAGGCTGCAGAACAATCAACTTGTCGTCGCAGTATTTGGCGCAATAGGCCGTCAGAATCGACTTGCCCCACGCCGTCGGCAGCACAATCAGCGACGGCTGCACCTTCTCGGCGCGGAAGAAGCGTATTGCCTTGTCGATAGGCTCAACCTGGTTGCTGCGTAGTGTTATCATAGTTCCAAGCCTTTAGGTAGCCACATCAGCATTGCGTTGAAGCCGAGAACCGACAGAATGATACGCCTGTGTCCCACCACGAGGGCCAGGCCTATCTCGGGCACCCAGCGGAAGTTGAGCGCCACACGTCCGATTGTTAGTGTATTGTGGCTCATGGTTTCAACAATCCTGGGTTGTCGTGTATATTGCCGATGACAACTTTGCGGAAATCTCTAATCCAATATCGCGTAACATCGCAAGTGTGCCAACTTTCCTCTAAATTATTGCCAACACATTCTACAAGAGTTGCCGTGAAACGGGCATCTTCTTCGGTATAGCGTATTAGGTGCTTATGGTTGTATTCTCCTTGAATTATATCCCCCTCGTAGATTTCGTTGCCGTTTGTGTCAAGCAGGCCTGTGAATTGGCCTACGGTCTGTTCGGCTACGGTATGCCAGTAACTGCCTCCCCGCTTGCCAGGTTCGTCGTTAAATATTGCCGCCACGGTCGTAAAACCTTGAGTTGTTTGCCCGTTGTCATACTCGTCGGCGAAATGTTGATAGGCGAATCCGCCATAGAACCACTCGCCCTTCTCGTTTCTTCCTCTAAATTTTATTGTTCTCATTGTTTTGTGCTTTTAGGTGATTTGTAAATACCAGCCACCGACACCGCAGGCTTGCCTTGCAGAATTTTGGCGAGGCGGCTCATCTTCCGACGCTGCTCTGCTGTTGCGTTTGACGTTATTGTCAGAGCAAGATTGAGGACCTTTACAAGGTCGTCGCGGTGCCGATTGCTGATAATGATTGCCATTAGAATGGTAGCCCTTGATTAGTTTGCGGTTGCTGTTGCGCCTGTTTCGGCTGTTCGGGAAGGTCCGCTGGCTTCTCGCCGTCGCTTGCGAACGACATCATTTCAATGCGGTTGGCTAACAATTCCAGCGAGCACGCGGGTTGTCCTTCCTTGTTCATATACGCGCGGGCGGTCGGTCGGCCTTCAACAACCACCACGGCGCCCTTCTTGAGGTACGGAACCAGGCCGCCGCCGTTGAACCAGCCAACACTCGTCCACAGCGTCTGCTTCTCGCTCTCGCCGTTGGCGTTTTTTCTGTACTCGTCGGTGGCTATTGAGAACGACACCACCGTCTTGCCGCTTTGCAGGGTGCGGGTTTCGGCGTCCCTGCCGAGTCGCCCGCTTAAAATCCAGTTATTCATTGTTTTTGTTGTCTTTGATTGATTTATAAGTCTCGTTGTCGTCCCTGCGGTGCAGAATCCACATTACCACCACATCGACGCCCATTATCACGAACATTGCGCCTATCAGCCACGCCGTCGTTGTGTAGAACTCGCTCATTATTCCTTGATTTTGATTGTTAGCGAAGCCTTGACGGGTGAAGTCTTGGCGTACTTCTCAAACACTTCGGGAAGGTCTTTTTTCACCGCCGCGCTGTCGAGTGTGGTGCGGGTTGACGCCTCGCGTACTGATAGCTTCAAGCGGTCGGTTTCAAAGGTCTTGACGCCGTTCTGCTGCATAAGCGCAAGAAGGCCGTCCTTGAGCTGGTCCCGCTCCGCTGCATAGGCCTTCGCCTTCGCCTCGATGTCGGCTATCGCTGTCTCAATGTCCGCCAGGCGTGCCAGGTCGTTGGCCGCGCCCTGCATAAGCGACTCGCCCACCTCCTTGAGCGGGTTCGCCCACGGTAAGCCGTCAGCCGCTGCGCTTAACAGGTCCGCCACAATGGCGTCGTCGATTCGCTCTATCGGCACGATTATAGCAGCGCCGTCGCGCAGGTGAGCGCCATATAGGCCCTTGACCTTCAATGTCGGGTTCTGCTTCTCAAACAGATAGGCGTAAATTGACAGCTGCCACGACAGATACTCCTTGTCGAGGGTTGACGTCGTTTTGATATCGTACAGGTTTAAGTCGTCGTCCACGATGTCAATGCTGCTCGCGAAGTTCTGCTCATCGCTCACCAGGTATTCGGCGGCTATGAAGGACGTGACGAGGGGGGTGTCGAAAAACGCCTTCACTTCGGGCGCGGGGTTCGCGTAGCCGAAGCCGTCAATAATCATTTGGCATTGCGAGTGTATCTCGTGCCCGCGGGCCGCTGCCGCTGCGAGTGTCGCTTGCGGTATGCCGTCGTACTTGCCAGGGCAGATGTATTCGTGCAGAATGCCCGTAATGCCTCGCAGTTGCTTGCCGTCCAGTGTGTAGGTGTGCTCAACCTCGTTGAACTCCACCCTGCTTTTAACTAATTCCATTACGCTGATTGTTTAAGTTCTGTACCACGTTTTGTCACTTCCGCCTTGAACTGCTGATTGCCTTGCAGCGCTACGTAGGTCTTTTGCCATAATTCGGTCACCTCGGCCACGGTAGCCGCGCCCTGGACCGCTTTTATGGCCTTCTCGACTTCCGCCTCCTTGGCTTGGACCACTGCTTCGGGAAGGTCCTCGCCCGCGTAGATATACAAGCCGAGTCCGTGGCGTGCGCAGGCCTTTGTCAGCGAGCGCTGAATGGCCTTGTTAACGTCAAAACTTGTAACACGCTCGAGCGGAATTGAGTTGTTGCGGTTATCCATTACGGGCAGATATTCGATGTGCTCAACGCCTTCAATTGTTACGCCCGTTTTCACCCAGCAGGTCTTGCCGTCGGTGTGGTAGAACATTCCGTCAGCGTTCTCGTAGATTGTGTACGCGGCTGTCGGGAAGGCTTTTTTAACCTCCGCCCAAGCCCAGGCCCAACTCAAATAGGTTAGGCCGTTTTTCTTTTCCTCGTGTTCCTTGCAGCTGATTGAGTTCAGCGTCTCGAACACCGATTTTTCTGTTGCTTTTGTTGTCATTGCTTTTGTGCTTTTATTGGTTCTCATTTTCTTGTCTTAAAAAATCGCGGGGCGGTGTTGCGGGCTTTCGTGTATCGGCGTAAACGCGGCGCCTGTTTGATACCTTATCTTCTCTCAACCTCTTATTGAGCCTTCACCGCGTTAGTTAAACATTGGGGCGGCGTACCAGGCTTCCACGTGACCGCTTGCGCGGCTCCCATCTTCGCTCTCCGACCTTTTATCGGAATCTTCACCCAATGTTCGGTTCTTGGCGGAACTATGCTGCGTCAACCAGCCCGCCCGCTATTGTGGCGAGTGATTTGACTTGATTAGCCAGCGCCTTGTACTTGTTCTCGTACTCGTAACTGCGGTCAACCCAATATTGCTTTGAGTTTTCCAACTCTTTTTTCTCGCATTTCAGCGATTCGTTCTCTGCTGTGAGACGTGCAACTTCCTGTTGCAGGTTCTCGTTTTCGATTGTTTTGTCCATTTTTGTTACTTTTTAAGGTGATTAATGTTTATTTAGTGCACAGTATGTTTCAGCCTCCTGTGCGATTTCTTCTTGTGTTTTCACTTTATCGGCCAACAGCCAGCGGTCTATCTCGTCACGCTTGAAGAACAGCCTGCCCTCGCGTTTGTAGTGCGGTATGAGCCGTTTTGAGGTCAGACGGTGGATTGTGTCCTTGCTGTAACCCGTGTAGGCCGTGAGGTTCGCCACCGTGAGAATGGGCTTGTTTGTCAGCGTAGCCCGCTCAATGCGCTCAAGCAATTCGATTATGGTGTTCTCGCCGTCCATCGCCCTATGCGTTTTGCAGTTGTTTCTCGGCTCTCTTTAATGCGGTGTACACACTTGAAAGGGTGTCGAACCCGTACTTGTTCATCAGGTGCGTTTTAATCATCACCTTCGAGCCGCCTTTCTTAATAAGGTCTTGGTACTCGGCGTAAATGGCTGCGTCTCTGCGCTCGCGCTTCACTTGTCCTGGAGTCTTGTATTCCATATTTCGCTTAATTTTTCGTTTTTTATTTATTCTTTTATAAATATTTCCGTACTTTTGCGCCGCAACTTTAGCGGAGCATTTCGCATTTGCACAGCGCAAAATTGCAGAAAAATATTTTAATAACGAAATTTTGCACGAAAAAATTTTAAAAATTTTTTAATATATTTTTATCAAGATGAATGTCAAGGAATTACGTGAGGCTCGCGGGTGGTCGCAAATGGAACTCGCAATGAAAATGGGCTGTACCGTCCGTGCTGTGCAGTATTGGGAGACAGGGCACAATATACCCGAAACGAAAATGAAACGGCTTGAGGCGGTGTTCAGCGGGAAGGAACCCGTCTCAACCACATCCAAAGCCGTAAACCACAGCACCAGCGTGGCCGCCGCACCGAACGCAACGGTGAACGTGAACAGCCAGGCGACACTTGAGCGAATCCTCGACGAAATGGTTGGAATGCGCAAGGTGGTCGAGAACCAACTGTCTACAAAAGACAATCAGATTGACCGCTTGCTCGGGTTGCTCGAGGGCGGCAAATAGGCGTTATTTTTGCGAAAAATTGCGTCTGCCGCGCGAAAATATGCGCGGTGGGCAATTTATTAGCTATGGTTACGATACGCGCAAATAAGGCCGTTTTTGCGTGTTTTTCGAAGGCGGGTAAAAAAGCGGCCAGGTTACTGTTCTTCGCCCGACCGCCGCTCAATTTATCTTGGCAAAGATACGCAATATTGCGTAAAAAAGCAAGGGCGACCGTAGCCGCCCGTCTCGTAATGCGAAGTGCATTTTGGAGGTACGTTGATTCCTACTGCTTGGGCGAGCACCGCCACAAGCCATTGACCAAGTATTAAAAATAGAAACAGCGCAAAGGTAATAAAAAAACCGCCGAGCAATTAAGCCCGACGGCGACCGAGTAACCCCTCAATCCTTTCCGCCCTACGTTGCGGAACAAGCCGTGGCTTGTTTGTTACGTTTCGCACGTCTGCGACCGATATTATCCAATTCTTGCTAATTCTTCAAAGATTGGCAAGTTTTTGCAAGTTTACCTATAAGTTAATTTCCCCCATTCGCCACAATATCCTTGTACTCTTGCCCCGTGCAGGTGTAGAACGTGAACGCTGTGTGGAACAACTCGTAAATCTCGTCGTACCTCTCTTGCGCGTACAAGGCTTCAATCTGTTCGCGTGCGCTGTCGATTACTGACTGCGGAATGTAGCCGCAAGTGTCCCACTTTGTTTGGTATGTAGGGTTGCCGTATTGGTCTCTTGGCTCTGTGGGAACTGATAAGAACACATCGTGAGAATTGATAAATTCGTAGTACAATGTTCCGTCAACTCGTAGAATGTCAGTCGCCCACATCATCAAACGATTATTGATAGTGTCGCGTTGCGAGTCGGCAAAGCTTCTTTCTAATTTAGTGTTTCCGTCTGTATAGGTCATTCGCACATATTCGTCTCGAACTATCTCGTATAACGAATATTGGGTGTTAGTGCTCTTAAACTTCGGCTGTTCAACTCCGTTCAAATAAACGACAGCATTTCCGTCGAACTTGTAAGACTCGTCTTTTTTGCAGGCTGCGAATATTGTCGCAACAGTTGCAAGTAGTAATAATGTTCTTTTCATTTTAGTATGTATTTAATTATCACTTAAATATAATAAAAATTTTAATTTATTCCAAATAAAACAAGATTAAAATCGGTGTCAGTCAAACTATCATTGTTCCGTGTGTGAATCTCAATCGTAAGCACACCACTTGACACAGCGTTTGCGTAAACCGTTGCGCCTGTATAGTAGCTTGCCGCTGACGATTGTGCTGTCGCTATTACAGCAGGAGCAACAGAGAATCCAGTAAACTTTATCTGATATTTGCCAGTAGCAGTTCTTTTACATTCCGATTTTGTTTTTCCTTCACACATATATTTAGGGTCCCACCCACCTGCACTTGTTACTCTTGCCGCCACAAGCACGCCAGGCATACTGATTGAACTTCCCGAAATGCTGACATTTCCCTTCAAGTCAATAGACATCGATTGGTCGTTGTTCGTCTTGGCTGTGAATTGGTTTGCGCTGTTCAGATAGTACGTCAATCCGTTGTTTGCTATCTGCATATTGGCCTTGTTGTTATCGCAGTAGTAATACCATTTCGGTTGCGATATTGCGACCGTGCTCTGCCCCGCCGACGAAGCGGTTGTCTTGTAGCGTGCACGAAGTCCTATCTGTGCGTAACCCAAGCCAGTGTTGTTATAGCGCAAAGCTACGTTTATGCTTGCGGTTCGGCTGCCGACACTTCCGTTGTAAAGTTCGTATGCGTCAAAGTTCACCCACTCGTTACCATTGTAGAAGTCAAGGAATAACTGAACATAGCCCGCTGTTCCTACTGTTGCCACATTCAACGCCACATTGCACGAAAAATGCACGTCGAACAGATATTTGTTCGTTGGCGACTGAAGCTGTGTAAGCGCGAAAATGGTGTGCGTCTGCTCGCTTGTGGTTACTGCTGTGCTTGTGAGTGCCGTTCCCGAAGTCGGCGTATTATCATTGTTGCTGTTATCAGCATTATACACAATTCCGCCCTGCGACAGCGTAAGTGCTTCGTTCTTTATTGTCAGCCTTCGTGCACCACCCGAGTCCATTGTCATTTCACCATTGCCCGAGCCGTTGATACTTACAACACCGAACTTTGCGTCGCCCGTGTGTGTTATAATCACCTTCGCCGTGCCGTTCTGCGCTTGGTACATAGTGCCGCCCGCAAACAGCGCAATGCCGCCTATTCCGCTCATACCCGCTCGTTGGCGTCCGCCCTCGTCACGCATAAGCATTGTTTCGGTCAATATCAGTCCGCCGAAAATATCCGTCTGCCCTTTCAAGGCTTTCGAGAATATCACGGCGCTGTCGAACTCGCCCTCGTCTATGATACGGAAAGAGTGTCGGCTTTCAAGGGTGCTGCTGCCGTAGCTTATCGTGCCGCTCATACCCATATATTCGAGTTTCACTTCCATACCCGCCGCCCAAATCGCGGGTGTTTCGTGTTGGTAGCCGTAACCGCTGTATTGTCCCTTGTAGTACAGATAGCACGACGTGCCGCCGATAGACAAAAGCGGGTGATATGTTGCGACCGACCCGCCGTAGGCAAGGCCGTCATTGTCAACTTTAATGCTGATACGTGTTTCGGCTTGGAGCATTGACGTCTGCCATTCGTCGCAAGTGATAACCTTTGTGGCCGTGCCCGCTGCGGTTGAGCAAGTCGCTTTAAGGTTGCGCCGTGTCTGCTCGTAGAACTCGGCCTCATTGTCCTCGGGTGCGGGAGTCCAGTCGGTGGCCTTGTTGCCTTTCTCGAGTTTGAAGTTCTTGATATAAAGAGTGCCCGTATTGTTTCCGTTACCACGACCAAAGGCGGAAGCATTACTTACAACTATGGAGTTTATGTTCGTGGCAAACTGTCCTTCGTTAACAAGTTCAACCACAATTCTTGTATAGGAAGTTGTTGGTTGGATTCCTTGCACAACAATCTGCGATGTGTCTGCAATTGCCAAAGCCGCATAAAACACGTCTGTGCCGTTGCTTGTCTTTGCGTCGAACGAGAGTTGATATTTTCCGCCGACTTCAAGCGGTGTGGTTGTTATGTTGAGTCGCTTCCAAGCCGCTGTTGACGCTGTGTTAGTCCATTCGTCAGCCGACTGAGACAATAAGTTCCTTCCACCTATTTCCAAATTATTCACAGCGTCCTTTGCTGAATTTGCGGTGTCAACAGCAAACCCCACATCTTCGGGTGCGACCGACCATTCCGTAGCCGCTTCACCTTTCTCAAGTTTGAACTCTTTGAAAGCGACCACCCAACCATCAGAACTTTGATTGATGTAAAGTGACGCGCTTGTGGTTGACGAAGACGCAGTGAACGTCATATCAAGTACGCGCCACGCCGTATCGTTGACAGTGGTGACAGTTTTCGTTGTTCCACCAATGCTCAACACAAGCGTCTGCGCTGACAGTTGTCGGTTGTACTTGCACGAAAATGTGTATTTCTGCCCGCTTTCAAGCGCAGGAAAGGTTACAATAACCTTGCTGCTCGTGTTTGTGCCGTAAGAAGTGACGTCGTTAAAGATATAAGACGGATTTGGTGTTGCCGTAGTCGAACTGAATGATGACTTGGTTGTGTCAATCAATCCGGAATTTGTGATAAAGTTTCGATTGGAAATGTCCAACGCCCCCACTTCGGCGTCCACCTTGTCGTTTATCAGCGTCTCGAGCGCTTGTTGGCCTTGTGAGTTGAACGTGATGTTACCCGTGATTGTGCCTGTGTCGAGGTCAAAGTAGGTAGCGCCGTCCGCCGACTGAATGCGACCCGTCTTGATGTACCTTCCGTTGATTGTCGAGAAGCCGTAGGTGGCCGAGAACGTGCGGGTGCTGGTGTTGCTGTCGACGCTGCCAAGGGTGCCGATTAAGAAATTGTAATAGCCGCTCTCGCTGTCGAACACAATCTGCTGGTCCGATACCAACCACACACCAGTAGAACCCGAACGCAAAACGCGGGCGTAAACATACAAGCCTGTGCTGGCAAGGTTAGATAATGAAGCCGCCGACATTGTCCACGTTACTGGGCCGCTCGGGTCGATTGACAAGTGCACAAGGTAGCCGCCGCTGATTTCAAGCCGTGCGGGGTTGCCCAGGTAGTTAGGCTGGAATGTTACGTTTTGCAAGGTTAGCTGCTGACTGCGTGCCCCTACTTTCAGCATTGTGGTGTCGATTGATAGCGGCTGTATCTTTTCGCCGTATATCTGCCCCTCGGTGTCGAACACCATATTGTAGAGTTCCTCCGCGTCCTTCCACCCGCGCCGTATTTTGTTCGGGTCGGCTATGCCTGTCTCTTGAATGACCCGCTTTATTTGGTTCACTTCGATAAGCGTGCGGACTTGCGCCGTGTAGGTTATTTCGTCGGTTAGCGATAGCTTGTACTTGTACGGGTTGATGAGGTCGCGGTCGAAGCTGTCAATGCGTATGCTGGCCTCGATTATTCCGTTCTCGGTGTCGGTTATTTTCACCGCGTCGCCTGTGGCGAATATCTCTCGGTCGCCCGTTGAGTGCAGGCCGTCAACAATCTTTTCGAGTGCGAGCGGCTCAAGTTCAAGGGTGTATTTCGGCTGCGGGTTGCAGACGGTGGCGAAATACTCCTCTGCCGCGTCTTGCAGTTCCTCCTCCGCGTCCTCCTTGTATCTTTCGGGAAGGTTGATTTCAAGTATTACATACTCATCATCCGCGCCGATTCTGAATGTGGTGTTTGTTTTGCTCGGGAAGTCGTAGCCGTTCTCATCGACAAGCGGCACCAGCGTGAACTTCTTTGTGGCTGCGTCGTATGCGTGCAGGTCGCATTCGTAGCCCGCCAAAGCGCCCGTATTAAAGTGAATTTTTGCCGTTGCGCCTGGCATTAGGTAGCGTGTAGCCGTTCCCGCCACGTCGTTGAAATAGATATTGCGGTTTTGCGTTGTGTCCTCAAGCCCTTTCAAGGCCAGCCACTCCTCGCAACCCGCCGTTGTGTTCGGCCATTTCTCGTTTAGGTCGAAGTTCATTGTGTTGTCGATAAACTCATTGTAAGCGCACCCGCTGACGCTTGTTACCGTGCCTATGCGGTTCGGGTAGATGTCGTCAAAGTTCTTTACAGCCTCTTTTAAGCCGTATGTAGCCTGCGCTGTCGCGTCTTCAATATAGCTTTCGTTTTTGCTTTTTGAGGGCAAGCACAGCCTATTGTGGCGGTAGTAAGTTAGGTTCTGCGTGCCGCCGTAGCAGAACAGCCTTGTAACAATGTCGGTGGCGCCCTTCTCGCGGTTTAGTTCGTAGATTCCGCCGTTCTGTCCGTAGGTGAACGTGATAGGGAACACGCTGCCCGCCTGCCCCACTTTGATTGTTATATCGTCGTCCCCTTCAACAATGGTGAACTCGGTGCCCCACTCCTGGCATAGCTGCTGTAACACTTGCAGGCAGTTTTTCTCTGTCAGTGATAGGTTCTTGTACTCGGTGTCTGCTGGGCAGGTAAATTTCCACGTCTTGCCGCTGTTGTCGCGGTTGATATTCGCCACAAGTTCGGTCATCATTCCCGCAAGGTCGAGCATTAGGTTGTTGCCCTGCGTGTTGTCGGGCATTAGGAACACGTGGTCGATTAAAGCGTATTGCAGTCCCTCGAAGACAAGCGTATACTCGTAGTTGCGCTCGTTTATCTTCTTGACCGTCGGCAGCTGGTTTATTGTGTAGGTTGTGCCGAAAACGTCCAGCGTGTCGCCTATTCGGAACTCGATATATTCAGCCGAAGTGAGGTTGATTGTTACGGTGTCCTCGCCGCACAATTTGCGTTTCTGCACGGCGCTTGTTACCACTGATTTATTGGCCGAGGAGATGAGCCGCACCTCCGTGCCGTCCGCGTGTTTTACTTTAAAGTCCATAGCAATACTGGGTTAGGGTTCGTACCTTGTGTAATTGTCGCCTTGTAAACATCGCCCGACACAATTATGTAGTAGTCGGTGTCAGCGGCGCCTGTGTAGGTGTGTGTCTTGCTGACGCTGTAAGTTGTGGGCGTTCCCGAAGCGGTCCCCGCCACGTCGTAGTCGGTGGTCCCGTCGCCCCAATCGATGTCGAAGGTGGTTGAGCCGTCAGCCACAGTGAAGGCGAGGGTGGCCTGGGCGCTTGCGCTTGCCGCCGTGTATTTCAGCACAGCCTTGCACGGCTGCGGCTCGACAAGTGAGATAGTGAATTTCAACAGCACGTCGCTGCCGCTGAACTTCCACGAGAAGTTGACGCCCTTCTGCTGTATAACGTTGTACACGAGCGGGTTGTTAAGCGTCGGGAACTTTACCACGAGCCGAACCTGCTGCCCCAGGTTGAGAAGCGTCTCGCGCACGTAGTTCATAGCCGCCTGCACGTTGTTTATGGTGCCTGTGGTGGTTATCAGCCACGCGCAGTTTAGCTTGATTTCGCGCTCTTTTATGTACGGCCTTGCGGTATCGATTATCTTGCCGTGCATTTGTGCCCAGTCGCTCTCTTTTCGTGGCTTGAGGTCGGGCATTTCGATGAGCCCCGTCGAACTCTCAACGACGATTCCCGCCGTGTTCAGGTTGACTCCGTTCAAATAATAGGTTATCCGTGCCATAGTGCTGTTATTTAACTTGTTCGATTGTTTTAACTCCGAGAATGGTGTCGCCCTCGTACACAATGCTTGTGGCGCCCGCCTTCGGCTTGTAGTCCAGTTCAAAATATTCGTACTCGCCGCCCGCGAATGTCACCTTGTACACCCGCTTTTGGGTTGCGCAGCCGCAAAGGACCGCCGCTGCCGCTATTATTAGTATCTTTTTCATTGTCTATTGAATTTTCGGTGTAAAATGAGCGCAGGCCCGCTCCGAGCGCACATGCTTGAAAGTGAAGAACGGGCACGCCACGAGTGTCGGCTTGCCCTCCAGGTCGAGGTTGGCGAACTTCAAATCATAGACGCCGTGCCCGCACTCCCCGCAGTAGTGGATAGGCTGCGGGTCTGGTCTTTTCGCTTTCATTGGTGCTTTCATTGGTGCTTTCATTGGTGCTTTCATAGTCCTGCGTTTTTATGCCACTGCCCCCGTTGCTCTCACGCTGTCGGCGTTGAGCGAGCGCTCGTAGCTATTCTTGAATGCTGTTAGTATCAAGTTTGTGTTGCTCGTGTTCTGCTGTATTCCCGACAGGCTGATAAGTTGGTCGCGCATAATGTTGATTCCGTCCACCTGCTGAATGCGAACCGCGTTGCAGTACCCGCTCAACAGGTCGATTGACTCTTGGCTCGCGCCTTTGATTGCGCCAGAAAGGGTGCCGTCCATTGCGTCTTTCAAGCCGTAGCCGCGTTCTTCGAGTCGGGCTTGCAGATTTTCATAAGCCGCAAGTTCCTCGTCATACATATCGGCCAAAGTGTCGGCATATTCAAGCACAATGTTTTGCTGTTCTTCGGTGCTGCGTGCCTTCACCATTTTTTCGCCGTAGTCTTCTTGCATATCAGCCAACCGTTCGCCGATTCGCATCTGCATATAGAAGTCAGACACCATTTCGTTGACACTTTTTGCGAATGAAGCTTTGCCCGCTGCCGCACCTTCCTCAAAGCCCGTTTTGATTGAGTCGGCAAAGGCGTCGCTCATTTCGCCAAAGAAGTTGCTGAACAGGTTTTTCAGTTCTTGCTCGGCTTTCAGCATAGCCTCGTAGTCTTTCAGCCATTCCTCTGTGGCGCGTTTTACGGTGTCGTCATATTCGTTTTTGAATACATCCGACTCGGTATATGCTTTAATGTTTTTGTAGGTTTCTTCCGCTGTCGCGCCTACCAGGTTCAAGTCTTCTATCCATTCTTTTGCGGCTTTCTTTTCTTGCTTGTAAAACCCAAAACTACCGTTCCCTAACTCACTGAAACTCCATTTTGTGCCTTTTTCAACCCTGTATTTATAATTTTCAAGGGCTTGGGCTATTCCTGTGGCTTGTGAGTCAAGTTCTTTTGCAGCTTCTTGGTTGCTTTCGATGATTTCCGCAAGATTGCCCATACCTCTCGAGCCTCCCCTTCCCCTGCCGTTTTGAGAACTTGCAAGGATGCTATCCTCACCCGTAATCGCAGTCAAAGCCTTGCGTCCGCTTTCCACCATTGATTCGGTCAACTCGTCAACAGCGTTGGTGAAGCGCACAAGTTTGTTGTAAGCGTTGTCGCCAAAGATTGTGTTGCTGTCGTCTTCAAGCAACATTTCACGCTTAAGGTCGGCAAAAGCGGCTTTCAAATCTTTCACCATTGCGCGGTATTCTTCCTCCTCCTTTTTGCCCTTCTCGTTGCCGAGCAAGCTCTTTATCTTCGTTGCTATTTGCAGCACAGCGCCGATAATCGCCAAAATAACGCTTGCCTTTTCCACCGTCTTAACGGCTTCGGCACCCTCTTGCGCCGCAACTTTCTCGGCTTCAATCGAACTTTGCACCAGCGTCTGAATGTTGCCCACAACCGACTGAACGGACGTAAGCACCTCCGACACGTCTTTCATTATGCTGTCGAACGCCTCGTTGCCCGTCTGCCCAAGTGCCTCAAAACCTTTGGCGGCGTCACCCAAAACCTTGTTCAGGTTCTCGTATTTCTTGACATCGGCACCACGGTTTATGTCCTTGTTGGCGGCTTTCAGTTCCTTGCGCAGGGCGGCCACACGGGCGCGAGCCTCAATAACCTTCTTCGGGTCGGCGTCGGGGCTGTTGGCAAGGGTGGCGAGTTCCTCCTCCGCGTTGGCAAGCATATTCTCAAGCTGGTTCGACGTCAGCTTCATAAGGCTTTCAACCCACATCTCGAAGTGCGGATTGATTTCCTGTTCCTCGCTCTGCATATAGGCAAGGGCGGCGTTGTTCTGCTGGCGGCGCACCTCGGTTGTGCTCAATCCTTTCGCCTCTAAAAGGTTAGCGTCTTTGTCGAACATTCGCTGTTCTTTGAACGCTTTTGCGGCCTCGTCAGCGTATTTGTCGAAAATAACCTTGTTGGCTTCCGCGTCGGCGGCTTCTTCAATCAGTGCCGACATATTTTCGATATAAGCCTCTTGCTCGGGTGTCAGTTTGCCGTGCTGGCTCACCTCCCACTCGTGCTTTTGGGCTTCGAGTTCAATCTGTTTGCGCTGTTTTGCGAGTTCGATAGCGTCGAGTTGTTTTTTCAGGCTCTCGTCCTGCATTTCAAGGCGTGTCTCGCCTATCTGCACCTCAAGCGACAATGCCTCCCGCCCGCGTTTGAACTCCTCCTCTTTGGCTTGTTTGGCGGCTGTGGCGCGGCGGCGCTCAACGCTTGCCAACTCGCTCGCCATTTGCGCTTGCAGTCTGACAATGTTGGCTTGCAGGTCGTTCTCGGCCTCAATATCTTCAAGTGTCGATTCGTGCAACGAGTTGCGCTTTTTGGTTATATCGTACTCCTCTTGCGCGAAGGCTATCTGTTTCTCATATTTCTTTGTTATCAGGTCTTGTGTCTTTGCAAGGGCTTCGGCACGCTCGGCGGGTGTGGCTTCCTCGTCATAGGCTTTCATCCGCTCTTTGGCAATCTGTTCGTCCATTGCGGCTTCTTTTATCTGCCATTTGCTGCGCTGTTGCCGCAAGGTGAGTTCGCGCTCTTTGAGTCTGCCCATTTCCTCGGCGGTTTTGGCTGTTTTTTCGGCAAATTCAGACATCGCCTCTTTCGCCTTGTTGAAGCCGTCAACCCATTCGTCAACGCCTTTGCCTGTTATCATTTTGCTTGCCGCGTCGCCGTACTCTTTGGCACCCTCTTTCAGCCCGTCCCAGTCGGCTTTGAACACCGATTGAATGATTTTGCCGAGCGCCTTGAATTGCTGCGTGAACCCGTCAACCCGTGTCATCAGGTTCTTTTTGATTGAGTCGGCAAGGTTGTTTATGGCTTGTTTCGGGTTCTCAAAGGCTTCGCTGATAGCCTTGCCCAACTTTATCGCCACATCTTTAATGCTGTCGAGAACGCTTTTGAACACCGCACTCGCTTTGGCGGCTTTCACTTGCCCTTCGGCTGTGCCTGTCAGATACGATTTGAGCAATGACAAAGCGCCCGTCATAAGTGCGATAACAGCGCCTATCGGTGTGGCAATGAACGCTTTTGCGGCTGATACAAGTTTTTTGAAGCCGCCCACGGCTCCGTTCATCGGGCCAGGCAGGGTGCTTAATGCGTTGCCGAGGTCTTTGGTGTTTTTCGACACGTTGCCGAGGCTGTCCTGACTCGCTTTTTCAGCACCTTCGAGAGCCGCGTTGAAGTTGGCGGCTTGCTCGGTAGCCTCTTGCAGTGCCTGTGTCAACTCCATTGCTTCCTCGCTGGTTGCGTCGAATCCGTCGGCCTCCTGCATCGCTTCAAGTTGCGTCGAAAGTTGCGCCACTTGCTGTGTCGATTGCTCAACTTGCTGACGGAAATACTCAACGGCTTTCTCGCCGCCCACCTCGAATGACATTTTGCCTAAATCGGAAAACGCCTTTTTAATGTCGGCTTGCGCGGCGTTCGACTCTTGCGCCAGTTTCAATATCTCGTTTATCGCATCGTTGATACCCGCCGAAAAATTGACGGTATCGGCTTCCAACTTGAACTTTATATCTGCCATAGTGTCAAAGTTTTACTTGTTATTGCCCAATAGTTGCTTTATTATGTCCGCCGCGTTTGCGTCGGTCAGTTTCACTGTCTTTTTATGGTCGGCGTCCACAATCTTCGCTTGGTCGGCCAATATGCGCTGGACTAACGCCCAACTTATTCCGTGGTGCAGGAACTCCCAAGACCACCCGAACTGCGCGCAGATTGCGCCTCTGCGCCCGTGGGGTGAGCATAGTCCCTCTACTCTACTCCGCCCTTCCTTGTCGTCTCGGCTGCTGACATCAACTTCATAGAGATTATAAAATCCATTAAACCGCCCGCCCCCGTCAGTTGCTCGGCCACCGTGCGGCACTCCTTGCCCGTCATAAGCCGATAGACCTTGCGTGTCTTGAACCACACCCGAAGGCCGCCGAAAGGCTTGAAACAGCCCTCGCCCACAATGCCAACGGCCACCGCCTTCGCTATCGTTTTGGCGTGTCTCTGCACGGCTCTTTTAGCCATTTGCAGCGCCTCAAGGTTGCTGGTGTTCTCGCCTATCTCTATGTCGTCGAGTTTCAGCCACTCACGTGTCATTAAGTCCATTACACCGAGCGTCGGCTCTTTGATTCGCACCACCTTGCCGCCTATCTTCACGGCTATGGGCGAACCGAGCAAGCGCTCAACCTCGTTTTGTTTTGTTACTTTCTCGTCCATTGCTTTGTGTTTAAATGATTGTCAGATAGGTGTCGGGGTCAGCCTTTATCATTTTCGTGAGTTCAACCTCGTATTTCGCTGAATCCGACACACGCCCCACGGCGTTGTTGATACCAGGAATTATGCAGCCCTCTGTCGAGTCGGCTGTCGAGCCTCGGTGTATGCGTATTCCGCTGAAGCCTGGCACGTTCAAAAGCAGCGGCAGCGGGCGTTGGAACTTCGGGCTGTCCGTCACCTCCACCTTGTAGGTGCCCGTCGGTATGGCCGTCTTGCCTTTGACTTTCAGTTTCGCAAGTTGAGCCGCGCTCATATTCGAGTGCAGCCCTCGGTCGGTGTCCTCGAGCGTATTGCATAGCTGCTTGCCGTTCACGTAGAGTTTGCCAATGGTGTAATCGGCTTTCCTCCAATTCCTTGTAATGAGTATCTGTAACATATTCAGTGATTTATAGTTCGTACTTGCTTTTGTTTGGGAACAGGCCGTTGAGAATCGCCCGCCAGTTGTCGTCGAGTGCGCGGACCGCCGTTGAGAACACCTCGGTGTCGCCGATTTTTTGCAGCAGGTCGTCACGGTTCAGCGCCTCGGCTATCTTGTTGTCCTTGCGCCCCACCACTACGGCCTTCTTGTTGTGTTTTACAATGAGGTTCGACAATATGCTGTCGTACACGACGCCGAACTCAAGCAACAGAGCCGCGTCGAATATGTGGCGATACTTTTTCATCAGCTTGCGGTCGCCGTAGAACATAGCGTGCTCGCAGTAGTTGGCTATCGGTAGCCCCGCAGCCGTCAGCAGTATGCGCGTGTTGATGAGCGCCTGCACGTATTTCCACCCGCCGCTTCTGCCCGTCGGGTCTTGCACCTTCGGCAGTTCCGCGGCCTTGCGGTAGATTGGGTAGTGGTCGAAGTCGGTCGGCTTGATGTATATGTAGTCGTCGCCGCTGATTAGGAAGCGGCCCGCGATGTCGCTGTTCTCAACCGCCGCGTAAATAGCCGCCGTGATGTCGTTCTCCTTGTAGAGGTTCTTTGTGTTTAGGTACGGAATGTGACGCACCTCGGCGCTGCACCACTCGGGCTTTTCCGCCGATACCAGGTACACCCGCCCCACGTTCTTTCCGTTCTGCGCTATCGAACGTAGAGCAAAACGTAGACTTTCGCTGTCCTTCCAACCATTGTAAACATATAAGATATCCATAGTAACCTTCCGTCTTTAAGTAAAACAGCCCCACCCGAGGTGGGCAGGGCTGTCCCGTTGAAAACTGACATTGGAATATGAGTAAATTACACTCTATCAGTTGTTAGCTTGCGCTGCCCGAACCGCTGCCCGAACCGCTTGAGCTGTCGGGGAAGTCAACCAGCATTTTGGCTGTCGTTCCGTCGGTCGGTACTAGCACAACGCCGCTGCACACGAGTTTCAACGGCTCGCTGTTGCCGAATGAACCGCTGTACTTGCAGAAGAATTTAACGCGCGGGAAGCGGAACACGTGGCCCGTCTCCATTGTGATTTTCACCGAAAGTTCGGGCTGTGTCAGCTGACTTGGTGCGCTCCAAACACCATTCGAGTCGGTTGTGCCGCCCAACATCTGAACCAGCACCGAAGCGTCGGGGTTCAAGACGTTGAAATTGAGGTTTGACTTGCCGCCCTTGCTAATCGAGTAAATCGGGTCGTCGGTTTCCTCCGCCAGCACGTCCGTGGTTTCGGGGTCCTCGGTGTCGAGGGTGCAGCTGTCAGGGTCGGTATAACCCAAAGTTGCGAACGATGTTGCCTCGCCGCCGCTCACGGGTGTGCCTACTTCAATCTTCGACAAACCCATTGCCACTTTACCTGTGTATGCCATAGTAGTAAGATTTACAAAGTTTTACAAATAATAGATTTTCCAAAATACTCGCACATTGCAGAATGTCTCGCGTCCGTCCACGCTCTGTTCCTTGTTCTCGCTGTCGATGTAGTTGACACCCTCAACGCTCATATTCTCAATTACCTCGCTCACCTTGTTCACCAGCTCGCGCTCGCGTGTGCGGTTGCGGACGGTGCGGTAGCCGTCGGTGGTCTTTATCTTCTTGACAGGCACATAAATATTGATGTTGCTGTAACCTTGTTGCGGATGTCCGTTGCCGCCCGTCAGCGACGGGGTGTTAATGGCAATGTCCTCCTTTGTGCTGTCAACAGGCCGTTCGTTGTCGAAATAGATGTCACCATTTATTCCGAGCGAAGCCGTTGAAAGCGCTTGATACAAAAGGCTGTTGCAGTCGTCAATAGTCATAGTCAGTCAATCCAAATGCGGACGTGCAATAAGCCGCGCTCCGCGTTAATAACCGTGCCCTCGTGCGTGGTTTGGTCGGCCTTGGTTACTTTTATCTTCTGACCTTTGTCGGGCAGACTGGGAAGCGACAAAGGCGCATAGACGGTCGCATTATGCGAAACGCCCGCCTTGTCGTTGCCCGAGACTTTCGAGCCAGGTGCGGCCAACTCAATGCGGCAAGCGCATATCATTCCCCACTCGCCGCCGCCTTCGGTGTAAAATCCTTCGGCGTTGCGTGTGGCTGCCGTCTCAATCCAATAGCTCAATATGTCGGGGTAGAAGTTTACCATAAGTTCGACCTATCACGTATTACAGGCCTTTGAAAAAGAACGTTGGGTTGCCCCGTCTTGTCGCACAGCGTAGCGTAATAGGCTTTCACGGCCTCCATATTCCAACTTACCGACATTCCGCCCTCGCTCACGTTCATAAGCGCCTGCCGAAGGATGATTGAGAACTCTTTGTAGAGCACCATATCGCACGCCTCGGTGTCGGCGTTTGCGTCCGCGTCAAGACCAGCGTTTGTCAGGTATAGGCTCAACTCGTCAGCCGACACGCCCGTGCCGCCGCAGTTGATTGTCAGATATTGAAGATTCGTAAGTGCCATTTTTATCTACGCTTTTTGAAAAGGTCGGTGGCGGCTTTCACCCCGCCCCGTGCCTTCAAGTAACAAAAACGAAAACGCGCCTCTGTGTTTATGACCAGGCGTTGCCGTCGGTCTTGACATAGAGGTTGCGATAAGCAGTGTCGAGAACAGGCAGTGCGTCTGCCTCGCCAATAGTGATTTCGCCCTTCGGCTCCACGGTGCCATATTTCTTGACACCGATATGAGCGCGTTGCGCTTTCAGAATCACGTCGCTCGACTCTTGCAGTACGTCGTACTGTGTAGTGCCGAGTTTCTCGCTCTCCGACAGAATCAGGCGGTCGGTAGCAAACGGGTTGCCCGATGTCTGTGTGCCGTCGGCGAGTTCGCGGGTGATTGATTGGTCGATGACACGCAACTGAACACCGTTCAGCCAAGCCTGTTTTGCCAATGCCTGGTTGATTTGGTTCAGGTCGGGTGTCTGCGCCATTTGCAGAGCGTTCTGCATATACGAAGCGCAAGCCTTGATGATTTGGTCGGCGCTCGCAATCTTGTAGAACGTGTCGAGGTTCACGAAAGCGAATTTCGGGTTCAAGCCGAGAGCCTTACCAGCCTTAATCAAAGTGGCGAGGTCGCCGATGATGTCGGCGGTGGCGGCTGTGCCCCAGTTGGTGCCTGTGTACTTCTTCAAGTCAGAACCAACCTCGTAATCCAAGTCGAATTGGTTTGCGAATGTGGCGTTGTTCGAAGTAGTGAAGGCAAGTTTGCCAGCGTTTGAAGCCAAAGCCCAAGCGATGTACTCCAACTCGCTGTTCACACCGTCGAAGCAGAAGTCAATGTCAGCGCCCCAGAAGTTCACCAACTCGGTTGCGGCTGGGTCTTGTGCGAGAGCGGCTGCCGTTTGGTAGTCCTTCATCTCGCTGCGGGTCATTTCGCGGCTGATTGCGATGTACGGAATATCGCCGTAAGCGCTCTCAAAGATTGGGCGTTTCTTGCGAACGATAGTGCCGTTGTCGGCGTGAATATCAGCGGCTACGTGAGCCTTCGTCAGTTGGTTGGTCAGCGTCTTCCAATTGAAGCCGTTGATTTTCTTCACGGGGAAATATGTGCCGTAGGTGAACGGCTTTGCGTCCGCCGTGTTCAGGCGAGCCTGCACCATTTGCTGGCTCAAGCCCTCAATCATAGTTTTTACTATTGTTGCCATAACTCATTCTGTTTTTAATAGTTAGACACATTTTTCAAAGCCTCCGCAATGAGTTTCGGAAGCGGGTTGCCGCAAGTCACAGCGTGAATCCAAGCGTCAGTGATGAAGTTGGTATCAGACTTGACTACGTCGCCCGTGCCGACAATGGCGAACGGCTCGTAAAGGAAAGCACCAGCGGTTGCGCCTGTGGTGGCTACGCCCTGGTAGATAGCGTCACCTGCTGTCAGTGCCACACCGAGTGTGGTGCCAATGGTGAACTCGTCATAGGCGCTGTTCGAGGTGTCGATGGCCGAAATGCCGTAGTTCTTGCCGCCTTTGACTGCAAAAACCTTGTCGCCAACCTTGAAATTGTGGCCTTTCAGAACTTTGAGTGTGGTTGCGTCGTTGGCCGCGTTGGCTTGCAGAATAGCATACTTAACCACGTGGCACTTGCCGCTTGCGGGCTTCGATATTGGGGTGCCTGCTGCGAGGTAGTCCTGTGTCAGTTCCGACACGTCCACGCTCACACCGCCGCGAATGTCCGCAATCTTGTGCACGATTGGGCTCTTGCCGAGCGCCGAATCCTTGCGTTTTTTAACTGTCATCATAGCAGTAATCGGTTTTAAATTAAACAATTAGATTAGAACGGTTGGCCGTCGGCTTTCGGCTGTCCTTCGCGCTGCGCGATGGCTGCCTCCTGCTCTTTGGTCAACTTGTCGCCTGCGGGACCAGCGGCCACAAACGGGCGGCCACCTCCTTTGGTGACGTACTTTTGCGAGATTGCCTCCACCTCGCCGTTGACGTCGGTCAGCAGCTTGCCAAAATCCTCGTCGCTCATTTGGTCGACTGGAATGCGGTCGTACCCTTTGCGCAGCGGTTCGTCAAGTTTGCTGGTCAGCGCCGATAATTGCGCTCTCCGCGCCTCGGTTGTGCGTTCGGCTCGCAGTTGGGCGTTCTCTGTTTGCAGGTTCTTCAATTGTTCCTGCATTGCCTTTGCCCACTCGGGAACGTCGTCACCCCCGCCTTGCGGTTTCGGTGTTGGTTTTGGTTCCTCCTTCTCCACGGGTTTGCCGTCCTTCAGGTTGTGCTTGGCCTCGTAGTTTTTGACTGCGGACTGTTGCGCTTCCGTTGCGCGGCTGTCGCCGTAAGATTCGAGAACTTGCTGGAATGTCACCCCGTCTACTGCGGTTTGAACCTCTTCAGCCTTTGTAACAGTCTTCGCCAGCTTGTCGGCTATCCTGTCGAGAATTTTGTCGCTGACCCCCTCAAATTTGGCTTTCAGCGCGTCTAAAAGTTGTTGTTTCATTGCAATTGAAATTTTTACGCCGCCAAAGTACGCAATATTTCGTTCGGTTGGAAATTTTTCGTAAAATTTATTTCACTGTTCTATTGTGCGTTATAAAAATTCTTTCGTTTTTTATGATTTTTTTTCGTGCAAAATTTCGTGTTTTAAAAATTTTTCTGTAATTTTGCCCCTGTCAAAAACGAAAAACAGTTGTGATATGAAAACTTTGAACTACACCACCCGCGAAATCAACCTCGACTTCAGAATCAAGGTTTACGGCTATGAGAACGGCGTCCGCCTCAACAAGTTGGTCGGCGTTTCGGGCATAATCGAGTTAATCGGCGTTGAGTTGCTCAACAAGTTTCTCGACAGGGCTTATCGCCTCGTGTCGGACAAATGTGTGTGCCGCCTGCGCCGTGGTTTGGTTGTAACTTTCTACTGCAAATAACACGTGCTAAATAGGGTTATAGATGTTCGCATAACGGCCTCGGAGCCACACCCGCACAAAAGTGACTGCAAGCGCCTTCGTCAGCACAGACGATAAAAGCCCGCGAGGCGGAACGCGGCAAAAACACCCCGCCTAAAGCGGTTTTTGTTAATCACCTAAAAATCAAATTACAATGGAAGCAACAATGACAATGCAACAGGGACTGAACGAAGTAGTAACAAACAAGGTTCGCAGAATGATTGACGGCAAGGCCGTCGGCGTACAAGCCACAATGGAACGGCTCGTGAACGAGGGTAAGATTGCGCAGGACTTTATCGCGCCTATCGGTGTCAACCTCAAGGACAGCGGCTCGCGCCCAGTGATAACTTTCGCCCACCAAGACAAGGGTGTGCAGATGATTATGCCCGACGGGCGATTCTCGCTGCACTCGAATGCGGTCAGCCAATTGGCCGAGCGTATGGGCGTGCCAACCCGCTATCTTCGCGACCTTGCCAACGGCGACGAATGGCAGCAAGACCTGGCCGCAACCATTCTCAACCAACATTCCGATTGGACACCCCGCAGCCGCGTTTTGGTTCGCACCGTCGGCCAACAAGTGCGCGGTGTATTGTCGGACTCGTACCGCCGTCTCAACTCGGTGGAAATTCTCACCGCCTTCGTTGAAGAAGCCGCCAACCAAGGCGCGGTTATCAGCGACGCCTATATGAACGACACCAAGGTATGGGCGGAGACAATCCTTCCGCAGCCGTTCGTCATTCCGACAGCAAAAAATGGCGACGTGGTGATATTCGCGGGCGCAAGGTTCAGCACTTCGGACTACGGCGACGGCGCTGTGGATATGCGCACCTTCTTGCTCAACGGCGCTTGCCTCAATGGTATGGTTCGCGAGTCGGTTATGAAACAGGTGCACCTCGGCAGCAAACTGCCCGACAGCCTGGCACTCTCGGAGCGCACCTTCCAACTCGACACCGCCACCACCGTGTCAGCCGTCCGCGACCTTACAAAGGGGCTGTACAGCAAAGACAACATTCTGCAAAAAGCGTACGAGATTCAAGGCGCGAGCGAGATTGAGGTGGACTTCAACCGTGAGTTAACCAAACTGCAAAAGAGCGGTGCTTTGCTGAAAGCCGAGCAGCAAGAGGTTGAGCGCCTGTTGATGAAGAACGACCCGAACGACGGCGTGACGGGCGGCGCAACCCTTTGGAAACTGACACAGGCCATTACAGCCCACGCCCGCGACCTTTCACCCGAGCGTGCCCGCGAACTGCACGAAATTAGCGGCAACCTTATGAACCGTGTATCTCTGAACTAATTACTAACCGACGGCGGGGCACGTCCCCGCTGTCTTTTTAAACACTTACAGCTATGGACCCTATTGTACTACAATTCATTTTCCGCTGCGCCCTTGCCGCAGTCGCTATCGTCGCCGCCGCTGTTCTTTGCAGCCGCCTCGAGAAGCACATCAACAAACGCCTGAACAACTGGAATGATAACCTTAAAGACATCGAACTATGAACGAGTTTACAACAGCACGGGAGGAGGCCCGCCGCAAGGCCCGCTTCACCCGCCTCCGCGAACTTAACGCCATACTTGAGGAGGTGGCCGCCGAGAACTACACCCACGTTGTAACCGTCGGCCAGTTGCACGACCTGTTGCAGGAGCGCAACGCCATTCTGTTGCAGATTGAAGCCGAACGCAACCGCAAGCTGTCAACCCCCGCCGAGCGCGAGGCCGCAGCCTACGAATGCACACGCACGGCGCACTTTTAGCCAAAAACAATAGCAAAACAATAGCAAATTAAAAGCACAATGAAAGCAATGGAAAACGCCGCCCTGTATGCCGTCGATATTTTGGGGTGCTCGCGGGGTGCAAAAAACGGTTACTCACCCCTCGAAGCGGTGCAAATGGCCGCCCGAATGTTTAAAGTGCAACCTACTCATTTACTTGCTTTTATGCGCATAAATTACAGCGCGGTTTTGACGAAAACAATAGCAAATCAAAAGCAAAACAATAGCAAATCAATACCAGATAAGGAATAAGGAGAAAGGAATAAGGAATAAGGAATAGGAGTATGGATAAGGATAGTGGAATAAGGAGTAGTAACAGTAGTAGTTCTATGAATAATTCTGCATAGTGAAAGATTAGAGCTATATGAAAAATACGTTAACAATAAGGGGGGGGGCGATTCACAGAATACGCCCCTCGCTGTTTTTGGGGGTGTTTTTGTCTGATTTTTTCGCCACCCTATCCAGGCGAGCCCAAACCTTCGCGCGCGTGCGGGTGTACGTGAGACCGTCAGCCGCCAGCCAACCCGAACCGCAGAATGCGAAATTTGGCCGATTTTAGCCCCGTAGAGCCACTTTCTTATCGCGAATGTATAATTTATCAACTCAACCCAAAATAATCGATTAGAACGCAATTCTGCGCGTAATTTTTCGTATTGCCATAATAACTTCGTTATTTTTCGGAAATATTGCGCAAGTTGCGCGAAAATATCGCGGGTGGGTAATTTATTGGCCGAGGTCGGGAACGTGCCAAACGAGGCCGTTTTTGCGTTTTCCCGCCGCCAAATAAAAAAGCCCGCAAGTCGGTGCAACCAACCGCAAGGCCCGCCCCCTGTATCTAACAAGGGGCCGATTTCATTTTAACGTGCAGTCTGTCAACCGTAGTCAGCAGGTGCACGGCTCACCTTAACGAAGCGTTACAAATATACTCATAACTTGTTAATTTTGCAAGAATTAGCAACAATTATCAAAATAAGCACGCCGAAACAGGCTTAAAATATACGGGCTATTTGTTCGGCCACAGCCGATATTGTACGCCAACCCCGACGTAAGGGACCGCGTGCCCCTGCAGGCTCACCCCGACGCCCGCCTGGATTCCTACGCTGAACCGCGAAGGCTGCACCCGCTCTATTTTGGTTATTGTGGTTTGGCTGTTCACGCACTCAATCTGTATGCTGTCGAGGGCCGCGTGGTAGCCGCTGACATAGGCCGTGTATTTGGCCCGCTCGGTGCTGTCGGAATAAACCGCCTGCTCAATCGGCACAACCACCTGCGGCTGGCCCGCGCTGTCCGTGATTACGACAAGGTCGCGCACCGTGTCGCGGCGCACAACGTAGCGCACAACCTCGGTCGGCTTCTCAATGGTCACCGTGTCCCAACGCTCCACTACAAGGGTGTCGGTGTGGACGGTCTCGGCTGCGTAATTGTTGCCCTTGTGGTAGCCGTAGCAATACAACAATAAACCGACCATTATGGCGATAATAAACTTCGGGAAAATGTCTATGTCAATCTCGCCCTTCATTTCCTCTCATATTTTTGGCACTTGAATTTCGCCTCACTCACAGGCCGTTTGTAGGCATTGCAATAATGAACGCCGCCGATAGGTCTGCTAAAGCAATCAACCCAAAACGGCAGCCATTCCCTATGCTTGCAATCTCGGCATAAAAGATTCATTACGCTTCATTTCAAATACTTATCGCGCTTGTTGGCCTGCCACGACTCGAAGGCCGCAAACAGCACCAGCAGCACCATTCCGCTCAACATTCCGAGAATAAACACAATCATAGCAGCAGTTTCTGAAACAGCTTGAACATAGGCTTCGCGGCGAACACCAGGCACACCACGGTTGCCACCGAGAACAGATAGCGCCCGCACGTCAGCAGAACACCGATAGTGCCGATAGCGCACAGAACGAAGGCCGCAAGCAAGGCCAGCCCTGCCACACCGCGTCCCAAACTTTTCAAAGCGTCATTTGTTGTCATAGTCGTTCGATTTAGGGGTGTTAGATATTGTAGATTTCAGCTCCTCGGCGTCCATATTCAAATGCCGCGCTGTTTTGTCAATCATTATCTTTTGCAGCAATTTCCAAAACATCGACGCGGCCTCATCACGGCAGCTGCTTTCATTCTCAAGAATCGACCACGCCTGCTCGAAGCAGATTATGCCCGTGACAATGTAGGAAAGTGGTATATCAACGAATGTGAACACCCATTTTTCGGCAAGGAACGCCAAAATAATCAAGGCAAGCCTTGACGGGATGGTCTGCCGCACCAACTTGCCGAAGGCGAAACTCGAGAACTTTGACTCGTCTGCCTTGTCGGGATATTTCTCATGCACCCGCTTGCCAAGACGGAAGGCAGTGTAGGCGTCATACACAATGAAAATTGTCGCCACAACAATCAGCGGAAATGTGGGGTCGAACTCGGCCACCACCCAGCCTATTGCGCCACCAAATAGGGTGAAAACGTGTTTCCAAATATTTGCCATATTCCGTTTTGTTTTTCGCAAAACTACGCAAATATTTCACGTACAACACGAAATATTGCAGAAAAAATACCGCCCGCTCGTCAATAAAGCAAACGGGCGGCTCCCTCTTTATGCTGATTCCTTGTTTTCGGCAGGTAGCAGCGTAGTGCTGGGGCTTCCGAATGGCGGGTTGAGAAGCATAGGCAGCATCAGCGACATAAGGCTGATATTGCCGCTCGGAATGCTGTCAACGTCCTCATACAGCCTTTTGTTCAGTATGTCGAGGTACATTTCCATACTCACCTTTTGGTTGGCGAGCAGCGCCCTGTGGTTGGCGCTTAACTTGAAACACTCGTCCGTATTGATAAACTCAATAAGGGCTACCAATTTTTCTTTCAGTTCGTCCCGCTCCTTGAGCAGTGACACGTTTTTGTTGATTTTCTTCATTTTAATTAGATTTTGTGTTGTTTTTTGCATACGGGGCAGACCACCATAGCCGCAGCGGGGAACATCTGCCTTGCTATCTCGCCTTGCAGATATGCCGACTCTTCGCTTTTCGGCTCAACACCGAAATACTCGCCGATATGCTCGACGGCGTGTTTCAGCTCGTGCTGCATTGAATCGTACATCTGTTCGGGTGAGGTCGCGCGGCCAATGAATATCACCGTCAGCCGTTCGCTATAATTTGTGAAAGTGTAGCCGCTGTCGGGTTCGACCAGCGTGTCAACAGCCGCTTTTATGGCCTGTGGTCGGCACCCCGCCGAAGCCAGCGCCACCTCGACCTCCGACAAGTCAGCGACGGTCTGAATGTCGTAATAGCACATCACGTACCAATCGCGGTCTCCGATATGAAAGCCCTGCCGTACCATAATCAAATCATTTTCTCCCAATGAATTGGAACGCCTTTAAGGCACATTTTGGCGACAAAGCACTCAAGCACAGCCTCGGGACACCCGTCGGGGTCGCTGATTGTCTCCTTCACGTACATAGCACGGCGGCTGTCGTCGGGCAGCGAACCGCGATAATCGGCCACCGCCATATTAAATAGGTACCAGGCTGTGTAGTCGAACGCCTCGGGCATTTCGACACCTTCGGCTTTCAGCACGGCTTTCACGTCTTCGAGCGTGCGGCTTTTGACGGCTTTCAACTCTCCAGTGGCGGTGTCCTTCACCTTCATATTGTCGATTGCCCACTCCGCCAGCCGTTTGCTGAACAGGCCGTGGTTCTCATCCTCGTAAATCGCCCGTCCTTCTGATATGTATTGTCTCATAGCGTTGTATTTTTTGATTGTTTAAAAGAGGGTGAGCGGGTGTTACCCCGCCCTACCCAAATCGGCTCAACCTCTGCGGCGGAAGGCCTCCTCCTCGCTGTCGTCCCACCCATGCTTGTAGCCCGTGCGGTAGCCGTCCTCGTAGTCGTTTCTGCCTCCGTTCTCGCGGTTGCGGTAGCCCTTGCGCATATTGTCGCGCATTTGCGAGCGCATCTGCCCTTGGTTTCCGCCCTCGCTCTCCTTGTCAACGAATATCCATCCCATAATTGTAAATGTTTTGCGGGCTTCACTTCGCGGGGGAAGGTGAGTCCAGTTTCTTCAATATCGACAGAATGTCGTCGAGTTTTCGCTCGCTTTCGCTCTGCCTCTTCTCCAAATCGCTGATAGTCCGCGCCTGTCGTTTTTCCTCGGCGTAGCGTGGGTTCAAAACCTCAAGCATTTTCTCACCCTCAACCTTGACGGCCTCGTGGTAAGGCACCATTTCGAGTGCTTTCTTTGAGGTCTGAATCATCGCATCGACAGCCTGCAACATCGCCTCGCGACTGCCGCTGAACGTGTCGTTGCCCCTCGCCGCTATCTCAACGTTCGCTGGTATGTCGGCAAACACCTCGTCCTTGCCGTTGATTGTGGCGGTTACGCTGATTAGCTGCTGAACGTTCGCGCCGTTGAAAGCGTTCGGCACGGCTTGCGGTTGGTACTTTGGCTGCGGTGCTGTCCTCGACTTCACCACGCCAACCTCAAGAACAGGCTTCTCGCCTCTGCGCAATACATAGAACGGATTGCCGTTCCCCAATGAATTAAAGTCCATAGTCATAGAATTTGATTGTTGATTAAGCCGCAGCTGGTGTGGTTGTCGGGTTCAACGCCGCCGAAATTTTATCGACAACATTGTCGGCCACCGCGTTTGCCCAAATGGTCGGCACAGCCGTCATTGAGTTGTTCGGAAGCGTGATTGTTGTCGGCTGACAGCGCTTGATTGCGTCAACCTCGGAACGGATGCCCGCGAGTTGTCCCACGATAGGATTGATTGCGTTGGCAATCATAGTCGCAATAACGTTGTTCTGCTGCGCCTGGCTGATTTCGCCCGACAGCTTCGTGTTCTCCGCACGTGCCGCGTCGAGTTTGTCTTGCAGGTTCTGCGTCTGCATTTCGGCGAGTTTGTTGAGAATCGCCTGCGTGTTTGCGTTTGCGCCCGCTTGCAGGGTGTTTGTCTGCCGCTCCGTCGCCAACTGCTGATTGCAGCAGCATTGCTGAAGCTGGCTGATAATGTTCGCGTCTCCGCTTTGGATTGCGTTCACCGTCTGCAAGGTGCTCATACCCAACGTTGCCGCGAGCGAGCTCAACATATTCTGTACGTTCTGCACCGCTCCGTTCACTACGTTGAAGTCCTGACCGATTGTCGTCGCGAGATTCTGAATTGCTGCGCGGCTGGCTTCGCCTTGTGCCGTCACAGCGTTCATTATCAGTTCGCGACCGCTGTCGTTGTTCAGTTGGTTGCTGATGAACCCTGCGCCGTTTCCGCCGCCGAGACCACCGTTTCCCAGGCCGTTCCCGTTCCAACCGAACATTGACGCTACAATGGCCAAGGCGATAATGTCGCCTATGGTGTTGCCACCGTTCCCATTGAACAGTCCGCCACCATTACCACCGAGGGGAATGCTGAACGGAATGCCACCAGCGTTGGCTCCTCCGCCACTCTCTGGAATTTGATAAATTTCTGCCATTTCTGTAAGAATTTAATTGTTAAACATTCATTTTGCCCGTGCACGGCAAGACAAAAATCGGCGGAAGGTTTGGCTGTATCAAATTTTGGGGCTTAATTGCACTGACACAAAATTGCAGTGGAATTTTGGTCGGTCGGCAGGCTGAAAAAATGGCAGTTTTTTGTGTTTTTGTTGGGCGTTTGTTGCTCGTTCATTTATACATCAATGCAGAATATTGAATAATAACAATTTATGAATACACCTTACTTTCTGTATTGGAAAGTAAGACTCAAAAAAGCCGTACAGCCAAAACACAACCAAACTACAACCGATAACAATTCGAGCCTTTATTTATAGCCTTTTGCGGTCGCCTGAATAGGGGGTGCAAATTGTAACGGGTAGTGTTTTTGTTGTAATAGAATTGTTGTAGGTTTGTTGCTCGAAAGTAACAACAACAAAAACGCAACAAAATGGCTTCAAAAGAACCGATACGCTTGCGGCAGCGCAAGACATCGACGGGGCTGGCTTCGCTCTACCTCGACATCTACCTCAACGGGAACCGACAGTATGAGTATCTGAAACTCTACCTTGTGCCCGAAAAAACAGCCGCCGACAGGCAGAAGAACCGCGACACGCTGTTGCTCGCCGAATCAATCAAGGCTAAACGGCTCGTTGAACTGCGCAACAATCAGTTCGGGTTCGACAAGCAATTCTCGCTCAACACTCGGTTCTTCGACTATTACAGGGCAATGTGTGAGAAACGGCACGGCGCAACCGAAAGCCGTGGGAACTGGGGTAACTGGTTCTCGTGTCTGCACCACCTTTTGATATACGAGAAAAATCAAAACATCACCTTCAAAGACATCACACCGCAATGGGTGCAGGGCTTCAAGGACTATCTCGAAAACGAGGCTGTGGCGTGGTCGCACGACTACCGAAAACGGCTCAAAGACAAGCCGTTGAAGCGCAACAGCAAGTTGTCGTACTTTAATAAACTGCGGGCGTGTCTCAATCAGGCATTCGAGGAACGCATCATCCCGACCAACCCAATTCGGACGGTTGAGAACTTCAAAATGGAAGAAGGCACACGTATGTATCTGACTATCGACGAGGTGAAACGGCTTGCGCAAACGCCTTGCGACTACCCGAAAATCAAGGCCGCGTTTCTGTTTTCTTGTCTTACGGGGTTGCGCCGCTCCGACGTGCTGAAACTCACGTGGGGCGAGGTTCACACGCAGGGCAGTTTCACGCGCATAATCTTCAAGCAAAAGAAAACCAACGGCCAGGAATATCTCGACATTGCAGACGAGGCGGCACAACTTATGGGCGAGCGGGGGAAGCCCGACGACCACGTGTTCACCGACATTCACTCGCCGACTTGCACCAACACCACACTCCGTGTATGGTGCGCCCGCGCTGGTATCGACAAGGACATCACCTTCCACTGCGCCCGCCACACGTTCGCCACAATGATGCTCGACCTCGGCACCGACATTTACACCGTCAGCAAACTGCTCGGCCACAAGGAACTATCCACCACGCAGATATACGCGAAGGTGCTTGACAAAAGCAAGCAAGCCGCCGTACAGCGCATTCCGAAGGTGCTTTAGGCCGCCGCCACGCTTTCGAGCGCCGCTGTCTCTATCATCTGCTTTATAAGGGTTTCGACGCGGTCGGTCTCGGTGCGCACCAGGGCGTTTGTCTCGGCGCTGTCGCCGTATATCGCCACGTATAGTTGGCACAGCCTTGAATCGAAGGCGTAAAAATCGCGCAGCATATCGGATGCCGCGTGCAGGTTGTTTGTATTTGTGTCCATAGGTTACATTATTACGTTTTGGCTGAAAAACTCTATTATGCGGTAGATTGTCCGCTCGCACATATCGAAGGACGTGGCAAGGTTCGCCACAATGTAGGTGATTTTGTCGCCGTTCCCCGACATTTCCAAATATTTATCATAGATTTCAACGTATTTATAGGCGTCTGCCTTTACATTGTTCTTGTGTAGCACCTTCAAAAGCGGCGCGTTGACTGATATCAGTTCGTGCAGTTTCATACGGGTGTGTGTTGCGTTACACATCGTTTCGGACTAAATCCGCGTTCATTAGCACGTTCAGGTAGTTCTCAAGACCTTCGAACATCGCCCCGACTTGCTCAAGGGCGGTTTCTTTTATAGACTCAATTTCGCCGCTCAACGCCTCTTTGATAAGGTGGCGGACTTCGGAACGAGTGCTGCGCAGTTCGCTTATAGCGCCCTCGATTTTCACACGGTTTACTTTCAATCTGTTCATTTTTCGTTGCTTTTGTTACTTTTTTGTTAATAATTCACGGTAGCAAATAAAAATCGCGGTTCTCACATTTGCAACAGGCGCAACAAAAAAAGCACTGCGCGTTTGTGTCAGTAACTTGTAGTTTGATAGTTGATTACGGCGGTTGTGTTACTTTCCGCAAGGGTTATTTAGTTGGTTTTCAACCTACAAAGGTAGTGGTTTGGTTGCCCGACTACGTGTTTCACCTAATGCGCTTTTTTGCAGATTTTTATGGCCGTTCCTACGGGAATTTCGCTCAATACGAAATTTTGCGTAAAATTTCGTGCAATATTTCGTGTTTTATAAAATTTTTTAGAATTTTGCGCCCGATATTTTGAATATTGAAAACTTTTTTAGAATTTTGCCACTGTCAAAAGTTTTCAAGGTGCGATGAAAGCACCGTCCCATTCAGGCGGTTTTTTTATTGCCCGACAGTGAGTAATTTATGCGCAACGTGTGGGGTAACAGCAATGTCCCCAAAGTCTCTGCCTTGAGAACTTTTGACAACACGGTGCGCTTTTTTATTGTCTAACGTCATAAATCTCAAGGAAATGAAAGACGTAACAACCTACAGCAACCAAGCGTTGCAAGTCCTTAACCAGTCAGAACTGTGTGGGCGACAGTTCACAGTGTACGGCACAGCCGAACAACC
>Ga0265301_10000945_pt1 | contig 39827 bp, 37 predicted proteins | sample AusTroGonzalo_MG_2_FD_193488 | JGI IMG/M metagenome (GOLD analysis project Ga0265301, IMG submission 193488) | Bovine rumen microbial communities from tropical cattle in Woodstock, Queensland, Australia - Gonzalo_04 | ecosystem: Host-associated > Mammals > Digestive system > Stomach > Rumen ...
GATGGAGCTGAACAAGACCATCCTGTGGAAGCCCGAATCGACGGGCACGGGACGCTTCGGCAAATGGCTGGAGAACCTCAACGACTGGAACCTCAGCCGCAGCCGCTACTGGGGCACGCCGCTGCCTATCTGGCGCAACCGCGAGACGCGCGAGGAGATCTGCATCGGCAGCGTCGAGGAACTCTACAACGAAATAGAAAAGAGCGTGCGCGCGGGCGTGATGGCCTACAACCCGTTGAAGGACAAAGGCTTCGTGCCGGGTGACATGAGCAAGGAGAACTACGACCGCATCGACCTGCACCGTCCCTACGTAGATGACATCATCCTCGTGGGTGAGAGCGGACAGCCGCTGCAGCGCGAGCTGGACCTCATCGACGTGTGGTTCGACAGCGGCGCGATGCCTTACGCACAGATTCACTATCCCTTCGAGAACAAGGAAGCGCTGGACAAGCGCGTTGTCTATCCCGCCGACTTCATCGCCGAGGGCGTAGACCAGACGCGCGGTTGGTTCTTCACGCTGCACGCCATCGCTACGATGGTCTTCGACAGCGTCTCGTACAAGGCAGTCATCTCTAACGGCCTCGTGCTGGACAAGAACGGACTGAAGATGTCGAAGCGCTTGGGCAATGCCATCAACCCCTTCGACAACATCGAGAAGTTCGGTTCCGACGCTGTGCGTTGGTATATGATAACCAACTCACAACCATGGGATAACCTCAAATACGATGAAGCAGGGGTTCAAGAGGTGGCACGCTCGTTCTTCGGCAAGCTCTACCAGACGTACAGCTTCCTGGCGATGTACGCCAACGTGGATGGCTGGCACTTCGAGGAGCCCGAGGTTCCCATGAGTCAGCGCTCGGAAATGGACCGCTGGATTCTCTCGTCGCTGAACTCCCTCGTCCGCGAGGTGGAGCAGAGCTACGAGAGCTACGAGCCCACACGTGCCGGCCGCCTCATCCAGTCGTTCGTCATCGACAATGTCTCGAACTGGTTCGTGCGCCTCTCCCGCAAACGTTTCTGGGGCGGCGAGATGAGCATCGACAAGCTCAGCGCCTACCAGACGCTCTACACCTGTCTGGAGACCGTCAGCCGCCTGATGGCCCCCATCGCTCCCTTCTACGCCGACCAACTCTATAGGGATCTGCATGGACCCACCCCCAACCCCTCCCGTGAGGGCGGGGAGAGCTGGCGCGAAGGTTTTTCCGTGCATCTCGCCAAGTTCCCCGAAGCCAACGACGCCCTCATTGACAAGGAGCAGGAGTCGCGCATGGCCCTCGCTCAGGAAATCACCTCGATGGTGCTGTCGCTGCGCAAGAAGGAGCAAATCATCGTGCGCCAGCCTCTGGCACGCATCGCCATTCCCGCCACCGACCGCGAGCAGCAGCTGCGCATCGAAGCCGTGAAGCAGCTCATCCTCGACGAAGTCAACGTCAAGGAGCTGGAATTCGTGGAGGGCGCAGGCCTGCTGACGAAGAAGGTGAAGTGTAACTTCCGCACGATGGGTAAGAAGTTCGGCAAGCTGATGAAGGATGTCAACGCTGCTGTCACAGCCCTCACGCAGGAGCAGATCGCCGTGCTCGAGACGGGTCAGCTGCCGCTGACGCTGCCCACCGGCGACGCCATCACCGTGGAGCTCGAGGACGTGGAGATCTTCAGCGAGGACATCCCCGGCTGGACCGTGGCCAACGACGGCGTCCTGACTGTGGCCCTCGACATCACCGTCACCGACGAGCTCCGCAACGAAGGCTATGCCCGCGAGCTGGTGAAACGCATCCAGAACCTGCGCAAGGAGAGCGGCTTCGAGATCACCGACCGCATCCATATCACCCTTGAACACAACGCGCAGACGGACCGCGCCGTGGAGGCCTTCGGCAGCTATATCACCGCGCAGGTGCTGGCAGACGGCATCACCCTCGCCGACGCTGTCGCCGACGCTGCCGTGCTCGACTTCGAGGACTTCCAACTCAACGCACATATCGAGAAAATCTAAACATAAACTACAACATAGCACTACTATGGCTGAAAAAACACGCTACACAGACGAAGAGCTCGAGGAGTTCCGCGTCTTGATTAACGAGAAACTGGCTGTGGCACAAAGCGACTATGAGAAGACCATGGACCGCATCATGAACCGCGACAGCAACGAGGCTGACGACACCGCACCCACGTACCACGCGCTGGAGGAAGGCAGCGAGACGCAGACCAAGGAGCAGCTGATGGCAATGGCCATGCGCCAGCAGAAATTCATCACGGGCCTGAAGGCTGCCCTCGTGCGCATCGAGAACAAGACCTACGGCATCTGCCGCGAGACGGGTAAGCTCATCCCCAAGGAGCGCCTGCGTGCTGTGCCTCATGCCACGCTCAGCATCGAGGTGAAGAACGACAAGAAACGCGCTCACTGATCCGCTTCAGACCTTGACAACGTTGACATCACACGTAAAGCGATGGCAGGCCGCTGCGGTGGCTGCCATCTTCTTGGGTTTCATGGCCATCGACCAGGCCGTGAAGATCTGGGTGAAGACGCACATGGCGCTGCATGAGAGCCGTCGCATCACCGACTGGTTCTACATCACCTTCATCGAGAACAACGGCATGGCCTTCGGCATGGAGTTCTTCGACAAACTCTTCCTCACGGGCTTCCGCATCGTGGCCACCATCTTCCTGGGCTACTACATCGCGCGGCTCATCCGCAAAGGAGTAGGGTGGGGCTACCTTGTCTGCCTCGCCTTTATCATGACGGGTGCAGCGGGCAACATCATCGACTGCCTCTTCTACGGCCTTATCTTCAACGACCCCGCGTGGCCGCAGGTGGCGCAGTTCGTGCCCTTCGGCACAGGCTACAGCGGCTGGTTCTACGGTCGTGTGGTGGATATGTTCTCCTTCCCCCTCGTAGAGTGGGACTGGCCCGCGTGGATGCCCTTCATCGGCGGACAGCACTACCTCTTCTTCTCCTATATCTTCAATGTGGCCGACGCCTGCATCACCTGTGGTGTCGTCGCCCTCCTCCTGTTCTACCGCCAGACGCTGTCGGCGGAGCTGGGAAAGCCGCAGGAGACTGGGGATGAGGAGGGGAGAGTTTAGGGTTTAGGGTTTAGGGTTTACTGTTTACGGTTTACCGTTTAAGGAGTTCAAGGGGTTCAAGGGGTTCAAGAAGTTCAAGAAGTTCAAAGGGTTCAAGAAGTTTCGTTTACCGTTTATTGTTTAAAGTTGAAGGATTGAGAAAAAGGCTACCTCTCAAATACATTTTACTCCCCTCCCTAATAGGGAGGGGCAGGGGGGAGAGTCCGTGGGGTACGAGGGTGAGTCTTCTCCTTTCATTTTTCATTTTTTACTTTTCACTTTTCATTTTTCCCCTTTTTCTCTCTTCCTGTAGGCCTTCCCTTCCCGGCGGCGTCATCTCGGAGAGTAAGATGGAGCGTGTGCTGTATGATTATCATGTGGCGCAGAGCATGGCGGAGAACACCTCTATCGAGCAGGGACGCTCGTTTGAAGAACGCCGTTATGAGATGGAGGAAGCCGTATTCCGCAAGCACCATATCACACGCGCTGAATTTGACAGTTCGATGGTCTTTTATTGCAGCGAGGTGGAGCGCCTTAGCCGTATCTATAATCATGTCACCGCCCGCTTGGAGCGTGATGCCGAGGCCCTCGGTGCTGCCACCAACGAAGCAGACCTCTATGCCCAATACACGACCGAGGGCGACACTGCCAACGTATGGACGGGGCGTCAGGTCATGGCCGTTCACAACCACGGTGGCGAGCACCTGCTGTCATGGATCATAGGTTGCGACAGCACCTGGTTCGCCGGCGATGATATCCTCTTCCGCTTCACGCCGCAGGTGTTCTCGCGCGATCTCATCACCTCGCTCTATATCAACCTCATCATCACCTATACCAACGACTCAGTGCGTGCCCAGACCCTCCAGTGCTCTTCACGTTCCAACAACGAGCTGCGCATTAACAACAGCGAGGGATGGGTGGCGAAAAGCGTGGCCGGACATTTTTACATGCCTATTGAGCGCAACCCGCAGCGCAGCGTCACATATATCATTATGCGTCCGTCACTCATCCGCTTCCATAAGTCGCAGGAGTGGCGCGACAAACTCCTTACTGTTGATTCCACGGCTGTTGACTCTACGGCCGTAGATGGCGTGGCAGCACCCCAGGGCCGTGTAATAGGTGCATTGACGGATTCCTCGCAGCATCGCCGCTCGCCTATGGAGTTCCGCGAGCAGCAGGATGTGGAGCAGAAGATCAACGTCGTCAAGGAGAAGCCCTTCAATCCGCAGCGCCGCCGTAAGAAACAGCAGCAACAGCAGCGTCGCCGCCAATGACCTCCAAAGCTTACCATCGCCTGATTCTGACAGACGGCACCATCCATGAGATGGTCGTCGTGCGCTTTGATGCGGAAGGCCGCTTGATCGACTTCCACGCCCTGCAGGGTGAGGAGCCATTCGTAGAATGGCACGGAGGAACGCTTGACCTCCGTGCCATTCAGCAGTAAATTTTCAAGGTTTTTTGGGGACGCCTTACAACGGCTTCACAGGGAATGTGAAGTAGGTGTCGGGGTAGGGCTCTTCGCACAGCGTGAAGTGCCACCATTCCGTGCTCAACGGCTTGAAGCCGTGGCGCAGCATTGCCTGACGCAAGATCATGCGGTTGTGGAACTGCTCTGGCGTGATGCTGCGGCCTGCCGGTGACTTGCTGTTGTCACCTGTATATTCCATTGTCTCGGGGTTGCCGCAGAAGTCAGGATGACTCTCGGGACCGAACCAGTCGAAGGTGCCGCCCATGTCCAGCTCTTTCTCCGTAGCCATGTCGAAGAGTGTCAGGTCCACGGTTGAGCCGCGCGTGTGACCGCTCTTAGCCATGATGTACTCCTGGTCGAAGAGCACGCTCTTGTCCAGGTCGGGATAGAAGTAAGCCTTCATGCGTGTGTCTGGGATGTCGGCAGCCCAGCGTACGAAATGGTCCACGCCGCACTGCGGACGGTAGGCGTCGTAGATCTTCAGGCGATAGCCCTGCGCCTTCACATCGTTGCTCACGGCCAGCAGGCTGTCCGCTGCCGTGCGTGTCAGCAAAGCCGTCGGTGCCTCGTAGCCGTCGATGCGGTCGCCCACGAAGTTGTATGTGCCGTAGTAGCGAATCTCCAGAATCACGTCAGGCACCACGTCCGTCAACGTCACGAAATCACTCGAATCCGCTTCGGGAGTCGCTACAGCGCACTCCGTATCCTCGTCGGACCCGCCTTTGAAGCCGTCGCGGAATCCCCATGCAAAGGCAGCGATGCACACAACACCTAACACGATGCCATAAAACGTCTTAGATGTAAAGAATTTGTTTGTGCTCATAATCTGTAATACTATAATAAAGGTTTTTTATATTTGCGTTGCAAAGATACACATTTTCTCTTTCCCACTATCTCTTTTACTCGAAAAACAAATGGTTTCTCTAAAATAGTGCGTATTTTTCCTGCTTCCCTTCACTTTTTCACTTTTTCACTTTTCTCTTTTCTCATAAATGAGTAACTTTGCACCCGAAATAAGGCAATCGGAGGACTGAATGCCGTCCGATGTAAGGGAATCCGGTGAGAATCCGGAGCTGTACCTGCAGCTGTTATCCCCGTTCACAGGCGAGCCTGTATAACGCCACTGGCCGTTAAAGTTTAGAGTTTAGAGTTTAAAGTTTAGAGTCTGGACTTGCTGAAAGGCTGGGAAGGTAAGGTAAGCCGGGGAGAGCCAGAAGACCTGCCGAGTTTCGTTGAACGATGAACGTTGAGCGTTTAACGATGCAAATCGTAATCGTGAAATGGTAAATCGTAAAATCGTAAAATGTAGCAGCGCTCAGGAATAGGCGCAAGCGAGTTTAATGAAACACCTCTGGTCTCTTGGCGTGGTACTGCTGTGCCTCGTCTCCACACTCCAAGCACAGGATTCCCTGAAGGTCGGTGACCTCCGGGAAATCGTTGTTACGGGTACTGGTACAGAGCACCTGCTGAAGAACGCGCCCGTACAGACGGAGGTCATCTCGCGCAAGATGCTGGACAGCTACGGCGGCAAGAGCATCGAGGAAATCCTGAGCGGACTCACGGCCAGCTTCGCCTTCAACGAGGGTGATATGGGCAGCCAGATGCAGCTGGGCGGCCTGGGTAACTCCTACATCCTGATTCTCATCGACGGCAAACGCATTCATGGCGATGTGGGCGGCGAGAACGACCTACCCACCAGCGAGGATAACAGCTGGTTCGAGTTCTTCAATAATTTCGGCTACGAGGCCATCGTGCCTGTCGTAGGCAAGCACCCCCAGGGCCTGCTGGAGCTCCCCGGTATCCTGAATGTCTGGATTCAGCACACCAAGGATGCTGAGTTCTTGGAGGATGCTTACCACAGCATGTACCCCGAGGAATAAAATGAATCCATGAAGCACATCATAAATACTATCTGCCTCACGGCGGTGCTCCTGCTCTTCTGCGGGGGCACTGCTTTCCTACTACTCACGGCGTGTACGTCTGCGGATCGGAAAACCAATCCCGCTGCCGACGAGCTCTTTGCTGAGAAGGACTCAGCGCTGGCGCGTGCCGATGCTTTCAGCGACACCATCATCATCAAGTATGCGCGTGGGTTGCAGGTTCGCTATGTCCCCGAGGGCATCCGTGTCACCATCACCAACCCCGACCCGTCGGCAGTCGCTACGCCTGCCGAGGAGCTGCTCATCACCCAACCTGCCAGCCGCTTCATCTGTACCACGGCGCTGCAGCTGGGCAACTTCGAGGTGCTGGGCTTGGAGGACCGCATCGTGGGGATGAACAGCCTCCGCAATCTCTTTTCGCCGCGCATGAAGGAGCAGTGGGAGAGTGGTCACACCGCCCGCATCGGCAAGGAAGGCAACTTCGACCTGGAGACCGTCCTGGCCACGCAGCCCGACTACATCTTCGTCTCGGCTTCCAAGCACGGCGGCTTCGAGGCGCTGCGCGACTGCGGCATCCCGCTCATCTCGCACCACGGCTACAAGGAGACCGACCCGCTGGGGCAAGCCGAATGGATCAAGCTCGTGGGACTGCTCACGGGTGAACCGCGCCGTGCCAATGCCGTCTTCGACGACATCGAGCGCAAGTACCTGACACTGCGCGACGAGGTCGCAGCCCGCACGACAGAGCCCCTGCCCACCGTCATCAGCGGACGGCAGATTCGCGACGGCTGGTACATCGCCGGTGGTCGCAGCTACCTGGCACAGCTCTTCCGCGATGCCGGTGCTGACTACGTGATGGCCGACCACCAGGAATCCGGTGGCATATCGTTGGATTTCGAGGCCGTCTATGCCCGAGGCCTGCACGCTGACTTCTGGCAGACCGATGGCAGTTATGATGGTGACTTCACGCTGCAGACGCTGGCCGACGAAGACCCGCGTTATGCCACGATGGACGCCTACAAACAGGGTCACGTCCTCTTCTGCAACCTCGCCCGCACGCCCTACCGCGAGCTGGCCGGTGTGCAACCCCATTTCCTCCTCGCCGACTTCGTGAAGGCATTCCACCCCGAGCTCTTACCCCATTACACAACACATTACTACCGACTCATCCAATGAACCGCTCCATTTCACAGTTGCTGCACATCTTCGTGAGGGGCTCAATACCGACACGAAGAATGCTTTGGCTGTCGCTTTGTTTGCTGAAGCTGCTGCCCTCATTTGGACAAGACAGCGTACGGTTGGAGAACAAGGCGAAGGAGGCGGTGACACTTGACAACGTCATCATCACCGGCAAGTCCAAAACACAGCGCCTGCGCGAGGGAGCGCTTACCGTGAATGCCATTGATGTGCGTTCTCTCGTCAGCAGCATCAGCTCCCTGAGCGGTCTTGTGGATCGCAGTGCAGGCGTCAAACTGCGTGAGGAAGGTGGCGTAGGTTCGGACTTTGACCTCTCGATTAATGGTATGTCCGGCAATGCCGTCCGCTATTTCCTCGACGGTGTGCCTTTGAATACCAAGGGCACAGGTGTCACGCTGACCAACCTGCCCGTGAGTTTGATTGATCATGTCGAAATATATAAAGGTGTGGTTCCTACCTGGTTGTGTAGCGATGCGCTGGGCGGCGCCGTCAACATCGTCACAAACCGCAAGCGAACCAATTATCTGGACGCTTCCTACGGACTCGGCTCGTTCCATACACACAAGGCCGACGTCAGCGGACAATATGTCTTCCGTAATGGGTTCACTATCCGCCCGTCGTTCAGTCTCTGCTATTCAAAGAACGATTACATGATGAAGGACGTGGAGGTCTGGGATGAGGACGCTCGCAAGTACTTGCCGCAGGACCGTCGCCGCTTCCACGATGACTACCTCTCCATCATCGGTCAGGTGGAGGCAGGTGTGAACGACAAATGGTGGGCCGACGAGTTTTTCGTCACGCTGGCCTACAATCAGACCGCCAAAGAACTGCAGACAGGGCAGGTGCAGAGCCGCGTCATTGGTATGGCCGAGCGCACCAGCCAGGCCTGGAGCATCGGTGCACACTACCAGAAACGCCATTTCCTGCTGGATAACCTCAGCACCACACTCTCACTATCACACACTTGGGACCATGCGCTGACGACCGACACCGCCCACCGACAATACGACTGGAATGGCGATTACATTCGCAGCGAGCGCAACGAAATCAACGGGCGTGCCTTCTCGCAACGCCACATCAAACGCCCGCTGACCATCGCCCACGCCGACCTGAACTACCGCTTCTCAGACGAGCATCTGCTGAACCTGAGCTATGGTCTGAATCGAACGGGAAACAACCGCTGGGACGAGGTGGATGCAAGCTTTGAACCAGCCAACGATGTGCTGGCGAAACACATCATCAGCCTTGCTTACAACCAGTCTCTGTGGGACGGTCGGATGTATAACACCTTCTTCTTGAAAGACTATATTAACTACCTTTCTGTGGAGCAAACCGACCTCTCGTTCATCACGTTGTCTGATGAAGTAGCCTCCTCCAATACGCAGAATAATTTGGGTGGGGGTGTAGGCTCACGCTTTGAAATTGTGAAGCCGTTGGCCGTCAAAGCCAGCTACGAGCACAGCGTACGCCTGCCCTTAGCGCGTGAGCTGCTGGGCAACGGCACAACCATCTATGCCAACCTGGCGTTGAAGCCCGAAAAGAGCGACAACGTGAACCTCGGATTCTTTGGCACAGTGAACGCCGGTCTGCACACCTTCTTCTACGAGGTGAACGGCTTCCTGCGTTTCGTGGATAACTACATCCAGCCGCAGATTACGGAGAAAGAGGGAACGATGCAGTATGTCAACGAACCTGCTGTGCACATCAAAGGTGTCGAGGGCGAAGTGCGCTACGACTGGAACCACCGCCTGCAGGTGACGGGTAACATCAGCTGGCAGGACGCTCGTAATCGCAACCGCTATATGGACGACGGGAAGGAGTCGGTGACGTTCAATAACCGCGTGCCCAATCGCCCATGGCTCTTTGCCTCAGCCGAAGCGCGCTATGCTTTCCAAAACCTCCTGTTCAAGAACGACCGTCTGCTCCTTGGCGTTGACTTTCAGTGGGTTCATTGGTTTTTTCTCTCATGGGAAGCCTACGGCGCCAAGGACACCAAGGCACGCATCCCCGAGAAAAGCATCCTGGGAGCCAACGTGACTTACTCGTGGCACAAGGAGCGCTACAGCGTGTCGCTCGACTGCCAGAACCTATTGAACCAGACGATCTATGACAACTACAAGCTGCAGAAACCAGGCCGCTCCCTATTTGTCAAATTTCGGCTGCTGTTGCAATAATGAAGTCGTAATATCGAAATGTCGAAATAACAAAATAACAAAACATCAATCACCCTTTTAATCATTTCAAACCACAATGAAAAAGTTAAGCTTTTTCCATTCGCTGCTGGCAGCACTGGTGCTGTCCGCAGCCTTCACCGCCTGTTCCAAGGACGACGATGAGAACAAGACTCCCGAGCCCGACCCCAGCCCTGCTGCCGCTACCTACCACTACGACCTCACTGTCGTCGCAGGCAACCACGGTGGTATGACCAAGGACAAGTCTCACATCACGCTGAGCGTGCCCTCGCTCGCCGATGCCGCCACCACCATTTCCTTTGAAGGCCAGGGTGCCGAGATCACCGACTACACCATCGAGTGCATCTACGACGGTAAGTACTACTACCAGGTGCCCATTTCCAACGACCGTTTCTCGAAACTCCAGTTCAAGGACAACAAGATGCAAGTCGTGCAGGAGCAGAAGTTCGTCGCCAACACGTACAAGTCTCGCAACTACACTCACGCCTGGCTGGACAGCAACACGCTGCTCATCATGTCCACCGACGGCGAGCACAAGAAAGTCATCTGGACCAAACTCAACGCCTCCGACATGACCATCCTGGGCGAGGGCACACTCTCCATTGAGGTTGCCGAGGACTACAACGTACTGACCACCAGCGGCATCGCAGCCTACCGCAAGAGCGACAACAAGCTCTTCTACTTCTACTATAATAAGAAGGAGACCAGCGGCAGCAACAAGACCACCAACGAGCCCTTCTTCCGCATCGCCGTCATCAACCCTGCGACGATGACCGTAGATCAGGAAATCATTAACAAGGAAGCTGCACAGATGACCGCATCAGCCTATGGTGAGCTGCTGCAGAACACCCTCTTCTTCGACGAGAACGACAACCTCTATCTTTCCTGCTTTAATGTTGTCAGCAAGAAAAACTACGGCTGTCTGTTGCGAATCAAGAAGGGCGCCTTCGACTTCGAAGAGGGCTACAACGCCTTTCCCGAATCGAAAGGCAAACTGCTGACAATCCAGTATTTGGGTGGCAATAAAGTGCTGGCATATTCTGGTGATAACACCGTAGGCACAAGCATCGGCGATCTTGCCTACTACTACTCCATTATCGACCTCGAAGCCAAGACCAGCACCCGACTTGCCTACAACGAGACGGAGATTCCTTACAGCAGCGGTAGCTTCTCCCAGCGCTCCGTTGTCAATGCCAAGGAGAACAAGGCCTACATCGGGGTGAACACGGCCGACGAGCAATGCATCTACATCTACGACATCGCCACCGGCGCCGTCGCCAAGGGTGCTTCCATCGCCGCAGGTTACTACTTTGATCAAATCCGCCTCCTTGAAGACTAATATCACTTTCCTCTCACTAGGCCCTGGCGACCCTGAGCTACTGACGCTCAAGGCCGTCAGGATGCTTCGTGAGGCTGATATCGTGATGCTTCCCGTCACGGAAAGTGTCGATGGCACAGTGAAATCACGCGCTGCTGACATCATCGCTGAGTGGTGCACGGCGGAAAAGATACGGTATTATACCTTGCCAATGCAGCAGAATCGCGATGCCGTGATGCACGTTTACGAACACATGTGCTCCAGCGCTGCCGAGTGGTATCATGACGGGTTGCGCGTCATCGTAGCCGTTGAGGGCGACGTTAGCATCTATGCGTCCATTCACTACGTATTAGAACGTCTTCAAAGTCTCTCTATTCCTGTTGAACAGTGCCCGGGAATACCATCGTTCATTGCCGCCGCAGCATCTGCAGGCCTCTCTCTGATTAGCCAAGGACAGCGTTTGATCGTCTTGCCTGGCGACATAGAGATTGAGGCACTCAGGCAGCTGTTGACCAGCCAGCATGTGGTTGTCGTGATGAAGCTGTCACGCTGTCAGCAGAAGCTGAAGGATTATCTCCTTCAATATCCTGACACCGTATGTCACTATTTTGAGAACGTGGGCACTCCAGCGTATTTCTACAGCTCCAATCATGAGATGATTCAGGATAGGAAAATGCCTTATTTCTCACTTTGTATCCTTATGGGGATTCCATCCGCGATTACTAATTCACCAGTCTCTTTTTCTTTTCATCGGAATAGTTGTCAAGTAAATCGTTGAGATCGCGGCTAATAAAGTTAGACAACTTCCCCAGGCCGCTCCTTCATCGCCAGCCTTCGCTTGCGCTATTGATCAGCATCTCCCTGATTTGCATATCAGCCCCCCTTTACACCCTATGGAGCATACGCAAACACTTCATAGGGTGTAGCCGATTCTTCCATACCTTATCTCCGTATACTCTATGGAGTGTTTTCGGTACTTGTTTTTTCGTGTTGACTTTACAAAGTAAAGTCTCCAGTATGAAGATATAAATTTAGTTAATCCTATGGCTGCGTCAGGCTTTTTTCGTACTTTTGCACACAGATATGGGAAAGATAATTGTTGCAGGCATTGGTCCTGGTAGTCCGGAGGACATCACCCCCGCAGTGCTCGAAGCGGTGCGGGAGGCGGATGCCGTGGTGGGCTATAAGTATTATTTTCAGTTCGTTGAGGCTTACCTGAGGCCCGACTGCGAGTGCATTGACACGGGCATGAAACGTGAACGTGAGCGTGCGGAGCAGGCTTTCGCACTGGCAGAACAGGGCAAGACGGTGGTGGTGATCTCCTCCGGCGATGCGGGCATCTACGGAATGGCGCCGCTTCTGTATGAGATGAGAGAAGCCTCACCCCCGACCCCTCTCCAAAGGGCGAGGGGAGAAGAGGAGGTCGAGATTGTCACGCTTCCCGGCATCAGCGCCTTCCAGAAGGCGGCGTCGCTGCTGGGTGCTCCCATAGGACATGACCTGTGCATTATCTCGCTATCTGACTTGATGACGCCGTGGTCGTTGATTGAGAAGCGCATCCGTGCTGCTGCCGTCGGCGACTTCGTTACTGCGGTGTATAACCCGAAGAGCCAGGGACGCTACTGGCAGTTGTACCGCCTCGTGGAGCTGTTCCTGCAGGAAGGACGCAGCGCCGAGACACCTGTGGGCTATGTGCGGCAGGCAGGACGTCCGGAGCAGGAAGTGAAGCTGACGACGTTGGGCGACTTCGACCCCGAGGATGTGGATATGTTCACGGTCGTGATCATTGGGAATAGTCAGAGTTATATAAAGCCTCACCCCCTAACCCCCTCTCCGAAAGGCGAGGGGGGAGCCTGCGGCGGGGAGGACAATGGGAGCAAGGTCTTTATTACTCCACGCGGCTACTATTCTCACCCCTCCATCACGGGGGGAGCCGTAGAGGGGCTTGGGTCAGTTGGTGCTTCCATTATGAACGAGTCGTTCCGCACGATACTCTCTGAGATGCAGCACCCTGATGTGCCGCGCTGGCGGCTGTGGCCGCTGCTGCACGCGATTCACACGACGGTGGATTTCGGCATGGAGGAATGCCTGTGGATGGATGACCGCGCCACGGAGCTCCTATATAATAAGGTGGCCGACGGTAGCCTGCGACATATCGTGACCGACGTGACGATGGCGGCAGCGGGTATCCGCAAAGGAGCACTGGAGCGGCTGGGCATCGAGGTACATTGCTATATCAACGATCCGCGCTCGAAGCAGCTGGCGGACGAGAAGGGCGTTACACGCAGTCAGGCTTGTATGCGGTTGGCAGCCGAGGAATACCCTGAAGCACTCTACGTGGTAGGCAATGCACCCACAGCGCTCTTCGAGATCTGCGACCTCGTGCGCAAGGGTAAGATGCGGCCCGCCGGCATCATCGCCGCTCCCGTGGGCTTCGTCCATGTCTGCGAGAGCAAGCACGCCGTGAAGACGCTGACCACCATCCCCAAGATTATCGTTGAGGGCCGCAAGGGCGGCAGCAACCTCGCAGCCACTCTCGTCAACAGCATCCTCACTTATGACGATGCAGAACAATTAAAGGCTGGTCGCGATGTGTAGGTTCATCGTCATAGGTATCACAGACAATCCGAACCCTTGGTTTCCGCCCGAGGTGCTGGAGATCATCCAGAAGGGTCGCATTTTCTCGGGTGGCAAGCGCCATCACGAGATTGTAGCGCCGTTGCTGCCCGAGGGTGCGGAGTGGATAGATATCACGGTGCCGCTGGCAAAGGTGTTTGAGCAGTACAAAAGACCCACCCCGCCCGTTGGGCACCCCTCCCGTAAGGGCGGGGAGGCTGGCGCAGAGATTATCATCTTTGCCTCCGGCGACCCGCTCTTCTTCGGCTTCGCTAACACCTTACGGCGTGAGTTCCCGGATGCAGAGATGCAGGTGTTCCCCACGTTCAACTCCTTGCAGATGCTGGCGCATAGGCTGGTGATGCCTTATCACGATATGCGCATTGTCTCGCTGACGGGACGCCCGTGGCAGGAGTTCGACCGTGCGCTGATAGAACACGCTTCTAAGATGGGGGTGCTCACCGACAAGGAACACACGCCCGCCGCCATCGCCCAGAGAATGTTGGAATATGGCTATACGCATTATACGATGCACGTAGGCGAACATCTCGGCAATCCAGAGAAAGAGAGGGTGACAACCCTCACGCTCGAAGAGGCTGCTTCCCTCTCCTATGCAATGCCGAATTGCATGATCCTTCATTCGTGTAATTCGTATAATTCGTTGTTTGGAATAAAGGACAAGGATTTTGCGTTGCTTGATGGCCGCGAGAAGATGATTACGAAGATGCCGATTCGGTTGCTGACGCTGCAGGCGTTGGATCTGCCCAATAGGAAGGTCTTCTGGGACATCGGTGCCTGCACGGGTAGCGTCAGCATTGAGGCGCGCCTGCTCTTTCCGCACTTGCATATCGAGGCCTTCGAGATTCGTCCCGAATGTGAGGCGATTATCAATGAGAACGCCAGAAAGTTCGGGGCGCTGGGCTTAGAAATACATATTGGAGACTTCAGCCTCACCCCCGACCCCTCTCCAAAGGGCGAGGGGAGACCTGATGCCGTTTTCATCGGCGGTCACGGCGGTAGGTTGAAGGAGATCATGGCGAAGGTGGAGAAGATACTGGCTCCTGGCGGCGTGATGGTGATGAACAGCGTGAAGGCGCCGCTCGTCAAGACGGACAGTCATCAGCTGTGGGATGAGGCTTGTGCGGAGCTGGGACTCCAGCAAGAGCCGCCTACCCGGATTCTGCTGGACGACCATCATCCCATTGAGATTCTTAAGGCGGTAAAAAAAGGGGGTAAGGTGGTTAAGGGTTAAGGGTAAAAGGTTAAGGGTTAAAGGTTAAGGGTTCAAGAGTTCAAAGGGTTCAAAGAGTTCAAGAGATAAAATGAAGATAGCAGTTATACAAGTTAACGAAACGGGATACCTCATCGCGCAAAGGCTCCAGCGCGAGTATGATGCGACCATCATTGAGCGCAGTAGCGTGGGTGAGCATTGGAAGGACTTTGATGCCTTTGTGTTCATCAGCGCAATGGGCATCTGCGTCCGTACCATAGCCCCCTATATCGAGGACAAGCACACCGACCCCGCAGTGGTGTGCATCGACAGCTGGGGCCTGAACATCATCTCCGTGCTGTCGGGACATATGGGTGGAGCCAACGAACTGACCCGTGAACTCGCCCGCTTCACAGGTGCGAATCCTATCATCACCACGCAGAGCGATGTGGCCGGCCTTTGGGCTCTTGACACCTTCCCCGAGCGTTTCAACTGGGGCATCGCCAGCAGCTATGCTGAGATGAACGAATGCATCTTCAGCTTCGTGAACCGCGAACCTGTAGCGTTGCTCATGGAAGTTCGCGACGAGGGAACAGAGTACCTGGAGAAAACCCTTCCCGAACACGTCACTCTCCTCAGCGACTTCAGCGAAGTAGATCCAAACCGCTTTCGTTGTATCATCCTGGTTTCGCCCTACGACCGGTCCTATGAGCAGTGGATGCCTATGCGAACGCTTCAATTCGTGCCGAGTGTGGCCACCGTGGGCTTCGGCCTGGCACACCATCCAGGCAATGAAAAGGAAATCCTGAACGAGATGGACCATGCCATTATGGATCAAGGGTTGTTACCCAGCGCTATCCGCTACTGCACCATCGATGTGAAACGCGACGAGCCCTTCGTGGAGATGCTGGAGAAAGACTATGGTTACGATGTGCAGTTCTACACCGCCGAAGAGCTGGCTGCCGTGGAGGTGCCGAATCCCAGCGACACCGTGCAGAAACACGTGGGGACGCCCAGCGTCTGCGAGGCTGCTGCCATCCTGGGTTCCAATCATGGCAAGCTCGTCGTACCCAAAATCAAAGGAGAGAACTGGACGGCGGCGGTGGCCATCGACAGGAAGTACCTGCCTGGTCAGGGCGGACATATCGAAATCGTCGGTGCAGGTCCCGGTGACCCGGACCTCATCAGCGTGCGAGGACACCGGATGCTGGAGCGTGCTGACCTGATCCTCTATGCCGGCAGCCTTGTGCCCAAGGCGCTGACGGAGTGCCATAAACGTGGCGCCGTCGTGCGTAGCTCGGCGGACATGAATCTCGAGGAACAGTGTGCGTTGATGAAGGAGCACTACGACAAAGGACATTTCATCGTGCGTCTGCACACCGGCGACCCCTGCATCTTCGGTGCCATCCAGGAGCAGATGGCGTTCTTCGACAAGGAAGGGATGTCGTACCACATCACCCCCGGCATCTCCAGCTTCCTGGCTGCTGCCGCCGAGCTGCAGAGTCAGTTCACCATTCCCGAACGCACGCAGACCATTATCCTCACACGTGGCGAGGGTCGTACGCCGATGCCCGAGAAGGAACAGCTGCATCTGCTGGCGAGGAGCCAATCGACCATGTGCATCTTCCTCAGCGCTGCCATCGTGGACGACGTGCAGCGTGAACTTCTGCAGGAATACCCCGAGGATACGCCTGTGGCGGCATGCTACCATCTGACGTGGCCCGACCAGAAGATCTATCGCGGTGTGCTCAAGGACCTGGCGAAGATTGTGCATGACAACAACCTGACCCTCACCACGATGCTCGTCGTGGGCGAGGCCATCGACAATCGTCAGGGGCTCTCGGAACTCTATAACAAGCATTTCACACACTTGTACCGCAATGCTATGGTTTAAGGTGGTTTAAGGGTTTAAGAGTTCAAAGGTTCAAGTTTCAGGTTTCAAGTTTCAGTTGGTCGCTGCGCTCAAAATTAAAACAAAAATAACAAACAAAAATTGAAGAATAAATGTTAGTCAATACCGTTATCAACAACCGCATCTGCTATGTGGAGATGCAGAACGCTGATCACTTCAACTGTCTCAGCGAAGTGATGTGTCAGGAATTGTGTGACGCCATCCGTTCAGGTTATGAGCAGGAATGTGTGGGCGTCGTCATCAAGGCTCAATGCAAGAAGGGCGTGTGGAGCGCCGGTCACGACATACGTGAATTGCCGCAGAACGGTGTGGATCCCTTGGCTTACGATGTGCCGATGGAGCGCCTGCTGCGCTGTGTGCAGGAAACGGCCATTCCCGTCATCGCCTGTGTGGATGGCACGGTGTGGGGCGGCGCCTGCGACTTGTGTCTGTCGTGCGACATGATAGTCAGCACCGATACGGCGACCTTTGCCATCACGCCGGCGAAGATAGGCATCCCTTATAACGCCTCGGGTATTATGCATTTCATCAATCAGCTGGGCATGAACAAAGCCCGCGAGATGTTCTTCCTGGCACAGCCCATCACGGCTCAGGATGCCATGAACGTGGGACTCATCAATCGCGTAGTGCCTGCCGATGAACTGGAAAACGTTCTGGAGGAACAGTTCCTGAATCCCCTGCGCCGTAACAGCGTGATGTCCATCAGTGCCATCAAACGTCAGTTCCGCATCCTCAGCAAGGCGGCTACCACGCTGTCGTCGGAGAGCTTTGAGCGCATCAACGCCTATCGCACTAAGGTCTATCAAGGCGCAGACTATCTGGAGGGCATCCGCTCGTTCCTGGAGAAGCGCGCTCCAGCGTACAAAGGCAAAGCCTCGGACCTCGACACCAGCAAGTAATATGATATTGGTTTTCGGAGGAACGACGGAAGGGCGTAAGGCCGTGGAGGTGCTGGAGGAGGCAGGCAAGACCTACTACTACAGCACGAAGACAGGTGAGCAGGAGCTCACGCTGCACCACGGAGTGCGTATCGACGGAGCCCTGGATGCTGAGGCGATGTGCGGTTTCTGCCGCGAGCACGACATCCGACTCATCGTTGATGCTGCCCATCCCTTTGCTGCGACCTTGCATAGCACTATTCTTGAGGTGGCGAAGGTGCTGGACATCCCCGTTGTCCGTTACGAAAGGATCTATCCTCTGCGCGACCCCGACATCACATGGATTGACGACTATTCGCAGATTCCCACTGACATCCATACGCTGCTGGCCACCACGGGCGTGCAGAGCATCAGCAAGCTGAAACCGCTGGAGGCCAAAGGTGTCAAGGTGTTTTATCGCATCCTCAACCGTGAGAGTTCCATCACGCTGGCCAAGGCACAAGGCGCTACCGATGACCAACTCTGTTTCTATGAGGACGGCAACACGATAGACATCGATGCCGATGCCATTCTGCTCAAAGAGAGCGGAGAAAGTGGCGGCTTCACAGAGAAGGTGAACACAGCCCGAGCCAAAGGCATGAAAGTCATCGCCCTCAAGCGCCCCCCGCTCTCCACTCTCCACTCACCACTCTCCACGATTAACGGCCCCCACGGCCTGCGCCGTGCTGTGGAACAGCTCTTGCCCGACTTTTTCCCTCTCAAGAGCGGTCTCACCACAGGCACCTGCGCCACGGCTGCTGTCGTGGCAGCTACGCGCCAGCTCCTCACGGGTGAGCAGCCCGCCAGCGTCCCCATTCGTCTTGCGGATGGCGAGACGATAGATGTGGCAGTCGGTTATGACAACGGCTGTGCCTACTGCATCAAGGACTTCAGCGATGATCCCGATGTGACGCGAGGATGTAAGATTATGGCTGAAGTAAAGACCCACCCCCAACCCCTCCCGTTAGGGAGGGGAGAGGCTGCGCGCAGCTCTCGAGCGAAGCGAGGCTCTCTCCCTAACGGGAGAGCGGGGAGTGGGTCTGGTGAGTCTTCCATTCACTTCCTGCAAGGCGAGGGGGTAGGGCGAGTCACTCTGCCAGGGTTGGGAATCCCCGTGGGCGAACCGGCCATCAATCCTGTGCCACGTCAGATGATGACGGAGGCAGTGCGGGCGTTGACGGATCAGGCACTCGACATCACAATCTCCGTAGAACAGGGTCGCGAGCTGGCAGAGCGCACCTTCAACCCGCGCGTGGGTGTCGTCGATGGCATCAGCATCATCGGCACTTCAGGCATCGTGAAGCCACTCAGCAACGATGCTTTCATCGAGAGCATCGGACGCGAGTTGCAGGTGGCACGCGCCATGGGCTGTGAGGCCGTGGGACTGGCTTCCGGCAAACGCGGCGAAAAGGCTTTGCTGACTATGGAACCCTCCCTGCGCGTCATCCATTATGGCAACTTCATCGGTGCTGCTTTGGAGAAAGCCCATGCCCTCGGTTTCCATCGCGTCGTCCTCGGCATTATGCTGGGAAAGGCGGTGAAGCTGGCAGAAGGACATCTCGACACACACTCCCATAAGGTGTTGATGAACAAGACGTTCCTTGCGGAAGTGGCTGCTGAAGCCGGTGTGGAAGATGGCGCCACGATCCTCAACGGCATCACCTTGGCCCGCGAGCTGTGGACGCTGATGCCGCCCGCCTTCTTCGACCAGTTACGTCAACACTGTTACAAAACCTGCCGTCCTGTTTTTCCCGACGGCGACTTAGACATCCATATCATCCGTAATGAATAAGCTCATCCTCCTTTTTCTGCTCATCCCGGTATTCGCCTTGCTGAATCTGGTCATCGGTTCGGTGGCCATCCCGCTGTCCGATGTCGTTAACATCCTGCTGGGCCGCGGCTGTGACAACGAGGTGTTCACGAACATCATCCTGCACACGCGACTGCCGCAGACCCTCACCGCCATCGCCTGCGGTGCCGGTTTGGCGATGGCGGGTCTGGAGATGCAGACCGTCTTCCATAACCCGTTGGCAGGTCCTTCGGTGCTGGGCATCAGTAGTGCTGCCAGCCTCGGCGTGGCGTTCATGGTGCTGCTGGGTGGAGCCTTCGGAGGGCGCGCGCTGACGCATTTCGGCCTTGTCGGAAACACGGCTCTCACGGTGGCTGCTATCATCGGCGCCCTGTGTGCGATGTCGTTGATTGTATGGCTGTCGCGGAGGGTCGAGGGGCGTGCCACGCTGCTCATCGTGGGCGTCCTCATCGGCTATATTGCCTCGGCTATCATCGGCGTGCTGAAGTACTTCTCCAGCGAGGAAGACATCCGTGCTTACGTCATCTGGGGCCTGGGCTCCTTCGCTCGTGTCACGGGCGGTCAGGTCTATGTCTTTGTGGGCCTGATGGCCGTGCTGTGTCCGTTGTCGCTGTTGCTGTCCAAGTCCCTGAATACGCTGCTGCTGGGCGAACGCTATGCTGCCAACCTCGGACTGAATGTCCGTCGTTCGCGCAGCTTGATTATCTGCTCGGCAGGTGTCCTCACCGCCATCTGCACCGCCTACTGCGGCCCTATCATGTTCCTGGGTCTGGCAGTGCCACATATCGCCCGCGGACTGTTCTCCACCGCCGACCACCGCACGCTGATGCCTGCTACGCTCCTCTGTGGCGCATCGCTGGCACTCATCTGCAACCTCATTGCCCGTCTGCCGGGCATGGAAGGAGCCTTACCCATTAACTCCGTCACGGCACTCATCGGTGCTCCCGTGGCCATCGCCATCCTCCTGCGTCGCTCATGAAACAACCTATGAAACGAATCATCCTCATCACTGGCGGTCAGCGTTCCGGAAAGAGTGCTTACGCTGAACGACGCGCTCTGGCGCTGTCGCCGAACCCTGTCTATATGGCTACTGCCCACATCTGGGACGACGACTTCGCTCTCCGCGTGCGACGTCATCAGGAGCGGCGCGGGCCCGAGTGGACCAATATCGAAGAGGAGCGACAGCTGAGCCGCCATGATGTCAGCGGACGCGTCGTGCTCATCGACTGCCTTACGTTGTGGGCCACGAATTACTTCACGGCGTCTTCGACTGATGAAACAGAACCCGATATCGATGCGATTCTGGCAGAGATGAAAGCGGAGTTCGACCGCTTCACAGCCCAAGATGCCACCTTCATCTTCGTAACCAATGAGATAGGTATGGGTGGCACCAGCGCCAATGCCCTCCAGCGCCGCTTCACGGACCTGCTGGGATGGCTGAACCAATATGTGGCATCGCAGGCTGACGAGGTAGTGATGATGGTGAGCGGGATAGAGGTGAAAGTGAAGAGTGAAAAATGAAAGATTCGTTTAACGTTTAACGTTTAGCGTTTAATAAAAGATAATGATGATTGCAGATTTGCGAAATAAGATACAGGACAAGATTGATAACCTGAACAAACCCAAGGGTTCGCTGGGCGTGCTGGAGGAGGTGGCCATGCAGGTGGCGCTCATTCAACAGACCCTGACGCCCGAGCTGCGCCATCCCGCCCATATTCTCTTCGGTGGCGACCACGGCATCGAGCGCGAAGGGGTATCGCTGTCGCCGCGTGAGGTCACGTGGCAGCAGATAATCAACTACGGTCGTGGGGGCGGCGGCGTCAACGTCCTCTGCCATCAGCACGGCTTCACGCTCCGCATCGTGGATGTGGGCGTGGATTTCGACTTTGATCCTGTGCGTCACGCTCATGTCATCCCGCGAAAGATTGGCTACGGCACGCGCAACTTCCTCCATGAATCCGCGATGACGGCAGCGGAGTGGGAGAGGGCTCTGGCTGTGGGTCGCGAGCAGGTCGATGCCTGCTATGCCGAGGGCAGCAATGTGCTGTGCCTGGGTGAGATGGGGATTGGCAACACCTCGCCGTCAAGTGTGTTGATGCACCTGTTCTTGGATATCCCTTTGCCGCAGTGCGTGGGGGCGGGTAGTGGCCTTGATGCTGCCGGTATCAGCCATAAGCTCAATGTGCTCACCCAAGCCGTGGTACACTACCGCGCTGTCAGCGAAGGCTTTACCGCTGCCGACACCATCCGTTATTTCGTGGGTTATGAGATGGCGGCGGCCATCGGTGCGATGTTGCGTGCTGCCGAGTTGCGGATGGTAATTCTCGTCGATGGCTTCATCATGACGGCTTGCATGCTGGCGGCGCAGCAGCTTAATCCCGCTGTGCGCGAGTGTGCTATCTTCGGGCACTGCGGCGACGAGGGCGGTCACCACCTGATGCTTGACGCCATGAACGCCCAGCCGCTCCTACGCCTGAATATGAGGTTAGGAGAGGGGACGGGTGCCCTCTGCGCCTATCCCATCGTGGCGTCGGCAGTACATCTGTTAAACGAAATGGACAACTTCGCTCATGCAGAGATTACGAAATATTTCTAAGCGCACACTGGCGGCGCTGATGTTCTTCACGCGGCTGCCGTTGTGGCGGCTGGCGACAGTGGAGCGCTCTTATTTCGAGCGTGTTGTACCGCTGTGGCCGTTGGCGGGTTGGCTTACGGGTGGCGTGATGGCACTCGTGTTGTGGCTTTCACAACTGGCCTCTCTTCCTACGGGTGTCGGTGTGGCGCTAGCTTTGCTGTCGCGTTGTCTGCTCACGGGAGCCTTGCACGAGGACGGTTTCGCTGACTTCTGCGACGGTTTCGGTGGTGGCACCTCACGTGAGCGTACCTTATCAATTATGAAGGACTCCCATATCGGCACTTACGGCGTGTTGGGGCTCATCCTTTATGTCCTCGTAGTGTGGAACGTGCTGACAGCCCTCTTCGAAGCAGGTCTCTCGCCGCTTATCCTTGTCGCAGTCGATGCGCTGGCGAAGGGGCTAAGTGCTACCATCATCTACTTCTTGCCTTATGCCCGTACGGAGGCTGACGCCAAGAACCGGCTTGTCTATGTCCGCACACCCTGGATGGAACGCCTTCTGAGCCTCGTCCTCGCTCTTGCGCCACTGGTAGTGTGCTTCTATGTCGCTCCCGATGCAGTGCCTTCGCCTGTGCAATGGTTCCTTGCCTTGTTGCTGCCTGTCTGCGGTTGCGTTGCGCTGTTCCTGTGGATGCACCGCCGTCTGCAGGGTTACACTGGCGACTGCTGCGGCGCCACCTTCCTCATTACCGAAACCCTCATCTACCTCTCGATATGCCTCATAGTCTGATGATAGCAGCGCCCTCTTCGGGCTGTGGCAAGACCACTTTCACGCTTGGACTCCTGCGCGCTTTGCGTAACAGGGGATTCTCTGTGCAGCCCTTCAAGAGCGGCCCCGACTACATCGACCCGCTTTTCCACCAGATGGCTGCGGGCGTGGAATCCGTGAACCTCGACACCTATATGTCTTCCCCCACCCACGTGCAGACGTTGTTTGGATGTTATGGCAGCGATGCTGATGCCTGTGTCGTTGAGGCTGCTATGGGGCTCTTCGACGGTGCCGATGGTCCGCGTGGCAGTGCAGCAGTGGTCGCAGAAGTGCTTGATGTTCCTGTGGTGCTGCTGGTCAGTGCCAAGGCGGTGGCTTATAGTGTGGCACCTCTCATCTATGGTTTCCGCCATTTCAATCCGCGGCTTCGTCTTGCTGGAGTCGTCTTCAACTTCGTGGCTTCCGACCGTCAGCTGGCTACCCTGCGTCGTGCTTGTGAGGATGCGGGTGTTCCCTGCCTCGGTTATCTGCCCCGCAACCCCGAGCTCGTCATTCCCAGCCGCCATCTTGGTCTCACGCTTCAAGAACGTGAGAAGACCGAACAGCTGATAACGCTTGCCGCGCAGGAGGTGGCAGCACACATCGATCTTGATAGGCTGTTGGAAGTGACCTATAGGACCGATAGGGCTTATGAGCTTAATAAGACCCTCTCCCCGCTCTCCCGTAAGGGCGAGAGCCTCGCTGTGCTCGATAACTGCGCGCAGCCTCTCCCCCCCCTGACGAGAGGGGTTGGGGGTGGGTCTATTGCCATCGCTGTAGCCCGCGATGCTGCTTTTAACTTCACCTATCGCGCCAATATCGATGCCCTGCGCAAGCTTGGTGAGGTTTCCTTCTTCTCGCCCTTGCAGGATGCTGCTCTGCCGCCTTGCGACCTCCTCTATCTGCCTGGCGGCTACCCTGAGTTGTTTGCAGAGCAACTGGCTGGCAACAGAGCGATGCGCGAGCAGATCCGTGCCTATGCAGAGTCAGGTGGACGTGTGCTGGCGGAGTGCGGCGGCTTCATGTACCTCTGTCGCGACATCGACGGTCAGCCCATGTGCAATATCCTACCTTATAGTGCCACGATGCAGGGCGCACGTCTTCATCTGGGTTACCGCGAAACCGTCCTCAACGGCGTCACGCTACGCGGTCATGAGTTCCATTATTCCACCACCATTCCCGAAGCCCCCACGCCCTTCGTTTACTATAAAAACGTCCGTGCAGGCTACCCTCATTGGTACTGGGCAGATGACTCTCAGAAGCTTTTATCGCTATTGATGCTAAACTATAATTAATGTAAATCAATATACTGGATTATAAATATTTATAAAATCAGAAATTTGTATCTATCAACTAATCATATATAACTTCTATGCGCTCCGTAATGCTTGCCGGCACAGGCAGCGACGTGGGTAAAAGTGTTCTCGCCACAGCCCTCTGTCGCATCTTTCTTCAGGACGGTTATCACCCCGCTCCCTTCAAGGCGCAGAATATGGCGCTGAACTCCTACGCCACGCCCGAGGGGCTGGAGATAGGTCGTGCTCAGGCCGTACAGGCCGAAGCTGCCGGTATCCCCTGTCACACGGACATGAACCCCCTGCTGCTGAAGCCTAATTCTGACCATACCAGTCAGGTGGTGCTTAACGGAAAGCCGATAGGGAATAAAAGCGCGTATGAATATTGGCGCAACGACCCTGCACTGCGTGCGGAGGTCGTGGCGGCTTACTCCCGCCTCGCTGCCAAGTATAATCCCATTGTGATGGAGGGTGCGGGGAGTGTCAGTGAGCTGAACCTGCGCGACCATGATCTCGTGAACCTGCCGATGGCGCGCTATGCCGACGCTGCTGTAATTCTTGTGGCCGACATCGACCGCGGGGGCGTCTTTGCCTCCTGCTACGGTAGCATTAAGTTGCAAACGCCCGAGGACCAGAAGCGCATCAAAGGCATCATCATCAACAAGTTCCGTGGCGACCTGCGCCTCTTCGACGAGGGTCGCAAGATGCTGGAGGAGATCTGTGGCGTGCCCGTCCTCGGTGTTGTCCCTTACTTCAAAGACATCTATATTGATGAAGAAGATTCTGTTGCCTTGGAAAAGAAATCATCAATCGCCAATCATCAATCATCAGTCAATATTGCTGTTGTGCTCCTGCGCCATATCAGCAACTTCACTGACTTCAACACACTGGAGCGCGACCCGCGCGTCAACCTCTTCTATACCAACAATGTCAGCGACATCAGCCGTGCCGACATCATCATCCTGCCTGGCACGAAAGCCACGTTGGACGACCTCATGGAGCTGCGCCGCAACGGTTGTGCCCAAGCCATCCAACGCGCGCATCGCGACGGAAAGATGGTCATAGGCATCTGTGGTGGCTATCAGATGCTGGGACAGACGGTGAGCGATCCCGACGGCATCGAGGGCTCTATAGCCAGCCTCCCCGGTCTCGGCCTTCTGCCCATCCACACCACGATGACACCCGAGAAGACGACGCGCCAGGTGACCTTCCAATTCAACGGACAGACGTGTCAGGGCTACGAAATTCATCAGGGTGTCAGCGACACCAGTGAGGCCATCCTGCAGACCGACCACTGCATCGGCACTTACATCCACGGCTTCCTCGACAACGCACCTGTCATTGAGCACCTGCTCGAAGGGAGAATAGCTCACCCCCAACCCCTCCCCGTAGGAGGGGAGAAAGGAGGAAAAAGTCCTGCGGAGTTCAAGGAGGAACAATACGACAAGCTGGCCGACCACGTCCGCCGCTATGTTGATATACCCCGACTCTATGAGCTTCTGGAATCGTAAAATCGTAAATTGTCAAATCGTAAAATCAGATCATGATAAGCGGACACGGCGACGACGCCTACAAATACAAAGATATCCGGATTGACTTCTCGTCCAATATCTGTGCTCATGGTAGCCACGAAGCCTTGATGGCGCATCTGGCTGCACAGCCCGACTTGCTCGATCACTACCCCGAACCCGAGGCGTGGTCGCTGGAGCGGATGATTGCCGAACGCCACGATATAGACCCCGCCTGCGTCATCGTTACCAGTGGCGCCACCGAGGCCATCTACCTCATCGCCCATGCCTTCCGTTATCGTCCTGTCATTCCGCAACCCACGTTCAGTGAGTATGCCGATGCCTGCGAGATGGCGGGCTGTGAAGAGGGTGGGGGAACAGCCTTGTGGCTCTGCAACCCCAACAATCCTACGGGAGAGGTCTATGACCAGCTCTACATCGATCGGATGATGGCGGAGCATGACCTGGTGGTGCTCGACCAGAGTTACGAGGGCTACACCGATGCTCATGTGATGACGCCGCGTTGGGGATGCCGCACAACCTATTCTGTCCAGATTCATTCTATGACGAAGATGTACGGCGTGCCGGGTCTCCGACTGGGATATATCACAGCCCATGAGCAGCTGACAGAACAGTTGCGCCGCTATTTGCGTCCCTGGAGTGTGTCGGCGTTGGCTGTGGAGGCTGGCAAGTACCTCTTGCAGCACGACGAGTTGCTCTGCCAACCAGACCTTGCTGAAGCCCGGAGACTGCGCGCTACGCTGCAGCAACTCCCGGGTATCGCTGTGGCTCCCACGCAGACCAACTTCATGCTCTGCAGCCTCTCTCACGGCACCGCTGCCGACCTCAAGGAATACCTTGCCACCCAGCATGGCATCCTCATCCGCGATGCCTCCAACTTCCGCGGCCTCACCCCGCAGCACTTCCGCATCGCTGCCCAGTCTCCTGCCGCGAACGACGCCCTTATCACTGCCATCTCCCATTTCACATGCCTAAATTCTAATCGTTAAACGCCAAGCGTTAAACGAACCTTTCGATGTTTCAACTTCTCAACCTTTCAATTATCGCCCTACTCTGCGGCTGGCTGTTGGATTTGTTGTTCGGCGACCCCGCCTGGCTGCCGCATCCCATTGTGGCTTTCGGTAAGTGGATCAGCTTCTGGGAGCATCGTTTGAACCGTGGCTCACATCGAAAGTTGAAAGGCGCCCTCTTTGCCCTCATTACTATCGCCCTCGTCTTCGTTCTCACTTGGCTGCTCGTCAATAAGCTTCTCCCGCTGATAGACTATGCGCCCCTCCCTAACAGGGGAGGGGTTGGGGAAGGGGCCGTTTCCATCCTCTTAATCTTCTTCTGCCTCGCCGGTCACACCCTCCGTCGTGAAGTACGTGATGTCTTCCTCGCCCTTGATCGCTCGTTGGATGAAGGTCGCCGGCAGGTGGCCCGCATCGTGGGTCGCGACACCGCTCACCTCTCCGCACAGGAGGTGCGAACGGCAGCACTGGAAACGCTGGCCGAGAACCTCAGTGATGGCGTCGTGGCACCTCTCTTCTGGTTCGCCCTCCTCGGCGTGCCCGGAATGCTCACCTACAAGATGATCAACACCCTCGACTCCATGATAGGCTATCGCACCGAGCGCTACAAGGATTTTGGTTGCTGGGCTGCCCGCATCGATGATGTCGCCAACTTCATTCCCGCAAGGCTTACTGCTATTTTGATGATAATAGTTTCCTACATACAGACCCTCTCCCCGCTCCCCCGTAAAGGGGAGAGCCTCGCTACGCTCGATTGCTGCGCAGCGTCAATGGACTACAATCCGGAGGTCACCCCTCCATTACGGGAGGCATCTGGGGTGGGTCTTCTTTCCTTCGTCCGAAAATACGGACGCCGTCATGCTTCGCCCAACAGCGGCTATCCTGAGGCAGCCCTGGCTGGCATCCTCGACTGCCGGTTTGGTGGCACCCATGACTATTTCGGCGAGGCTGTCGTAAAACCTTATATCGGCGACAATCCCCGTCCGCTCACCACAGCCGACCTCTACACCAGCCTCCGCGTCTGCTTTCTCGCAGAACTCATGGCCGTTGCCCTTACCGCCATCGTCCTTACCCTTCTGGCCCTTTAACCATATTATCTTTTCCTTCACTTTTTCACTTTTCTCCTTCATTTTTCTCTTTTCATTTTTCATTTTTAATTTATAGTTGTACCTTTGCACCTGAAACAAGGCTAATAAGCACAGAGTCCGTCATGAAGATTTATACCAAAACAGGCGACGCCGGGCAGACTTCCCTCGTGGGTGGTCAGCGTGTCAGCAAATGTTGCCAGCGCTTAGAGAGCTATGGCACCGTCGATGAACTCAACTCGCACATCGGTGTGCTGATGTCGGAACTCAGCGACCAGCAGGACGTGGATATGCTCCTTGACGTACAGCGCACGCTTTTCGTGCTCGGCGGCTATCTGGCTACGGACACCACAAAGCGCGAGGTGCGTCCCGGCAATATCATCACAGCCGAGATGGTCACTACGTTGGAGCAGGAGATCGACCGTTTGCAGACCCTGCTACCGCCCCTGCGACTCTTTATCCTGCCCGGCGGCACTCATGCCGCTGCTGAGGCTCACGTCTGCCGCACCGTCTGCCGCCGTGCCGAGCGTGAGATGTTGCGCCTGGCTGCCGAGGGCGCTGAGGTCGATGCCATAGCCCTCGCCTATGTCAACCGCCTCAGCGACTACCTCTTCGTCCTCGCCCGCAAGGCCAACCTTGATGCCGGTGTGGAAGATATCGTCTGGCGTCGCGGCTGACGTTAGGATAAACAAGAAGTTCGAGCAACTATGCTCAGAACATGAAGCGCAACTTGGGGTTGCGAATACACGCTATCCTAAACGAAAGGAGGGACTATGAACAAGAAAACACTTGAATTCCTTAAGGCTCACCAGAGCGAGACGCCATCAAAGTGGCGTGAGGAAGCAGAATGGAGGTGTGATAACTGGTAGTGGTTGCAACATTCGCAAAAGATAGCCGTTAAGGTACTTTTACAGATGAAGGCACAAGGGCTTACACAAAATGTTCTTGCAGAACGAATGAATTGCCCCCAGCAGTATGTATCAAAGATCCTGAAAGGTAAGGATAATATGTCTCTCGATACACTCACAAAACTTGAGAATGCTCTTGGCATCAGTCTCATACTTGATGAGCACAGTGTTTCTTATCCAATGGTGGAAGAAGAGCCGTTGGCCGTAGCGGAGGCAGATGGAGATTATGCTTAATTGAGAGCTATAATATTATGAAACTTATTAATAGTAGTATTAACTGTTTCAACTATAGCAGAATATTTATCTCTGTCATGATAGGTTAGTCCATCAAAGACGGGTAAATCATAAGTCTGTTCTTTGTCGTATGCCTTAAACTTTATTTCAATATAAACGCGTTCTACTTCTCTAACTCTCTTGGTTGTAACGCTTGCCCATCTGTATCCACCTATCGAAATCGGAGAAATGCCTCCACGGGTTATTTTCTTTGTTTTGGATATTTCAACTGGTTGTAATGAAATAATATCAGAGAAGTGAAAACTCTTAAATGTGCTATGATTATTAATATCTTTTATAATGCATATCTTCTGTCGTTGTTTGTCAAATAGGACTAGGCAATTATTAACGAGGATCTCATCACAGGGAATAAAATCATTTAGAGTATTTGTCTTTCCAGAAATGAAATATCGTATAATTGTTTTTTCTTCGTCTTGGTTTACATAACGGGCTATTCTACCTTTGTAAAGTTTCTTTGTTTTAAGGACATCTTTGGTGAGACCCTCTTCATATCTCTTCTCCTTTCTTTTATTAAATACAAACATTATAAAAGTAGCGATTACGAACAAGACTAAACAAATAAGAATAAAAGTTCCCATGTCTTAAGATAATTTATATTCGTTTGACTTTATCTATTCCCTTTCGCCCTGTTGTGCGTCTTGCACAGCATCTGGCAGTTCTCGATGCTCGTTTCGCCGCCTTTGCTCCAAGCTGTCACATGGTCTGCGTCCATTTCTGAGAGCTTCCAGATGCGGGTGCGGTTGGCATCGTGGCCAAGAGCACAATAGGGGCAGTTGCTGATACCTTCTGATTCTGCAGCCTCGGTCTGACGGGCATAGACTGTTTTCTTCGTCGGCTCATCGAACACACGGACATTCAGTAGTCGCGGTTCCTGACAGCCGCCAAGGATATACTCGAAGATGCCCTTCTTCTCCTTTACATAGTAACTCTCATACAGCTCGCGCACCTTGGCTGCAACGGCGGCAGGGTCATAGGCGTGAGTGTGATACTTTTCATATAGTTCTCCCCACTTCAATCCGCACATTTCCTTTTCAGGTATAAAGTCGAAGACAGAGGTTATCCAATCGATGACGGACGTAAAATAGGCTTTCATCTCTTGGATATTGTCATCTTGACGATGGGCTGCCATGTAGTCCTCTGTATGGCTGCGACTTACCCAATCAAGAGCTGCAGCAAGGAAATCCTGTCGCTTGGCAGTGCCACTGATAAAGCAGCTCCATTTGTTGATATTGGTATTGTTGGAGTTGCTGAATTCCTCTTTTGCTCGTGTGATAAACGGCCCGCTATACACAGCGTTAAGCGTCTCTTGTGTATTGAGTGGAATACCTACGATATTGATAGTCCTGAACCAGTCCTTGATTTCCTTCTCTGTTCCTTCGCAGACATAGATAAGCAATTTGGTGTTCAGGAAAGCGTCCTGCTCATCTTTGTTCAAGGCGGTAAAGTACCAAGGCTTCCCGTCTGCATCTATCCAAGCGAATTTCTCTGTGATGAAGCGCCCCAGCGATGTGATACGCTGCTGACCGTCAAGAACCTCATAGCAGTCTTCACTCACTTTGGAGAAATAAATCAATCCTAGAGGATAGCCATTTCGTACAGACTGAATCACATCTACTTCCTTCTTGCCGCCATTCTCGGCGTAGAGGTAATGGCGTTGGAATTCAGGCTGAATGGTTAACCGTCCAGAAAGGCCATACAAACCTTTTCCTTCATATTCATTATACTGGAAGCCTTTGCAGATATCACCAATGGTCCAGTCTTGGTAGAGTGTTGCTATCATATGGTTTATTGTTTCTTGCGGATTAATAATCTTGCAAATGTAGCTTTCAGTTTGCCTTCAATCATAATTGCACCTCTTCGATTCAAGTCACCATAAAGCGGGGTGTCTGTTGGGGTGAAGTCTTTGGTTTTTATGCCATATTCATTACCTCTATCAGTAATGCCGAGTATTTCAAACTGTTCCGGACAATACTTGTCAAGAAAGGTAATAGGTACGCCCATGATTCCTTCATAATCATCGGGGATGGCATCGGAATAAGGGACATCTATTGCATCATAATTCTCATAATGAAGGTAGCCTTTCTCTATTAAATCTTTGTGCTTACCAAATCTGAGATTGTCTTGCATAGTCATTAGTTTCATAGGCTCATGACGACGACCATGTTCCAAGTTTGTAAACCAATGTACTCCTGGTACTCGGATGTATTTATTTCCACGCTCATCTATTCTCAATGAAGGCGAATGTGTCTCATAGTCTTTCGGTACCATAAATTCCCTGTCTCCACTAGTGATCGAGGGCCCAAGCCACAGTTTATTATCCTTGATAAGAGGAAAGACTTCTTTATAACTGATGGCATTTTTATTCCCAATAATTAGCAAGTCCTTGTTCGCCTCAAGAATCCATGCAAGGAACTCCCTAAACAACGAGAACGGCGGATTCGTCACAATGATGTCGGCTTCATCTCGTAGTTGGCAAACCTCCTTACTGCGGAAATCGCCATCACCTTCGAGATAATGCCATTCCAAATCATCGATGTCTATGCGTCCATTCTGATTGGTGTCATGCGTCAACTCGAATATCTTTCCCTTAATTCGAGTTTTATCAATATCGAAGATGGGGCTCTCTATCTCAAAGAGTGTGGGCTGGTAGTTTTTGTACTTCTTACTTTCTACTGCATAGCTGGTGCTGATGAGCCGTTTCAACCCTAGTCGCTCAAAGTTCTGTGCGAAGAAGCGAGTGAAGTTACTCCACTCTGGGTCATCACACGGCAACAGCACCGTCTTGTCACGGAATGTGTCAGGGTTATACTCCAGATAAGCATTCACCTCCTTCTGGATATCGGCATACTGCGTGTAGAACTCATCATTCTTCGCCGCCTTTGCCGCACCGAGATTCGTATTATCTGCCATACGTTATGCATTGATGCGTATTGCTTATCTTCGGAGAGATGGGTATAAAACAAACAGAGCATGGACGATATTCTCATCCACACTCTGAGGTTGTAGGATACCCATCGTACTAGATAAGTCACGTCCATGCATACGCACAGACGTTTGCGACTTATTCTTCGGTACGAGTTTGAAATTTCCTACATTTCAGAGTGTCCCGAATAACAGCAAACGCTTGTTATATTTCCGTTAAGGTTGATCAGGCCCCTGCGCTCAGGTTTTCCCATCGTATTTCACACGATTCGTGCCCTTTCGGGCACAAAAGTACTAATAATAATGATAAGTGCAGCAAAAAAGGTGAGAAAAATTTGGAGAGAAAGGGGAAAGTGCGTACTTTCGCAGTGTGAAGAGGGAACCAAGTAGAGCCACGATGTGCGGAACGGTGGCATGGCTACAGGAAACTGTAGAGATGATGAGCAATCAGCAAAATGCAACATCCTTTCCTCCACTTCACCAATCGGGAAGGGTTGGATGGTGGAAAAGCCTTTGCTGCTGATATCGCTGAGCACCAGTGTGATTAACTCTTCTATTGAAGCGTCCTGTTCTATATGATAGTTTTCAGATTCCATTATTTTTTCGAATAACAGCTGCAAAGATAGCACTTATTTCTTTACGGCAAGCAGGGATCTCAAAGAAATATTGTCACAGGGCGAATGTAATAAAATAAGGTTCGCGGGTGCTACGCGCGCGTGATAGAATTTTGCTCAAAGAACCTACATACCTACACCTTTGATGGTTAACTGATAGAATATAAGATGGATAAGAGGGTGTAGGTAAGGTGAAAAGGTGTAGGTTATAACACTTTTTCGGCGATTCACACAGGATAGGATGGGGGACTTTTAGTTTTTATCACTGGTGAGAAAGAATTTTATCATGCATGAGAAAAATGTTTCTCACGCATGAGAAACATATTTATCACGCGTGAGAAAAAATGTTGCATCGGAATATGTTCCTCTTAAAACGCTATTCGTTCTTGAGGAATAATGAATAATCTTGTCTCAATTATAAGAAAAAGTCCTCAAAATTTGGGGACTTTTCTATTTATACTTACCTTTGTGGCATAATTAAATGACACTAATTTGCTGTAGTTAGTCAATGAGAAAGATTCAATATCAAACGCAAGGAACTTGCTCGAAACTCATAGAGGTGACGGCAGACGAGGATGGCATCATTCAGGATGTGGCATTCTATGGCGGCTGCAATGGTAATCTGCAAGGCATTTGCCGACTGGTGAAAGGACAGAAGATAGATGATGTCATCCAGCGCTTAGACGGCATACGGTGTGGAGCGAAACCCACATCGTGCCCGGATCAACTATGCCGAGCATTGGAGCAGTTGAAATAACAAATTTAGTTAATCCTATGGCTGCGTCAGGCTTTTTTCGTACTTTTGCGCTCAGAAATGAAGAGTAACACTTTCAACATTAAAACAACATGATGAAAAAGACATTTTTGGCATTTGCGGTTGCGATGCTTTCTATCACTGCCAACGCGCAGGACATCTTTGGAACTTGGATTACTGGCGACGGTGATGGTAACGTGGAGATCTATGAGTCCAACGGAAAGGTATTTGGTAAGGTCGTGTGGCTGGCGAAGGGTCCGGATACGCGCGACACGCACAACCCCGACGCAGCGCTCAAGAACCGTAAGCTGGTAGGCGTGAACCTCCTCAGCGACCTCACGAAAAAGGGTGATAAGTGGGAAGGCGGCAAGGTGTACGACCCCAAGAGCGGCAAGACCTACAAATGCTCCATCTGGCTCGACGGCAAGGACCTGAAGGTGCGTGGTTATCTGGGCGTCTTCCACGACACGCAGACATGGAAGCGGAAGTAGGAGACATAGAACATTGAAGCATTATACATTATGAAGAAGTTCACACACCACCTCTTCCGCACGTTCGCGACGGTCGTGCTCCTCATGGGTGCTGTGGCTGCCCAGGCACAGGTCATGAAGGCGGCCGATCTTGAGAAATATGCCAAGCAACGCTATGGTAGCAAATGGGTAGAGGCGGCAGCCAATATCGCCAGCGGACTTACCCTCGACAAGAACCAGAGCCTGACCTATCAGCAGGTGATTGAGGCCCCGGGTAAAACCAAGGAGCAACTCTATGTGGCTCTCAACTACTGGGCGACGTCCACCTTCCAGGATAAGCAGGCCATCACGCTGAACGACAAGGATGCCGGCTGTATCATCATCACTTCGACCATCAAGGACATTGCCGAGCATATTGGAACAATCAACAAGTATGCTGTCAACATCACGCCTGTCATCCGCCTCGATATCAAGGAGGGGCGTGTGCGTGTGACCTTCACCGTGCAGACCTACGATGTGTTGGCTGATATCACGGGCGGTTGGCTCAGTCCATCGGATAATAAAGACAACCGTCGCACCTATGGCGACTCCAAGCGTAAGGCCGAAGATATGACCAACCCCAACCTCTACGACGAGAAATGGGAGATAGCCCAACACTATCCCTTCGTGGAGAAGGACAGCAAGAAGCGCACCAGCTCCAAGGCCCTCGTGATGACACATGCCTATTCCAACGCCATCATGGACAAGGTGGAGGAAGCAGTGAAGAATGGTGTCGTGGGCAATGAAGACGATGACTGGTAATTAAACCTTATACGACTATGAGAACCTTTCAGTTTAAGTTTTTCGGCGAGGCGCTGATCCTCGCCGCCGGTCTCTTCCTCGGCGGAAGAGCCATCAAACAAGGCATGGTGCAGTTCAAGGAGCTGGATCGCACAGTGACGGCTAAGGGCCTCTCTGAGAAGGAGGTGAAGGCCGACAAAGCTACGTGGCCGCTGAAGTTCAAGGAACTCGGCAATGATCCCGCAGAGCTCTACGACCGCATTGAGAAGAATACAAAGACCATCGTCAACTTCCTCAAAGCCAATGGCCTCAGCGATGAGGAAATCTCCCTCGCTCCGCCTACGTTGGTCGATCAGCAGGCCAATATGAGCTACTCCAGCGAGACGGTGCGCTACCGTTATAAAGCCAACTGTGTCGTCACTGTGGTGACGAAAAACGTGGATTTAGTACGTAAGCTCGTGAGCCGCCAGACGGAGCTGATGCGACAAGGCGTCACCATTGTGGGCAACGAGTACGACGAAGGTCCTGTCGTCACCTATGAGTTCACGGGTCTCAATGATATCAAGCCTGAGATGATTGCCGAGGCTACCAAGAATGCCCGCAAGACCGCCGAGCGTTTTGCTGAGGACTCCGACAGCAAGCTGGGTAAGATCCGCACCGCTGACCAAGGACAGTTCAGCATCGATAGCCGCGACCAGAACACCCCGTGGCTCAAGAACGTCCGCGTAGTCACTACCGTCGTGTATTACCTCAAGGACTAATCCCTGACAAACGAAAGAGCTGACCTATGGAATATATGTCTCAGGAGGGCTACGACAAGCTCGTGGCGGAACTTAGGCATCTAGAGCTCGTGGAGCTGCCGCGCGTGAAGCAGGAAATAGCCGAGGCGCGCGACAAGGGTGACCTGAGCGAGAATTTCGAATACCACGCGGCCAAACGTGAGCAAGGACGTCTGCTGGGGCGAATACGCTTCAAGCAGCGTGTGCTGGAGTTCGCGCGTGTCATCGATATGTCACGTCTTCATGATGACAGCGTGGGCCTGCTGAGTAGGGTAGGGATGACCAACCTCACCAATGGCAGCACCATGACCTACATCATCGCCAGCCCTCACGAAGCTAACCTGCGCGAGGGCAAGATCTCCATCAAGTCGCCAATCGGACAGGCGCTGTTGAATAAGCGAGTCGGTGATGTTGTGGAGGTGCAGGTGCCGGCCGGTGTCCTCAAACTACGCATCGAGAACATCACGCTGGACACCTCCGGCAGCACAGAACCCGAAGAAGTCTAACAAACAACTCAGCCCAAACGATGACACGTTTGGGCTGAGCTGTTAATGGTTGAAGTGGTATCAGCAGACGGGAATCTTGTCGATGCGCTTCTGATGGCGACCGCCTTCAAACTCGGTAGCAAAGAACTCGTCCATGATCTTGGCAGCCATGTCGTTGTCGATGAAGCGACCGGGCATGACGAGGACGTTGGCGTTGTTATGCTGACGAATCAGATGGGCTATCTCAGGAATCCAGCAGAGGCCGGCGCGGATGCTCTGGTGCTTGTTCAGCGTCATATTGATGCCTTCGCCGCTGCCGCAGATGGCGATGCCGGGATATACCTCGCCGGCTTCGATGCCGCGCGCCAGGGCGTGACCGAAGTCACTGTAGTCGCACGAGTCCTCCGAGTAAGTACCGTAGTCCTTGTACGCGTAACCCTTCTCCTGCAGATAGGAAATCACGAATTGTTTAAGTGCATAGCCAGCGTGGTCGCTGGCTATGCCTATGGTCTTGACTTCCATATTACAGGATGGCCTTTACTTGCTTGTACACATTCTCTGCGGTGAAGCCCAGCTTCTCATCGAGCACCTTGTAGGGAGCGCTGAAGCCGAAGCTCTGGAGACCCCAGACGGTGCCGTCGGCGCCAACGAGGCCCTCGAGGTTCACGGGCAGACCGGCGGTGAGACCGAACTTCTTCACGCCGCAGGGCAGGATAGCCTGCTGGTAGTCCTTGGACTGGCTGCGGAAGAGGCCTTCGGAGGGCACGCTGACGATGCGAACCTTCACGCCGTCCTTGCGCAGAAGCTCTGTGCCGGCCACGAGGGTGCTGACCTCAGAACCGCTGGCGAGCAGGATGACATCGGGATTCTCATCGGAGCCGGCCACGATATATGCACCCTTCTCGGCCTGCTTGTAGTCGTTGCCTGCGGGCAGGTCGGCGATGTTCTGACGGCTGAGAATAAGAGCTGTGGGGCTGTCGGTATTCTCCATCGCCAGACGCCATGCCTCGGTGGTCTCCTGTGCATCGGCGGGACGCAACACGAGGGTGGAGTTCTTGCCGTGGTGGTTCTTCAGCTTCTCCATGAGACGGATCTGTGCTTCCTGCTCTACGGGCTCGTGGGTAGGACCATCCTCACCGACGCGGAAGGCATCGTGTGTCCAGATGAACTTCACGGGCAGCTCCATGAGGGCAGCCATACGGACGGCGGGCTTCATGTAGTCACTGAATACAAAGAACGTACCGCAAGCGGGGATGACGCCGCCGTGCAGGGCCATACCGATGCAGCAGCAAGCCATGGTGAGCTCAGCCACACCAGCCTGGAAGAAGGCACCGCTGAAGTCGCCAGCCTTGAGGGCGTGGGTCTTCTTCAGGAAGCCGTCGGTCTTGTCGGAGTTAGAGAGGTCGGCGCTGGCGCAGATCATGTTGGGTACCTGCTCTGCGAGGACGCTGAGGACAGCAGCGCTGGCGTTACGCGTAGCGTCGCCGCTCTTCTGTGCTACCTTCGTCCAATCCACCTTCGGAGCCTTGCCGCTGAACCATTCAGCCTGTGCAGCAGCACAAGCGGGATTGGCCTTAGCCCAGGCAGCCTCTTCGGCCTTGCGCTCTGCGACAATCTTCTTCAACTCCTCGGCACGCTTGGCATAGAGCTCCTTCACATCGTCGAAGATGACAAAGGGATTCTCTGCGTCGCCACCCAAGTTGGCAATCGTATTCTTGTAGGCGTCGCCGCCGAGAGGAGCACCGTGGGTCTTGCAGTTACGCTCGTAGCTGGAACCGTCGTCCTTGACAGCGCCCTTACCCATGATGCACTTACCGATGATGAGGGCGGGCTTGCCCTTCACAGCCTTGGCAGCCTCGATGGCCTTGCGGATCTGAGCGGCGTCGTTGCCGTTGATCTCGAAGACTTCCCAGCCCAGTGCGCGATACTTGGCAGCGGTGTTCTCGTTCATGACCTCAGCGGTCTCGGTGGAGAGCTGGATGTCGTTGCTGTCGTAGAACATCACCACGTTGTCCAGACCTAGTGTGCCAGCGATGCGGGCAGCACCCTGAGAGATCTCTTCCTGCACGCCGCCGTCGGAGATGTAGATGTAGATGGTCTCCTTTGCGAAGGTGGGGTTGCCGGTGTGCGCAGCCAGGAACTTGGCAGCGATGGCAGCGCCGATACCGAAGGTGTGGCCCTGTCCGAGGGGGCCGCTGGTGTTCTCGATGCCGCGCTTGGGGTCAGCCTCGGGGTGACCGGGGGTGGGGGAGCCCCACTGGCGCAGCTGCTGCAGCTCGTCGAGGGAGAACTTGCCGATGAGGGCCAGCTGGCTGTAGAGCATCGGAGCCATGTGGCCGGGGTCGAGGAAGAAGCGGTCGCGACCTACCCAGTTGGGATCAGCGGGGTCGTAGTTCAGGTACTCGCTGTAGAGCACATTGATGAAATCTGCGCCACCCATAGCGCCGCCCGGGTGACCACTCTTGGCCTTCTCGACCATTGAGGCAGCCAGAATACGGATGTTGTCTGCTGCGTGGTTCAAAACTTTAATGTCGTTCATTTTGATAAGTGAATATTAAGTTAAATACATAAATTGCGTTGCAAATATACAAAAACATTTTTATTTTGTATCATAATCCACTTTTTTTTAAGAAAAAAGCAACTTATTATGTTTTTTTCGCCTTGCGGTTTGCTATATATATAGTAAAAAGGTGTATATTTGTAGTCAAAAATTACGTATAACGGCCAATGATGAATATCTCAGAAACAAATCACACGCAGGAGGTGCGAGAGTATCAACTCATCATGAAGAATGATATCCGTGAAGTGACAAAACTCAGCGCGTTCCTAAAAGAAGTTTTAGAGAAACTGAATTTTGTTCCGTCAGTGGCTACTCAATATCGCTTGGCGATAGAAGAGTCTGTAGTGAATGTGATGCAATACGCTTATCCCATCGACACCGAGGGATATATCGAAGTTCGGATCAGGAAAGACGGCGATCGTGTGAAAACGATGATTGTTGACGGCGGAAGTCCCTTTGACCCGACGTCGCAGAAAGAACCTGATACCTCGCTCTCAGCCGAAGAGCGTCAGATAGGAGGGCTGGGTATTCATCTGATGCGTAAACTCGTGGATGCCATCATCTACGAACGTATTGAAGAGCAGAATGTGCTGACGCTGGTGAAAGAATTGAGGATTGAAAATTGAGATATTAAAATTCTAATAAATAAAATACAAAAACAATGAAAACGATTATTGAAGAAATTGATGGCAAGTTTGTTGCCAAGTTATCAGGAGAAATGGATACCTTAGCCGCTATTGAAGCAGAAAAAGTTATGAAACCGCTTTATCAAGCTGGGGGCAAGGATGTTGTCATTGACTGTTCTAAATTGGAGTATATCGCTTCCAGCGGTCTGCGTATCCTGCTGAACATCCTGAAGGGTGCCAAGGCCGCCGGCAGTAAGGTGGTGATGAAGGGTGTCAATGAAGACATCAAGACTGTTTTCAAGTTGACCGGCTTCATCAGCCTCTTCGAATTTGAAGATTGAGCAGTCCCGTTTGAGATAAAAAATCTACAGAAACAAATGGAAAAATCTTTCTCCTCGAAAATCGGAATCCTGCTGGCTGCTGCCGGCAGCGCCGTAGGATTAGGTAGTATTTGGAAGTTCCCCTATGAGGTGGGAGAAAATGGAGGCGGCGCATTTCTCATCCTGTACATCGCGTGCTCGCTGATATTCGGCATACCGTTGGTAATGAACGAGTTCATCATCGGCAAGATGTCCCGCAGAAGCGCATACGGAGCCTACCGCGAGCTGAGCGGTTCCAACAAATGGCAATGGATGAGTTGGACGAACGTGATCTGCGTGGTGGCTCTCATGAGTTTCTATTTCGTGGTAACGGGTTGGTGCATCTACTACATGGTGGAGGCTGCGTCGAACTCTTTCCAAGGCATGGCGCTGC
>Ga0265301_10000946_pt1 | contig 39796 bp, 46 predicted proteins | sample AusTroGonzalo_MG_2_FD_193488 | JGI IMG/M metagenome (GOLD analysis project Ga0265301, IMG submission 193488) | Bovine rumen microbial communities from tropical cattle in Woodstock, Queensland, Australia - Gonzalo_04 | ecosystem: Host-associated > Mammals > Digestive system > Stomach > Rumen ...
CTAAGAACAATGGTAAGAAGGTAGAGTGGAGAAAGTTTGATACCTTCGCAAAGGCTACAACGCCTCTTACAGAAGGTGTTACACCTGATGGCAACACTGTAAACATGACAAAGATCGAGAAGACAATCGACCAGTACGGCGATTACACAACCATCTCAGATCGTCTTGAGCTTGAAGCAGTGGATCCAGTTATCCAGGCAGTAACAGAAGAGCATGGTGCTCAGGCAGGTGATACACTCGAAGTTATCACACGTAACGAAGTTATCACTGGTACAAACGTAATTCTTGCAGGCGGAAGAGACTTCAGATATGAGCTTGCTTCTACAGATAAGCTCACTCCTTCTTTAGTAGATCAGGCATTCACTGCTCTTAAGAAGATGAAGGCTCCTACAATCGGCGGCAAGTACATTGCTATCATTCATCCTTCAGTAGCATACGATCTCAGAGAGTCTTCAGACTGGCTCGATGTTCATAAGTATGCTCAGCCTGGCGAGATCTTCAATGGCGAAATCGGTGAGCTTCATGGCGTAAGATTCGTAGAAGACACAGAGCAGAAGATCTGGAAGGGTGCAGGACTTACTGCAGACGCAGCTAACCTTAGTGTTAAGACTAACGTATCTGCAGATGATGATGTAGCAGTTAAGGAAGCTATCTCAGCAGATGAGGCTACTGCCCTTGCAGGCGTAGATGTTCTCATCGGCGGAGCTAAGTACACAATCGCTTCCGCTACGGCAGGGGCAGCAGGCAGCGCAGCTATCAAGCTTACATCTAATATAACTTGTTCGGCTGACGATGTTATCTATCCTGCAGGCGGCGGCGCACAGAACGGCGCAGTATACGCAACAGTATTCTTCGGCAAGGATGCTTACGGCATAATCGAGCCTTCAGCAGAGAGCCTTGAAGTTATCGTTAAGCAGAGAGGATCCGCAGGTACATCCGATCCTTTGGATCAGAGATCTACAGTAGGTTGGAAGGCTTGTCATGCAGCTAAGATCCTTTACCAGGAGAGACTTGTTCGTGTAGAATCAGGATCTTACTATAGCGGAACAGACTCCGCTAACTAAGGAGGACTAACATGGCAACAAAAAAGATTACCGATGAAGTAGTATCAGAGGAAGTTGTAGCAAAAGTTGAAGAGAAGAAGGATCCCTGGAAGACACTGGTAACAGTCCAGATTCCCAGGGCAAACGATGGAGACAGTAATTATCTCTTCGTATCTTTGAACAACAGAAACTACAAGATACAGAGAGGCGTGAACGTAGATGTTCCTGCTCCAGTAGCTGATATGCTTCAGCATAGCTTCGAAGCTCAGGAAGAAGCAATCCGCTTCATAGACAGAGTTTCAAACTAACCAGTAATCACAAGGGAGTAGGCGAAAGTCTGCTCCCTTATATTATGTAAGGAGCAAATTATGTCAACAGTAGCAGAAATAATATCACAATACAACGCAGAGCGTCCTAACCAGGTAGAGGATCAGGTGAAGGTATTGTGGCTCCGCAAGTGCGAGAGGATGATCATAAACGAGATACTTATGTCGCATGAGCATGATCTGGAATCAGAGACCAGGGTAGAACTTAAGGTAGTAGGCTCACATCTGGTAGTGACTGGAGCAGGCTCTTTCGAGGCGCACATAGATAGCTTTGATATGGATACTCCGCTACTTGTGCCAGAGCCTTACGATGATCTTTATCTTTATTATCTGGATCAGAGGATAGCGCTCAATAACAATGACAAAACGAGATACAATACTGCTGCCGCTCAGTACAACAATGCGCTACTCACATATCAGCAGTACGTAAACAGAACATACGTGACAAAGAAGATACCGAAGAAGCTTCTGAATCATACCAACATATAAGGAGGTAGCCTTATGTATTTTCCAAAGATAAGTGAAGAAGGCAACTCCAGATCGTTGATTGACATATGGTATGGCTACAACCATAACTATAAGACCAGGGCAGGAGAGTTCTTCGATATGGAGAATATGTCCTCAGATCAGTATCCGCTTGCAACCTGCAGGAAGCTAAGGACTTGCCTCACTAAGGTAGATGAGAAGGATACTGAGCCTTACATGAGAGGCGTAGTTCTGGCGAATGGAAGCGTGTGGTGTCTGGTCGGTACAGATCTGGTCAACATGTCAACACAGATGGAATACGATCTGTCTTCGGTTATGACGCATGAAGAGGAGCACAAGTCAAAGCAGAAGCTCTTAGTTATGGGATCATACCTGGTTATATTTCCGTTGAAGATCTACGTAAACTTGAATGATCTTACGGAGATGGGATTTTTAGAGGCTTCATATGAAGTACCTGAGTCAGTAACCATAACCTACACACCTTGCAGCTTAAGCGGATCTGCACTGCAGAATCTTACAGTTTCAGCAACGGCACCTAATTCACCTTCGCATGGAGACTACTGGATCTGCACAGAAGATGGCAAGGAAGGACTCAACTACTATAACGGATACAACTCTGCATGGGAAGCAGTGGCTACTGCATACATCAAGATCAGCATTCCTGGAGCTAAACTTACAGACTACTTCGAGGAAGGTGATGCAGTATTCATGAATACAAAGCTGCCTGATGTGAATGATGGCTCTGTTATTCAGAAGATAGATGATGAGTACATAGTGGTTATCGGTCTCATGACTAAGACTACAGACTCACAGACTACTTCTGCCTCATGGAAACTTAAGCTTGAGCGCAAAGTCCCTGACATGGATTATGTGTGCATGGATAAGAATAGGATCTGGGGATGCCACTATGGGTATGACAACATAGCGAATAAGACAGTAAACGAGATCTACGCTTCAAAGCTTGGAGACTTCAAAAACTGGTATGTATACCAGGGCTTGAGCACTGACTCTTATGCAGTAACTGTAGGAGAGATGGGACAATTCACTGGATGTATTTCCTTCCAGGGATATCCGCATTTCTTTAAGGAGAATATGATCTATAGGATCTTCGGAGATTATCCTGCAGAGTATCGCTTGACAGAGGCTCATGCTTTAGGAGTGCAGGCAGGATCTGGAGAATCCCTGGCAATAGTTGGTGAGTATCTGCTTTACAAGTCGGTATGTGATGTATGTATCTATGACGGATCTACGCCAGTGTCTATATCAGAAGCCTTATCAAGGAATGAGATGTACTATGACGCAATCGGCGGAGGATGCCAGAATAAATACTATGTTGAGATGCAGAATGAGAAGGGCGGACACAGACTGTTTGTGTATGATACGCAGTATGGATTATGGGAAAAAGAGACTGCAATGAATCTATTGGAGTTCACAAATTCCCAGGACGGACAGTTGTATGCGATCACAGAGCATAACTTATGGGGCTTAGGCGCTGAGAATAATGCAGTGTATGTAAGAGACGAAGCTCTTAAGGAAGAGTGGGTAGAATGGTACGCAGAGACTGGCGAGATTGGATATGAGTATCCTGACGCTAAGTATGTATCCAGAGCCACAGTGAGAGCTTACGTACCAACAAGATCAGAGGTAGAGGTAGAAATCTCTTACGATGATAAGCCTTATGATGCAGTGGGTATCTTAAGAGGACATGATGATGTGGCTTCTCAGAGCCTGGCATTTACTCCAATGAGATGCGATCACTTTAAGATTAAATTCAGTGGGCATGGCGAGTGCAGGATCTATAGCCTGGCATTTACTATGGAGTTCGGATCGGAGGAATAGCATGGAATTTGTGAGAATAGAAAAGCCAAAGCTTAACAGAGATACGCCTGAAGAGAATTTAGCTCTGGTAGATAAGTGGATAGCAGACACTGCTGATAAGCTTAACTACTTCGTACAACAAGTATTAAGAGAAAGGAATGATAACGATGGCAAGTGAACAGAAGATAGACCACATTGATTACAATGGGCAAACATATCAGTTCGTGGATCAGAGCGCCAGAGATAGCGTTACGAGCTTAAGCCAGAGAGTAACCAGGCTTAATGATAAGCAGGTTGAGGATCTGGGCACAGAGGTAACGAGAGCTAAGGCAGCAGAGAAGGCATTGCAGGATTCTAAGGTTGACCAGGTAGCAGGCAAAGGACTGTCAACGAATGACTTCGATAATGATTATAAGGCTCTTCTCGATAATCCTCCTGCAATGGTAGGTGCCACTGCCATGACTGATGGCGCTCAGGGAGATGTACCTAAGCCGCTTAAGGCAGATGCAGGACTCTTCCTAAGAGGAGACGGAGAATGGGCAAAGCCTCAGGATACCACATATGAGAAGGCTACTCAGAGTAGTGACGGACTCATGAGTAAAGAGGACAAGACGAAGCTCGATGCTATGGATCAGGACACAGATGATACAGTAGCCTGCGAGACTACATTCACTGGCAACCAGATCACTCAGGTACTGGGCAACGGAAAGACCAGGACAACCACATTCAATAATGATGGCACGATAACTGAAACAATAGCGAAGACTGGAATGGAGACAATCACATTGACAACCACATTCAATAACGATGGATCTATTTCAAGAGTTAGATCATAAGGAGGTAGAGCATGAGTGCAAAAGTAAGACAGATTAAAGATAAAGATGGCACTAAGATCTATCCAGTAACAAAAGCAAGCGCATGCTTTATGCCTAATGGGAAGGACACTGTAGAGAGGATCCTTAACGATGAGATAGACCAGGATACAGATATCACCTTCCCTGACGCTACGAAGATAGTAAAGACGCTTGCTTCTGGCAGCACAGTTATTACAGAGTTCCTTGACGATGGCAGCATAAAAGAGACCACAAAGGATGAGAATGATGTGGTGCTTCAGATCAAGGTTACAAAGTTTAACGAAGACGGATCAATATCAATTGACATAGATCCTGAAGATGAAGAGGAGGACGAAAACGATGGATGATTACAAGGAAAGAATGAAGGTCGAGTATCGGCAGACGAAAGAGAGGTATGACAAGCTTCATGCAATGTTGGTTAAGCATGATGCAGGTACGCTCGATTTTACACCGACATGCCCTATTGAATTGCTCAAGGAGCAGGCAGGGGCTATGGGCAAATATCTGTATATACTCGAAGTCAGAGCCCAGATAGAGAATGTAGACATTCAGAACGAAGGATAAGAAGGAGGATATCAAAATGGGATTTGTTGATGTGTTTTATTATGGACAAGGTAAGCTCGTCTGCAAGACAACAAGCAGCGCCGACAACGGCAAGACAGTATCAGTTGTAAGCAGTGGCGGAAGATCCTGGAGCGGTACAATGGCAAGCCTTAAGTGTGAGTTTGTGCTGCCGCCTAAGGACATCTACACTGTAAGCCTCATTGACAATGGCGTTACTCAGTACACAACGAAGGTGATCTTCGGATACGGAGAGTACAAGGAAGTTATGGTAGGGCTTGACAAGACTACTCCTTTAGGAATCAAGGCAATAGTCAACGCAGGTCTTGAGGATGATTTCTTCCAGGCAGGTGATCAGGTGCTTGTAAATGAAGGCGGCTCAGATGTGAGATATGATGTGGTACATGTTGGCTACAGAAAAGCTCTGTACGGACACAACATTGTACTTCAGAGACATGACTGCATGACTCAGACGAAGGCAATGAATAGCTCAAATACAAACGCAGGCGGATATAAGCAGACACTCATGGCTGCATATCTCGACAACGAAGTGTATGAAAGCTATAGCCAGGCATGGCAGGATGCAATCAGTGAGATTACATTCCAGGCTTCAATCGGATCACAGTCTACTACTCTTCAGAATGAGGAGCACAAGGTATGGCTTCCGATGGAATACAACATCTTCGGCGCTACTACATATGCAGCAGGTACGGAGCATACAACTGGCGGCAATGAGCAGTTCGCATACTACGCTACGGCAGCAAACAGAATTAAGTCAATCGGCGGAGCTGCCTGCGGTTGGTGGGGGTGCTCGCCTAGTGTCAGCGGCTCCACGGACTTCTGCCATGTCGGCACTTCAGGTGCTGCGGGCTACGGCAATGCCTCGATTGCTTATGGCGTTGCGCCTTGCTTCATGATTGCGGCAGATGCGTAATAAATTATTGTAACTATAGTTAGATCCGCTATCTTAAAATCCCTGCCCATCAAGGGCAGGGGTATCTAAGGAAAGAGATAATGAGTGTAAGAGTCGATCAAAGGAAAGAGAGCCAGTGCGAGTTTCTAAACACTGCACATGAATTAGAGAAGTATACGATCCAGTTAAGCATGAGAGAGAATGCTATCCCTAAGCGGTATAGATTTACACTGGGACTGCCACTGTGCAATGCAGCCAGATCACTCAACCAGAATATCACTTATGCGAACAGTATCTATCCGACAACAAAAGCTGAGTATGAGATGAGAAGGACTTATCAGCTCAAAGCAAGAGCGGAGCTTCAGAATCTATTCGAGCTCATGAGGATTGCTACAGAGCTGCTGCCGATCAAGAACAGTGTAGTTGAGGAGTGGGTACGCATGGCGCATACCGAAGATGTAGTTTTAAGAAAGTGGATCCAGTCAGACAAACAAAGGTACAAAGAATTATAGGTTATAGACTGTTACTGCCTGCAATTGGTGGGAGTGCTCGCCTAATGTCAGCAACTCCACTAACTTCTGCAATGTCAACACTTCAGGTGCTGCGAACAACAACAATGCCTCGAATGCTAATGGCGTTGCGCCTTGATTCCGCACAGATTTTAATACAGTCCGAGTAGCTGATTCTATTCAGTGAAAGCAGTTTAGTAGTGCGTGGAAGGAGCCTATAACCTTAGCGGACAATAGCTTAAATAAGATTTCTCATAGGAGCACCTGGGTGACGCTTCTTGCATGGCGGATCTTATCCGTTTCATGGGTGCTTCCTTACGTACCTAAAGGTATAGGGAATGACCAGTGTGGAAAGACATGAGGCTCGATACCAGAGGCGTAAAGCCAGAAGGGAAGAAGCCAGGCGCAAACGTAATGAAGGTTATACGTTTGAAGCCGTAACTGATTTTAATAACCTTCGCAAAGCATTCTACTCAGCCAGGAAGAATGTAAACTGGAAAGCTTCAGTGCAGCGATATGGAGTCAATGTACTTAAGCATAGCATGGAAGCTTCCGATGCACTGCGCAAAGGCAAGTGTATAACTAAAGGCTTTATTGAGTTTGATATCAATGAACGAGGAAAGAAGCGGCACATCACTTCGGTGCACATATCTGAGCGAGTAGTCCAGAAGAGTGTATGCGATTACGGCATAGTACCAGTGATGGAGAAGAGCCTGATCTATGATAACGGCGCTTCTCAAAAGGGTAAAGGTACGGACTTTGCAAGGGAGAGATTAAAGCGGCACCTAAGGGAATACTACAGAAGGAATGGATCCACTGGATACATACTCTTAGGAGACTGCCATGATTTCTTCGGATCTATCAATCATGATCTGGTTGAAAAGAACATGAGGAAGATGATCATTGATCAAAGACTTGTAGATCTTACGATGGAGTTTATCCGTCCTTTTGATAGAGGACTGGGCTTAGGCTCGCAGGTATGCCAGATCAATGCGGTGTCCTACCAGAACGATCTCGATCATTGTATAAAAGAAGAGAAGAGATGTAAGTATTACGCCAGGTACATGGATGATTTCTATATCATCTGTAAAACAAAGGAAGAAGCCAGGGAGCTCTTGGACTATCTTAAAGAAAAGTACAAGGAATATTACATAGATCTCAATCCGAACAAGACTCAGATCGTAAAGCTGACACATGGCTTCGTATGGCTCCAGGATCGTGTGTATTTGACCGAGAATGGCAAGGTAATAAACAAGCCTGGAAGAATGTGCATCACCAGGAACAGACGCAAAATGAAGGCAATTTCAAAGCGTCTGGAGGCAGGAGAGATAGACTATGAGAGAGTGCGTAACTTCTATGCTTCTCACAAAGGATACCTGCAGCACAAGAATGCTTACAGATCCATGAAGAATATGGATCGCTTATACAATGAATTATTCATAAGGAGGTTTATCAATGGACAAAGTTGTTATGCTTAACAAGGATAATGCAGTGGTAGATATCGTTGATACTGTTAAGCCAGTAAAGAAGACAAGCAATGGTGTAACGATATTATGCAATCCTGAGGATGCCCAGGGCTATATCGGATCAGATAACGAGACCATATATGCAAAGATAGGGCAGCAGTTTCAGCCGACATATTATGACATTGCGAAGATGTATATGATATCGGATGAAAGCATTCCTGCAGTAGTGGCTCCGCTTGCATATAAGTATGATCCTGAGAGCGGATTCACAGTAAACATGGACTCGTATCCTGATACAAACCAGGGGCTCACTAATCGCATGTCAGAGACAGAAGAGATCCTCATGGATATGAGCGAGATCATCTATGGTTAGGCTATTATTTTTCATACTATTTAACAAGGAGGGCGAAACAATGATTGCTATGTTATGGGCACAGAAGATTATCCTGGGAAAGAAGACTTATAGCCAGGTACCGAGACTCTTAAAGCCGCAGGTAAAAGAGATCCTTATTGAGTGCGGATGCGAAGATCTTATTGATGAGGAGGACTAAGTAGATGGCTTACAAGAAGATCAGTATCCTTTGGGCTACAAAGATAGAGCGTGGAGAGAAGACTTTCGATGAAGTCCCTGCTCAGCTCAAGGATGAAGTAGAACAGAAGCTCATCGAGGATGGCTTCATAATCAACGAAGATGGAACAGTTACTCCTGCTTCAGAGCAGAATAATTGAGGAGCTCATAGATCTTAACAAGAAGATCATTGATGAGCTATCGCAGTACAAAGCCATCGACCAGGAAGAAGAATTATTAAAAGAGATTGAGACTATGGTAGATCCGTAGTCTCTTTTCTTTTAAGGGTGTTCTATAATATAGCCTTTTTGTTTTGTACGATAAGGGTAGGGTTTTATGCAAAAGGAGACCGACTATGAAAAAGTTTGAATTACAGTTATTCGCTAAAGGTGGTACGAGTAGCACAACCAGTACCAGAGGCGGATCAACCACAGATAGTAGCTCACATACTGAAGGCGGATCAAGTACATCTTCACATACTGAAGGTGGATCTCATACACATGGAGAGTCTGACACTAACGCAGAAGGCGGATCTCATTCATATAGCTATGGTAAATCCTGGCTATCTGGTGAGGTAGAAGAGAATACAAAGACTCATAGGAATGCCTACAATACTGATTACGAGGAAGGGCAGAAGGTAAAGGATGCTTATCAGAGGCTCCAGGATACACTTGATCAGAAGCCTACATTCCAGAGTAAGTATGAGGACAAGCTCAATTCTTTATATGATGCGATCATGAATCGTGAGAAGTTCAACTATAACTTCAACGAAGATCAGATGTATCAGATGTATAAGGACAACTATACTCAGCAGGGCAAGCAGGCAATGGAGGATACTCTGGGAAGAGCCCAGGCTATGAATGGCGGATATGGATCCTCATATGCTCAGAGTGCAGCTCAGCAGACATACCAGGACAACCTGCAGAAGATCAATGATGCTATTCCCACATTCAGGAATATGGCATACGAGCAGTATCTCAATGAAGGCAATGAGATGCTCAATAAATACAGTATCACTTCAGATGCCTACAACAGAGAGTACGGACAGTATAGAGACGATGTTGCGGACTGGCAGGCAGATAGATCATTCAACTATGGTATGTACTCTGATGAGCGTAACTTTGATTACAATCAGTTCGCTCAGGAGCGTAACTACTGGAATGATGAATACTGGAAAGAGAGAGCTCAGGAGACTTCAAACTACCAGATCACAGACACAAACTGGTGGTCACATTCTCACACTACATCAGATCAGGACACAAACTACTGGGAAGATTCTCAGAGCAATACAAGCTACTGGCAGGATACTTCATCACACTCTGCTACAAACTCATGGAGCGATTCGGTTTACAACTCAGCTCCTGCAGCAGGATCTGGTGGCGGCGGAGGCGGATCAAGCGCAAGCAAGAAAGCAGCAGCTTCAGCTAATAGTGCATGGGGAGGATCTGGATCAAGCAACGCTTCTCAGCAGCAGGCATGGCAAGACTGGATGCACCAGGCTCCGCAGAATAACACCACAAGCTTAAGCATTGCTCCTTACAATCAGGATAGAGTAAGCAATCTCACCGACATGTCGGCGGATGATAGGAAGGTGGCAGTGCAGGCAATCTCAGATCTTAAGAATGCACAGACTGGATCTCAGCTTAAACTGACAGAATACAAACTGCAGCAGGCAGGCTTCACCAAAGAAGAGATTGATATATTGAAGGATTACGCAGAAGGAAAACGCAAATTCTAAGGAGATAAAGCATGAGCGCATTTGATAACTATAGAAAAATCAGAGGAGGAGGATCCCTGGGGACATTAGCTCCCAGAGGATCTTCTTCCTCTATTCAGGGAAGTAACGCACAGAATCTGTATAACGCATACGCAAGAGAGATTGAGGATGAAGACGAGCAGAATCAGTCTCCCTTCCAGAGGTATGCCGCAATGTCATATGCTGACACATACCAGGCAAACCATGAGCAGGCTATGCAGAATCAGATGCAACAGATGGAAGCAGAAAGAGCACAGAGAGCAGAGCTGCTGCCTGAGCTTGAAAAGATTAAGAGTGGAGAGAGTGATCCCACTGCGGTCAAGAAGGCAAAGAGTAGGCTCGATAGCCTGAGCGCAGACGATAAAGCACTCTTTGATCAGATTATCAATCCTGAAATTCCTTTCGAGAACAACAGATATAAAATGACTGATGAGGAAATTGAGCTCGGATTATCTGCGGAAGAATCTGTTAAGCGTAGAGCGGAACAGTCTCTTATGCAAAAGGGTTATACTCAGGATGATATCAAAGGTATCGTCAATGATTACAAGGAAATAAACGATTATACCGACAAGAAAGCCAGAGGAAAAGATGGATTCCTTACGGCAGAAGAGGAGCTTATATATAACCAGGCAAGCATTGAAGCTCTATCAAAAGGAGAACGAGAAGCTCTGGATCTTATCCGCAAAGGACAGAAGCAGGAAGCAGATGATAGCTCTTATAGCTTCCTTAGCACTGGGCTCCAGGCGGAGGCTAAGAAGTGGCTTGATAGAAAAACTGGAAACAATCCAGAGGCAGGCAAAGGCAACGAGTATATCTCAGAAGGACAGAATATCCTCAAAGAGCAGTACGGATGGGATGATGAAAAAATCAAAGAGTATACTCTGCGATCTGAGCGTCTGGCAAATAAAGACTGGTATGATGAGCAAGGCGGATTCATGCCTACGAGCGAGAGCGACTCAGTGCCTGAGAAGATAGCGAAGGGAGCAGCAAACTGGGGTTTTGCCAGAATACTATCTCCTCTTAATAGCCTTTCAGTATTATCCAATTTTGAAGAAAAGCCTGAAGGTCAGGGCAGAGATCTTTACTCTACATCAAATATGTATAGAGTACATTCTGAAAATGCGGATCAGGATGTAGTCAATGATTATTTATCTGAAAACACTGCACTGGATAATAATGCAGTCGGAAGATTTATCAATAAATACTCTGGGCAGAATGTAGGTCAGTTCCTTTATGGTGCATCAGCGAGCCTGGGAGATTCTGCAGTCAATATGTATATGGCAGGTGCGGCAGCAGACTTCTTTGGAGTAGCAGGCGCAGGCGCTGAGCTTGCAAGTGCGACAAAGAACGGAGTAGCAGTTACTGATTCAATGCGCAAGGCGGCAGCAGCAGAGAAACTCATAAAGAATGTTGCAATGACTCCGTTTGTTACAAGTGGATATGAGAGCGGATATAGAAGCGCAAGAGAAGCAGGCGCATCAGAAGAAGGCGCTCAGCTTCGTGGTATCTGCAGTGGTATGGCAGAGTACGTAACAGAAAAGATTTCCCTGGATAATGCCTGGGAGATTGCAAGAGGCACAAAGGCAGGAAAGAATATTATAGTCAATCTCTTAGCTCAGGGAGCAATCGAAGGAACAGAAGAGATGGCTTCGGATCTGATCAACGATGTTGCTGATCAGATTATATCAAGAGCTCTTAATGATAAGCTCAGCGACTTTGATCAGAGAGTATCTGATTACATGAAAGATGGAATGTCTGAAGAAGAAGCACAGAAGACAGTCCTCATGGAGAAGGTTAAAGAGTATACCACAGATGGACTTGCAGGATCCTTGTCTGGTTTTGGAATGGGTGCAGGCGCATCAATCCAGGGATATCAAACTGCAAACTACAATACTCATAGAGCAAATTATATAAGTGAAAGTAGCGGAAGGATAGCAGAGAATGCAGATACTAAAACAGAGTATGGGCAGTCTGTTAAGGAGAATGCTGAGAAGTACAAGAACAATCCGACTCAGTATCTGGCGGATACAGTTGATGATTCAACGGAAGAAGGAAGAGAAGTAAAGAAAAAACTGCAGGAGTACGCAGACAAAGAGGCAGCAGGCAAAAAGCTTAGCGCTTCAGATAGACTGGATATAGAGCAGTCTCTTTATGTTGCAGAGCAGGCAGCAGAAAAGTACGGCGCTTCCCAGGAGGCATACAAAAAGTATACAAAAGAAATCCAGTCCGTACCTGCAGAGTATAGAAGCCAGGAATCTACCATGACAGTAGACCAGGCACAGAAGGCAATGTATGATGCCGCTAAGTCTGGAGATCTTAAAGCTATAGCTGATACATACCAGGCAATGAAAAACTCTACATCAGCACAGATGAGATCCCAGGCAGATGAGATCTACAATGATGCCTATGGACTGGCGGAGAATAACGGCATAGCAAAAGAGCAGCTCGATTCAGTTAAGCTTAGTCCTCAGGATGCTTATCTCCAGGGAATGAGCGGAGCAAGCAGGGAATCTCTGGGCGCTATATCTCATGAAGCCGCAGAGGCATTTAATGCAGGGCAGCAGCAGAGACTTGAGATAGGAAAGAAAGTAGTTGAGTCCGCAGATAGTCTTAAGGGATCAGTACAGACAAACGAAGGATCAGTTAAGTTATCTGGATCATTTGATGCGCAGGGCAGAGTAATCACTGACAAAGGATCTATAGAAGTAGCAGATATCACAGACACTTCAGCAACGAAGCAGGCTTATGTGAATGCTTCAGCCCAGAAGACGCTCAACGCAAAGAATGCTTACATAGAGAATATCAAGGACGGAGTAAACATCAATCAGTATGATATCGCATTCAAAAACTTCTACAGAGCAGGAGAGACTGGTGTATCATTCGAGGATGCAAGCGAGAACGGATTCAGCAAGATAATAGCAGAGACACTGGGTAAAGATACAGTGAAGGCTATTTATGATGCAGGAGTCCAGGACTACACTGCACAGATCGAGAGAGAAGCGACTGAAGGAGTCAATAGAGCATTCAAGATCAAGAAGGGATCAGGCACCTTCCAGGATATAAGAAGGAATCCCAGTGTTGAATTGAATACAGAGTTCATGAGACTGGCAGCGAAGGCTACTGGTCTTAATGTGGTGCTTGCAGATGCGAATGAGTCTGGTAAGCAGGCGCAGATCGAGCTCAGCAAGTCAACGATCACAGTAACTGAGGATCACGCTTCTCAGCTCATACATGAGCTTGCTGAGTTCACTGAGTTTTATAACAGTGAGGCGTATGAGAAGATCAGATCCGCAGCTATGCAGGCTTCAGCAAAAGTCCTGGGAGCAGATGGATATCAGCAGTCCCTGGATAATTATCAGAGAGCTTATGAGAAGATCAATGCTAAGCAGACTGCGCTTGAAAGCTCAAGAGAGATGAGCAATGACTTCTTAGTAGCGCTCATGAATACATCCGAAGGACAGAAGGCACTGGCAGACTACATGTGCGAGCAGTACGGAGTCAAGGAAGCAAAGAGTCTGGGCACAAAGATCAAAGACTTCTTTAAGGGAATAGTAGAGTCTATGAAGAACATGCTTCACAACTCAACGCTTAATAACTTCCAGAAGCAGATCCTCCAGGGCAAGATCGACAACAACCAGAAGATCATTGATAACTTCATAAAGGCTCTGGATGGAGCTATTAAGAATTATGAGAATACTGCAGAGAGCAAGAAGGGCACAACTATCCAGGTGCGCAACTCTATTGACGCAGAAGGTAATGAGCTTACTGAGGATCAGGAGAGCTTCTTTACTGAGTCAAAGATCAGAGACAAGGATGGCAATCTTAAAGTCCTTCATCATGGCACTGGATCATATGGCTTCGATGTATTCGATATCAAGAAGGCAAAGGCAAGCGGATTGTACGGCAGAGGATTCTACTTCTCTGAGAGCAACTCTCATGCAGGGCAGTATGGGCAGACTTATGATGTATACCTTAACATCACAAATCCTATTCAGCCTGGCGCAAAGACATTCACCGATGCGCAGCTACTTAAGTACATCAATGAGATAGCAGACAATGAGGATTACGGCATTGAAAACTATGGATACGATGCTACACCTAACAGTATCCTCAATGGTCTTAAAGGCAAGGATGATTATGGTATTCTCCAGGATCTCAATGCTACCTGCATAGGAGACTTCTGCGAAGCAGTTAAGTTATTCAATGAAGTCAATGGCACTTCATATGATGGTATAGTAGCACCTACAGAGACAATCGCATTCTACTCTAATCAGATCAAAGAGATCAGCAACAAAAAGCCTACAGATAATGAGAGTATTAAATTCTCCATGAAGGTAGATCCTGAGTTGTTTAAGCAGCTTGAGGCAGAAGCAGCAAAGGATCCCAGAGTAGATTTCGGTAAGAATCTTATAGCAGTACACAATATGACAACGGATCAGTTAGTGGCGGATCTCGGACTTCAGGGACTTCCGTCTCCTTCGATTGCAATAATCAAGGCAGGCATGGAGCACTCGAAGTACGGAGAAGTATCTGTATTATTCCATAGAGATACGATAGATCCTAAGAGGAGCAGATACAACAAGGTATATGGAGGAGACGCATGGACTCCCACATTCCCTACAGTAGAGTTCAGAGTGAGTGAGTCTGAAGCGGATAAGATCTATGATAAGGTATTCTCCCTGATCAGCAAGGCAGAAGAGAATGCCCTGGGATATATTGGCATAAGTGACAGATCCGACATAGAGGATGCTGCAGATAGAAATGGCGGAGACTTTGCAGATGCTTATCATGGCAAGGAAGCTCTTATGCTTGCATACATGAGAGACAAAGGCATTGAGATTGACATGCCTCAGAGAGAAGAAAGACTCAATAGCAAGTGGACGAATGAGCAGGTTATCGAGGCAGCTAAGCTTGTGAGCGCAGAAGAGGCAAAGGCATTAAGAGAGCAGGGAGCGCTAACATCGTATGAGAAGAATCCTGATCTTGCAGAGCAGTTCAGGCAGACACTCAATAAGCAGTTTGTAGATAAGTATGTCAAGGACAAGAAGGATATACCAGAGTTCCTCAAGAAGCCTTTATATGAAGAGTTCTCATTCAATGACTGGGATAACCTTACTGCAGGTATCAACAAATACTACAGAGATGGTATTCAGGGCACAATAGATAGATACGCATTCAAGGATGAAGCTAAGAAGGTTATTGATCAGGCAGACTTCGAGGCGTGGATCAAAGATCTCTTCAAGGATGCAATAGAGAAGAGAGGCTTAAGGAATAATAAAGATGTATTCACAAACACTGGCAACAGAAGATCCTGGGAAGCATTACATGATGATTACACTCTTGAGAACATAGTCAAGATCATGAATCAGAATGATGAGAAGGGAGCCGATGGCTTCTTTGCACAGAGCGCAATTCAGGCGCTTGCCACTAAGGACTTCAAATCTATATCCGATATTCATAAGAACGAAGGGCAGCTTAGAGTTATATCTGATGAAGAGCGTGAGCAGATCACAATGGGACACTCTCAGAGATTCACAGAGATCTGCAGCGCAATCCAGAGCAAGAGCGAGCACAATCAGTTCATGGCATTCGACCAGGCAGCCGAAGCAATCAAGGATGCAGTAAGCACATCAAGAACGAAAGCAGGCATAGAGAGAGTTCTTAATGAGTATCCTAACCTGCATATCAATGAGCACACTGCTGATGATATCCTGGCGCTCATGAAAGATATAGCTGAGCTTCCTACTGGATACTTTGAGGCAAAGCCCAGGAGAGCAGTTCTGCTTAACGAGATCGCAGAAGTCCTTCTGCCTGATGATGTATCAAACGATGTGCTCAATAAGCTTGATGAGTCTGGCGTAGCATATAAGTTATACGAGGCAGGCAATGAGTACGATAGAGCAAGGTTGCTTGCAGATCAGAGCGCAGAGATCAATGATGTAAGATTCTCTCTCGATACAGATAATGATAGAGTATTCTATGCAGGCAATACTGAAGTAGTAAAGAATCCTACAGATACAGAGTATCGCCAGATGAGAGAGGATATCCTGGAGGAGCGTCCCTGGTTAAGGCAGTGGGCAGACGAGCCTCTGCTTCGCCATACCTATGACGAGGAAGGCAATACATATTACTGGGATGCAAACGGCGGACTGCATGCGCAGATTGAGCCACAGATCAACAAGCGTTTCAACACCAGGACTTCTCAGCAGTGGCAGTGGTGGACGAGAGAAGACAAGGATGATTATCCAGTAGACTATAGCAATAGATATTCTCTGGATGTAAGAAGCGAGGATCAGCCTTCTAAGTCTGAATGGGCTTCTTTCTATAAAGCAGTAGCTAATTATAATAATGGAAATGGTATTGAAACATATACCAAAACTGCGGATGGAGATGTTATAATACCTTTAGTAGATGGCAATATAAACAAGGTAAATAACAAGCTCTTTATTACTGATGCAAATACAGAGAATCCTAAAGTCAAAGGCTTAATTGTAGTCAATACAGAAACTGGAGATAAAGCAGCCGCAGTTATAGGATTTATTGATGAAGGAGCAAGACATGGAGAAAGATTCAACGAGACGAAACAGATTATTGAGATTCTTTACGGAGAAGGAATACTCACATCCTACAGTTTTGAAGATAGTCAAACCAATGGAAGGCATGACGGAAGAGCAGAAGGAAGAAAGGTCAACTACCATTTTGAAGATGATACAGAATTGCAAGACCGAGAAGGAAGCTCTTTCAACACTGCAGACCGCAGGCATTCTTTAAGCGTAGATTCTGAAGGTCATACTCTCACAGAAGATCAGCAAGCATATTTCAAAGATTCAAAGATGCGTGATGAAAACGGATCTCTTAAAGTCATGTATCATGGAGCCAGAGGCGCAGGCTTTACAGTCTTCGATCCTGGCAGATCCGATGATAAGATCTCATTATTCTTCACTGACAACAACAATATAGCGAAGACATACTCAGGCACTCATGAGCTCTTCTTACCTGATAAGCAGATGGGCTTTAGCGAGCTTGATAGTGCTATGCAGGGATACACTTCTGGAGAGTTATACCTGGAAGAAGATGGCGATAATGTAGTTATCATGGAAGTGGGCATGGATGAAGACCAGGAGGTATATCGTGGCGATCTTAAAGGAGCCCAGGATTACTTCATAGATAGCATTCAGGACATGGATCATGATACGGATGCAAACTACCAGGTATATCTCAATCTTAAGAATCCCATGATGATTGATGCTATGGGCAACAGATGGGATGAGCTTCCTATAGGTAGCTATGATACATGGTATGGAGATCTCGATATCGTCAATGTTACAGACGGATACGAAGCTGACTGGCAGGATATGCAGACTGGACTCTGGGGACATGAGATCTTCAGGACACTTGAGGATCTGGAGAAAAAGTTCGGTAAGATCTATGAGATAGCAGAGCTTAACAATACTGGCGAGATGTTCATCAGTGATGTATATCTCAACAATGGAGAAAGAGTTCCTACAAACACCAGACTCTATGCGGATATTGCAAAGGAGAAGGGATACGATGGAGTGATCTTCAAGGATGTGATAGACACTGGACTGTACGCAAGTACCAGTGAGGATGTAGCTTCTACAGTAGGAATTGCTTTTGAGCCCAGACAGATCAAGTCAATATACAATGAGAATCCTGCAGGAAGTCCTGATATCCGTTACTCAATAGACACAGATCTCTTCGATATTCTTGAGGAGCAGTGGAGCGAAGAGGAGCGCAAGGACTTAGGATCTATCCTGGAAGAAGGCATGGAGGCTCTCAAACATAAGGCAGTAGATAGCAAGGCTATCAATACTATTGCGACAAAGCTCAGATCAGAATATGGATCCTCCATAAATATCAAAACATTCGCAGGAATGATGGAGAAGGCTTTCGCATATATGCAGACTGCTGATCATGTCAACTATACCGATATGATGAGAGTCATGAACGAGATCGCAAGACCAGTTATAGATGAAGCAGTGCATACAGAAGGAGATGAAGTATATCGCAACTTCGTAAATGCCTTGAAGAATTACAAGATCAAGCTCAATCCTACTCAGCTCGCAGAAGTGAAGAGTGCAGTCGGATCATATGCTGATTTCAAGAAGGCAATGTCTCCGCTTAACTTCAGCTTGAATGGCACATACTTAGATTCAATCTGGTCAGAGATGGTCGAACAGTCTGGTTATGTACTGGATCCTGATACAAACGTAGGCGATCAGCCGCTTGCATTATATGATGCGCTCTCGGCTATGAAGCCTACGCCAGTCAATGATTACGGCGGAGATGCGGAGGATGTAGCTAAGGATCTGGCTATGAGAATAGTTGAAGAGTATCTGAATACTCAAAGTGATGCGAAGGCTAAGAAGGCAGTAGAGAAGATCAAGGCAAAGCAGACAGAGTACAGAGCGAAGGTGCGTGATCAGTATCGTGAAAGATATAATAAAGCCAGAGCTGACATGCAGCAGAAGGTCAAGGAAGCTAAGTACAATGAGAGATGGCGCTCTGCTGAGATGAATCAGAAGATCCTGGATATCAAGGCAAAGAATAAGAAGGCAGCAACGGATCTTAGAAAAGCTCAGGCAGCAAGACATGAGAAGCAGATGATATCGAAGGAAGCTAAGAAGCTCATGAAGTGGATCTTAGAGCCTAACGATAACAATCATGTGCCTACTCAGTTGCAGGAGCCAGTGATTGAGTTCATCAATGCACTTGACTTTATCGAGCCTGATGTAAAGCAGGATAAGGATGGCAACTACTACATCATAAATTATAAACAGTATGTGTCTGATAATGCAGGCAATAGGAAGTTTGGCAGATTCACTGGATCAACCAGGGAAGATGTATTAAGACAATATGATGAAGCTGCGCACAAGGGATTGCTCTCAAAGGAAGTAAATACCTGGACGGAGAAGATGCGCCAGATGCAGGATATCCTTAAGGCAGCAAGAGACTGTACTGGATCAGAAGATGCAGATATGCACAACTTCCTTCAGCTTGTAGATCCTGAGCTTGCAGATCAGTTCGATGATATGCTCTCAAGGAATCAGGGAGTAGCGAATATCAATACTCTGGATCCTTCAGATCTTAAGATAGTTAAGAATACCTTAAGAGGCGTAACGCACTGGATTGCAAATCAGAATAAAGCATTTACATCTGGAGCGAACATTGAGGCTCAGGCTATGGATGCTATAGAGAATGCTAAGCGTAATAAGCCTAAGGATCACACACGTATCATGAATAGTATAACGAAGCTGCTTGAGGTAGATATGTGTACGCCTGAGACATTCTTTGCCTTCCAGGGCGAAGAGTGTAAGAGCATATTCAATAGCTTCAATGAGGCTTTCGAGCGCAAGGTAACAGATATAAAGCATGCTTCTGAGTATATGGAAGAAGTGATGCAGGATGTGAAGAAGTCGGATCTCAAGAAGTGGACTGGAAAGAATGCAGAGATCCATACATTCCACCTGGCAGATGGAAGAGTAGATCTTACCACTGCACACATCATGTCATTGTACGAGCTTTCAAAGAGACCGCAGGCTCTGCAGCATATACTCTTAGGAGGAATAGAGACAGATACAGTCAATAAGAAGAAGGGACTATTCAAAGTTCAGCATGCTCAGAACGAAGGAGTTCATGTAACTGCAGATGAGCTTAACATGATCACTGGATCCTTAACGCAGGAGCAAAAGGAGATTGCAGATAAGATTCAGCAGTTCATGGCAAACGAGTGCGCTAAGTGGGGCAACGAAGCTTCTGAGATGATGTATAACTACAAGAAGTTCGGAGAGAAGGAATATTTCCCTATCAAGACAGACGCTGATACTCATGCTCTTAATAATGCAAACGCATTCAATGATCTGCTTAACGGCATAGAGCACATGGGAATCACGAAGGCAACGAATCCTAATGCTGACAATGCCCTGGTGCTTACAGATATCTTCGATGTGCTGAGCGAGCATGTCAACCAGATGGCAGCATATCATTCATATGCGCCTGCAGTTAAAGATGCAATCAGATGGTTTAACTACAAATTCCGCTCAGAGTCCGACAGAGGTATTGACCAGAGCGCAGTCCAGAAGGCAATCAATGCCAATATGGGCAGATCAGTAGACAAAGCAGGATCTGAATACTTCAAGAAGTTCATTAAGGATATCAATGGGCAGGAGAAGAATAACGATATCCAGACTCCCTGGCAGTCACTGATCGGCAACTACAAGGGCGCAGCAATCGGATTCAACTTAAGAGTTGTTATTCAGCAGCCTACGGCATATGTAAGAGCGGCGAATATGGTTGACTGGAAATATCTGGTAGCTGCAACGCCGAAGTTATTTGTGGCTTCTCATGAGATGAAGAGGATCACAGACATATCTCCTACGGCATACTGGAAGAGCCAGGGATACTACGAGACTTCAATGGGTAAATCTCTTAAGGAGATCATCACTGGAATATCAACTCCCAGAGACAAGATGGTTGAGGCTTCTATGTGGGCAGCAGGCAAGGCAGATGATATAACCTGGGCATGCTTATACAATGCAGTAGAGATGGAGCAGAGGAAGGCTACTAAGGGGCAGGGACTTACAAAGGATGAGTTCACTGCAAGAGTCAATGAGAGATTCAGAGATGTAATCGCTCAGACTCAGGTAGTAGATGCTACGATCCAGAAGTCTCAGGCAATGAGAGCGAGTGGCGTATATTCTAAGATGCTTACATCATTCATGGCGGAGCCTACAAAGAGCTACAACATGGCAATGAAGGCACTGGTAACAGACTACAGAGAGCATGGCGCAAACATCTTTAAGTGGAAGGCAGCAAGGAAGGCTATAGTTGTCCTGGCGATTACGGATCTTGTAAACTCACTGGCACAGTCAGTCATGGACGCAATAAGATATCGTGATGATGATGAGGAATATCTTGAGACACTACAGAATTACTTCGTATCAAACATGATAGATAATGTGAATCCACTTAACAGATTGCCTGGAGTAAAGGATGTATCATCAGCACTGATCAATGCGCTTAAGGGAGAGAACACATACGGCACTTCGATGGGGCAGATGCTTGATGCTTCAGCAGTTCAGTCAATGCTTGACATAGTAACAACCAGTAAGAAGCTCATAGATGGAGAGTACAAGAAGACTCCGTATGCAGCATATATGACATATGCGAAGGGACTTTCAAACCTTACTGGATTGCCGCTATATAATCTCTCAAGAGAAGGCGCTTCATTCTGGAATCTATTTGCGGATGATGAACATCAGCTCAAGAAGCAGATTGAGAAGAAGAATGATAAATACAAGAAGTTCTACAATGCTCTGGATGCAGAGAAGAGTGATGAGGATCTTCGCAATGCTATCAATAAGGCAATGGATAAAGGCGGCACAGTCGAGGACATTAAGAGCGGTATAGGCGGAAAGTACAAAGATCAGTACATGGAAGCTTTTGAAGCAGGCGATACAGAGACTATGGCAGATCTCCGCAATATAATGCTCAGAGGATATAAGGCAGCAGGCTATACCGATGATGATATGGATAAGCTTATAGATACCTGGACTGCCGATAAAGTAAGCTACAGTATCCTGGATGATGCGATAGAAAATGGCGGAGATGTAAGAGCTGCAATCAAGGCGCTGCAGGATGGCGGCAAGGAAGATGATAAGATCGTAGAGCACATCCTTAATCACTATGAGCACTCTGTAATGTATGAACGGAGCAACTTCTCTGAAGGTGATATAGAAGAGCAGGTTGAGGCTGCACTGGGAGTATTCAGTACAAACTTTGACAGAGCCAGAGAAGATGCAAGGATCAAGGCAGAGGAGAAGGCAGCTAAGCAGGCGGCGCAGGAAAAGAAGACTGCAGCAAAGCAGAATCTGTACGATGTGCTTGATACTGGTCAGGGAGATTACAAGACTGCGATAGAAGCCTGGCATAATGAAGGAGTCGAGGCAAAGGATATGAAGTCGAGTCTCACTTCTGATTACGTGAAGCCACTGGTTAAGCAGTACAAGCAGGGAGATTCGAGTGTAACCACAAAGCTTAGCAGGATTGCAACGATCAAAGCCTACATAGATGAGCAGCAGGGTACGAAGATAGCGAAGAAGTACGGAGGAGATTACTACCAGTACGAGATAGATCAGATCACAGAGATGATGGATAAATATGATGAAGAGCCCTGGTAAGAGCAAGAGAGGGTGTCCTATAATGGGCACTCTCTTTTTGTTACGATAGAGTAAATGGAGGTATTAACATGAATGCAAGATATGACTTAGTTGTTGACTTCGCAAGACCAACAAAATCAAATACAATCATTGTTTCCGAAGGTGATGTAGATAGCAGACTTTGCCACTTTACACTGCTTGCAAATAAAACTCCGATGCCGATGATAGATGTAACGAGCGCCACTGTAAGAGGCGTAAAGGAAGACGGATCAGTAGTCTTCGGAGATGCAACCATCGTAACAGATGAAGGCGGCAATAAGCTTAATGAAGTGGAGTATACAATACCTGCTGCCATAACGGATGAGGCAGGCAATGTAACCATGACAATCACACTCATGGATTCGCTCAATCACCAGATCACATCATTCGAGTTCTATATCAAGGTGCGTAACGCTCTGTATAACGAGGACGATTATGTATCAGAATCAGATCTGTCTGGCTTCAGAGATCTTCTTAACAGATGTCTCATAGCAGTTCAGAAGATGGAAGCAATGACAGAGAATACTGCTCTTCCTTGTCCGTATTCTTTGGTATTCAAGTATGAAGGTACTACATATGAATACACTGGAGCGGCAGAGGTAGAGGTTGAGATTAAGGATCTGGCTTACATAGATGGAGCTTACGATCCTGAGACAAGCATTGATGAGACTGCGGCGGCAGCAGCAGCAGCTTCGGCTACGGCAGCAGCAACTTCAGAATACAATGCAGGATTATCCGAGACTGCAGCTTCTGGTTATTGCGCTTCTGCAAAAGGATATAAAGAAGCAGCAGAGGATGCTAAGCAGATCGCAGTGAATGCTTCAGGTACGGCAGGCGGATATCTCACACTGATCCGCCAGGTATTCGAGAGCGCAAACCTTCCGACAACGGATGGAGAATATAAACTTAAATGCACTGTAGTTGGTGGCGAGCCCACTTACTCTTGGGTATAGGAGGCAAGTCATGGAAATATGGGGCACGATAATAACTGGAGTTGTTGCGTTGATCACTTCATTGACTTCTTCAATTCTGGTATTTAAGTCTGAGCAAAACAAGATCTCTATGGAGCATGCGAAGCTCCAGAAGGAGCAGATAGACAAACAAGATGCGAAGATGCAAGACATGGAGGAGAGCATACAGTCTACTCTGGACGAACATAAGAAGACATACCTAAGCGAGATCAACAATGTGCATGACTCAATAGCAGAGCTAAGAGCAAATAGTCAGCAGTTCCAGGCAGTGATGGAAGTCCGCCTGGAGCATATGACTAATGAATTTAAGGATATGAAGATAGAAGTTAAAGAGCACAACAACTTCGCAAAGCGGATGCCAGTAGTAGAGGAACAGATCAAGGTAGCAAATCATAGAATAGAGGATCTTGAGCATGCGCAGAAAAATTAAAAGAAAGATCGGATCAATCAAGAGGAACATCAAGAAAGCGCCACTATCATACTACGTGGTGTTTTCTCTTATTATGATCCTTCTTTATACAATCGTAGCAACTATTATAAGCGTAGTCTATGGAGTGATGTATGACACTCTCACTACATGTTGGTTTTCAGTCTGGGGAGGAGAGATACTTACCTGCGGACTGATCAAGATTTTTAAGCTCAAAGGAGAAGATGAAGATGGAAATTAACGAGATTGTGATGGATGTATTGAAGGCTATAGTATCCCTGGCAGCGCTGCTCATTGTGCGTTATCTCATTCCCTGGATAAAAGCTCAGATTGAGAATAGCAATTATAAGTGGCTCGCAGATCTGGTAGCTGATGCAGTCAAGTATGCAGAACAGATCATCAGGGAATCAGGCAAGGGAGAAGAGAAGAAGGAGATAGTTGTGAAGTATATAACAGATCAGCTCAATCTCAGAGGCATTAAGATAACTGATGAGCAGATGGAAGCTCTCATAGAGTCCGCAGTCTATCAGCTCAAGAAGGAGGCGTAGTATGGCAAGCGCAGCTCAGGCAAAAGCATTCATAGATACAGTAGCTCCAATAGCAGTAAAGGTATGCAAAGAAAGAGGATACGGCAACGCTCAGGCGTGGACTTGTGTGGCTCAGGCTTGCTGCGAGTCTGCCTTCGGCACATCAAAGATTATGGCGAATGCGAATGCCTTCTTCGGCATTAAGGCAAATAAGTCCTGGATCCAGAAGGCAAAGTATGGCGGCAAGGTATACAATGCGAAGACGAAGGAGTGTTATGATGGCAAGACTTATGTATCTATCAATGATTGCTTCAGGGCATACAACAACATGGAAGACTCGATCAGAGATTACTTTGATCTGATTGAAGGCAATAGATACAAAGCTTCGCTTACTAAGGGCACAGTTCTGGAGTGCATAACTGATATTAAGAACGGAGGCTATGCAACTTCACCTACGTATATCAATACGATTACTTCCATTTTTGGGAAGTACGAGAGTCAGATAAGGAAATATACTGTAGACGGAAAAGCGCCTGCTCCTGCAGCAAAGAAGAGCAATGTAGAGATTGCAGAGGAAGTATGCCAGGGCAAGTGGGGCAATGGTCAGGAGAGGAAAGACAGACTTAGAGCAGCAGGATATGATCCGACTGCGATACAGAAGTTAGTGAATGTAATGATGTCATGATAACACTTATTATCTTTGCAATGATAGCTTTATATGTGGCAGGACAGTATATGAAAGATTAAAATTGTCAGACTTTAGAAGTACACAAGTGGTACACAAAAAGTCTAATAGTGCGCCTATTTGTAGGCATATTGCGCTGATGCTATGAAAGCACAAGGCGTGGTATAAAAAAGTATTAAAGGAGCCCAGGAATGCGATATTTCCTGGGCTTTTACTATTGTCAGAATATTTCTTAAGAGGCTCTCAATTCCTACTAAAATCTCTTAGATGGTTACACGTGGGACACAAGTGGTACACAAGTGGTCTACAATAGATCAAGGGCTTCTCGATCTGGCAGCTTATTCACTTCTCTTAGAAGATCCTGGATGGTCTTCTCTGTATACACATCTCTGGTAACATCTGCTTTGCCTCCAGTCTTAAAGGCAGTCCCTTCTTTATTCGATAACGCATGTCCCATAATGATCTTCTTGCATGTCTCATTCATGTTGATGCGATCCGCCAGGTAAGCAAAGGTATACCTGCAGTCATGCGGGGCGTGATTCATGTTAAGCTTATTCATAAGATAACGCCAGTTACTCTCTCTGTATGATCCGATAGTATAAGGATTTCCATACTTCGTAGTGATCAGGTAAGGTCTCATCTGGTTATATCGCTTCTCAATAAGAGGATAGATCAGATCACATATAGGTATGATCCTATTCTTGCCTGCTTCAGTCTTAACGCCTCCGATCATGTATCTCTCATCCAGATGAACATTATCCCTTGTGATCTCAACAAGCTCCACTGGACGGACTCCAGTATAGATATATATAAGTACGATATCCACATTGTTGATGGATCCTAAACAGTCCCACAGAGTAGCGATCTCTTTAGGAGTGAAGTGAGTGTGTATCGGATGCTCCACGTCAGTCCACTCATATACCAGGGTAGCGCTAACATCCTTATCGACAAAGGAATTGTTTATAGCATAGGCATACATTCCTTTAAGGATTGCTCTCATATTTCCTACAGTGGATCTGGACTTGGCAGACTGGGCACTGATACATTCTTGCAGATCCTGGGATCTTATGGATATAAATTTCTTATGATGGATCGCAGCAAAGTTATTGAAGGCAATGTTGTAGTTCTTCCAGGTGGATGCGGAAGGATTTGTCTTAAGTCCCTGGCGGAAGTCTTTCCACTTTTCATAGATCTCTGCAAAGGTAGGAGACTGAGCAAAGGACTCATGCTCCTTCACAATCGCACCATTATTAAACTCGGCAAGATACTGCAGAGCAAGAGCTTTAGTCTGGAAGTATTCAATATACTTACGCTTGCGCTTAGCAGTTCCATCTGGCTGCTCCTCCATATATGAGATCTTGATCGCATATGGTTTGCGCCTGCTGCCGTTAAGCTTGACTACTGATCCGTATCCGTTTGGTAGTTTCAATATTCAGACTCCTTCCCACTGGCACCATCACTATATCCATCCAGATATCCCTGGATATATTCCTGGTGATCCTCATCTTCAGCATTCAATCCTGCAGAGAATCCTTCATCATAACCTGCTTTGTATCCATTATCATAAGAGTCTTCGGATGTATCTTCAGAATACGTAGCGGCAGGCTCTGGTTTTGTAGTCCGCTTAGGAATAAACACAAAGACGATCAGCATTATGATCAGAACAACAATGAATGGAAGCATATACTTAAGTAGGTTTTTCATATCTTTCTCCTTATATTGTGTAAGAACACTGGTTTCCTACAACATGCTATGCCTTTTTCTCCACCACTTCAGATCCGTTATTTTTTATATATCTTCCGTTATCCACCAGATCTGAGCAGTATTCTTTTACTTTCTCTTGTCCCTGAATGTTAAGCTTCCGATAATTACGGATCAAGTCCGCTTCATCATCAGTGAAAGAAGTCTCTGCCACATAATCCATATAAAGATCTTTAGCGGTCTTAGTGCCAGTCATTAAATAGTCTACGGATATCTGAAGAGCGTCTGCGATCTTCGACAACTTATCCATCTTCGGTTTACTCTTTCCGCTCTTCCAATCGGTAAAGGTTGACTGACTTATGCCTGCTGCCTTAGCAACATAAGAGTCCTTCAATCCCTTACTATCCCTGATTTTTACATAGTTCTGATAAGTATCCATATACTCCCTCCAAAAAAAATTTTTAGAAATCAGAAATTTGTTGTTGACAAATACTGAAAACAGAAGTAGTATATGTATAACGACTTCGGAAATCAGTAATTATTTCTTTTCTCACTTATATTATAACTGAAATCCGAAATAGTATCAATAGAAAGGAGGCAGAACATGTACTCAAAATACGCAGCGCTAAGAGATGCGCAAGGCATTACGGACTATCGAGTGGCAAAGGATCTTTCCATTACACCTTCCACATTTACTGACTGGAAGAATGGGAAGAGCAAGCCTAAGGTTGAGAAGCTCATGAAGATAGCGGACTACTTCAATAAACCTATCGACTACTTTCTTAAGGAGGGATGAGATGAGCAGTGTGTGTATCGGATGTAAATACTACAAGACATGTGGAAGTTCAACCAGGCAGGTGCCCTGCAAAGGAAGACAACCAGTAGGAAGGAGAAAGTCATGGAAAGAGTCACTGTTAAAGAAGCAGCAGCAGCGCTCAGCATGGACGCAGATTGTTTAAGGTACATGATGCAGCATGGCACTCTCCCTATAGGGCATGTGGTGGCTAAGAAGACAAGATCCACATACTACATCTACAAGGAAGCACTGGATAACTACATAGCAAGGATGAAGGGAGGAAGTAAGTGAAGAAGACGATGATATCAATCCTTATAGGAATAGTTCTGGGAGCCCTGGCAGGGTACGGACATATCAGATCAGTGCAAAACACAGAGCCCTGGTACGTAGCCAATAGACCAGAGGTAGTGAAGTACGAAGTGGATATTAAGCCGATAGAAAAAGATCCAGTGATCGAAGAGGTTGAGATCCATCTACTTCATGAGACTCCAGTGGATGATCCAGATATTCCTGATGAGGTTGAGGCAGCAGCAAGACTATATGGATTCGAGTATGATCTGAGTCCTGAGTTACTGATGGCAATAGCCTGGACGGAGAGCAGATACATAGCGGATGTAGATAGCGCCGATGGATCTTGCAAAGGGCTGATGCAGGTAAAGCCTTCCTGCCACAGAGATAGGATGAAGCTCTTAGGAGTAACTGATCTGCATGATGTATCTCAAAACATGGCAGTAGCCGCTCATTACTTAAGGGAGCTCTACGATACCTACGAGGATACGGCAACAGTATTGATGATTTATAACGGAGACTCTTGCGTGAATGAAGGGAGGATAAGTAAGTACGCAAGGAACATTATGGCTCTGACTGAAGAGCTTGAAGTGAAACATAAGAAAAGAGCTGCAGACGAATCCGCAACTCAATTCCAGACACAAGACAATTATACCAAAGGAGAATAGCAATGGCAACTTTATATGAATTAAGCAATGACTATTTAGCACTACTGGATCTGGCAGATGATCCTGATATAGACGAGCAGGCTTTCATGGATACTCTGGAAGGAATTGAAGGAGCCCTGGAAGACAAGGCAGACAACTACGCCGTAGTTATAGATGAGATCAAGGCAAAGGCAGAGAAGTACAAGAAGGAGATCGACAGATTAAGCGGCATGAAGAAGGCTTGCGATAACGCAGTGGATCGCATGAAAAAGTCCTTAGAGAATGTCATGAAGGCTACTGGTAAGACAAAGTTCGATACAGAGCTGCACAAGTTCAGTATCCAGAAGAATGCTCCATCACTTGTGATTGATGATGAGTCTAAAGTACCAGTTCACTTCCTGGTAGTAAAGGAAGAAATCAACAAGACTGCAATCAAGGATGCAATCAAAGCAGGCGAGGAGATAACCTTTGCGCACTTAGAGCAGGGAGAATCCCTGAGGATTAAATAAGGAGGATCACTATGGGAATAACATTCGAAGCCATACAAGAAGCTAACAAGATCATAAAGACAATGCCGATAGAGCGCAAGGATAAGAAGACTGGAGCGATCACCTCTAAAGAGTATGCAGTAGTCAATGAGAGGATCAAGGCATTCAGGATGCTTTATCCTGCAGGAGCAATTATCACTGAAGTTCTCCAAGATGATGGAGACAGATGTGTGTTTAAGGCAACGATCCTTAACGAGGAAGGCAAGATCATAGGCACTGGTACTGCTTTCGAGCTTAAATCCTCATCTTTCATAAATGCCTCAAGTTACATAGAAAACTGCGAGACTTCTGCAGTAGGTAGGGCTCTGGCTATGTGCGGTATAGGAATAGATGTATCAATAGCAAGCTATGAGGAAGTAGCGAATGCTATGAAGAATCAGAATAAGGAGGATGATATGCAGCCATTACCAGTAGACAAAGATACAAAGCCTAAGGGCAAAGCAAAGGCAGCAGAATCTAAAGAAGATCCGATGCCAAAGAAGCCTGAAGAGTGCGGCTATCCCACAAGAGAAGAGATGCTTGCGGATGCAAAGAGTTTCTATGAGGCAGAGGATAAAAAGAAAGATCTCACAGAGCTATACAAGCACTGGAATATAGAGAGCCTGGATAAGCTTACCGATGCGCAACTCATGACTCTTTATAGGATGCACCACAGATGATCATCTGGATGCTCGTCAGCGAGGACGAGTATGAGCTGCCACTGAAGATTGCGGATAGCAGGAATGAGCTTGCGAGATTGTGCGGAGTTACTCCTAACGATATCAGTTCAGCAATATCTCATGCGAAAGCCAGGGGCACCAGATCACGTTATGTAAAGGTAGAAGTCAATGATGAATCTCACTGGGAAGATCAAGGACATACAACTTGATTACTTCGGAAAGAAAGTAAATATAACCTTCGAGGTAAATGAGAAGCCAGTAGGTATAGAGGATCTGAAGAATAAAGAATTATCCCTGAAGATCGGCAAATACCACAAGCAGAGATCCTTAGATAGCAATGCTTACTTCCATGTGCTATGCGACAAGCTTAGACAGAAGATAGGCGTAAGCATGGCAGAGGAGAAGAATGATCTGATAACCAGGTACGGACAGATAGAATACATTGCCGAAGGAGAGCCTGCGGTAGTGAAAACGAATCTGGATCCTGAGCTTATCAAAGAAAACGAAACTCTTCACATGAAGTTCATTAAGTTCGGAGAGGATGGAGCTTTCTGGTATCGGATCTATAGAGGATCTCATACATACAATACTGCAGAGATGGCGAAGCTCATAGAAGGTACGATCCTGGAGTGTCAGGAGTATGGAATAGAGACTGCTACACCAGATGAGATTGCAAGGATGCAGGCATTATGGGAGGCAAAGCATGGATCTTAGTATTTTCTCTGAGTGGCAATACTCAGTAGTGAATGATTTTATACATCAAGCAATAGAGGAGGCAAAGGATGGAGAAAGATCTGAAGAAGATGGGACGATCCTCCAGGAACAAGGGAGCTAACGGAGAGCGAGAGCTTGCCAATATGCTTAGAGATAACTGGGGATATGAAGTAAGGCGTGGTCAAGTCTTCAATCATCAGTCAGACATTGTAGGACTTAAAGGCATTCATCCAGAGGTTAAGCGAGTAGAGAAGCTCAATGTGCAGCAGGCAATGGAGCAGGCGGTTAAGGAAGCACAGATCCGCAACGATGGACTGCCTACAGTATTCCATCGGAGGAATAACAAAGAGTGGCTCGTAACGATGAGACTTACAGACTGGATAGATTTATACGGAGAGTGGATTAAATGAGCAAAAGATATTTTTGGTTAAAGCTTCAAAAGGATTTCTTTGATAGTAAGAGAATCAAGAAGCTGAGGAAGCTCGCAGGTGGAGATACATACACCATTATCTACTTAAAGATGCAGCTACTGTCTTTAGATCACGATGGGATACTTGAATACACTGGTCTGGAGAAAACCTTCGCAGAGGAGTTAGCTCTGGATATTGATGAGGATCCTGAGAATGTTGCAGTTACATTGAATTACCTGATCTCATGCGGACTGGTTGAAACATCGGACAACATAGAGTATTTTCTTCCATTCGTAACAGAGTGCACTGGCTCCGAAAACGCCTCAGCACAAAGGGTTAGAGACTATCGGAAGAGACAAAGAGCGTTACAATGTAACACCGATGTAACGCCAGTGAAACCAATCGGTAACGTAGAGATAGAGAAAGAGATAGAGATAGATAAAGAGATAGAGATAGAGAAGAGAGAGAGTATTCCGTATCAGCGTATCGCTGATACCTACAATACCATCTGCACATCCTATCCATCACTCACATCTCTTTCCGAGAATAGGAAGAAGGCAATAAGAGCCAGACTTAACAGTGGATACTCTGAAGAGGATTTCACCAGGGTATTCGAGATGGCAGAGGAGTCAGACTTCCTTAAGGGCAAGAATGATCGCAACTGGTCAGCTACGTTTGACTGGATGATCAAGGATGCAAACATGGCAAAGATCCTGGATGGTAACTACGCAAACAAGAGCAAGACAACTGAAGGCAATGTCTGGTTAAACAAGTGGGCGGAGGCATAAATGGATAGAAACGAGACGAAGAAGATCCTCATGGGGATGGAAGTAAGCTTCCCTAACTTCAAGATAAGGGAAGATCTCATCAGCTTCACCATTGATATCTGGCAGGATGATCTGCAGGAATACTCCTACGAGGATGTATACAATGCACTGAAGATCTACAAGAAGACGGATACATCTGGCTTCGCTCCGAGCGCAGGTAAGCTCATAGACATTATCCATAACATGAAGCGTGGAGACGAGCTTAATGAGATGGAAGCCTGGAATCTGGTATTCAATGCAATTCGCAATTCGGCATGGCATAGCCAGGAAGAGTTCGACAAGCTGCCGCCACTGGTACAGAAGGCAGTAGGATCTCACAATATGCTGCATGCTATGGCAATGGATGAAGAGTTCAACATGGGAGTTGAGCAGAGTCACTTTATAAAAGTCTATAGGCAGATAGTTGAGCGAGAGAAAAACTCAGAGAAGATTCCTGAGAGGATCCGCCTGGCAATGAGAGAGGCAGCAGCCCTGGAGGATAAAGGTGAATAGCATTATTCCAGGAGATCACAAGGAGCGCTGCTTCATATGTGGCAGGTACTGCAGCACAGAGGAGCACCACATCTTCGGCGCTTCGGATCGAGACATATCAGAGCGCTATGGATTAAAGGTACATCTTTGCTATGAACATCACCAGGGTACAAACGGAGCTCATGGCAAGAACGGAAAAAAGATGCAGGAGTATCTACACCAGACTGGGCAAGAGACTTTTGAAGAGTGGGCGAAGAAAAGATTTAACCTGACTGCCGAAGAAGCCAGGGAGAAGTTCAGAACAGAGTTTAGAAAATCGTATTTATAAGGAGGATAACAATGAACAAAGTAATTCTTAAGGGCAGGCTTACAAGTAATCCTGAGGTCAGATACACAGATGGAGGAATGGCTATAGCAAGGTTTCATCTGGCAATAGATCGCAGGAAGACAAAGGACAACCAAGATCCTGGAGCAGACTTCCCTTCATGCGTAGCTTTCGGAAAGACTGCAGAGGTTATAGAGAAGCATACGGCAAAAGGGGCAATGATCTTAGTAGAAGGCAGATTGCAGACTGGATCCTACACTGGGCAGGACGGAGTTAAGAAATACACAACGGAAGTGATCCTGGATAGCTTCGAGTTCTGCGAGAAGAAAGAAGGAGCGCCTGCGCCTGCAACGGATGCAGATGGATTTATGAATATACCAGAAGGCTTAGAAGAAGAGCTGCCATTTAACTAAGGAGGATCAGAAATGTTTGGACTCATGAGAGAGAAGACAGTGAGGAAGCTCGTAGATGGGATATCAAAGTATTACTACCTTAAGGGATTCGAGGAAGGTTACTGCCAGGAGGATCATGCACCAGTGGGAGAGCAGGGAGCGTTTCTCAGAGGATACCAGAAAGGTTACTACGAAGGAAGCAGAAGAAATGATGTACGTAAGAGTAGAAAGTCTAAGAAATATGATAGAGATCCTGAAGGACAATGGAAAGGATCTAAAAGATCTGGAAGATCTCATAGATGATCTGCCGCAGATAGAGATAAGGGAGGTTAAGCATGAATCAAGTAGTGGATATGATTCCAGTAGGATATGAAAATGCAATAACAATGACAGAGCTTGAACAGATAACTGGTCTGGATAACAGAGCAATCCGCAAGTCAATAAGCGATAGCGAGGAGCTTGTGATCAATCTCCAGGATGGGCAGGGATACTTTAAGCCTGCAGAGACAGAAACGGATCTGGTTGAAATCTGGAAAGCGATAACGAAGTCCAGGATCAAGGAGCTTCAGGCAAGAGTAAGGCAAGCTAAGAGATGGGAGGAATTAAGAGCATGAGTGAAGTAAGTGCAAACGCAGCAATCACACGCCAGGTACTCGGTGCAGTTCAGCAGGAGGATCTCAGAGAGGCAGTCAAGAGTATTCCTTCAGACATAATGCTTGAGGAGCTGATGAAAAGAACACTATTCCAGGAGCAGCAGTTAGTCTCAATCGGCAAGATACTTTTATCTACCAGATAGAAGGTGCTCATGTCAACCAGGCTCAAGTATACAGATGATCAATATGTGATCTGTCCTTATTATCGGAAAGAGGCAGCAGTAGAGATCAAGTGTGATGGGATATGCGGAGATGTAACAACACATCTATTTCAGAATAAAGCAGCGAAGCATGACTTCAAGGAAGACTTCTGCAAAGCATATTACTGGAATTGTCCCTGCTACATAACACTGGAGACAGATGGAAAGTAAGGTCAGTAAAGCTCATAGATTTTCTATGGGCTTATTGGCGTCTTAGGGTGTTCTATAGATTTGAGTCAATAATTGGAATAATAGAAGAAGGGTATAAAGAATATTTTATGCTGACTATAAAGCAAGAGAGGTTTGTGCTTGAGCTCGTAAAGGGCAAGAGTCAAAGAGACGCATACAAAAGTTCATACAGTGCAGCCAGGATGAAAGATTCCACAGTGGATGAGAAGGCTTGCAGACTGTTTTCTCAGGACAAGATAAGGGCAAGATATGAAGAGCTCATGAAAGAAGCTATGAAGCCTGAGATAGATGATGCGGAAGCAGTGCGCAAGATGATCCTGGAGACCGAGATGGCTATTGCTACTGCAAATATGGGAGATCTCTTCGAGGTTATAGAGACAGAGGATGGATCCCTGGTGCAGAAGGCAAAGAGCAAGGCAAGCATAGAGAAGTTTGATATGCGAGCAGTCAAGAGCTATAGGTTTGACTCAAGAGGACGAATCATCTTAGAGCTTTATGATAAACAACCTGCGATACAGAATCTCAGAGAGATGCTTGATATCGTAGACAAAGATGAGAAGGAAGAGATCCGAGTGATCTTAGAGAAGGCAGGTGGCTACGATGAGTAGCTTATACCTGGGTACTCCTAACGAGAAGCAGAAGCTATTCTTGAGCGATCATCATAAGCATGTAGGCTATGGCGGAGCAAGAGGCGGAGGCAAGTCCTGGAGCGTAAGGACAAAAGCAATCCTGCTTGCAAGCAGATTCCCTGGTATCAGGATCCTGGTTATGAGACAGACATATCCAGAGCTTGAGAAGAATCACATAGCTCAATTCAAGAAGATGCTTGTGCCAAAGTATGCGAAGTACAACAAGACGGACAAGCAGCTTACCTTCTTAAACGGATCAGTGATTGACTTCCAATACTGCAGGAATGACGGAGATCTTAACAGACTGCAGGGTGCTGAGTATGATGTGATCTTCATTGATGAAGCAACAAACTTCACAGAACATCAGCTCAAAGCAATAGCCGCCTGCTGCCGAGGCGTAAATGATTTTCCGAAGAGGATCTACTACACCTGCAATCCAGGCGGACAAGGACATGGATACATAAAGAGAATCTTCATAGATAGAAATTACGAGGAAGGCGAGGATCCAGAAGAGTATTCATTCACTCAGGCTCTGGTAACAGACAATGAAGCGCTCATGGAAAGTGATCCAGAGTATGTGAAGTTCCTGGAAGCTCTTCCTCCTAAGCTTAAGCAAGCGTGGCTATACGGATCCTGGGATGTATACCAGGGGCAGTTCTTTGAGGAGTTCAGAGATAATCCTGAGCATTACCTGGATAGGCAGTGGACTCACGTGATTGAGCCCTTCGACATTCCTCCAGGATGGAAGATCTACAGATCTTATGACTTCGGATATAGCAAGCCTTTTAGCTGCGCATGGTGGGCAGTGGATTATGACGGAAGACTGTATAGAATCTTAGAGCTTTACGGATGGACTGGTATACCTAACGAAGGCACCAGGTGGAGTCCAGATAAACAGATGGCAGAGATCAGGAAGGTTGAGGATCAACATCCTTACCTAAAAGGTAAGCAGATCAGAGGCGTAGCAGATCCTGCCATATGGAATGCAGACACTGGCGAGTCTATAAATGATGTGGCGCTCAGGTATAGGATCTACTTCGACAAGGGAGATCATGAGCGCATAGCAGGATGGATGCAGATGCACTATCGGATGGCATTCGATGAGAACGGATATCCCATGATGTATATCTTCCGCAACTGCAAGCAGTTCATCCGCACAATACCTCTGATGATGTATGACGATACACATGTAGAGGATCTGGATACGGATCTGGAAGATCATATAGCAGACGAGTCCAGATATATGTGCATGAGTAGACCGATAACACCGAAGCTGCAGAGCAAGGATATAAGGGCAGAGGATGATCCTCTTAACATGAAAGTAACAAAGCCCAGATCAATATATGTGAAAAGGAGTTAAGCATGGATATTAAGAATGAGCCTAATCAGTATGTGCAGAGAGCGCAGCAATTCAATAGACCGCATAGGACTGGCAAGGTAGACCGAGATAAGAATAACTATGATGCGGACTTTAACAAAGGCATGCAGGCAGGACAGAGCAGGAATGACGGATCACTTCCGTATCAGCCTACTCCTGATGAATTATCCTCCCTTAATAGCGGCGGCAATGAGCGGATGCCAAAAGGAGATATAGCGCCTCAGGTGTCTGCTCCGCCTGCTCCAATGAGACAGATGATAGGTCAGGATGAAGTCCGTAAAGGCATGGAGATCCTGCGCAACTATAAAAAGGGCAAGCAGAATCTGGAAGATAAGATCACCAGGAATGAGAAGTGGTGGAAGATGCGCCACTGGGATCTGATGCAGACAGAATATAATTCGGATGATCCGAAGCCTGCCTCAGGATGGCTCTTCAATGTAATCATATCTAAGCATGCAGACTACATGGATTCATTCCCTACTGCAGATGTACTGCCCAGAGAGGAAGGCGATATAGAGGAAGCTCAGAGATTGTCTTCAATCATACCAGTAGTCATGAAGCAGAACGATTATAAGAACGTATACTCCGATGAAGTATGGTACAAGCTTAAGCATGGCACTGGAGTCTTCGGAGTGTTCTGGGATGCAAACAAGCTCAATGGTATGGGAGATATCTCCATAAGAAGCATGGATCTTCTTTCAATCTTCTGGGAGCCTGGCGTTACTGATATCCAGGACTCAGAGAATCTCTTTACTGTAGAGCTCGTGTCTACTGCAAAGCTTGAGAGACAGCATCCTCAATGCGCAGGAAAACTATCCCAGACTCAGGACACTCTGATCAAGAAATATATGTACGATGAGAGCATAGATACTTCTGGTAAGAGCGCAGTCATTGACTGGTACTACAAGAAGCATGTCAACGGCAAGGAAGTCCTGCACTACATCAAGTTCGTGGATGATATCGTACTCTACGCTACAGAGAACGATACAAAGATACCTACAGAGATAAGGCAGCAGCCGATAGCAGACGAGTATGGAAACATGATCCTGGATGAATATGGTCAGCCGCTCATGCAGGATGTAGAAGTACCAGTAGGCAAGAGCATGGCGGAAACTGGACTGTATGATCATGCGAAGTATCCCTTCGTCTTCGATACGTTATTCCCTGAAGCAGGGATGCCAGTAGGCTTCGGCTTCGTGGATGTATGTAAGAATGCCCAGGCTTCTATAGATGTATACAACAATGCCTTTGAAAAGAATGTGCAGTTTGTAGCTTCACCGAGATACTTAACCAGGAATGATGGAGGTATCAACGAGGAAGAGTTTAGTAATCCTAACACATTGCTCGTCCATACGGATGGCAACCTGGGAGAGGATAGCCTGGCTCCAATCAATACACCGACATTCATCAATAGCAACTACATCAATATCCTGGATCAAAAGATCACCGAGATGAAAGAGACTGCAGGCAACAGAGACGCCACTACTGGCGGCACTCAGGCAGGTGTAACTGCAGCCTCAGCTATAGCAGCTATCCAGGAGAGCGCAGGTAAAACTTCAAGAGATCAGATCTCTACCACATACGAGACTCATAAGGAAGTAGTCTATTTTGTGATTGAGCTCATACGCCAGTTCTATACGATACCGAGACAGTTCAGAATCGTAGGGCAGGCAGGCAAGCAGGAGTTCACTCAGTATTCAAACGCAGGACTACTGCCGCAGTCGCAGGGCGTTGAGTATGGCGTAGACATGGGATACAGAGTACCTTCCTTCGATATCGAAGTTAAGGCAGAGAAGGAGAGCGCATATACTCAGCTATCACAGAACGAGCTCGCTCTTCAGTTCTACAACCAGGGATTCTTCAATCCTCAGTATTGTGATCAGGCGCTTGCCTGCATAGACATGATGGACTTCCAGGGCAAGGGAGCAGTGGTTGAGAAGATTCAGAACAATGGCACAATGTATCAGCAGATGCTTCAGATGCAGCAGCAGATGCTCCAGATGGCAGAGATGATAGATACCTTAGGCAAGGAGCGTGGCACTGAATATAACATGGCTTCACAGATGGCAGACATGGTAAACCAGAGGCTTGACGCTACAGAAGGCAGACAAGGCGGATCCGCTAAGATGCCTGAGTCTTCCCTGGGAGAATCAGAAGTAACTGCAAATGCGAGGGAAAGAGCTAATGCAGCTACAACACCGAGATAATATGACTCGAATAGAATACACAATCAACGGAGATGAGTTCAACCTGCACTGCATAGGACATGCAGGTTTCGCAGAGGCAGGGAATGATATCGTGTGTGCAGGAATCAGTACACTGGTGCAGACTCTTACAACTCACCTTCCTGAGATTGCAGAAGAATATGAAGTGCATATAGATAGCGGAGAGGTTAAGTGCTCTGCAAAAGGATCCAAAGCAATAGACTGCTTCCAGATGATCCTTACTGGATTGAGGCTCTTAGAAGGCTCATATCCTCAATACCTATGTATTGTTAAGGGTGTCCTATAATATCCAGGAATCCTTTGCGATAATAATGAAAAAGGTCGTGACTTACCACAGATTATCCAAAGAAAGGAGCTTTATGCCCTACACATTTTTTAACCTTCAGCTCTTCGGAGAAGAAGGCACAGACATGGCAGGATCCAGTGATGGATCAGTCGGAATCGCCGCCGACAACGTAGCAGTAAATCCCAGTACCGAAGGAGTAGCTACTGGAGGAGTGGGAGATCAGGTCGCACCTGAGACAGTCGATGCAGGTCAGCCAGGAGAATCCTGGAAGGATCTCATCAAAGGTAAGTATAAGAAGGAGTATGACGAATCCGTAAAGGCAGCAGTCAACAAGCGCTTTAAGAATCAGCAGAATCTGCAGAGCCAGATTGATAGCATTGATCCGCTTGTAAGAATGATGGCTCAGAAGTACGGAGTTCAGCCTAATCCTGATGGATCAATTCCGATTGATCAGCTCCAGGCAAAGCTCGATGCAGACAACTCAATGTATGAGCAGGAAGCATTCCAGAGAGGAATGAGCGTGGATGATCTCAGGCAGATGAAGCAGCTTGAGAGAGAAAACATGCAGCTCAGAAGAGAGTCACAGAGGACGCAGGAGCAAAGGGACTGGGACGAGATAGTCATGCAGGGTGAAGCACTCAAGCAGATGTATCCTCAGTTTGATCTGGATGCGGAGATGCAGAATGAAAACTTCGGCAGACTGCTTGCAACATTCCGCAGATCTAACTTCCCTAATGCAGTACAGACTGCATACGAGGCAGTGCATAGGGACGAGATCATGGGAGGCGCAATGCGCTACGCAGTTAAGCAGACAGAGACAAAGCTGAGCAACGCTATACAGAGCGGCATGAATAGACCGCAGGAGAATGGCGTGAGACAAACATCATCCGCTTCCGTACCTGCTATGGATCCTTCAAATCTTACTAAGGAACAACTTGATGATATTAAACGAAGGGCAGAAAGAGGAGAGAGAATAACCTTTTAAGCCCTGAATAGTAAGTATGAGGAGACAAGGACATGAAAGATTATTTATTTAACCTGCAGCTTTTTGCAGATCCTAACACACAGACAACGGAAAAGAACACAGTAGGCAATGACTTAAGCCCTACAATGAAAACCTTCTACAAGACTTCCCTTCTTGAGAATGCTCGCAACGAGCACTTCTACAACCAGTTCGGTCAGAAGCAGCCGCTTCCTAAGAACAATGGTAAGAAGGTAGAGTGGAGAAAGTTTGATACCTTCGCAAAGGCTACAACGCCTCTTACAGAAGGTGTTACACCTGATGGCAACACTGTAAACATGACAAAGATCGAGAAGACAAACTTTCTCC
>Ga0265301_10000949_pt1 | contig 39743 bp, 30 predicted proteins | sample AusTroGonzalo_MG_2_FD_193488 | JGI IMG/M metagenome (GOLD analysis project Ga0265301, IMG submission 193488) | Bovine rumen microbial communities from tropical cattle in Woodstock, Queensland, Australia - Gonzalo_04 | ecosystem: Host-associated > Mammals > Digestive system > Stomach > Rumen ...
ATTATGTATCCCTTCATGGCGCACTCACTTGAGCAGGTCCAGGAACTGCTGCAGGGTTTCCGGGGTGTACACCGTAATCTCCTGGCCGGCCTTCCTGAGTTCGTCAATCTTCTGTACCTTGGACGGGCCGGCGTTGTCTCCCATGAGCACCACGTTGCACTTCTTGGTAATGGAAGAACAGATGGTACCGCCGTTGGCAACGACCATGTCCTTGAAAACGTCTCGGTCGAGCTTCTCGAACGTGCCGGTCATGATGCACACCTTCCCGGCTAGCTTCGCGGACTGCACTTCCTTCACGTTCTGGGCGACACCCCATGTAGCGAACTCGGTAAGGGCACCTTCATACTTGGTGACGAACTCACAGAACTTCCCGGAGATTACCGGGGAGATACCTGCCTTCTGGGCACGGTAGCAGAAGTCGTCGATGAATCCGGTGGGCTCGCCATCCTGATAGATACGGATGAAGCCGCCGGCATCATGGACACACTTGGCTACAACCGGGGCTACCTGGTGGCCTAGGCCAGGAATGGAGAAGCCCTCGATAAGCTGGTGAAGGTAGTTTCCCTTCGACTTGTCGATGCTCTGCAGGAGTTTCTTCGCACCGGCTTCAGTCTTGCCGCATGCATCCATGATGTCCTGTATGGTCAACGTGTAGAAGTCCGTAAAGAATCGGAGCTTGCCTGCCTCCAGCAGCTGTTCCACTATCGACTCGCCGATACCCATGATGTTCATGCATTCACGGGATACGAAGTTGGCGAGCTTGCCGCCAATCTGTGTACGGCATTCCTCGTTGGAGCATACCCAGGCGACCAGTTCCTTGCCTTCATTGTTCACCTGGCACTTCAGTTCCCCGCCGCAGCACGGGCAGGTAACCGGACGGAGGTAGCGTTCATATGCCTTCTCCGTATCATTCGTGGGAACCCACGGCTTGACGTGCGGAATCTTGGCCTTGTCGCACGCGGCACGCTCGACTTCGTAGGTATCCTTGGAGCGGCCGGTCTCGGAACACTTCACGAGTTCCGGGATGATTTCGCCGGCCTTACGGATTACTACATGGCAACCCTTGTGCAGGCCGAGATAGTCGACGAGGTCCCAGTTGTGCAGGGAGCAGCGCGATACCGTCGTCATTGCCAGATGCACCGGCTTGATGATGGCTACGGGAGTGATTGCACCGGACATTCCGATGGATTGCTCGATGTCAAGCAGTTCTGTTTCCTTCTCTTCAGGAGGGAACTTGTACGCACGGTAGAAGTTCGGGGACTTCGCGGTGTATCCGAAGCGCTTCTGGTCTTCCTTGTCGTCCACCTTCAGCACTACGCCGTCGATGGTATATGGCTGCTCGAAGCGCTTCTCGCGCATCTTCTCGGCAAGCTCAACTACTTCGTCTACAGTCTCGGCAACCCAGTGTTCCGGTACTTCAAAACCGAACTCCTGCAACTGCATGATGTCGGTATCCTGGAAGCGGTTGGGGCTTCCCTTGACGATGAGATATGCAACGAACGACAGACCACGGGATTCTACCTCGTCCGGGTCATGGGACTTCAGCGTACCCGATGCGCCGTTCCTGGGGTTGGCGAAGGCCTTCTTCCCCTCGGCAATGAGCTGGTCGTTGATTGGTTCGAAGTCAGCGTATTTCCATACGGTCTCGCCACGGATTTCCACCTCGCCGAGCCAGGGAATCTTAGTGAGCACACCCTTGACGCGGAGCGCATTCTCGAACACGGAGTCGCCGATGTTGTCCTTGCCGCGGGTAACGGCATCGACCAGCTGGCCATCCTTGAACTTCAATGCGAGGCTCAGGCCGTCCAGCTTGTATTCGCCTTCCAGACGCTTGACTCCGTTGTTGAACATCATGGTGGCCCATTCGCGGGTCTCCTCGATACCGTTGGAGTTGGCGATTGAAATCATCGGGATTTCGTGCTTCACCTTGCGGAATCCGTCCGCACCGTCCTCAACGTGGCGCGTTGGCGAGGTATCCAGGATGACACTGGGGTTTGCCGCCTCGAATTCCTTGAGGAGGATGTAATTCTTGTCGTATACGTCGTCCGGTACGGACGGCGTGCCAGCGGCGTATTCCCTTGCCCATTGGGTGAGAACGTCGCACATCTCTGCATACTGCTTGAAGTCTATCATATCCCCAAATATAGCAAAAAGGCCGCCCGGCGGCGACCTTCCATAATTTCATGACGGGCGGACTACGCATTCCTGACAAGACGGACCGACAGTCCGACCATGTCCGTACCACTGAGTTTCCCTATGCTAGTACTGGCCCCAGTGTCAAGGTAATTTAATTCAACATAGCGGGCCCACTCGAAACTGTCTTCACACCTGTCACTGGTCCAGAAGAAGGCGAAGTGCCGCTTACATCCCACGCCCCTACGACCATGATAGCGGTTGTACTTTCCGGCCGGTTTCGCGTCGAACCCGTACGTGTCGAACCCGTTTCCGTTTTCGTCATCGACGCCCGGTCTCCATCCTTCGGTCGACTTGAGGTTGAGCCCCGCCTTTTTATAACCGCCGCATGTCTCTATGAGCTTGTCCCAGTCGTCCATGGTAGGGAGCCGCCAGCCGTTTCCGTACGCGGCAGCCACTTCCATTGCGGCATTCCAGGTAAAGTAGGTCTCGTCGCCGACGTGGACTATCCCGCGCCTCCTGTTCGTGCGCATCTGCAGGTTGTGGCTCATCCATACCTGGTCGCCGATGCGTATCGAATCGTTGTCGATGCGCTCGACATGCCGTTCCGGCATTGCCGTGGGCGGGCACAGCTCGAACACGTTCCCCCCGAGGACGTTGGACAGCTGGGTGGCGTCCATCGCCTGGTCCGAACCGCCGTTGGCATGGTTCCACCGGGTCGTCACCGCCCGCAGCGTGCCCCACGGGTCTACTATGATGGATATGAGCGACAATCCGTAGCTGTCTAGCGGCGCGTCCGGGCCCTTTACGGGTTTCATCCGCCTGAAGTTCGGCCTGTACGCGAAATATACCCTGTTCATCCCGTCGGCGGTGTACGAACGCCACATGTTCTCCATGTGGGTGATGCACCACGGGGAATCCGGGTTAGTGTACTTGAAGAATTTCGTCGCGCTTTTGTAATCCGGAATCTCCTTGATTACGTAGTCGCTTGCCTGGTAATCAGCCGATGCGAGTTTCTCCTTGAGTTCGTCGTCGGCCTTCTGCACGACAGTGCCGAACCGCGTCTCCAGTTCATCGTAGGACATGCCGTTGAGGTCGCCGTCATACTCGCCGGCGTGCCCTTCGGAAATCAGCTTGACAATCTTCTTGAGTGAAGCCAGCTTCCGGCTGTCCTGTCCACGATTCTCCAGCTTGAGTTCCCCGTATGCAATCCTGGTGACCCCCGGTTCGAACTTCTGGTTCGCACCGTCATGGAAGAACATGTTCCTGATTGTGCGCTCGAAATACTCGATGTATGTCTGCTGCTTCCCGCTCATGGTCAGCACGGGGTTCCCGGCGTCGTCCACGGCAATGTCATCCCATCTGGATGCAAGCTGCGGGAACAGGCTGCGGATAACGTTCTTGGACTTGTGTGTGGCTACTGAGGCCACGTCCTCGAACAGGGCGCAGTATGCCTCGGTAAGTACATTGCGGCACAATGTGTTTCCCGGGATTTCACTCAGCAATTCTCTCAATACGTCCATGGCAACCGTCCACTTCGATATCCATAGTTTATGCGGCACCCGAATAAACTGCAAGAAAACAGGGGTATAATTATGAAGAATATAGCTATCAGCGTAAACGGTGGCGGCGCACTGGGTATCGGCCCACTTGCCTTCATGTGTAGGCTCGAACAGGACATCGGCAAAAAGCTGGGTGATATTGCAATCGCATTTGCCGGTACATCAACCGGGGCCATCATTGCGGGTGGACTAGACGAGGGATATTCAGCGCATGACCTATTCGACCTGTATTACAATAACCTAGGGAAGATATTCACAAAATATCCATGGTACAAACGGGTACAACCTACATGTCCAACATATGACAACACTAATCTCATTAAAATACTAAAATCTAAGTTTACTGGGAAAGTTTCCGATTGGAAAAAACCTATATTTATTCCAACTACACACACCAATGGAAAAAGCGTAGAAAAAGTATGGGATTTAGGTGATACCGATACGGACAAATGGTTGGCTATTCTGACCAGCACTGCCGCTCCGTCCTATTTTGACGTTGTCATAAAGGATGGACAATCATATATTGACGGTGGATGCTGGGCAAATTCGCCAATCGCCGTGCTGAACGCCGGTCTAAAACGGTCAGAATATAATGGAAATCTTAAGATTCTGGCTTTCAATACTGGCATGGACCACCCAAACAACAAGATTGAAAACAAAACCTTGCTTGGATGGGCAGACTATATGTTAACCGAATGGGTAGCTCGCGCAGGCAAAAGCAACGAATATGAGGTAATAGCTGATATAGGAGCCGATAATGTTGCACTCGCATCACCATACACCGATTGTATCCATAAGATGGATAACGTAGAAAAGAAACATGTGCAGGCAGTTATCGATATATGGGAAAAATATTATGAAGAAAACAAACGATACTTCATTGGATTCATTACGGGTTGATATCGCATGCTTCCTGCATGCCAAAAAGAAAGGCGGTGGATTTCCACCGCCTTTTAAATTATTGGGCCGCTCCCCCGGCACCACCTCCGCCATCGGCATATCCGACGTCGGTTCCCTGGTAGTCCAGAGGATTGGTAATCGTGTACCCGCAGCGCATCGGCATTGTGCAGTTCGGGACACCCATGAACAGGCGGTCCCGCTGGTTCTTCTTGCCGGTCTTCGAAAGTTCATCCATGACTGCGTTGTTGTACTTCCCGAAGTTTGCTGGGGTAGGCGTACCTGCAGTCCTGCCGTGGAGAAGCGCACTGTTGAGCTGTCCCTTCTTGAACTGGGCAAAGTCCGGGACTTCCCATTTTTCCTTCGCTGTTTCCTCGCCGGTGTCCCTGGTGCAAGTGCCGTTGATGATGGTGTTCACCTGTGCCGGACATACATCTGGCTGGTTCGTACCGGAAGCCGCATGGGGAACAACGTGCATGAATCCCTTGTAGTCGATTGCCGGGGTCTGCCTGGTGGCGGACGCGGGCATGAACTGCTGTTCCATGAACAGCTTCCGGTAAATCTTCGCTGCCTCGAGCACGGTCGGGGACTGGGTTTCCCGGTACATGTCGTCCATGAACTTGAGTATGGCGTTATGCCGTTGCATTCGTAGTCCCCTGCTGAGTGCCAGTCACCCCGTTCGTATCCTTGGATGCAATACCGAGAGTATCCCGGAGGTTCCGCACCTTGTCGTCGGCCGTCTTTGCCGCATCCTGTGCGCTCTTGAGCTGGGCAGGGATGGTGTCGGCCTCGTCGCTCTTGACGAGGTTGTCCACGTTTACCGGGATGGTCTCTCCATCCTCGAACATTGCGGTGAACGCGGCCGATACGCTCTCGGCGAAATAACCCGGGGCATCCCCGCATGACTTGACTACGGCCCTATGGAGTACATCGATGTTTCTGAGCATGGTTCATCCCCCTTACTGGAACAGTTTATAGAGAAAGGCCCCACGTACCGGGGGCCTTTAAGGGACGTACCGCCAAAATCAGCGAAGTATCAGCGAGAGCACGACAACTACCAGCGACAGCAGGGATACGGCCAGGGGGATATACTGCTTCGCCCTGTCGTGCATGACGAGGATGGCAATCTGGTGGCGAAGCCCGGAAATGCGCTCGTCGCTGTAGTCCCTGACGCTGTCACACTTCTCGTCCATCGCCTTCATCGCGTCGACGACCATCGCGTCCATCTCGGCCAGCTTCTTCTCGTTGGAGTTGGCCTTCGCCAGGGCCTGCACGGCCGCACCGTGGACCTTCATGCTGAAGTCCGAAATCCTGCTTATGGTGTTCGCCATCACCTTGACCACGCGGAGTGACGCCGGAGCTTCCAGGGCTTCCCCGTTCGGCCCGTTCATCTGCTCGCGCAGGTCGTCGTCGCCGGACATCATGTCGGCAGCGCCTTCGAACATGCCGTCGAGCCCGTCCTCTCCCACCTCTATCGAGCCGCAGGCTCCGAGTCCATCGGTCTGCGACAGGAACTTCGGCATGTCGTAGTCGTACTTGCCGAAAACCTCCCAGCTCTGCAGGATGGTGTTGATGAGGCGCTCGAGTTCCTTCTGGGAGTTCGACGTGAGCTCGTCCTCGGTGGGCTCGTTCATCTCCACCTCCATGCGGCTGATTTCGTCGTCCAGGTCGGCGTCGCTGATGGATAGCCCGGTATTCTTCTTCATGCCCACCAGGAACATGTCCGGGTAGATTTCGGTATACTTGTCGTAGACCCAGCCGCGGAAGGACGGCACCTTGGACTCGCATTCCGACGCGGAGCATCCGCACAGGACGACGTAGAAGCTCGATATCCCGTCGCAGTCAAGCACCGACTTGTAGTTCTTGCTGTCAAGGAAGACGCTAGTCTTTATGCCGCTGCCGCTCTCGCCGAGACGCTCGACCACGCGGCGGAACAGCCAGTTCCCGGTAATCGGGACTACCGTGGGGCACAGGGCGAGGATACCGGGAATCGCCCCGGATTCGGCCATCGTGTCAGTCATTACGGCCACCTGCCCGTAGAACACGTCCGTCAGTTCGGCCGTATCCCACAGTTTCTTCCTGCAGAAGATGTTGGCGTCGTCAAAGTCCTGCTTCTCGCAGTCATAGCTCATTATGATGTTAATTTGTCCCATACTTCACGTCAATAGTTACGTAGTTCATCCTGTAGTTGGAAATAACGTCGCCCTCGTCCGTCGTCACGCCGACCGGCTTGTACACCACCTCGCCCGCCTCGATGCTTTTCATGAGGAGGGAGCCGTACTTGTTGTTCTTGATGTCGAAATCCACCTTGAGGACGCCGTTCTCGACGGAGGCATCCGTGGATACCGCCATTGCGTGCTCCGGCCAGGAATTGCAGACAGGAATCTTGCGGGCCCTGCGCTCCAGCGGGGAAACCTCCTCGATGGTCACCGGGGTTTCCTTGATGTCTGCGCACAGCTTCTCTATGGCCTCCGGGGTATACACGTGGCCGCTCCTGGTCGGTTGCCCGGCGACCAGCAGTTCTACCTGGATGTGTCCCAACGGCTTCTTAGCTCTTGGCATCTGCTTCCTTCCTCCATTCGGCGAGGTCGGCGTTCATGCCTACTTCCTCCATCGTCCTTTCCAGGGCCAGCCGGCGGCGGCTCCAGTAGTCGGTGGACGCCTTCATCAGGAGGAGCCGCACTTCAGGACCGGTCTCCTTCGCCTTGATGATTGTGACCGCCTGGTCGTACATGCGGCGGCAAAGCATCCATTCCGCCTTCAGCTTGTCCTTGTCGCCGAGCAGCACGTTGTACAGGTTGTACTGTTCGTCGGTAAAGGACGCCTTAATCTTTTCAATCTTCTTCATGTCCATTAGAACACACTCCCCTGGTCGACTAGGCCGAGCTGCTGCGCACGCATTGCCAGCATCTGAGTCACCTCGTTGCTGAAGTCCTGCACCGGGAACATCTGCTGCGTGGGTGCCTCGCTGGAGAACCAGCACAGGTAGCACTTGCCGATAGGAATGCCCGTGGCTTCGGTGAACAGGTGCTTGTACATGCAGAGCTGCATGGAATACTTGTGGTATTCGCAGTTGGCGAGATGCCCGAACGGCGGATTGAACTTGAAATTCGAGTCGAGGTTGAACTTCTCGTTGGACTTCCAGTCCCAAATCTGGAACTCGTTCGCCTTCTTGTTCCAGAAAATCTGGTCGACGATTCCGCACACCATGTACTTGGGAGAACCGATGACCTGTTCGGAAACAACAGGAATCAGCTTGCCCCGGATAGACTCGCGGAACTGGTCTACCTGGAGAATGATGCGGTTGTAGCGTTCCCTTATGGGGTCTTCCGTATCGTTCGGGAATGCCTCCTTGATGGAAGCATCGTCATACCTGTAGAACTTGTTTGCCATGGCGGCTTCGATGTACGAGTGTACCCTGACGCCGAGCTCGGTGGAAATCTTGGCCTTGCGCTTCCACATGGCCTTCACTTCCTCGGCGGTTACCGTCTTGCCTTGCTCGGCAGACATCTTCTGTGCGGTTATCGGTGCCTGCGCATCAGAATCAAACGGCGGAATGTATGACTCCACCAGCTTGTTCACGCCAAGCAGCTTCACCGCGTTGATGGTGAACGTATTCCACTTCGTATCGGCCTTAATCATGCCGAACGCGTTGTCAACTCTTTCGAAAAATTCGTGCATCGGATTTCCTCTCCATTTAAACTAAATCAAAAGGCCGTCCCGGGGCGGCCTTGTGTCATTTAACGTTCCAATCGACCAGGTGGATGTACCGGGCCCCTATCCTGAATCCGTCAGGTACGTCGGGTACCGCCTTGAGCGACTCGGCCAGGCTCTTGTCCCACAGTTCCTCCAGGGCGTCCTTGATTGCGTCCTCCAGCGTACAGCTGATGGCGCAATCGATTACCATGTCGGGCTTGGTCTGCTTGGCGTTGAACGCGTCCGGGTACTCCTTGGTGAGAATCTTCTTCCACTTCTTCACCACTTCCGACGGTGCGCTGTATTCGGGGATTACCCTGGCCTCCGCGGCGTTCGGGTCCAACCCCTGGAAACCCTTGACGTACGCCGGGAGATACTGGGAAAGCTCGTCGGGAACTTCCAGGGTCAAGTCGACGGAATACGCCTTGAGCGGGAGCATGGTCGGCATGTCCCTCTCAAGGTCCTTGAGCATGTACTGTACGGTGAACTTGCTTACTGTTACGTCGGCGAAAGCCATGCTATGCATCCTTCGTGAGCTTCATGAGCATCTTGGCCGTCACGGGCGACGTTACCAGCACCGTGTTGAAGGACTCGACGAAAGCCTTCACTCGGTCGATGGACACCGGGTGCGACATGAACTTGTTGTCCTTGGCGCTGCCGTTGGTCACGTATGCGGAATGCTTCCCGGCGAGCCACATGAACGACACGTCGAGCACCACGGCACCGATTGCGCCGGCGTACCCGTTGCCGATTGACTGGGCGACCGAGGAGGCGAACATGTCGGCGCAGCGCTCGTTGTTCCTGGAAATCGAGTTCTGGTCCGGCTGGCCGTAGTGACCGAGGCACGCGTGGCCGAGCTCGTGGCCGATGAGGCCGACAAGGATGGCGATTGCGTACATCCTGACAACTTCCTCGCGATGCCCGTCGCACTGGATGTGGAACTCGTCGAGGAACCTCTGCACGAAGTCGCTGCCGGCCTCGAACGAGGTGAGCCGTGTGGCCGACCAGGCGAGCATCTTCTTCGCCTCGCCAATCCTGTGCGTGCGGTCGATGTACTCGCACACGTGGGCGACCATGTTGACCCACCGGAGCATCCCGGCGTATACCGACAGGATATGCGTGTACTGGTTCCAGTCCACCACTGGGTAATACTGGTTCAGGTGGTTCCTGACAGCATCGGTGAGCCTTCCGCACGACGCGTTGATGTCATCCGTATCGCGGACAGTTAGGTACGTGCTCTCGACAATGGACCTGTAGTTCTTGTTGTCGGACACGAACTCGCACGCCTTGCACTGCGCGAAGGCAGTCTCGCAGTCCTTGTCGGTTACATAATAGGACGTTCCTGATTTGTAAGGCATCTCGGTATTCCTCTTTCGTCTAGGACAGCAATCACCCTTCCCGGGATTTCCGACGGGCGAGCTGCCTTGTTGATGGCTTCCTTGATTTCCGGGGCAGTGCGTGCGCGGTTCCATACGGCCCATTCCTTGTCGGTCATGTCGCCGCGGTTCACGTTGACGATTCCGTAACTGCCCGCCGAGAAGAGCGGGACGACCACGTAATCTGCTGCAAAGTCTTCAATCCTGGCATTCATAGATGAACCCTCTCTGGTAAATATAGCATAAATCTAGTTTATTGGCGTCGGAAATACGGTATAAACTTACGAAAAAGTGAAAAGTTGGGTACCTTATGTACACTATCGAAGACATACAGAGGATGAGTGGAACCAAGGACAAGGCCCTGGCCGAAGCGCTGTTCGCCGGCCTTGGCACGGCCTCGACAGGCAGGCCCCTCGAGGAGGGAGTCCTCGGCAAACTCATGACGATTGGCGCCCTGGTGGCCGGCACGATATTCTCCGGCTGCGCCGGCAACGTCCAGAAGCCCGGTTCCCACGAACATGTCCTGACCATCCCGGAAAACGTCCCGGTGAACGCGGATTCTGTCAACCAGCTGGCCCTGGACATCGCCAACGGCATCGTCGACGAGATGGCCGACTCCAACAGTGTCACGTCCACCCAGTCGTGGAAGGCCGCCAAGGACATCTACGGCAAGCTCGTGAAGGACAACCGCAAGGACCTGGCTGACATGTTCGCCAGGACAATCAACCGGAAGAAGAACGAGCTGTTCAACGCCCCTCCCTGCTGCGACGACAAGGAGTACAACAACAACGACCTTCAGAACTACGAGTACCGCGGCCCCGTGTACAACGAGGAGACCGGCATGCTGGAGTACAACTAATGCGGAACCTTTTCGAGAGCATCAACAAGATGGATGCCGCCCTCGTCCTGTGCGAGGCGATAGGCGACACCCAGGAAGCCCCGGCGGAACAGCCGTCGCTTGACCCGGAGAGGTTCAAGGCCTACGTCAAGTCCCCCTCCGACATCGAGGAGGGAACCCTCCGCGACATCGCCGCGGTCATCGACGGGAAGAACGACATTACCCCGCCGCCGGACAACACCGTCCCCGTGGCGACCCCAAGCACGGTGGACAGGCTGCTCAACTCCGTCACCATCGTGTACATCACCGACAACGACTTCCCGGTGGCCGCCGCCAACCTCATCGACCCGACCAGGGAGGACTACCGTGGCGTGGTGCCAATCAAGTACTACAGCCTCCTGAGCGGCTACAACCTCGACGGGCGCGTCCAGCAGGAATTCTTCGCCGTGGCCGAGGAATACCGCAACCACGGCCTGGGGGAGGAGCTCAGGGCCCAGATTAACGCCCTGGACACCCCCACTTTCATCGTCGTGGACACCACCGACAAGGACTGCATCGAGGGCCTGGCGAAGAGCGGGTACCAGTTCATCGCCCAGGTGGACGACGAGACCGCCAAGTATCCGGTCCAGCTGTGGGTAGACAACGCGGGGGAAGAACCCAACGAACAGGGCGAGGAACCTGAAGTTCCGGACAGTTTTGATGTAATTTAGTAGCATGATTGCTAGAGTCAAAGACGACCAGTACCTCAACATCTTCGAGGTGGTTTGGCTGTTCCTCGCGGCCGAGTTCATCATATCGATGAACTTCCTCAGGCTGTACGACATCGACACTGACGAATGGCACTACCGGAGAATCTTCTGGGCCGTCGTCGGGATATGCCTCACAATCCCGGTCCTGGCGAGCTGCGCGTTCGCCACGTTCGCCGCGATAAAGTACCTGTGGTAGAGCCATGACACCCGAGAAGCTGCTGGAAATCAACCCGAAGCTGGTAAAGGTGGCCTCCTTCATGAAGGAGCACCCGGAATGCACCGTGCGCTTCTGGGATGACGGCACGGTCGACATAACCCTTCCCAAGTCGGTTACGCTCGACTCGTTCCTCGGGCAGTTCACCTGTCCGTCCTGCGGGGAACCCACGGGAGGTCCCGGGATTTCCGGGAGGGACATAAAGGGAACCTTCCGCGAATGCAGTGACTGCGGAATCAGGTTCTTCATTCACAACATGGTAAAATTCGGCGGGACGCCTACCTGAGACGCTCGGCTATTGCACCGCACGTTACTTTAAATACGCCATCATAAGTGGTGTCCGGTGCCGGCATACGGCCAGACATTGGTGCAGCTGTACCGGCCGCCATCATTATAAATGTCGCCATGCCAAGCCATCGCATGCCACTATTCGGAAGTGCAGTGCATGTCCAGGAACCGGGAATTGTAATTTTTTCAACATGGTTTCCTATGGTCAGTTCAAGTTCATGCAACGTAGGCACAGGCGCAACCGACTGTGCACCGACTCCACCGGTAACTTCAACCATGATGTTCATTGTAACCAGATAGATACCACCTTGAACCAACGGCGCAATCGACCCAAGCGAAGTAGCTACGGTTCGCATTACAGCCGTCCCGGAACCAATACCCTCTTGGTTCGGCAACGCATTATCGATAGTGGTCCATCGTGTACTTCCATAATTGGACTGGGTCGTTGCCGACTCGGCAGTAAGGACAAACTGTCCGGCAGACAATGGGGCACTTGGCAGCGTGGCCTGCACGATATGGTTGAAATCATATCTTATCGTTCCCACACCAGGTACATCCGTCATGCCCTGATATGAAATGTCATCATTGCTGTCGACAAATGCAAGCTTCGCCATATCATGCTTGTGGTCGGCGGCCGATACCAGAATATATGGGTGCTCACTGTCCACCGATGTATGCCCGGCGGATTTCTGGGTTCCTATAGATGTACTGCTGTTCCCTATCCGAACAAGACCGGCAATATCAGTGTTCGTACCCTTTTCCGCGGGGGTGTTCGGCAAAGTATAAGATTGCGACACTATGCTAGATACATGTCCTGTACTGTCAACAGTTAGTGTTGGGGTATATAATGACCCCCCAAACGACAACACAGGCTCGGATGCAGGTACCGGTGCATCGACATTGGTGTTCTGGCTCAACGTATGCACGAGCTTATACGGACTGCTACTCGTAATCGATAATATAGTGTCCGTATGTGCAGCCGGTGTTCCGATATTGATATCAATTTCCCTATGATATGCTCCAGTCGACGGATTTATGGTATCGCTAACAACTGTACCCTGACCGTTAGAGAACCCATGCCGGTCCGATAGCGAATGGTATACTTCATACCATTCCTGTATATCCATGGAATCAGTGTATGCGTACCTATAAAATGCATCGGGCTGTCCAGTTCTTTCCACCTTAAAGATAAGGTTCATGTTGCCGTAATATTGTTCACCCACATTAGGTAGACATTCCCTCGGGTCGCCGCTACCTGAATATGTGCGGGTAACCAGCAGTTCGCCGGAAGAAACCGAGGATGGCAAAAACGCAGCCGGAACTTTCCGGTTCGGGCTAAGAAGAATCAATCGGCTTAATGGCACGCTATACGAATCATCAGGTTCAACGGATGAATCACTCGCATCAAATGCTGTACACCATTTACTTGCCACCGACGAGCCCATCAGTGTTCCGATTGGGTCAACTCCACCCTGAGTTTCCTCGAACTGATTAAGCTCGCGTATCCTCTTGTGGGTTCTCTTGTAGATTATCGGGTCCATTCCTACTTAACCTCTGCAATTTGTACGCTACTGTCAGTAGTAATGTTCCACGTTGACCGGCCTGTATTCAGCCGGAGTCTCGCTAATGTATGACCATTGGGTACCGAGAATATGATGCAACCGTTTATATAGTTTGATACGCCAGTAATTGAGCCGTCCAGATAATAACGATACTCCGCCGCACTTGTCCACTGGGAATCGGCGCCGGTCTGTACTGTTACAACGGCATCTTCAATAAACGTTGTCGCTGACGAATGTGAGAACCCAAAGTTAAAGCACACGACATATGCCTTGCCTGCCTTCAGCCCGCCAAATTCGGTTTGTGCAACCGTCATGCTACCGCCATGGGTTTCCGTTGATGTATCGAATGGAACGGTAACCGGAGAGGTACCACACGTACATCCGCTAGCAACCTTCACAAATGCATACTCTGGCGCAAATACATCATCGGGATTTCTCCAGACGGCCTGCATATTAGCAACGGAATTTCCGACGCTGACCAACAGTTGTCCGGCAGCAGTAGGCCCATTAGTCGGAAGTGTAGCCTTCAAAATATTCTTGAAACTATATTCGATATCCGAACCAGCACCCGTATATTCCAATCTCCCATTTTGGAAATTGGTGGAATCATTGATATTTTCCAGAATCAAATGGGATGCTGCATGGACATGGTCGGCGGCGGCAACCTTTACATAAGGACTCGGTGTCGTTGTACCCGCCGATTTTTGCTGGCCTATATTTTGTATGTCATCGGTACTGCCTATCTTTACCAATCCCTCGGTAGATAGTGAAGCCGCCGTATTAGGCACAGTCAGCGAATACGGAGTGACTGCGGTAACATGGCCAGTCGAGTTAACGGTAAATGCATCTACGGCGAATGTGCCGCCAAACGTCAACTGAGACGATTGCGGAGGGGTTGGATACGTACCGGCAGCCACACCACTCGTAGCATGCGAAAGTTTGCCACTGCTGATTAAGAGACTATTATGTGTATTGGTTTCCGCCGCAGGGGCACCGATAACAATATCAACGGCCCTGGTGTATGAGCCATCGTTATCAGATACTACCGTCCCGGCACCATTTATCATGACTAGGTCACTCGGAATAGGAACGAAACTCCCTGTTTCGGAGGCAGTTCCAACATCAGCATTGTCATCCGGCACATATCTATACTGAGTGTAGATTGGGTTTCCATCCTGGTCTTCGTCACTTACATCCCGGTATATAGTACTAATGTCCGGCCGCCGTTCATCTCCTACCGGGGGACCAGGGCATACATATACCACCTGCACCCCGTCGACGGTAGTGGTGAATGTCCATTTTCCGGTACCTGTATCATGCACCATTCGTCCATTAAGAATCTCGTCCATCTGGTGAGGTAACATGGACTGTGGAACGGTACGGCTATCAGTCAGCAAGCCAATTCGGCTTACCGGTATACGCTTTGTACCCTGGTCTACCAAGTCTTCCTGGTTGGCGGTATCACTATCGGGGACAATGTAGTCCACCGCCATGGCCCACTTTGCTGCTTCAACAGTGGACTCTATGAGCTCGTTAACGCCGTCCGCTGACTGGGTAACCAAGCTATCCAGCGCGGAAATTCGTTCTTGTTCAATCTGTGCCATATTCTACCGTCAATTCCTCTAAAAGTTTATTCGCGGCCTGCCCCGTACGATACGGCGAGCACAGTATTCTCATGCGGCCCCACCTGTATATCGCCGGTGTCCATCAGTTGAGTAGTGCCATTGCGCCGTGCATATACCATGCTGCGCTTGCTGAGGTCAGCATCCGGGATATCGGTGTCCGGAATATGGTATTCCGGGTTTCCCTTGTGCGGATAATCGTACTGTCCCCAAAGGACCGCATCCGACATGATACCTCCGGTTTCTCCCCATGTCCATTCACCATGGTCCTTGTAGTATCTCGGTATGTCGCCCACGTTCGCGGCGCCCGTGGCTGGACGTAGGAACTCCCGGACGCTCCAGAAGTTCGCGTGCGGCATCGAGGCGATTGACTCCGCCGTAGAAGTCCCCGCCTTGTTCACGGGAGCGTTCAGGCCGAGACCGCCGTCATCCACCGGGAGATACGGGAACATCAGCGGGCATTCCCCGTTGGCGTCCTTGCGCATCACCGAGCGGACTAGTGACGGGTTGATGTCCAGCGGGCAGTACTCCTCGTACGTATGCATCAACGGGGCCTGCCACTTCGCGGACACGCATTCCGGGCGAGACCATAGTCTCTTTCCGTCGACAGTCTGGTCGAGCGCCTTCGCGCCGTAAAGCGGGCTCAGGTAGGAAACCGGCGCCTGCCTGTAGTCCATGCAGTACCATCGGCCGGCATCCTCGGAGAATGCGAACTTCATGAACACGCGGATGTAGCTGACCGAGTACGGGTCGTTCTCGGTAGCGAACGGCGCCAGAATATTGTAGTCGTCCTTCACGCTGTACGGAGGGACGCTGCAGTTCAGCGAACGGGCCTTGTCCGCGCTGCTGAACTCAATCCTGTTCATGTTCATGTCGGAGAACTCGTTGCCGACAATGAACGCGTCGGACGCATAGATACCGCGGCTCGCCGCGTCGCACTCAGGGTCATACCAGTGCATCCTGGTAAGATAGGTCGTATCAGGTGACGGCGTCGCCGGGCTTGTCACCTTCACTCGGTAACTGTCCCAGTTTCTGACGGCAAGCCGCGCCGCATAGCCAGGAACGTAGTCCTTGAGGAACAATGCCAGCGAATCGTCGGTCGGCATCGTAGTGGCGTCGGTCGGCATCGTAGTGGCGTCGGTCGGCATCGTAGTGGCTATGAAGTAATCCGCACCGTTCCAGTCAATAGCAGTAAGTACCCTGTAGTATCCGTACGCATCGGCCATGATGAACGGTAGCTGGTCTTCCTTCTGGTCAAACAACAGGGTGTAATCAATGCCGCCCGTGCTCGGTACAGGTATGTTGTCCGGCGATACAATCTTCGTGAACGCGTCGATTGCGTCAAGCCAGGATATGTCCGTCCCCGACCGGTGTGCCTGCGGCTGCAGGATGTCGCCTATGTCGCTGAAGTCGATTGCGTGCAGTTCCGCCGAGCGGTACAGCTCCTCCACGGTAACGGTGTCATCCACCTTTCCTATGCACGCCTTTACTATGCTGTTGCTCATCGGCCACGCCTCGGTTCCGGTAGAGGAAGCGACCTCGCACGGCACCTCCTCGGTGCGTGTCGTCGTGTCGAATGTACCGTAGCCATACGGGTTGCCGCTGTAGTATGAATACTTGGAGTTATCCCTGTACGGGTAAGCGTTCATGATGGGGGAAAGCGGTTCCCCGGTATACTCGTCCGTCCCGGCCGCAGCCAGGAATTCCGGGAGATGCCGCAGCCTTATGGCGTGAGCCATTCCCTCGTAGTCGTTTCGAGGCGTCAGGTTGACCGTGCTGCCGAGGCTCGAATAGTCCGAAAGTGCCGACCCGTCCTTGCGAATTTCGGCGTCAGACACATAGGACGTGACGCCGGCGCCGACATCCCCGAGCCTGGATACCCTGGCGTTCCTGTAGTCCTCGGCCAGCATCTTCACCGCGGCAAGAGCACGGCGTACTGGCTGGGCCTGAGATTTCCTGGAAACGTCGACATCCGGGTCCATGACGACCGTGAGCAGCGCCCCTATGATTGATAGCCTGTCGTTCTCCTGGGAATTCCAGGATGCCGTGCTGTACATGTCCAGCGGGTAGTCCTCGGGAGCCAGCGATTCGGACATCGGTATGCTTTCAAGGATTGCCCGGTTCATCCTGTAAACCCTGGCGAACATCCCGTTGACCCCGGAGTCGGACTCCATTGTCATCAGCTTGTCGAGGAAGCCGAGCTTCCGTCTGTGTGTCAGCGCCCACGGGAACGTATTCGTGGTGGTCGGGTAGACCGTCGCCACAATCTGCCGCTGGTCTTTCCTGGGAGTCCCGTCGGCTTCAAACAGGACATGCTTCCTGGTACCATTCTCGGTATCCTCGGTATCGGCCGTATAAAGCTTGTTGTATTGCTGGAGGGAACCTGATACCTTGTTCCCCATGTCATTGCCAAGAGCCCCTTCTTCATTTCTTACGGCATTCAGACCGATATCGGTCTGTATTGCCTGTGTCAGCGTATCGTTGTTTGCCTCCACGTAGGCGGCACCGCAGATGGAGCCCTTGATGTTTCCGTCCGAATCTGCGCTCCTCTTGATTTTGCGCAGGAGTCCAGCCGGAATATTCAGTGCTTCTTTCAGCACGACATACCGTCCGTCCGCAATGATGCCAATGCCGGCAAACTTCTTTCTGCTGTAAGCGTCGAAGCTAATCTTAACCTTTACCTCGGTATTGTTATCGAGTTGAAAGCCTTTCCTGGCCTTGAACATCGTGTCGCCAAGGTCATACGTCAGCAAATCCTTGGTATCGAAAAACACCCTGGTGTCGCTGAATTCCCACGTACCGCTTACGACATACACTCTCGGTTGCGATACGTATGCATAGTACCCGCTGAGGTTCTGCATCGCGTCGTTGCCGGAATATGCGTCAGGGATGTTGACGTTCGGCAAGGACACGGTCACCTCGAACGTATCGCCGTCCTTCTGGGTAATCGGGGTGGCGAGATTTACAAATGTCTTCTTCAGTACGGTAGTGCCGGCAGTATGGTCATGCGCACCGTCGCTCGGCTTGAAGTCGTTATATAGGCACACGTGTACCTTGTCCATAACGTAGCGGTGACCTCCCAGGAAGCCCATACCATGGCAATCGGGACACTCGTGTTCCTCTTGAGTAACGGAGTCAATTACCTTGCCCGAGCCGCCACAAGTCTCGCAATCCGGCTCCTCGCCGGTACCGCCGCAGTTATGGCATGGCCCCTCTATTACGACCCCAGTACCGTCGCACACGTGGCACTCCCGGGAAATCCGGGTGAGCCCGCCTACCACGCTCGTGTCAGTCCCGTCGTAGAACTGCACCCCGTCCTTAATCAGTGTTATGTTGTTGTCCCTCTTCTCGTCGGCGTAATCAGACGAATGGGAGAACGGCCAGTCGAGCGGGAGTGCAGTCTTGCCCACGTCGGCAGCGTATGCATCGTGCTTGGTGCCGTAGCCGAACGTGAGCCACTTATGTTCCGAAGTTTCGTCCGGGTCCTCTGTCCTTACGTTGGTACCGGTGTCCACGGCATATTTTCCCTGGAATCCCTGGCCCAGTCCGAACCCCGGAATCATCACGGAAGTATTCCCGGCACCCCCGGTAATGTCCACGTCGCCGTTGGTGACGAACCAGTTCACTAGTCCACCCGCATCGCGGAGGTCACCGGGCTCGCTCGACGGATGGCACCCGTAGTGCGTCATCGCGCCGACCTTCTCGTTTACCCACTTGGCAACCTCTGTATCGCTGTACCCGTTCCCTTCATAGCACGGCCCGCCGGTATCCTCCGTCTCGCCGACTTCGCAGCTTCCCCAGTTGAATATCTTGCGGATAGGCTCGCCCTCGGATTCACCCCATACATATATGCCGCTAAGCGTATCGGAATCCGGGTCCTCGACAGTAAGGAACTTGTGGCCGCTGACCTCATGGTTTACACAAAATGCCAGCTTGCCCTCGCCAACAGTACCGTCAAAGACGATGTCGGTCGTAAGCGCGATTGCCGTGGTGCCGCTGCCGACATCCTGGGTCAACGAGTCAAGATTGCTGAACGTAGTGCCGACGAGTCCTGTAGGCGTATAGTCGTCGGAAGTAATATTCCTGAAATAGAAGCTCTGCGAGTTTTCCGGCTGCGGAAGGAGGCCGTTCACGGTAACCAGAATCTTGGTACCGTCCTCGCTGCGGTGTATGTCCAGCACGGGGAACGAGATGACGTCGCTGCCGTACATATAGTACTTGCCGGATACCTTATACGAGTCGTCGTACGCCTCCTGCGCGGTACATCCGGAATCCCCGTACGCGGAGAACCCGCTCAATGGCTCGGCCGGCGCCAGGGTGGTGCCGTCCTCCTTAATCATGAACCCCAGGGGACTCACCGGGTGCACCCCGTGGCTGTCCGGGCGCATTTCCTCATCGGTGGTAAGAGGCCTGCCAGTAACGAAATACTGGATGGTGTTCTCGAAATCGCCTTTGTGTTCCTTGACAATGTAGGGGTTCGTTTCGCTCATAAGACTCTCGCGTTTTTCGTAGTTTATGCTCCCGGGTGCCCAAAAACAAGTGGACGGCCGCATGGCCGCCCACTAAACTAATCCATTCGCGTATCCGGTCAGTCGTTGTGCTCGATGCGGTTCATCCGCACGGGAGACATGTCCAGTTCAGCGAACGGGTCCTGCATGAGCGGGAAGCCCGCCGTCTGCACGCCGCTGAAATCTCCGTCCTCGCCGTAGGTGTCGTCATTGCGGTTTGCCGGGTCGACGAAGCCCTTCGGGGACAGGAACACATGGTCGGGCACCTGGTAATAGTCGTAGGTGCGCCATTCCTTGTCGTCCCTCGAGTAGATGAACTTAGCCTTGTAGAACACGGGACGAGCCGGGACGGCCACGTTTTCCGCCCACAGGTAGAAGTTGGTGAGCCTTGCCATGCTGAACTTGGCGAGCACCCTCGCGCTGTCAAGCTCGTCGGAACGCTTCGCGCTGTACACGTAGATTTGGGCCTTGTTGATGATGAGGTCGGGCGTGGTCGCGCCGTTGTATGCCGTGTTCGGCCAAATCCTGAACAGGAACTCGAACATCGCGCCGTCCTTCGGCTCAACGTAAGCATCCTCCCCGTTGTCGCCGACGATGCGGTCGTTTACCGGGAGGTAGATTGCTAGGCCGCGGTCAAGGTCAGGCCCGTCGTAGTTGACGATGTTGCAGGTCTTCACCTCGTCGCTTGCATGGTGGAACACCATCTCTGCCGTGTAGTGGCTCGAAGTGGAGTAGTCAATGCCGGTATGCCATATCCTTGACTCGGTATCCGGCCACCTGGCATAGTTGCTAGTGCCGAATATCTTGAGGCCCTTGTTCGGCTCGGAAGTCCCCTCGTGTACAGCCAGGTTCGAAATGGCGGATACGGACGTCGTGTCGTACGAGTTGGACCTGAGGATGAACCCGTTGATGTCCGTGGTAGGCACGTGGTGCAGCACCGCTGACCTGGTGATGTTGGTTACCGGAACCATGATTACCGGGCCGTACCAGTCCTTGTCATCGAGCTCCCCGTGTTCGTCCACGGGTACCAGCGAATTGTCCGCAGGCTTCTCCTTGGGGTCGCCTATGTACATGTACAGGGCGGCATCGGAAAGGTCGTCCTGGGAAGAATAGATGTAGAGCTTCCCCGGCTCGAACATCGTGCCTACCTTTTTTCCCGAAATCGAGTCGGCTATACGTTCCCATGCGCTGTTCGGGCGTCCTGGGGCAGCATTGGTACTGGGCCCGCGGAGGACATAGGCCGATACGATTTTGACCGTGTCGGAACTCGTGTCGACAGTAAACGTGACTGTACCGGGATATTCCCCGTATGACGCGTAGTCGTCAATTTTCCATCGTGTCACTACTTTCCTGGTATTGGACTCGTCGAGCGTGGTGCCTTCGTCTATATCGGCCGTGGCGACGCATACGAGGTACGTTCCCGTATTGGTGTTGGGCCTTCGGATGAACTGCCCCTTCTTGTACGGCATCGACGCCGTGGTGCCATCCTCGGTGACCATGGCTTCCTCGAACAGTGTCCAGCTTCCACGGTTTCCCGACGCGACCGTCAGCCTGAGCGTCGCCTCGTCCGAAGTGGTGGCCACCATGTCTATCATGTTGGCATAGTCAAAGATTCCCGGATACAGCCCCTCCTCGGCGACTGTGCCGCCGCCTGTAGCGAAGGTCGACCTTGACGGGAAAGTGTAGTCGACGAAATACGGGTAGTTGTCCGTCGAAAGGCGGACCGTGACGTTCGGGTTGTCCGTGGTATTCCAGGCGACGAGGCCGTTGAGGATGGACTCGTAGTTCGACCTGGATTTTGCCACGTCGGAAGTGATGTGTTCCAATGCGTTGATGTCACGTATGTTGGCACGAATGTATTTTTGATTGTCGGCCATATTATACTCCCTGCAGAATGGCGGCCAGTTCACTTATCGGATACAATACCCTGTTCTTATAACATGCCCGCAATGCGTCATTCCATCTAGTGTTGATGTTCATCCCCATGCATTCGCTGGTTGCCTCGAATGGCACTTTCCCCTGTAAGCGGAACCTGTACGGCTTATCGCCTTCCCAGTGAGTAGCAAAATTAGTATGCCGCCGTATTTCCATACACAGAATTCCCGGCTGAATGCCAAAACCATAATACGAAACATTGTCGTCGTCGGCATCGTCACCGCTGCATCCCCATGAACTATAATAACCGCCGTCGAGTCTAGTAACCAACTGCTGACGACCGGCTATACGCTTGTATATGGCGTTATTCGCCAGCGGAGTGCCCGCCTGCACAAACTTGTCACCCGTACTCTGGGTAGCAAATCCCGGTATGAATGGTATTCTGAAGCCATCACTTATTCGCGTTAAAAATTCGCTTGTTTCACCGTTAACTATAAACGTGAGTTCTCCCTGTACATCAACCTCATTATCATTGATAGATGTAGACATTACCGACATTTCACCAAACTTAACTGTGGTGCCGTTGTCATTATGCATCAATTCAATACGTGCCTCGTTGTACCTTAGAAGATAGGATTCATTCCGGGAGCCACCGGATGCAGAAATCTTGGCATATATTTTACTAGGGTTATAGACCCATGCATTACTATCTCTATCAAACCGCAACAACGGCATATACACGTAGTCGTCGATATCGGACAAATCGCATGCCGCGTCAAGTGTCGAAACCGACGAGCCTCCCCTAATAAATCCGAAACATGACATCGGGGCAGAAGACCATACGCCGATATCGTCCATGTAAGGGATTTCCTTGCTGGTCAGCACATTGCCAACGGCACCGCCTACACCGTCAATTATACCGGTAGTTACTTTCGGGCGTAACGCATAGCCACTGGGAACGACAGTAGAGACTTCCGGGATAGACAGGGATGCAACGTGATACTTGTTGTCGGTTATGCTTGCCTGTACGCTGTTGTACAGATGGAGCCGGTTCCCGTCATACTTGGATGTCGTCCCCATGGTAATGGCAGCTGCATCGAACAGTCTGGAATTGCTGTTGCCACCGTCAATGTAGTAAAAGCCGCTCTTGCCCGTGGTATGACCCCAGAGGATGGAATCAAGCGCCCCGTTATTGTCAGACCCATCCTGCTTGTCCAGGATGAACGACAGTGCCCGACCGGTAGCGGTCAATGACCCGAACGTATCATCCCCGTCAAGAACAAGGTTCTTGAACCTGAGCGCAATGCAGTTCTTTGTCTCGATGTTGATGCCTCGGGACGGGTTGACGTTCCTGATGTCGATTCCATCCTTTGCATAGATTCCGACAGCGTTGTCGTCCCCGGAAATGATGACCTGGGATGCATCGATAAGAGTCTCCACAAGGTTACGCTTCTGTTCGGTTACCTCGTCGACATACGTGACGCCGCCGGCAATTACCGTCGTGCCCTTTACGCTCTGCATCAACGCGGTAGGATAGGTTCCGACTCCGGCAGTGCTAGGCATCGTACTGCCTATACATACCCTGGACACAGGTCCCTGGTTGTTTTCGGCCTGCATGAATGCAAGCTTCGAATCGGTGGCTACCCTAGTTGAATCATGAGTGTACTTGTCCCTGGTGGCCATCACCGTTCCCTTAGGCAATGTCACCGTCCCATTATCGTCCGCCCCCATGTCATCGATTTGCTGGCTATGCGTAGACACGCCGATATAGCTCCTGCCGTTGGCCAGCTTCATATAGCTGTACGTATCGCCGATAACGAGCGAATTTGACCTGTATACGTCCTCGTCCTTGCTGAATATGTAGGAGCTGCCTGTACCGACGACAAACTTTGCATCGATGTTCGGAACGCTCATCTGGCCCACAACGGTCTGGTTATGCCCGATTGCCGAATGGCCATGTCCAAAGGTAGTCGAGTTGAGTCCAAGTAACACATCGTCCCTGTCCAGGAGATTCCCGTCGATATCATGCCGGACAACCCTCCTCATGTATGAGGAAACCGTTCCGCCCCCAAACACGCCGTTCTTGCTCTTGATAGGAACCGGAGTAGACAGAGTGACTTCATAGTGGTCCAGGTCACTAGTGCCCTCGATGTTAACCCTTGTAATATTGGTAATCTTGGCAATCACCGTATCGGCGGCATACCCGTCTATGCTAGTGGCAGTATTCTGGAAACCATCCTTCTTTACCCACATGTTATAGATAACGACATAGTCGCCCACCTGCATGGTTTCCTCAAACGGAAGCTTGGCAAGCGTCACGTCATCAGCAGAAATGCAGAGCACCTTATATAGTGCACTGTCGCCGAGCACATCGGTTACAGTCTTATTCGATACACAAACGTCCTCGGACTCGATATAGGTCACGTCGCACTCGGTATTCACCACGTTCGGGTCGGCGGACCCGATAAAGGTAAAGTCATAACCCCAGCCGCCGGCATAGTTGTTGTAATTTGCCGCAAAGCTGTTCTTGGCGACAGCCGTATTGCGCTGGTTCGTCGCGAACGCGTTGTCCATTACCGTGAGATTGCGGTCGCCGCCGGCAATGAACGAGTCTATTCCCTGGCCATAGCAGTGGTTGCCGAATATGAGCGAACCGTCAGCCTGCGCCACGGAATGGTCGCCGAAGGCGAGCGACAGGTTACCGAAGGCGTAGCTCTCGTTGCCCCAGCTGATATTGAGGCTCTTGTCGCCGTATCCTTCTAGCTTGTTTACGGGGAGGCTGTTGTTGCCGAGCAGGATATGGTTCCCGCTGAGTGTAAGGAAGTCAGTGACGTCAATAGTCCAGTTGCGTCCGCCGGCGACATAGTCCTCGCCGTTCCCGGGAGTCCCGAGGATTTCCGCACGGTGGTAGCCCATGGGGAACAGGTAAGTCTCGAACTGACTGAAAGACTTGACCGAAAGGTTCTCGTCGTACAGCGGGGTACGCAGGTTGAGAGGGATTGGCGCACTAGAAATGGTGCCCTTCGGGGTAGCGGATTCCCTAATCCGGTTGACCCAGTAGCTCGTATTCAGCTGAGCCTCGGTCGCTTCCCTGGTATTCTCGTCCTCTAGCTTGGCGGCCTGTTCCTTGGTGAGGTACAGAATCTTCGCGTGCTTGGCGACGGCGTCGCTGGCCAGGGTACTCGTATCGCCCTCGCCGACCCTCCAGCGGGCATCTGCCCTGGCGAGCAGCGAATTGAACTCGGACTCGTCGGACGGGAAGCCCTCGGCCTCCCATGACTGGTAGAAATCGTAAAGATGGTAGATGTCCGCCCGGTCCAGCTCTATCTCCTCGCCGTATTTTTTCACCTTGTAGCCGCTGGACGACCCGGAGGCCACGCATGACCTGATTAGGGCGTTCAGGACTTGCTGCGAATTTGCCGTAAGCGCGTCGATTTTAGTAACCAAGTCGTAAAGAGTGTTCATCGCTAGTACCTTGGACAGTCAGTTTTCCGTAGTTTATGATTGTTGTGGGCCAAAAAGAAGGGCGGTTCCTCACCGCCCCCGCTTAAATGAACGCGTTGTATCCCGGCGCGGTAGTGCCGAAATTCAGGTGGGCGGGCAGCCCGTCATACCCCCCGTACCCGTATCCGGCGTCTATCATGTCGGGCTGCATCGGGTCGGCGTCGATTAGGCTGGCCGACTCGTTGCGCTGCAGTTCCTCCTTCACCATGAAGATAATCGAACGGATTTCCTCCTTGTCGTATATCTTCGAGTTGAGCCAGAGGTTGTGCATCTTGGGCGCCTTGATGGTCATCAGCTGGTCGAGGCACTTGAGGGCCATGTTGTAGTTCCCGGTCTCGAAATTGTACCGGGCCCTGTAATAGTACCCTTCGCCCCTGGTAGGGAACTCCTCGATTAGCTGCAGCGACCGGGCGCCGAGTTCCTCCAGGTCTGTCCTAGTGGCCACAATCATGGAGCAAATCTGTTCCAGCGACTTCAGCCTGTCCTCGTTGTGCTGGTCGGGGAAGGCGTCTACAGCCACACTGTACCATTCGTATGCGTGCCCGTAGTCCTTCAGGTCGATATAGGAATTGCCGAAATAGAACGCCGTGCGCTGGGTGCGTTCCTGTTCCCAGGACTTCTTGAGCCCGGCGATATTGCGGAGGATGTCCCTGCTGGACTTGTAGTTCTCGAACGTGCACTTGGTATGTATCGTGGGGGCGTCCGGGTTAGTGTTGACCACCATCTCGTGGATAATCCCCTTGAACTTAGCACTTTCCCTCGGGAGGATGCGCAGCCTCGGGAACGAATGGGTCGGAGTGACCTTGGTCAGCATGCTGATGCCGGCCGTTGGGTACTTCGAGACGATTTTCTGGAACAGCTCCCTGGCGTGCTTCCCGTCAAGGAGGATGTCGTTGACATCCACCCACATGACGTATTGGCAAGTGGCAAGGGAGATAGCATAGTCCTTTGCCGCGCCGAAGTCAAACACCCCGTCGGCATCGTGGAACTTCCGCCCAACCTTGTCGAGGATAAGCCTCTGCTTGGGATGGCGTTTCTGCCAGTCGGCAATGAGTTCCAGTGTACCGTCAACTGAGCCGGTATCCACTACGACATACTCATTTGCCATGGGCAGCAACGCGTCCAGGCACCTGAGTATGCTGCCCTTGCCGTTCTTGACGACAATGCAAGCACTCAGTGTTGCCATATGTTATGCCTCCATCGGCTTGGCTTCGTCATCGCGGATGATGCCGTTGCCGTCGTTGTAGAGGATTTCCCAGATTTCCCAGGAGTTTTCACCCTTGATATGGATGTCGGTCGGCTTTACCGTGTAGAGGTCCACTTCCACCATCTCCTCGAGGGTCTTGCGGCGTTCTGCCTCCATGGCGCGGTTCTTTTCGATGACGTCCTTGTATTCGGCATCGATTTTTGCCACGGCTTCGGTGATTTCGGCCTGCTTTTCCTGGGGAAGGGCGGCGAGTTCGGCTGCCGTCTGCACGTTGGCCTCGGCATACACGCTGTCGTGCTTCTGGGTATATTCGAACCATTTCGGGTCTTCCGGGAAGGCCTGGATGAAGCCGTCAAGGTAGGTCTTGGCGGTATTGCGGTTCATGTACACCTTGTAGGCGACGCTTCCCTGGCAGTCGCCGGTAAAAATCCTGGCGGAATTGGCAAGAATGTTGGCAAGCTGGATAAGATAGCTGTGCTTTACTGTCATACGCATATGCAAAATCCTCTCAAAGGAAGTTCTCTGCGAGGTAAACTATGCCATTTATCGAAAAAGTTACGAAATGTGAGGAAAAATGTTCTTTTCAAGTAGCCGGTTTACGTAATGCTGCAGTGATTCCCTGTATTTTGGGTGAGACATCTCGTCCCCGCCAACCTTTCCGGACAGGATGACCCCATCATGAAGATATATGTTCATACCAGCACGTCCGCACATAACGCCAAGGTACTGGTCCTCGCACCCCCATTGGGTAAATGACTCATCGAATAGACTGCCGTCATTCATCCCGTATATTTTCTTTACTGCGCCGTACTTCATGGCAAACCCGCATGAATAAAACGGGTTACATAGGACATTCGTGGTTACCTTTCCTATTTTCAGCTTTTCCAGTCGTCGGTCATTTTCACATGTATACAGGAGAACATCCCAGTCATCCGGTACTGAATCGGGCATATATTTGACCGGTATCCTGTCACCATCGAAGAACTCTATTACATCATCGTCACGCATGGCAGCATTTTGCTCCCAGTATCGCAGTCCGGTATTACGATTTAACGGCCGGTTTCCCTCATTCAGTACACAAACATAAGGTATGCCCGCCGATTGCACAAGATGCAGGTCGGCATCAGTCATAGCATCAAAAACGAACAGTATGTTACTGTCCGTCCCAAATACATCGAGAAACTTGGGTATATATCCAGTCTGACCATGTGAAATTACGATACGGTAATGCATCATATTACTTCCACAAGGAAAACTATTGTTTTTCGCTCTTAATAACTCATTACGTATACCTTGCCATCAACCTTTACAAAATGAATTGTGGCTGACGCAAGAACTGGTTCTGTCCTACCACTGCCGGGACTATTATTTCCATCATACAATGGTCTGTGAGTAGACCCATCGGTTGGTTCCACGTATAACTCAAAGTTTGGATAAAGTGCATAGTATACCGGGCTCTCCGCAGAAACATCCGCCCATTTATACCAGTTTTCCAAACATTCATTACCGCTACCGTCTAAATCATTGTAGAAATAGATACCAAATCCGTTATTCCCGGTAGTAATCATATTTATCATGTCACTGCCAATTGCGCAAATCTTTATAGCGATTTCGTATACGACTCCGGGCAACAAAGTTGTTGTATCCAGATAAAGCGTCCTGTTGTTGTTATTTATCACATTAGGTGTTTTGTCCTCGTCATACAGGGCACCCCATGTATACCACACAAGTTGATTGGCACCGCCAAAACTAAAATGCTCATAGCTCGGGCCTCGTTTACTGTAATCCCATGTAACGTTATCAAACAAACTCTCCTGTCCATCTTGATTTATAACATGAAATCCATCGCTTTTCAGTATGGTAAGTCTAGCACGGCTATAATTTGGCGCATATCTTTTACCTTCATCGTATAGCGGTAAATCCACGTCACGAATAATAATAGGCATTGACGGACTAACCACCGGTACAGCCCATGTGCCGTCTCCCTTCAAGAACTTGTCGGTATCGCCCGCCTCGGATGACTTCGGCACCAGCCCATCGTAAGTTTCTGTAAATACCCCATATGATGGCACGTCCACGGTGCTAGTGCTGTCGCTGAAGCTACATTCGCCACACGATGCGTTGGGGCGATTATTCATCATGTGGGCCATGTTCACGCCAAGGTTGGTCACCGCCTCGGACAGCCCGGCCGTAGCGATAAGCTGGTTCTGGTACCAGGTAATGGCCTCGTTCTCGGCAAGGTTGTAGTACACTTCCGGGTTGGTGCAGAGAGAAGTATTGTCCGATACGTTTTCCAGGTTGAGCACGAAAGTCGTATTGTAGTCGCTGAGGCCGAAAGAGCCGTCTTCCGACATGCACACTTCGTCGACCTGCATCACGGCGAACAGTTCGGGCTTCGCATCCGGGGAAATCTCCATCTGGTAATGGGTCGCCCTGCAATCCTTACGGTTAGCAGCATCGCCTTCCTTGTAGAAATGCCTGATTGTGACGGGAACCGCGTAAATACCGATACGGTTGAACTTGAAAGAGTTCGGTTTCTTGGAAGTATACAGTGCGATGTCTTCCGGCTCAACCCCTTCGGTATCGCTCTTCTGATAAGTCAAAGTATCGAGATATGCGCGGACGCCCTGATATGCGGACTTCAGGTCCATCCGGATTACGTACTTGATACTCTTCGCGCTTCCGCGTTCGCTCCTGTTCGGGTCATTAGTCGACGGCTCGCTCGTCGCTGTAAGCTCGTAGCTGGCGATGGGGAACAGCCGGGTAACCATGGACATGTTGTGGCAGGATTCCTGGTAGCCGACATTGTAACCCTCGGCCGATACGTGGCCGTGTTCCTTGTTGAAATTGGATACGCTGAGGAACTTGGCATACTGGTCGAGTGATTCGGCGCCATCTTCGCCGGCAGCAGTCTTCCGGGTAATATAGGACGGCAAGGTATCGTACTTGCCCGCATTTTGCGGGACCCAGTTCCAGCCAGTACTGGTAGCTCCAGCCCATGTTCCGGGATATGCCCTCATGTCCGGGGTAACCATAGGACAATCGTCACCATTTACCTTGCATTTAGGCCAGTCTGCAGATACGGTATTCATGAAGTCTGCCGGATTCTCCGGAGCCGTACCGTACGATGCGGAACCTCCCGCATAGAACAGGGGTGCCGGGCAAGGCAGCTCGGACTCGGTATCAGTATCGCCTGTATTGTTGGATTCACCCTGTGTAATGCCGTTGTAAATGTGGTAGCCTTCCCTGACATATGACGATGAGCCGGATTCACTGTCGTCCTTGGTAGTCCAGGTGACGAGACGGTTGCAATCCTTCTCGTCGTCGTACATGTAGCGGAAATTGGAGGTGAGATTACGGTCATACATCGTCAGCTTGCGGAGGTTGTCCGAAGCGATTGAATGGCCCTCGTTCACCAGGTCGCCCTGCCAGAGGTTGTAGATGTAGTCGCCGTGTTCGTCATCGTTGATGAGCCTCGTCTGCTCGTCACTGAACCGGCCCTGGTCCGGCACGTAGGCCAGGCCAAAGTATCCAACCCAGTAAGCTTCACCGCCCTGAAGCGTGTTTTGCGAAAGGATTTCCCTGCCTCTGGCAGTTAGCGTAATCTTGTTCATGCGACTAGTTTCCGGCTATTTTCATTCAAAAAACTAGTTTATATACCGCAAAACCGCCACATAAAGAAAAATCCCGGGCAATCCCGGGATTTTGCTCTAGAATGCGCATGTATTCAGGTAATCTTCCGAATACTGTATGTCCAGCGGATTGCCGTTGCTCGATATTGCCCCGCAATCGCTCGACCCGGATATCTCCCCGAAGGATATGGTCGGCCTTACCTTGGCCGTATCCACAATCTTGTACAGGAAATCCCGGAAGACCACGTTGATTGGCTTGAACACCCTGATTTGCTCCCGTATACGCTCGATGTCGCTCTGCGTGACCGAGAACTGCGGCAACGCAGCGTTATTCGTCACCTCGATGTCGATGTACGGGCTGGGCACCCACTTGCCGGAATCGCCGTCCTCCATTCGGGCAATCACCTCGTCCCTGGTAATCAGCTCGGAATACGGGCTGTTGGCATCCGTCCACAGGGTCAGAACGTCGGCTATCACGCCGAACGCGCTCATAAGCATATGGAGGCCGGACTTGGTGCCGCCGAGGGCGTAGTACTGCGGGAGGTTAGCCACGGTCTCCCTCACCGCCATCTCCCTCTCGCTCTTAGTGGCGTACAGGTTGCTCTCCGCCACGTCCGCGCCGAGCGCGGTGATATCGTAGCCAAGGAACCTGGCGAGGTACTCAATCATGTCGTAGTCAATGACGTGGGCGTCGCGCAGGTAGCACAGGCGCTCAATCTTCTCGACCAGCGGGTACTTCATCGCCGGCACTCCCTTGAAGGAAGCCTTCATGTTGTGCCTCGGCGACACGTTGGAGAAGTCCTCTCCGGACGAGTACTCGGTATTGGCGTCCCTTGTGGTGTCCAGGTCTTCGAGGTGCGGACGGGAGAAGTTCTGCTTCTCGACGCACCGGTATCCCGCCACATAGACATCCCCCGGGAACCCGGCGACATCTACGTCGCTGTACGTGTTGTACTTGACGGTATCCTCGTCCGCCTCCACGTCGACGCCGTTGTATGCACCGTTGCCGTAGCTGTGTACGCCGAGGGAATTGACCTTCAGCGAGCGCTTCGCCCTGATGGGCTGCCAGCTGTCGTCGGCGACAACCCTCCATGCCTTCACTTCGCACGGGTTCTGCTGCGCCAGCGCGACCACGATGTCGCCCGAGCGGAACCTGTACTTCGTCCCGCCCAATGACACCAGGTTCCTGGTATACTCGTTGCGGAGCGAGCCGAGGTCGTCCTCGCGGGCCGTCAGCACCACGCCGCGCGCTATGCAGACTTCCCGGTCGAACCCCGTAACCGGATTCCCCGACAGGTCGACAAGCTGCAGGCCGGTCTTCCCGATAACGTTCGACACCACGCAAGTCCTTATGCCGGAGGCGGCCTCCGCCTTGTTGTCCTCGTCTGCGGAAACAATGGTATCCATCTCCCCGACAATGACGTGGTCGCCCTTCTCGAGCCGATGCTCGAACTTGGTCACCAGCGTATCGCCGGTCTGCCCGGCCTCAATCGTGTTGTTCAGCGAGTAGGTTACCCGGTTGCTGACCTTGTCCCAGTCGACGCCGTTCACAGTGAACGCATACCAGCGTCCCTCGTTGAGGTACATCTCCTCCCCGTTGATACCAGTACCCTCGGTCACCGCGGATTCGGAAAGCCGAACCGCCATCCTGAACGCCTTCGGCCCGATTACCTCGGTGACCGTATGCCAGCCGTTGTACTGGCTGGGCGTGACGTTCCTCACCTTCACCATGGTGCGCCCGTTGATTGCGGATGCGTTCTCCACGGTAAAGTGCGGTAGCATGTCCTTCAGGCGAACGACGGCAATGTCGGCACCTTCCGGGATGATTGCGTCGATACGGATATCGTCGCCGAGAGCGAATTCCGGGTTTGTCTCGGTGACATCCATCAGGTTCTCCTTGGACATCAGCACGGACGGCACGGAAAGGTCGTTGCGTTCCTTCTCCTGCCATTCACCGGCTGATACGCGGTAGATTGCCCCGTCAACCATGACGTAGTCGCCGGCCGCGATTTGCCTGCGCAACTGCAGCGCATCGCCCAGCTGTGAGGAAAGCGATGCATCAGTGCAGGTGCAGGTGACGGTCGCCGCCCTGGATTCGTCCACCGTGACTATTCCCGTAACGGTAACGGCGAAGCTATCCTTTCCGGACGTCTTGCCGCAGGCGACATCCGCGTCATATACGGTGACGCTGTCGCCGACGGAAAGCGGCGGGATATCTCCGTCCAGGGAGAATACGTACGTCCCGTCCCCGGCATAGGATATGCTCGCAATTTCCATCCAGTAGTCGCCTATGTACATCACGGACATACCGGGGTCGACCGGGAGGTAGACAAGGCCAGCCGCGGCACCGGACACGGCCGGTACGTCGAAGCTTACGTTGTCCCCGTCGATTACGTGCAGGCGGTAAATCCCGTTGACGTCGACTTCCTGGGTTACCGGGAAACCCTTTACCAATACGCTAGCGCCTTCCAACATCCCGTGGCCGGCACTCTGCAGGGTTACAGTCCACCTGTCGAGCTTTCCCTCCACTGGGACGGCGACCAGGTTGTCGATGTCGACAGACATGGAAGAATTCGCGCCGCGCTTGATGACCGGATAGTTGATTACCCACTTGACCTTCCTGTCGAGCGTAGTCGTAACGGCGTCCTTGGCGGTCTCGAACGCGCCTGGGTCGCCTGACCTGGCGGAACTGAATATGTCGACGGAGCCGTTGCGGTCCCGCCCGCTCATGTTCATCATTGTCCCGTAGTTGAGGAACTCGCGGTGTTCCCAGCCATACTTCAGGCGGTTCTCCACCACCTTGGTGATGTACAGCGGCATGGTAGTGACTCCCATGTCGCCGGTATACTCGACCTTGCCGCCGAAATCCAGCGCCTTTACCTGCCCGTAGTACGGGATGAAGGCGTTATATATCTCGGTATACCCGATGCGGCGACACCTTACCTGGTCCACCCGGAATTCCGGACGTGCGGATATGTCGTCCGACCCGTCGGCCGTATAGTTGTTGATGCACTCGTACAGGGTGTCGGCACCATCGTATACGACATCGCCCTTCGTATAGGTAGTATCGGCCAACACCGGCAGCACCGGGAAATCCGGGTCGCCGACCTCGACGAATGCGCTGTTCCCGGAGCCGTCGGTCACGTAGAACGTACCGGCCGTATATACGTCGCCCGAGTGCCTGTCCGGGACTCCTCGCAGGTAGGCTTCGCCGTAACGGGATACTTCCTTGAATTTCTCCGCATGACCGCCAGAGGCCTGCCTCATCAATGCGCACGCATAGGAACCCTCGGCAATCGGGTCGACCGTCTTGACTTCAAGGGTAGCCGGGTCTATGTCGACCACCCTGAGGGGCAGCACCGTGCCGTCCGGCGCATAGCACGCCAGGTATCCGGTGAGGCTGTCCGGGCTTTCCGGGGAATACAGGTACTCCCTGATGTAGGGGACGCTGTGCTCGTCCGACCATGTGCAGCGGCCTTCGCCGTCGACCGTGAGCATGCCAATCAGCCCGGCATACAGCTGCACCGGTTCCTGCACCGCATGCAGCTGCGTCTTCATCTTGAACTTGTACCTCCCGTCGGCTACCGGTGCAATCGACACCGGCTTCGCCAGGCCGTCCCAGAGGGACCCGCCGGCATACAGCGGGGGATTGTTCGGGTCATGCCTCTCCAGTGAGCCGTATACGTCGGCCGGAGCGATGAACGAATAGGCGCTGGCCAGTTCCGGGATGAACGGCTCGCCTAGCTTCACTACATTGCCGTCCACGTCGAATCGCTTCATCCTGGCCGATTTCCAGTCGATGTTCATGCTGCCGCTCACGTATTTCCATGTAAGAAGCGTCTCGGAATGCGCATAGTCCGGAACACCCTTCCCGTAATACATCGGGAAGTTCATGAGGAACACCGAATCCATCGGGATGATTCCGGTACTCTCGTATTCGGAGTCGCACCAGGACGCAGTCATCCTGCTCACGAACCGGTCGTCGATGGAAGTATCCTGCATCAGCACGAACTCGCCGTGCTGCTCGCCCGTCTTGCCGTCGACGACATAGAACTTGCTTCCAGGCATCTGGGGAAGGGGCGACGAAGTCACGAACTCCCACATGCCGGACAGCGCGTCGAACCTGGCGTCCGCCGACATGGCGTACCTCGAAGACGACTTGACTATTGCCGGGTCCCCCAGCAGGTCCCTGTTCGTCCCGAGGGTGTCTCCTACGGCGTCTAGCCTGGCACCGCTGGATTCCTTGAGGTAGAACATTCCCGTCGGGTATCCACTCTTCCATGACCAGCCGTCTTCCCCGTAGAAGGACATTGCCGTATAGTACTTGTTTCCGGGCACATAGGTCATGCCGTAATAGTCGACCACCAGGGTATCCTTCACGTCGTTGACCTGGTCTGCCTCGAACTCCACCGTATCCACCGCCCGCTCGGACTTGACGTCGCTTATCCTGGCAGTGAAGAAAATCTCGTAATACGTGTTTCCGCCGCTTGTGCCGCCGAACCTCTTGTTCACCGACGAAATGTCGCTGACACTGAACGAAATCATCCTGGATTCGCTGTTGTCGGTATCGGTGAACGGGTCCTGCGTCGTGCCTTCGGATTCGAGCAGCAGTGAGTGCGATTCGCTGGAATAATAGTATGCCTTGGTGACTACCGGGTCAAGCGAGGTGTATCTCACGAACACCACGTCCCCGTCGGAGAGCTCCTCTATCTTCTTGTCCACTGACGATATGTTCGGTATGGTGTCAGCGACCTCGGGCAACCCCACGTCAACATAGTACGGGGTGTAGCCAGTTCCCTTGCCGAACACGGCGTTGGACTTCACGTTGGCGCGGGGGACCGACAGGTAATATACGCGTTCGCCGCGTCCGGAAGCGAGGTTGAACATGGAGCGCAGCCGCTCGAGCTTCTTCCTTCCCTTTCCGACCTTGGACTCGGCGACGCACAGCTTGAACTCGAACTCCTCGACGTCCTCGATGTTCCTGTACGCGTCGTTGATATAGTCGCTCATCACCTGGAGTAGCTCAACCACGTCCGGTTCTTCCCAGAGGAACTCCGGGATGTATTCTACGAAGTCTGCATAGCGGAATTGCCCGCGTTCACTAAGTGGTATCGGATTCATCAGTTATTGCCCGTCCCGGTAAGAAGTGAGGTTGCCTGTTCGACGGAAAGCTCGATTAGCTCGTTCGGTATGTTGAACTGCACAATCTCGTTGTCGTTGCTGTATTCGGTAATGTTGCCGGTTTCCTTGTTAATCAGGGAAGCGGTGGACTTGGAGCACAGTACCCGGCGAACCAGCTTGATGTAGTCCATGGCGTAGCGCATGTAGTCGAACAGGACGGACCCGTTGACCTCAGACATTTCCTTAATACTGCCGTAACCCTTGAACGTCAGGCTGTCCTTCCCCATGTCCCAAGTCTTGATGCTCTGGAGCATGTCCTTGTACTTCAGGACTTCTCCGCCGGTACTGTAGGATTCGCCGAGCAGTTCGGACAGCGGATAGTAGATTTCCTGCATCACCTTGTCCCAGATGAACGCGACGAACCGGTCGATGAGCCTGTCGGTAATCGGAGAACTGTCGGAGTTCGCATACGGCTCGACGTACATGTTGTAGTACTCGGCAATCATCTTCTGCATGGCCGACTGGTCACGCATGGCGCACTCGACGTATTCCTCTACGCCGTTCCTTACGACGCGGAGCATGTACTTCATCCCGCTGAACTGGGCGGTTCCCCAGTTGCAGAACATCGAGGTGGAATCCTCCATCCACCCGTAGGCGGACAGGTCGATTCCGGTAAACGCATTGTCGGCCGGCCGGAAATACACGTCGACACCGGCGACTTCCTTCATGCTGTGCACGAGAGACGCAATCTTGGACCTGTAAATCGGGGTACCGAACTCGGTATTCTCCTTCAGGTACTTGTACACGATGTTCTTGATTCGCTCGCGGATATCGGTGAAGTTGTTTCCCTTGAACAGGACCACGTCCATCTTGATTTCCATGTTGTGCACGGAAGGATATACGTAGTTGTGGAACCCGTCACCGACGGTGAGCATTCCGCGGCGGTTGAGCGCCACCATGATGCTGTACAGCTCGGACCCGGTAACCACGAAGTCCAGGGGTGTCATGAATGCGGAGAACACGCTCTCGTCCAGGTTTACCGACGGAATATACTTCTTCACGATGTCCAGAATCCTCGTGGCGTCGGTGACACTGATGGGGGTTGCGAGCAGGTCCCTTCGGATATTCTCGTACACCTGCGAACCGTCCGGAATAGTAGGCTGTGCCGGGTCCTGGAAATCGTAGAGCCAGTTATACATCAGGCCGTTCACCTTGTATCCTTCCAGCAGGTACTCGTCCTCGCCGGTCGGGTAGTACTTCCCGTCCTTCTTCCTGTAGAGGTCCTTGAGGGCGGTAAACCTGACCTGGTTCATGTACTTCACGTTGATTCCGCCGTTGGGCAGCTTGGTGTTGAGCACGTCCTCACCATAGGCCGAGGCGTACTTGACATCTGCGTAGCGGCGGAGGAAAATCTTGTATGCCTCCCTGTTCACTAGACGGTCGAGCGTGTTGAAGATGGAAGACGCGTTGTTCTTGATTGAGTCGGCGGACTCGATATTGAGGCCTCCCCGGATATCCGAGGTAAGGCAGATGTTGAGGTCGTTGAGGGTGGTCTCGGTTTCCTGGCCGTCCTTGGTGGTAATCGTTATGCCGCTGCCGGCAGTGGACAGGGCGGTCCCGAACACGCCGAGCATGTTGCCGGCCTCGCCCTTTGTGGAGAAATAGGTCACCTCTATGTTGCCGAACGGGATTGCCGACTTCAGGCCGTCGCCGAACCTGAGCGAAACGGTGCCGTCGTTTGCCGTCTCGACCAGGACGGTATAGTTGTTGCTGTAGTTCCCCTGGGAAACCGACGTTTCCGACATCTCCTCGGCATGCGTCTCGTCAAGGCCGGGGTCCTCCAGGCCCCTCCGGGAGATTCTCCAGTAGAGCTTGTCGTCTATGACCACGTCCGGGTCGATGTTGTCAATCAGGGTAGCGTCGGAAGTCACCTTGGTGAAGCATGCCGGGCGGTGGGCCACGTTCCCGTCGTCGGAGAAGTTCGGGTCGTTGTCGCCGAAATAGTCGGAGAAAGTCCTGTCGGTAATGTAGAATACCTGGTTCTGGCGGCCGTTCGAGATGAGTACTTCCTTCTTGGCTTGCCCCTCGGCGAGCACGTTGGTGCCGCTGGTCAGCTCCATGAGGCCCGTCTGGTTCACGTCCATGTCATAGTCATAGTCGAATTCCATGTCAGCCATCGAAGTGAGGGTAGCGCCGGACATACTGAACACGGTCCCCTTGGGGATGAACACCTTCAACGTGGAGTGTTCCCTGATTTCGGCTATGCGGATACCGATGGAGCACTTTGCCGGGACCGGGCGACGGATGCTGTACCCGAGGGAACGGGCGCCGGCATAGATTGGCGGCTTGGCATACGCCGTTTCCAGCCAGGAGTTCTCGAACGCGGATTCTACCCAGTTCGCGGTCAGGTCACCGTAGCCGGCGAACAGCTCGAGCATCATCTTGCCGTAGGCGCTGTCGCCAAGGTCGGCAAGAGGGCCTTCCTTGGCCCGGACAATGTCCATCAGGTGCTGCTTGATGTCATCAAACGAGATATTTGTGTATTTTCTTGCGACTGCGGTAGAAGCCATTTCGGTATCCTCATCGATTATCGGTAGTTTATATCCCCCGGGGGCAGGGTCGCCATATAAACTACACCAAGAGGTAAAAACGTGCCATCATTGCCGCTAGACATCAAGGGTTACGTACGGGCCAGGCATGTGCTGGTTCCCGAGTTCAGCGTACAGGCCAACGTCTCCAAGCCGCTATGGGCTGACAAGGCCGAGGGATACATAGACCGTACCCCGCTGTCCCACTACAACCAGCCGGACTTCGAGCAGACTACCCGTCTAGGCTATGGCAGTTTCTTCCGCAACGAGAACGCGTTCCATGCACAGAAGAAGTACAAGGATACGACCTACGACTGGATTCGCAACCACGGCGACAGGTTCCTCTACTACACGACGACCTTCGACACGTCGGCAAACCCGCTGACCAAGGAAGACAACGCACGTTCCATCGACCGCGTGTTCGACCTCAAGGCGAAGATTACCTTCACCCCGCAGAACGAAATCTACAAGCGTTTCGGTATACAGTTCACTGACAAGACCGAAGTGTTCATCCACATGGGCCTGTTCCTCGAACGGAACTACCGGAGCCTCCGGGATGCCGGCATAGAGCCCCTGTGCGACCCCGGCCTCCACGACCCCGAATGGTCGCAGCGCGGCTATTCCCAGTTCGTCTACCACGGCTACACCGCCGCGCAGATATTCCCGAAGGCCGGCGACTTCATGAAGCTGGAATACAACAACATTCTGTACCAGATTTCGTCCATCACCGACGAGCTTCCCGACTACGAGTACATGTGGCACAAGTACTGGTGGAAGGCATACATCGAGGTGGCAACCGACAACGGCCAGAACGTCTCCCAGAACGTCAAGGACGACCCGCTGCAGCAGCACTTCATCGACAACCTGTTCGGCTCGACATCCCTCGGGAAGGCGACCGACGGGGATGCCACGGCTACGCTGGCGGACAGCACCGGGAACCCGCTCACCCTCGACAAGGACACCCTGCAGGCGCTCAAGGACGACGTGCTGTTCAGGCCGCCCGAGGTAGACAAGTGTGTCAAGGACGTATCCGGGGACCCGAACTACCAGCCATGCGGTGCACTGCTGGGTTCCTGGTAATTTGCTATATTTGTGATAGAACTTTCAAAAGAAAATTAAATATGGATTTAAAAGTTTGCTCAATATGTGGCTTCCCGCTGAAGCACTTCTGGCGGAACGCCGACCCAATCAAGAACGACATCTGTTGCGACCGTTGCTTTACGATGAAGGTGGTTCCCGCCCGCGAGGAGAAAATCCGGGAGTGGAACGCCGAGGAGAAGCTCCGTACTACCCTTGTAGAGAACAAGGGTAAGGTCGAGCAGGTGGATACCGGATGTCCCACGGGCAAAATCTGCTACAAGTCGAAGGTTGATGCCGAGTACGCCCTGTACAAGTGCGGGGTGAAGCAGACCGGGAACCGGCACGAGAAGGCGGTATACTTCTGCCAGCAGTGCAAGTCGTTCCACCTGACGAGCCACGACCTGCTACCGTCCTGGAAGGACCGGAACCGCCCTGGCAACTACGTGAATCCCGGTCCGGCAAAATATGTCCCAACGTCCCGCGAAGTGGAATGGTAATTTGCTATATTTGGGTACATGAGTATCCAGACCTTCATTTCAGTGGACACCGAAACCGGTGGCCTTTTCCCAGACCAGAACCCACTGCTGTCGGTAGGCATCGGCGTCTATGCGCTTGACCCGGCAACGCTGACCTACACCACGGTCAGCGAGAACGAATGGACCCTGAAACCTAGCCAGTTCCAGGGAGTCGTCATCGACCCGGAGGCAATCCGTACAAACCAGCTCGACCTCGAGTCGCTCGAACGTGACGGCTACCTCGCCACCGACGTTGCAGCCAATATCTGCGCTGTTCTTGACAAGGCAAAACAGGCCGGTGGACGGTTCCACATTCTTGGGCAGAACTATGCCTTCGACCGCGGGTTCCTCCACAGGTACATCCCGGACCCGGCGTTCCACAGGCTGGACATCAACGTCCAGGTAGACCTGATGACCCTGTCTGCAGCCTACAACTCAATCGTCTGCCCGGACTGGGACCACCCTCCCACACGAAGTCTGGGCAGCATGTGCGCCAGGCTCGGAGTAACCAACGAAAAGGCCCATAGTTCACTGGCGGACGCAAGGGCAACGTTCCTCTGCTATGTCGCCATCCAAAAGAAATTCAGGGAAATCGGACGCATCGTCCAGATTACCAAGGACAATGCCATAAAGCACAACGAGCTCAACCTGCTCGTATCGAACCTCACGTAAAAGAAATCCCGGGTTTCTCCCGGGATTTTCCGTTAACTCAAGTCCGTCATCATGAAGGTGCCCGGAGCTTCCTGCTTCATCAGCTCGAACAGCTTGTCCCACTT
>Ga0265301_10000951_pt1 | contig 39717 bp, 37 predicted proteins | sample AusTroGonzalo_MG_2_FD_193488 | JGI IMG/M metagenome (GOLD analysis project Ga0265301, IMG submission 193488) | Bovine rumen microbial communities from tropical cattle in Woodstock, Queensland, Australia - Gonzalo_04 | ecosystem: Host-associated > Mammals > Digestive system > Stomach > Rumen ...
AGGTTCCGTTCGAGCGCACGGAAGATACCCGCACCTGTCAATGGTGCGATTTCAAAATGATTTGCGGGAGGTAATCAGAAACCCTCTTCCAGGGTATCCCAGAGCTGTTCCATAGCCCGGCGGTCCTTCTTGGTAGGACGGCCGGCGCCACGGTCCCTCGTAACAAAGAAACTCTCTACCGGGGCCTTCAGTTTTTCCATCTCTTCTTCCGGCGTAAGGTTTTCGGCATAATCCGGCACCAGTTTGGCGCCCACCCGGTTTTCCAACGGGCGCAGGACCTTATAGGTGTAGGTTACAATTCCTTTACGCACCTGGATTACTTCTCCGGCCTGGATGGCACGGGAAGGCTTGGCCGGGATGCCCGCCACCTTTACTTTCCCGCCTTTGCAAGCCTCGGTGGCCTCGCTCCGCGTCTTAAACACACGGATGGCCCATAGATATTTGTCTATTCGGGGTTCGTCCATAAAGTTCTATTCTTCAACAGGTTCCGAAACAATGTCATCATCGGCCCTGGGGTCCATCCTCACTTCCAGCAGAACGGTATCTGCCTCCGTGGGAACCAGGAAGAAATCCGTCACTTCGGAAGGTATCAGCAACACATCTCCGGTCTTTAGGGTATAAGGCTTTTCCGCTTTCAGGACAGCCGCACCGGCGGTGCAGACATATATCAGGAAAGAGTCTTCCTCCGATGCATGGCTTTTCAGTGGCTCCAGAAGCTTAATCTTATTCACGGTGAACTGCGGCGTAACGGCCAGCGCGGTTCCCTTGCCGGTTTCCGGCTTCCGCCAGGCTTTGAAATCTATCAGGTCTATGGCCTCTTCCAGGTGATGTTCCCGTTCGGCCGATCCCCAGTCGTAGAGGCGGAAGCCCAGTTCGGAAGCTTCGGCAATTTCCAGCAGTTTCACATCCCGGGCGGCGTGGACCTGTCCCGGAAGCACCAGATAACTCTCTCCAGGGACCGGCTTAACGCTGTATAGCAAATCCTCCACAGTGCCGTCCAGGCAGGCTCCGTAGCACTCTGCAGCAGTAATGTTCCGTTTCCAGCCCAGATACAGGCGGGCATCGGAGCCACAGGCCTCCACATACCAGAGGGCCGTCTTACCAAAGGCGTCGTAGCGCTGCTCAGCCACCTCGTCGTCCGGATTTACGTGCAAGGAGGTGCGTCCTTTCACATCCAGGCGCTTCACCAGTACCGGGAACTGGGTTCCGTACCATTCAAAGGAGGTTTCCCCCACTACCCGTTCCAGGTAAGTCTGCATAATGTCGCTGAGCGTGTTGCCGCCCAGCCACCCTTCCGAAGCCATGGAATCCACGAAGCCCAGATCGGCCAAACGGTACTCCGCCCTGCCCCAGGGAAACACCCGCACATCCGGCAGGAACCTTAGGGGAGTTAGTCTCTTTTCTTCCATCTACTTGATTTCCAGATAGTAAGGCAAACGTGCGTACACGCAACCAGGCTTATCCTCATTAAGGATATACTGAAGGGAACGGACAACCGGCTCCAGCGAAGTACCGGAGAATACGGTAGGTTCCTCCCGGATGGTGCCGAACAGCGTCATCAGCTCCTCAAAGGCAGTGGGAACGGCCGGGTAGGAAACCACCTTATAATCATCGGCAAACTGCAGCCCCGCCAGGGATGCGGCATAGCCGATGGCGTCTTTCAGAGAACCAATCTCGTCCACAAGGCCGATTTCCAGGGCATCGGTTCCAGCCCACACACGTCCCTGGGCTATTTCATCCACCTTCGCAGACTCCAGACCGCGGCTGTCGGCCACCAAATTGACGAAACGTTCATAGATATCTTCCACCGAAGCCTGCATGTAGGCTGTTTCCTCGGCATCGAAAGGACGCATTAAGGAAAGCACATCTCCGTGCTTATTGGAGGAAACGCTCTCCACACCTACTCCCAGTTTCTTAGCCACTTTGGAGAACTCCGGAATCATGGAGAATACGCCGATGGAACCGGTAAGGGTTGTAGCATCGGCATATATCTTCTGACAGCCGTTGGAAATCCAGTAACCCCCGGAAGCGGCATAATCGCCATAAGAGGCCACCAAAGGCTTCTCCCTGCCCAGCACATCCAGCGCGCTCCGAATCTTCTCCGAAGCCGATACGCTGCCGCCGGGAGAATTGACCCGAAGCACCACCGCCTTCACAGACGCATCTTTCCGGATAGCATCCACCACCTGCACAAAACTGTCTGCAGCCAGATTCTCACCCTTTCCATCCACAATCTCACCATCGGCAAAGAGCACGGCCACATTGGTTCGGCCGGGCAGGTTGTTCACCTTGGCCTCGATATAGTCAGGAAGTGCCACCAGATGGAGATCTTCCCGCTTCTGGACCTGTGCCAGGGAACAAAGCTTGTTCACAAGAGCCTCGCGGTCCATCAACTCATCCACAAGACCATATTCCAGAAAATCCTCCGGAAAGACGAGCTTCAAATTATCAATCAAGCCGTTAAATGTTTCCACAGACATATCGCGGGCCTGGGCAATGGTACTGGCATACACCTTCCAGGAGGCGTCAATCAATGCCTGATACTGCTCCCGGTTATCGGCCGATGAGGAGGAACGCACAAACATTTCTCCGGCACTCTTGTACTTGCCGTGGCGGATAAGCTGTACGTTCACGCCCAGTTTGTCCAGGATGTCCTTAAGGAAGTACTGCTCGGTGGTGAGACCGTTGAGCATATAGGTTGCGCCGTGATAGCTGCCCATGTAAATCTTGTCGGCCACCGTGGCCAGATAGTAGTCTCCGTTCCCCGGTGCTTCAGTATAGGCCACCACGGCTTTTCCGCTGCGACGGAAATTCTCCAGGGCCGCCCGGAGTTCCTCCAAGCCGGCCATACCGGCAGAGGCTCCGTCCGGACGCAGGAAGATGTACTGGATGGAAGGATCGGCCGCCGCAGCCTCGATGGCCTGTACGGCATCCCACAATCCCACGATACATCCCATATCAAAACTTAGGGACATTACGTCCGGCATGGGCGAATCCTGAGTTTGTTCGGCCAGGGCATAATCGGCCAGGGAGATATCCAGAACACCGTTTCTGGGAAGGACTACCTTACCACTTCCGGCAGACAAGGAGCCCACGAGGCCTATCAGGAATATAAAGCCGATTACCTGCAGGATAATAAAGCCGCAGATAACGGCCAATACGGTCTTGAAAAAATCCTTCATATTGAAATACAGTTATTTAACGAGTTGGGTAGCCCTGTTCCAGGCGCAGTGGACCCGGTAATATTTATCCAGATAATCGCTTCCCATGGAAGGAAGATACATAGACAGGCCGGAGTAAGTGTTGATATAGAAGCCCGAAGAACCCAACAAGAACGACGGCGTGGCAGCTTTGTAAAGGATACAGTTGTCCAGGGCGCGCTGCAGCAAGGTTTCTTCCTCCGGAGTGATTCCGGCATGTACAAGAACGTCCTTCAGATCGTAATAGTAGTGGCGGTTATAACGGAAAAAGCCCTGCACCTGAAGGCCTGACATGGAGGAAAGCTGTACGCGGTATTTCTCAAACAAGTCCTTGCATACTTCTGCCAGCGGTTCCATCTTGCGGGTGTCAATCACGGTAATAGTGGCCGAACGGGAACTGCCGCTCTGGGCATCGTAGTAGCTGAAATAGTCCTGGCATACAGCAACCGGATCCGGAGTCTTCATCAGCAACTGCCCGATTATCTTGGTGTAGTCAAAACCCTCTGCCAACACCTCCGTAGGGGAGAAACCAATAACATCCACTTTTTCCCGAAGCTCGTAGGCGACTTCCACACACCCCATCAGGCAGGCGTCGAAGATCAGGTAATCCAGATGGTAAGGGATAGCCGCTGCAAACACGTCCAGATCCATTTCCAGGATAGTGGTTCCATCGTCCCGGCCGATGGTTTTTACAGCAGGAAAAGAATTCCGGTCTATAGGCGGGAAGTATTCCGGTACACTCCCCAGAGCACGGCGTAAACTGTTTCCCGGAGCGGAATAGGCGATACCATTGGGCTCGAAGACAGTAGGATTTTCATAATACCGGGGCGGAAGCCAGCCGGTAGCATGGGAGGAAAAGATAACCCCATACCGGTTACCCGGGAAGGCATTGTTCATAAAACTGAATGCCTCCGTAAGGGTTTCGGCCTCACACATAAGGGTTTCCGCACTCCACACCTTCAGGGTATCCCGGACCGGAGTTCCATCTTTATCGGCATACATGCGGAAAAGGACAGGGGAAGACGGCTCTTCATAGCTTCGCGAACCGGGAGGGTCCGTCAGACGGGAGAACACCAGCAGTACTGGGTCCGTTGAAGAATTCCGTGAAGGGAGGGGGCCGGATTCCAGGTCCTCGATATCTGCAGCCAGCCATCCGGAAAGATCGTTGAAACCGGCAGCCACGTATAGAAGCACATTCCGCACATCCGGAGACTGGGTTCTGGAAGGTGTGACAGAGGCGCCCGAACCTTCCCCGGACGACGTGAAGTCGAAATTATCGTCCTTGAAGCAGCCCGTGAGCCCTACAGTCATAAGCAGCACCGCTGCGATATGGAAGATTCTACTACGCATAAAATGCCCTTTATTCTGCAAAGTTAATATTTATTTATAAATTTGCATCAAACAGAGATATACTATGAATCGTATTTGTGCAATGATTACCCTGCTTGGAACGGCCGCCCTCCTGGCCGCGTGTGATGCTCCCGCCGGCAAGGCCGGAGCGGATGATTTCAAATATACCATTGATTCCTTCGCCGATTTAAAGGTGATGCGCTATCAGATTCCCGACTGGGAAAACCTGAGCCTGCAGCAAAAGGAGTATGCCTATCACCTGGCCGAGGCAGCCAAATACGGACGGGACATCCTGTGGGACCAGAACTGCAAGGAGAACCTCCGGGTACGCCATGCGGTAGAGACCATTTTGGAAACGGAAGGGATTGAAACGGAGAATGCCGATTATCAAAGCTTCCTGGTCTATGCCAAACGCCTTTTCTTCTCCAACGGAATGCATCATCATTATGCCGAGGACAAATTCTTCCCGGCCTGCCCGCGCGAGTACTTTGCCCTCCTGCTGGAAAAAGCCGGCATCCAGGATGAGGAATTGCTGGAGATTATCTACAACCCGGAGATTTATCCGCAGCGACGTTCCACGGAAACTTCCGGGGACCTGGTGAAGCTGTCGGCCGTCAATTTCTACGAAGGCGTCACCCGGGAAGAGGTGGAGAAGTATTACGCCGCCCTGGTGGACCCGTCCGACCCGCATCCCGTCTCCTGGGGCCTTAACACCAAAGTGGTGAAAGGGGCCGATGGAATAATCCGGGAACTGCCCTGGAAAATAGGCGGCATCTACTCCCCCGCCCTGGAGAAAATCTGCGAAGAACTGGTCAAGGCCCAGACAGTTGCGGAAAACGACATCCAGCAGCGCGCCTTGGGGATTCTCATCGAATACTACCAGACCGGGGACCTGAAAAAATGGGACGAATTCAACATCGAATGGGTGAAGGATACCCTGGGAACCGTGGATTTCATCAACGGCTTCATCGAGGATTATAACGACCCGCTGGGGCGGAAAGCCTCCTGGGAAGGGTACGTGAATATCAAGGACTTCGAAGCCTCCAAGCGCACGGAAACCCTTAGCGCCAACGCACAGTGGTTCGAGGACAACTCCCCCGTTGACCCTCGTTTCAAAAAGGCCACCGTCAAGGGCATATCGGCCAAAGTAATCAACGCAGTGTGCCTTTCCGGCGACAGTTATCCTTCCACCCCCATCGGCATCAATCTGCCCAATGCCGACTGGATCCGGAAGGAGCACGGCTCCAAGAGCGTGACCATCGCCAACATCACCCACACCTACGACTATGCCGCCCAGGAACTGCCCACCAGCACCCTCGCGGAATTCGCTTTCAGCAAAAAGGAGATAGAGCGGTACAAGAAATGGGGAACGGTGGCCGATGAGATCCATACGGACCTGCACGAATGCCTGGGCCACGGCTCCGGACAGTTGCTGCCGGGCGTAAGCACCACTGCCATGGGAGAGTATGCATCGGCCCTGGAAGAGGCCCGGGCCGACCTTTTCGGCCTCTACTACACGGCCGATCCCAAGATGGTGGAACTGGGCATCATGCCGGACCCGGAGGCTTACAAGGCCGAATATGACAACTACATCCGCAACGGGCTGATGGTCCAGTTCACCCGCGTGGAACTGGGCCGTCCCAACACTGAGGCGCACATGCAGAACCGCAAGCTCATCGCCGAGTGGTGCCTGGAGAAAGGCGCCAAGGACAAAGTCATAGAGAAAAAAGTCCGGAATGGAAAGACCTACTTTGTGGTAAACGACTATGCAAAACTGCGTGCCCTCTTCGCGGAACTTCTGGCAGAGATTCAGCGCATCAAGAGTGAAGGAGACTATGAGGCCGGAAAGAATCTGATAGAAACCTATGCAGTGCACATCGACCCGGCCCTGCACAAAGAAGTTCTGGAACGTTTTAAGGCCCTGAATCTGAAGCCTTACGGCGGATTTGTCAATCCGGAGATTGTCCCCGTTGTCAAGGATGGTCAAGTTGTTGACTACAAACCCGTTTATACGGATGACTATCTGGGACAGATGCTTCTTTACGGGAAAAAATACGGAACGCTTTAAGCTAAGCTTTTACGTTATCCCCCCCCGAAACCCCTCCCCTCGGGGGAGGGACTTAGACCAGCGTTCAATATGATTAAAGATTACCGCAATTACCTGAGGCTGGAGCGCAGGATGTCACCCAATACGGTGACTTCCTATTGCCACGACGTGGCAGGGCTGTTGGAGCATTGCGGTAAAGAACCTTCCCAGATTACTTCCGAAGACATCCAAGCCTATCTTGGAAAGGTGACGGCCGATGGCCTTTCCAAGCGAAGCACCGCCCGTCTCACCAGTTCCATCCGGTCCTTCTTTGACTGGTGTGTCCAGGAGGGAGAACTGAAGGAGAATCCCTGTGACCGGGTGGAAGCGCCCAAACTGGGAAAATATCTGCCCTCCGTACTCAGCCTGCAGGAAGTGGAAGCCATCCTGGCGTCCGTGGACCTGAAAAAAGCCGGCGGAAAAAGGGACCGGGCCATCCTGGAGGTGCTGTATGGCTGCGGACTCCGTGTAAGTGAAGCGGCCGCGCTGCGGATTTCCCATATACACCTGGACGAAGGATTCGTGGACATCATTGGTAAAGGAGACAAACAGCGGCTGGTACCGCTGGGAGAACCTGCGGCCGATGCCATCCGGGCCTACCTGGAGGACCGTCCTGTTCCTGCTTCCCGGGCTGTGGAAGATTTCCTCTTCCTGAACCGCTTCGGGAAACCGCTCAGCCGGGTTTCCATCTTTAACATGGTAAAGGAACAGGCCATGGCGGCCGGTATTCAGAAAGAAATATCTCCTCACACCTTCCGGCACTCGTTTGCCACCCACCTCATCGAAAACGGAGCCGATTTGCGCATTGTCCAGGAAATGCTGGGACACGAATCCATCCTCACCACCGAACTCTATACCCACATAGACACATCCACCTGGCACGAAAACGTGCTGTTGCACCATCCGGAACAACAAAAAAACCGGCCTTAAAGGAATCCTTAAGAACCGGTTTTTTGACGTGTACTAAAACCTAAACCTATTATAAAGATGCAATAAAAAACAAAACGTTGCAGAAAATTCTTTTTTTCTGCAACGTTTTTTCTAAATTACCCGATTTCGCTTATTTGGCGGCGTCTACGGAAACCTTACGGAATTCCTTGAGGTCCTTCATAAGTTCGAGGGCAGCCTTACGGGCACGGGCACCGGCAGCTTTGTTACCTTTAACTACCTGAGCCTCTGCATTCTTGGCGAACTCGGCGAATTCGGCATTGATTTTTTCAACAAGCTCTTTCATGTTACTATTCTTTATTTTGGTTCGTTAATGATTAATCTACAAAGTTTTGTGCAAGGTAATCAAAATAAAATCAAAAAACAAAGAAATTTCTAAAAAAACACTGTTTCAGCTTGAAAAAGAGCCGTTTTTGTGCACTTAGACTTCTTTTTTCGGCCGGGTATTCACCGTATTCATCGCCCGCTGCGGACCGATGGTGGAAATGTCCTTAATGCCCTGAATCACTTTTTGTGCCAACTCCGGCACCTGCTGCCTTTCCTCTTCCGAGAGATTGCCCAAAACAAAATCCACCTGTCCGCCCCGGGAGAAATCGTTCCCGATTCCCACCCGGATACGGATCCACTGGTCGCTTTCCAGCAGTTCCGTAATATTCTCCAGACCGTTATGGCCACCGGCCGATCCACTTGTACGCATGCGAAGCGTACCAAAGGGAAGATTCAGGTCGTCTGAGATTACCACCAGGTTTTCCAGCGGCAAATTGAGTTTCTGCAACCAGTAACGCACGGCATTGCCGCTGAGATTCATGTAAGTGGAGGGCTTGAGCAAAGTGAAATGCCGTCCCTTGAAAGAAACCTCGGCCACGTCTCCGTAACGCTCGGTCCTGAAAAGGACATTGGATGCCTGAGCCCAGGCATCCAATATCATAAATCCCATGTTGTGACGGGTAGAGGCGTATTCCGCGCCGATATTCCCAAGCCCTACAACAAGGTAGTTCATCGCTCAGGAGATTACTTCGCGGCCTTGGCAGCTTCGGCAGCAGCCTGCTGCATGGCACGGGTAGTCTTCACGCTGCAGATGATGGTGTTCTTGTCCGAGACAATCTGGAGGCCTTCGAACTTGAGATCGCCGGCGACCATTCTCTTGTCCAGCTCCAGCGGAGTGACATCGATATCCAGCTGGTCCGGGAGGTCCTTCATCAGGGCGCAAACCTTCAGGGCGCGGGCGCTCTGGGTGAACTTACCACCAGCCTGCACACCCACCGGGTGACCGGTAATGTTAAGCGGAACGCTGATAACGATGGGCTTCTTCTCGTCCACGGCCAGGAAATCCACGTGGAGGCAGTTGTCATCTACCGGATGCCACTGGTACTCATGAGCAACAGCGGTGTACACCTTGCCACCCAGGTCCAGGTCTACGATGTAGGAAGCCGGAGTGTGGGTGAGACCCTTAAGCTCTTTCTCGGAAACGGTGAACAGGACATTGTCCATGCCCAGTCCATACAGGTTGCAGGGAACCAGACCCTGACGACGGAAGGCCTTGAGGACGGCCTTGTTGCCTTTGGTGCGAATTTCGCCCTTAAGTGCAAAATGCTTCATTGTTTTAAAAGACTAAAAATGTGTTACTCAGTGCTCTTTTTCAAGCACCCCATTGCACCAAAAAACCTTTGCGGCTTTTTAAGCGCGCAAAGATAAGAAGTTTTTTCCTAACCGCAAAATGTCTTTTCGCTCCCGGGTGCGATTTAGGCCGATTCTGCACCTGGCAAGCGGCATTTCCCCACCTCCCGGGTGCAAATTAGGCCTGTTTTGCACCCGCCAACAACGAGTTTTATTATTCTATCATGGGTAGTCTCATTTGACGTGGTTACTTTCTTGCCGAAAAAAGGTGCCTATAATCATAGAGGATGACCATGTCCGCGGTGAATGGTCATCCTCTTACGATTATTCTAATACCTACCAACTCCAGTCTTTGTATTGAGCCTCGCAAGTATATTCAACGCCTTTAAACTTATATACAAATCTGCAGGTCGGAGAATGAATACCGTAAAGGCCAATGGTAATACTCCATGCTGATGATTTTGTTGGCTCTATCTCAACACCAATATTCATCACATTTCCTTCGCTTCCATTCACACCGTCAATCAATTGAGCAGAAACAACTGTTATTGTTTCCGAGCTATAATTAACTACCCCAAAATTCAATTTGCTTCCATATTGAATCAATCCATTTATGATAGACATTGAGCCCCCATAGTATTGTGCATAAACGCCATCTGCGGAATCTACTAACACGGAAACAGAACAGGATGCGGAAACATTTCCAATGGATGCCCTTATGTTTGTGGTTCCTTTCCCCACAGCGGAAACGACACCATCCTTAACTGTAGCGACGCCATTATTATCAGAGGTCCAAGTGATTTCAGTATAGGTAGCATTTGAAGGAAGGACTGTTGCCTTAAGTGTTTGTGATTCACCTGCAATTAGCGTAATTGATGTTTGGTCCATACTTATTGATTCCACGGGAACAGTTACAGTGACCGCGCAGGTAGCCGTTTTATCTCCGGCTTTTGCTGATATGGTTGCTTCTCCGGCATCAACAGCCGTAACAACACCTGATTTATCCACCTTCGCAACACCTTCATTGGATGACGTCCAAATGATTTCAGTATAGGTAGCGTTTGCAGGAAGGACTGTTGCCTTAAGTGCTTGTGAACTGCCTGCAATTAGAGTAATCGATGTGTGGTCCAAACTTATTGATTCCACGGGAACAGTTACAGTGACCGCGCAGGTAGCCGTTTTATCTCCGGCTTTTGCTGAAATGGTTGCTTCTCCGGCATCGACAGCCGTGACAATCCCCGATTCATTTACTTTGGCAACCTTTTCATTGGAAGAAGTCCATGTAACCGTTTTATCGGTGGCATTCTCTGGAAGAACGGTGGCGATAAGAGTCTCACTTTCCCCTTTGATCAATCCGATAGTTGTTTTGTTTAATACTATGGACTCTACAATAATGACTTTTTTAGACACAACGACTTTACAACTAGCCGTTTTATTGCCAGCTGTGGCCGTAATAATAGTTTCTCCCGGAATCTTGGCATCCACTTTTCCACCACTGACACTGGCTATGTCTGGAGCTGAGGAACTCCAAGTCACGGTCTTGTCTGTGGCATCATCGGGTTGAACAGTCGCCACCAAGGTCGCGCTTTCTCCCTCCACTAATGCAATTGACGTTTCATTCAGTGTAATCGAAGAGACTTCAATAGCACCTTTGCTCACGGTAATCTGGCAAGATGCGGACTTACCTCCTGCTGTAGCTGTAATTGTTGAAGATCCTTCGGAAATAGCCGAGACTAACCCGGTGTCGCTTATCGTCGCGACAGACTGTTTTGAAGAAGCCCAAATAACAGTTTTATCCGTAGCATTAGACGGTATCACTATAGCTTGAAGCTGAATGGATTCGCCTATAACCATTTCTGCCATAGGCTGGCTCAAAGAAACTGAGGAAACTGCAATTTCTTCTGGTGTTTTTTCGCATGAAAAGGCAAATAACAAAATGCCCCCCAAATAAAGAAAAATCCTCTTTCTCATAGCTTTAATATTAATGAATTAAGGAACTAATGAATAGTTTTTATTCTATCTGAGAATTGTTTCCACCCCTCTGCTTGTTTATAGTCTTCAATACTTTCTTCCGGAACGAAAATGCTATCTGGGGAATGATACTTTGCATCCCAATCCATATAAATATACAAAGCACTTGGATTCAAAATAGGCGGTACCGTTGCTAAAACAGTGATCTCTGCTAGTTTTGAACATCTATAAAAAGCCTCACCGCCAATTGAAACGATTCCACTAGGAAGAACTATTGTTTTTAATGAACTGCACCCCCAAAAAGCGGAGTTTTCTATTGTAGTTAGTTTCTCTGGGACGGTGATGGTTTGAAGGCGCGAACAACCCCAAAACACCCCAAATGGCAATGTTTTTAGACTCGTAGGAAGATTTATATCTATAAGGTTATAACAATCCTTAAAGGCATTATTCTCTATTACAGTTAGTGGATTAGAGAAAGAGACTGTTGATAAATGGGAGCACCCTTCAAAAGCGCTATTCGACACTATTTGCACCTTAGAGGGAAGGCTAATGGATTCCAAACCACATCCGTGAAAACATGATATGCCGATGGATTCCAAGTTCTCTGGAAGTTCTATTGATTTTAGGTTCGTACATCCACTTAAGGCGCCCCATCCTATACCAATCAAACTATTAGGTAGTATTATTGATTCCAACGCTGAACAATCGCTAAAACCATACATTCCAAGTCCTGTCACACCATGAGGAATCATAATAGACTGTAATCTTACGCATGAACTGAAGGCGTTATTACCAATAGACGTAGTAGTTTCAGGAATAGTGATACCTTTCAAACTCAAGCACGAATCAAACGCGGAATCCCCTATTGATTTAAGGGCATTTGGAAGAATAATGCTTTTTAATCGATTCCAAGATTTAAACATATTATTAGGGATGGCGGTCACATGAATGAAATACTGGAATTCCTCAAACGCAGTAAATGATGTTTCTTCACAAAACACCCCTTCAATTGATGTCACTATAGCAGCTTCCTTATATGACAATTCCCCATCTCCATTTGTATCAAAAGCTGCAACAAGTTTTTCTTTGATTTTTGCATCAGCGAATATGATGGCGTCATTTGATGAATCATGTTTAACAACAACTTTACAATTCGCTGTTTTATCTCCTCCTTTTGCAGTTATGGTTGCCTCACCTTCTTTGATAGCTATCACTTTTCCTTCCTCTACCGTAGCAATGGAAGAGTCTGATGTACTCCAAGTAACTGTTTTATCTGTGGCATTGTCTGGAAGGACCTTTGCTGTGAGAACCTCACTCTCTCCCTCAACCAGTTCCAACGTGGTTTTACTTAACTCAATAGATTCTACAGCTATAATCTTCTTTGCTACAACGACCTTACAGGAGGCAGACTTATCATCGGCTCGAGCTATGATGGTTGCTTCTCCTTCCTTAACAGCAGATACTTTACCGTTTCCATCAACTGTGGCAATGTCTTTATCTGACGATTCCCATTTAACCGTCTTATCCGTAGCATCATCCGGTTTAACTGTTACAACAAGCGTTTCTGATTCTCCTTCAATCAGAGATAGTTCCGACTTATTCAGTTCGATAGAGGAGACTGCAATAGTACCCTTACTCACGGTAATCTGGCAGGTCGCAGACTTGCCTCCAGCGGTTACCGTAATAGTGGATGCCCCTTCTGAAATAGCGGACACTAAGCCGGTATAGCTTACGGTTGCGACTGACTGTTTAGACGAACCCCAGAGAACCGATTTGTCCGTAGCATTTGACGGAGAAATGGATACTTGTAATTGCAGCGTTTCTCCAATAATCATCTCCGCAGTAGGTTGACTCAGAGAGACTGAAGAAACAACTATCTCTTCTGGAGACTTTTCACAGGAGGTCATAACAATTATTGTCGCAAAAAGCAAAAGGGAAAAGCGGAGCTTCATGATGCGTATTTGTTAGATAATTATTATAAAATGTAAGGGTTGATTAGAGATTCAGTGAGAGGACATTGCCAAATACTCTTTCATTCTTGTCATTGACTATGAATGCGCAGAAATAAGGCTCTTCGGGGGTGAAATTACTTGTCCATATCTCACCCGAAAACACACCGTTATCATCTACTTCATAACGAGAACGGGAAAGCAACAATTTCCATGAATTCTCAGAAATGATATTGCTCGTGTTAAATGCGAACCCGAATGATATGGCATCATCTCCATCGTAAGAACCTTTTAAGATAATCGTCGAACGAGAATAATCAATTACCGGGGAAAAGGTTACTACTGTTGGTCGGGTGGTTGTAAATGTATTTACTCTTCCATAAGAGTCAACCCCATCAAGCGAACAATAGGATTGGTAATAGTACGTCGTCTCGGGCTGTAAATGATTCAAACGAATAGAAAAACTCATGTCGGGGTTCCTATCTACAGCTTCCACCCTAATGGCATTAGATGGAAGATCATCCTGCCTGGAAGAAAAGAGCACCCCATATGAAAGATTCGACGGTAATGAGTTCGCTTTTATTTCACCTTTTATAATAGCATATACAGGAGTAATCTCAATAGCATTCAAAGAGATACTCTGTACAATTATCTGTTCTTTATTACAAGAGACAAGCACGGCCATTAATATAGAATAGACCGTCAAAAGATAATGTTTCATTTGTATCATTAACTTGTATTAAATCGACGTCATTCTTCTCATGTTATAAATCCCGATTATCTTATATGTCACACCATCAGAAACTTCCGTTGAAATCCTTTCAAAAACCACCGTGTCTGCGGTCAACGACTTTATCGTTATAACCGTCGTCGCGGTTATCCCGCTGCTATCACCATCAATAGTAACAAGCGTAAGTTTATTATCGTTTAATCTAAAGGTTCCTTTTTTCTCGAATACCCATTCTTTTTTCTTTTCATTCCAGGAAAACTCTGTTAGAAGATATGTGCTATCATTTGTATTAATGAATGAATACTTAGCATTCATTGTTCCCGTAGGGTTAAACGGATCACAATTTCCTTGTGTGCTATCAAGGAGTTCGTTGCCCGCCTGAAAGGTAACGTTGTAATATACAAGTCCCCATGTCCCTTCTATGCTATAGGAGGAAGTCTCTCCCTTAGCACAGGAAACAAATAAAAAAGAAAAACACACTAATGTGGCAAAGAATAGCAGTATATTGTAAGTTTTTCAACAAATTGTACAATTAACGTCGAAAGTGCTTCTAAGTGTTGTTTGTGTTAAATATTATTTATACATTTGTATAATTAATAAAAGACACAACCCCAATGGCAAGACCGACACGCGAAGACAGCATCTACAGGGTCGCCCTGCATAAGAACGGCGGATACATGTACGCGACGACGCATCCATATACGATGACCGATGACGGCAAGCGGAAGTACTCGATGCTCCACTGGGGCACGTTAACCCCGGATCTGAAGTTTGTTCCCGGGAAGCAGTACCTTTACGCGTCCGTCGAGGATCGGAAGAAACTGATTTTCCCGGAAGACTGGGACTTGAGCGAGATAGACAAGCTCCCGAGCAACCACAAGCAGGGCAGGAAGGCCTACGAGGGCGAGGATGTCAACCGGTTCTACGGCGACGTATGGCTTCTGGAGCAGGTGGCGGCCAAGGTGGGCCTCACGAAGGATCTCACGGTGGTGTTCAACGAGAACCAGGAGATGCTTCAGGACGTCCTGACGCTTGCGCTCTTCCCTTATCTGACCGGATACAGTTACAGCCGCCTGGCCCGCTGGCAGAAGATAGCAAAGATGCCATCTTCGCGGGAGCTTACCCCGACAATGATAACGCGACTGACGCAGTCCATCACCGAGTCCCAGCGGATGGAGATGTTCAGGTTGAGGGCCGCGAGGCTGGGGAAAGACGAGCTCTGCGCCGTGGACTCCACGTCCCGTTCCGCGTGGGGCAAGACCCTCACGGACATCAAATGGGGAAAGAACAAGGAGCGCATCCCGCTTCCGCAGACGCTTGAGGTTGTGGTTTACTCGTTGACGAGCCACATGCCCATCTACTACCGGACGTTCCCCGGCAATATCCCGGACTCGCGCAGCGTGGAAACCATCCTGACGGACCTGCAGCATGCGGGCTTCCCGCGGGTCATCCTCGTGACGGACAGGGGGTACGAGTCCCTCCAGAACCTGGAGCGATATATCCTCAGGGGGCAACCTATGATCATGTGCGTGAGCGTACATCAGAAGTTCGTATTGGATAAAATACTTGCCTTCGGCGCCATTGACGGCCGCCCGGGCGATATGGAGTTGGATCTTGCGAGCAAACTGTATTACAAACAGTACGACTTGGAATATGAGGTTCGCGGCAACGGGGATACCGTTCACAAGGCCGACAGGCTGAAGCTCAACTTGTACTTCAATCCGGTCCGTCGTGCGGAGGAACTTGCCAGTCTCGACATCGAGATAGAGCAGCAGCGACTTGCGCTGCAGGCCATCCTGGATGCAGGCGACGTGCTGGATGATGACGTGACCATAAAGCGCAACTACAACTGGTTCAAGCTCGAGTACGACGAGACCGACAGGAAGCTCGTGTCGTTCTCTGTCAATGAAAAGAAGGTCTTCAACGCCAAAAAGGCGGCCGGGTTCTTTGCGAACACGACACTTGGTCTGGACAAAACGGCACTGGAAGCGCTTGAAGCTTATGGCTTCCGTGACGAGCAGGAGAAATACTTCAACCAGATGAAGGGTCAGATGGGCTTTGATCGTCAGCGGAACTGGTCGGAAGAGGGCAAGACCGGCAGGCTGTTCATCCTCTTCGTGGCGCTTATTATCAGTTCTTATGTCCGTCATATCTGGAAATCGACGGAGTTGAAGGACAAGTTCGGTTCAACGCTGGATGTCCTTGACGAGATGCGCTCCATTCGTTGCATCGAGCACAAGGGAAAACTCCGCCACATCACCCCATTCGTCGGGGATCAGGTGGACATCTGCAAGGCTTTCGGAATCGACATCCCCGAGGGCTGTGCCCCGCTCTACCGCTCTCGCAAGGCACCCGAGAAACGTCGCGGAAGGCCTAAGAGACCGCAGACTGTGAACCTGGAAAGCTAATCAACAAGCAGTGAAAGGAACAATATGAAAACAGCGACAAAACGCATCGGGCTCATTTTCCTGATCATCGCGGCACTCTGTGTCGTCCACATGATAACGCCGACATTTGGTCTACAAATCCCGTTCAACGAATGGGTTTGGAAACATTATCCTGTCCAGAAAATCCGGTATTATATGTCGGATTACGTCCTTGAATGGCTGAATACAGAACGACCCTCCCGAAAAGAGATAATGGACAAATTAGGAACCGATACTGATCCTTTTACACCGACAAGGACGTCCATTACATATTGGTTAATGAGCCCGACTCTTATCGGTCTTGCCATGTATACTTTGGAAATCGACTTCAACGAGGACGGCTCTTTCCGGGCGGCGGGGGTCGTCTTTTCCGATTGAGTTAATTGTACAAAAGTTTGTAAAACTAACGTAATCTTATTATTCAACTTTCACGTACTAATCAAGTGATATTCCGTGCATTAACCCCCTCACCAAGGGGTAAAATTTACTATTTAGTGTAAACTAGTATATCGTTCCCTTTTCTTTTGCACCCCTTCACCACCCTTTACTGCCTTAAATATAGAATAAACAATTTGAGTATTAACATTTTAACTAACAACATTATGAACAAATTTATTGGAAAAGTTTATGGCCCGCTCGTAATCTTAGTGAATGCGGCCATTTTAGTAGACGTTGCTGCCGACCTCTATGCCCGTTGGAAGGAGAGGAGAGCAGCCAGACTTGCAACCGTCTCCACCAAAGAGGAGCCTGACCCCGAGGAAGAAAATGATGAGGAGTAATGGCCCGTGGAGATGATGTACTGAATTTAATAATAGCCCTGATGACCTTGCAAGGGTACAGATGGCCATCACAACGCAGACGGAGGTTGTCCAGGCTGTCTATGAGGCCGGGAAACCTGTTCCCAAGGAAGATCGGGAGGCCTTCAGGAAGGAGAACAACTTCATGAAGATAGCCTTCTGGAAGAGTGGCAAGGTGCGTTCCTTCGAGGTTGACCGGGAGGCCGTCAAAAAGGCCACGCTCACAAGCGGCTTCTTTGCCAGCAAAACCCTCGGCCTTGACCTCAACCCGATGGAGGCGAAGAGCCGGTATGGGATGCGGGATGAGCAGGAGAAGACCTTCATGCTGCAGAAAGGCCCCTTGGGCGAAGACCGCATGAGGGTCTGTACGGAGTCCTCCAAGCACGGAAGGATGTTCATTTGCTTTGTGGCACTGATACTTGCTTCATACATCAGGCATATCCGCGACATCAAACCGGAACTGGCGAAAGTCTTCCCGTCCATGGCGGCCATCCTCGAAGAGATGCAGACCATCCGCTGCATCGAACACGACGGACACCGCAAGTTCATCACCCCGTTTGTCGGGGACCAGATCCTTATCTGTGATGCCTTCGGCTTCGATATCCCCGAGGGCTGCCGTCCAACCTACACATCCCGGAAGTCAACCAAGGGCAGGCGTGGTCGCCCGGCTAAGCCGCAGACTGAGACTTCTTAGTACAAATACTTGCAAAACTCAGATTCTTTTCAGCCCTTTTTCTTAAATTTGCGAATAAGATGAAGCGCCTGTTCCTTATATTTGTGTTTCTGCTCATGACCACCCATCTGGGATGGTCCCAACAGCATCACGCCTTATTGATAGGGATATCAGATTACCCGTCGGGCTCAGGATGGAATAAGCTCCATTCATACAACGATGTCGCTATAGTAAAACAGGCTTTAAATGGCCTCAATTGCGGTTTTAATATCACTGAAATTGAAGACAAAAACGCAACGCATGAAGGCATAACAAGAGCTCTGGAATCTCTTGCTAGTTGCGTTCATGAAGGAGACCTATGCGTTATTCTTTTCTCCAGTCACGGCCAACTCATAACTGATCTGGACGAAGATGAACGGGTACGTGATTATACGGATCACTTCGACGAGGCCATTGTTCCATACGACGCGCTTATCGCTTATGATTGGCACCACTCTGGATACAAAGGACAGAATCACCTTCGTGATGATGAACTGAATTATCTGCTCCATGAAGTTCGGAACGGCATCGGCCCTTCCGGGGAATTGATTGTACTGTTTGACGCCTGCCATAGTGGCGACATGTCCCGTGCTGAAGAAGATGCTTCCATGATGGAATCCTCTCCGCGTCGAGGGACGGCGGATGCGTTTCGTATACCATCCTCTGAGCTTCATCAGCTTAAGTCATTCGAATCACGGCCCATAGGTTGGATTAGCATAAGTGCATGCTTCTCAACGCAAAACAATTATGAAGTTAACATAGATGGCATATGGTATGGCCGTTTGGCTTACTCTTTCAGCAAGGTTATTCGTCGTGGGATAACGCCAAAGGAACTTGTTGACGAGATTCAGTCTCTTTACAAAGAATTACCGACAGACCCTAACAAGCCCATTCAAATCATTGATTACCACATCCCTGTTTTCACGGGGAATGCCCCTTTACTGAATGACTGAGGAACAATTCATACAGGGCATCCGGGCCGGAAAGATGCGTGTTTTCGAGCGCTTCTACGACGAGTATAAGCAGCAGTTTATCGCTTTTATGCTTGGGCCACAAAACGTGGACACCCTTGAACACGCTGAAGATTTGTATAGAATGGCTTGTGCCATCGTCCACAATAACATCCGCGCGGGCAAATTCTCCGAAAAAGACCTGGAGCAGAGTACCCTCAAGACTTATCTGAACCAAGTAGGCAAATACACACTCTGGGGAGAACGGAGAAAGATGAGTCCCCCGCTTGTATTTGAACATGAGAGGGTTTTCAACAAAGAAAAGTTTGACAACTACGTTTCCGAAACTGATCCCACTCAAGAGCAGTTATTAATTCTCAGAACCACTGTTAACTCGATGCCTATGCCTTGCTCCAAGGTCCTCAATCTTCGAATCTTTGAGAAGCTTGAGAGCAAGGAGATTGCAAGAAAAATGGGCTACAAGAATGATCGCTCTGCCATCACACAGGTCCATAAATGCAAGGAGAAGCTGGTGGCCATCGCGAAAGAAAGATTAAACAAGTACGGCTATGGATTCTAAGTTCAATATTGAGGAGCAACTGGACTATGCAATCATTGAGCATGGCGCCATTCAGCATTTGAAGGAATACGAACTTCGAAAGCAGAAGAATAGTGTCCGACGTCAGTTATTCATGAGAGTTGCTTCATATTCTGCTGCAGCCTGCGTAGTATTAGCTGCTTGTCTTGGTGGAAAAGAAAGCTTAGATGCCAGAAGGATAGGTGGTTCCGCCGATATTTCGGACGAAGCAAAGGGCGGCTCCGTCGTTGTGGCGCTCATGAATGATGGTAACAATAAGGAGGCGCTCAAACAGATAAAGGAGCTCAGATTGATTATAGTAGAGGAACAAGCCTCCCAGGACGAATGGTCGGACTATGAAAAACAAGAACTGGACTATCTGGAAGCAGTGTGTCTGCTACGTCAAGGTAGATTCATTTCCGGTCGGAAATCCCTTAAGGTAATTGTCAGCAACAATGGTTATTTTGCCGATAAAGCACGTTCGCTTCTTGAGCAATTATAAAAGCATATTGATATCAGCGTTCATAGGCCTGATTTGTCTACCGGGAGTTTTGTTTGCACAGAGTTTTGAGACAAAAATCCTTTCGGCAGAGAAGCTAATGGATAATGGGCAATATGCTACGGCTAAATATCAACTTGTCTTTGCGATTGGTGATGAAACTCCGACTTCTCTGGCAAGACTCAACTCGTCCAACCCCGGATTAGTTGAGCGCGCCAGTAATGATGTGTTGGAAGCTCGTATTCGCACTGGGGAGCTTGCTCCAGTACTTGAGTCATTCCAAGAGCAAATCGTTTTTAAAGATTATGATGAGGGTATTCGCCATTTTCACCTTGAGTGCCTTCTCCTGCGTCAAAAGATGATGCGCTCTTATTATGGAACAGACCTTTCTATCGAGCGAAGCCTTCATCAGGCCGAGTCGGCGTATTCTTTACTAAAACAGAATAAACGCTATATCAAGAATTATTCTTCGCTCGAATTATTGGTCCAAGAAGATCTTCTTATAGTCTATTATGAGACCGGAAGGGAATCTGAACTAACGCAACTATTGGCACTTATGAAGTCTAGAGCGGAAAGGATTTCGTATGGTGGAGTAAATTGGCCAGTATACTATTGGCTTTTTAACGCAATTGATTCAATTAACAAGGGCACCTTCACATCAAATGAAAAGAATAATCTGGAAAGGGCGTTGAATCATCTGTTGAAGTATGAACCTTCCCAGGCCTATATCCCATTCAACGCGCTTGCCAGAATGCTTGTTCGGAAAAACAACAAGGAAGACATTCGTCGCCTTGCAGAGAGGCTATATTCCTCTTCACACGATAATACTCTTTCTATGCTTCGCACCATGATTGAGTATGATAGGTATGGAATTGGCCGAGATAACACTTACTTGCGGAACTATAATCTGCTGTTAACCTTGCCTGAAGGCACATTTGAGGAAACCTTGTATAACCAGGTTTTGTTCTCAAAGAATGTGTTACTTGATTTATATCGAGAAACAGCTGACAATGTGTATGCTCTTAAAGATGATGATCTTTCTCAGGAGTTCCGTAAGATGCAGTTCTATTCTGGAGATGTAAGTTCATGGTATCAGAATATACTGTTCCTTCAACGGTATAAGATGATTAATCCTCCCTTCTCTCAGATGAAGTATTCCTGGAGAGAAGTTCAGCGGCAACTAAGTGACTCAGATGTTGCAATAGAGTTTTTCAGGACTGGGGATGACTATGAGGATTATTCCGCCGCTATCGTTAGAAAAGGATGGACTCGGCCCGTAATAGTTAATGTGTGCTCAGGAAGGGATATGTCCAGGCTTAAAGGTGATGCAGGGACACATCGAGGCGCAAGGGCAAAGTCTGCTTTTGATATCATCTTCACACCTCTGCAGCCATACATTTCGGCCGGAGACCATATCTATTTCTCTCCGGATGGAATGATTGCACAACTGAACTTAGATGCTTTACCGGACATTCAAGGTCGCCTTGCTGGTGATTTATATCATCTTCACCGTGTACGCTCCACCCGCTCCCTTCCGGAAATCAACAAGCCAGCCGCCTTTGACCACCTGAACGTTTTCGGAGGGATGGAGTATGATGCACCAATAAACGATTTGCTGGATGAAACATTTCCTTTCCATAAGGCCGAGCCTCTACTGGTTTTTGAAAAACGGACTACGCCATCGGGGAAATTTGACTTTGGTATTAAAAAAGACGGAGAGCGCGCCGGCTATACGGAATTACCTTATTCACTAGAAGAAGTGGCCATTATTTATAATGCATGGCCTGACCCTGAAACAAAATATGGCTTTGCAAAAGTTCGGGCGGTTGAAGAGATGTTCAAGTACTGCGTCTCGATGTCTTCTCCTTACGATAGAGACATATTTCATATCGCATCTCATAGCTTCCAATTACCTGAGACAGAATATGTATATGGGTTATCACGGGAAGAAGAAGCATTCAAGAAGGACGGGCTTCTATTCAGTGGAGCCGCCCATGCAATTAGAAAAGAGACTCTACCCGAAGATATGAACGACCAGCTTCTCTATTCAGAAGAAATCGGCCGGATGGATCTGCGTGGCGCAGATTTGGTCGTCCTGTCGGCATGTAATACCGCCCGTGGAGAAGACAGTTATGACGGCATATTGGGGCTTCAGAGAGCTTTTAAACGCTCTGGAGCCAAAACCATAGTGATGACTCTATGGAATGTAAATGACCTGGCGACCACAGTATTCATGAGCGTATTCTACCGGGCCCTGTTTGCCGGAAAAACCAAATTCGAAGCTTTTAAAAGCGCGCAGAAGCAGGTTCGTGATATTTATGAGGACCCGTACTACTGGGCGCCGTTTATCATGCTTGACTAATTTGTCATCTATCTTTAGACTCCATGTATCTGAGTTGGGCTCTGATCCAGAAGGCATCTATCTCTGTGTTCTCAGGGAGGATGTCCATAAGTATAAGAAGCTTGATGATAAAGTTACACAGCGTATTCGGCATTGGCGTACGAAAGTTGTGGGTATCCGTAATATAGCGGTAAGTTCCCCAAATAATCTTCAGCATCTGAGGATTATTCGCTCGGCGACCTCGATGATGTGTAGTAGCCTTCTCCAACTCTTCGGCCGCCTTTGTCATCGTACAATCATCGCCAAGTTCTTTGATGACAAATGGTTTTATCACTGTGTGGATGAACCAGTTTGCATCATTATGGAGTTGAAAACTCCTGCTACGGTTTTTAATGATAATCACGTCGCCTAATTTTGTAGTATCACATAAAATCAAGAGTCGTAGTAAATCTCTTCTTCTCATCTGCTCCTTCACAACCTCTGCGGTATAAGGATTAACAAACTGCGTTTTCTTTACTATGTTTATCAGTAACTGTAAAGTGAATATAGTTTCCTCGTCATTCCTGCCAGGACCGACAACCTGATAAATCGCCTTTAGCTTTTGGATATCACCTTCACTCGAGAGGCGAGGCAAAAACCCTTCTTGGATTTGCTTGATGCTTAAGTCATAGTACTGAATCAAACGCTGAATTGAATCATGATACTCTTTGGGGTAATCGGACAAACTCATATTATTAACCTTTTAAATCATTATCATTTATGTCCGAAAAGAGTAAGATGTAACCGGAAAAGAATTCTTAAATTTGGGACTATTTCTTTTTTTCTGAATAGCTATTCTTTGGCGAAATTTGCTTTCGAACAAAACCTTTATTACCATGAAAAAAATAGTTTCTTTACTCTTTCTTCTCGCTTTTACCCTTTCCGCATCAGCTCAAGATTTGATTTACCATGCCTATGGAACAGAGAATAGCCAGCAACAAGCCCAACCAACTTCTCAAATAGTTCGGGCCACCGCTATCTTTGTCCGCAACGGAGAATACTATAAAGCTCCTATCCAAGTAGAGATTACATCTTCATACAATCACTATGGAGGCACCTCCTGTTACGTTGTCGCCGTCTGGAACAATGTTAGCTATTCCGGTTCTTGGACACGATTACCCAATAAAGCGGCCGTACAACGTTGTCTTAGTTCATCAGCTTACGGAGCAACGACTCGATTAGAAAAGAGCTACATGTACAAAGCTTTAATTGGATACGATTGGTATTACTTCGATTTGTGATTTTGTAATCTTCCGGGGTAAAAACTCACTTGTCCGCAAAAAGGCAAGTGAGTTTTTCTTCCATTCGGGTTACATACTGGAAAAATTGACATTAATGGCTGTAGAAACTGTTGAAGAAAAAAGCAATTTCGCCTTTTTCTACCAGCATTTCACGCTTTACACTATGAGAGTATTCAACATCATCACAATGCAGGAAGCAGAGAAGGCCTCCAGTCACATCCAAATCTGCCCAGAAAGCGATTTGGCGTTTGACAAGTCTTTCCCGGAATAATCCGAGGAAGAGTCCACCTAATGCCGGGGCAAATAAATAGGCAAGAAAAGTGTGTCTTGCGCTTGCAAATAGGAAAACAATTCCTATATTTGCAGCAATACGACGAGCACATGCGAGGCCCAGTCCCGTGGTGCTCACAAAAGAAAATTAAAGACGCACTTATTAGCGATAGCTAATGGTGTGTCTTTTTTTTACCTATTCCAGAGCCACTAAGGTTCTGATGTAGCTCCTTCGTCCGGAGAAATCCGGAAGAAAAATAGATTCATAAGGCTTTGAAAAACAAGTAATTATTAAACTTTAAAACAAATTAAAAATGAGCTACAACAAATTTCAAAACAACTACCACGAAGAGGACTACTACGAGGAAGACAACTACGGTTACAGCCAGAAGGAGCTCGACGACATGTACCGCGGCGCCTTCGAAGGAGATTCTGACGCTTACTGGAACATTGACTAACAAAACGCTTAGCAACCCCTCACTTTCACGCACCATGAAACACACCCTTACCCTCCTGGCCGCCATTCTGCTGGCCACCCTGGGCACCAACGCCTACGCCCAGAAGAACAAGACCGCCAATGACTACAACCTCCAGAAGGCCTATGAGGTCCTGAACGAGGAAGAAGACGAGGCCAAGGCACTTGACCTCGTTAACAAACAGCTCCGGGAAACTCCGGACAATGTGGAGGCATTGATGCTCCGCATGAAACTCTACCGCCAGAAGCAGGATTTCGGCCGGGCTCTGGAGGATATCAACCACGTCCTGAAGGTGAACAAGCCCAAGAAGACGGACCTGCAGACCTCTTCCATCCACTGGTGGAAGTCTTACATCTATGACGATATGGGAGACACGGCGAACGCTGCCGCATCTCTCAAGACCGCCTACGAGCTGGCCAAGAAAGACAACAGGGACAATCTGCAGAGCATTGCCTTTGACTACGCCCAGGCGCTGTATCACCTGGACGACCTGGATGGGGCCGATGTCATCTACAGGCAGATGCTCAAGGAGAACGAGGCAGATGGCGGCGCCATGGTGGGCATGGCCCGCAACATGATTGACCGAGGGCAGTACAAAGAAGCGCTGGATATTCTTGACAAATGCCAGCGCTTGGATGCCGATTATGCCGAGGTCTATCGCTTCAAGATGCAGGCATACGACAAGCTGGGAGAGACCACCAAGGCCATCGACGCCAGCCTGGACTGGTTTGACAAGAATGATGATGCCCGGTTAAGTACGATCTGCGACATCCTGGTAAAACGCCCCAACTACGCTGAAGCCAGCCTGAAAAGCCGCATCAAAAAGAGCGAAAACCCCATTCAGTGGAAATACCTCCTGTGCCAATTCTATGAGACCACGCATAAGTACGCCGAGGCCGTGAAGGTCTATGACGAACTGGAGGCGGAGTTCGGCCACTACGACCACATCAACGTGTATCGGGCCGATTGTTACAGCGAACTCGGCCTGTACGAGAAGGCTATTGCCGATGTCTCCAAGGTGCTGGAGAAAGAACCGGACTGGCAGCTCTACTGCTTCAGGGGGGATTATTACCGCCTGAGCGGCGACCTTGATGCCGCCATCGAAGACTTCTCCGCCGCCATCGAAGAAATGCCCAACGAAGCTTACTGCTATTACAGCCGGGGATGGGCGTACGAGATGATGGGACAGCGGGAAAAGGCCATGGAAGACTACAACATGGGCCTGGATCTTACGGATAAGTATCCTTATCTCAACCTCATGCGCGGCGAAATGCTCCTTCTGGAAGGCAATAAGGAGGAGGCCGAGGCCGATTTCGAAGTCGTCCTCCAGAAGGACACTGTGGTCGAGGATGGCAGCTGCCGTCAGTACGCCCTGCACTTCCTCGGACGCGACCGGGAGGCCGAAGAGTGGATGGACAAGGTCATTGCTACCGACCCCGAGAACGCCGGCCACTATTATGACCGTGCCTGTCTGTATTCCCGGATGGGACGTCTGCAGGAATCCGTTGCTGCGCTCCGCACCGCCTTCGAGAAGGGATACCGCAGCTTCGCCCACATCCGCCAGGACGACGACATGGATGCCGTACGCGAACTCCCGGAGTTCAAGGCACTGATACGGGAGTATGAGGCCATTCAGGCCGATTACCTGAAGCAGTTCGAGCTGTCGACGCCGGAGAAGGAGGATAGCATCACGGAGATTGCGGTCAAACGCAACCCCGGTGGCACCTTCGAAATTCCCTGCGACATCAACGGTCTGGCCCTCCAGATGATCTTTGACACTGGCGCATCCGATGTCTCCATCTCCTCCGTGGAAGCCAACTTCATGCTTAAGAATGGTTACCTGAACGAGAAGGACATCAAAGGCAAGAGGTACTACCAAAACGCCAACGGCCAGATTAGCGAAGGGACCACCATCACGCTTCGTGAGGTGAAAATCGGCGATGCCGTCCTCCACAATGTGGACGCCTCCGTGGTAAAGAACCAGCAGGCTCCCCTGCTGCTGGGCCAGAGTGCCATGGAGCGCTTCGGCACCATCACCATCGACAACCAGAACAACAAACTCATTATCAAGCACTAAGAGTATGCTCGCCATCATTTTTGTACTCGCTCTGGTCTGCGCCCTTCTTGCCTACCTGCTCATTGGGAAAGACAAGAAGAATAGCAAACTCCTTGTAGAAAACAGTGCTCTGAACAGCCGTTTGGAAACGCTGAAAGAGATTTCGGACATAGCTGTTGCCGACTCGAAGAATGTCGTTCTGGAAGACAGCGACGCTCGGCAGAAACCCTTAGATATAGCATCCGTCCGCACGGCACTCCGTTTCAATGGGTTTACGCCGGAAATCCCCGACACCAACGAGCCGAATGTCGTTCTTTTCAAGGAAGGTAACACTCAGCTTCGGTTCAACGCCCAAAACTTGCCATTCGTTTCTTTGGAGGTCGGTTTCGGCCTGGACAACACGAAAGACGAGGCCTTGCTCCGGCAGGCCGCCTCAGAGGTAACTTCTCATATGTATATCGGGAAGGTGGAGATTGTAGACAATGCTGAAGCCATCATCTTCAGCGCCGAGTTTCTCTGCGATTCATACGTTTACCTCCGTGACAACTTCAAGCAGTACCTAGGCATTCTGCATTCGGCTAATGACCGTTTCTTCGAAGTATATAACATCCTGACCGAGAAACAGAAAGAAGAGCGGGAAGCCGTCTTCTCCGGCCGCAGTTTCGTACAGAGCTCCCAACAGAACAAAGTACAATCCTGACAACGGCACCAACGGTCCGGGACCATGAGGCGTGAAAGGTGGCCCCGGACCTGCCGTTTCTGGGAATTATGTTTTTAGACGATGGATGTAAAAAAGTAACTACAATATGGCTTTTTTAAGACACGAGTTGGCCATTGATCTGGGCACGGCCAACACGGTAATCTTCAAGGATGACGAGGTCGTCCTTGACGAGCCCAGCATCATCGCTGTTGAGACCAAGACGGGCCGGCTGGTTGCCATCGGCCACGAAGCGCAGCTCATCGAGGAGCACACCAATCCGCGAATCTACACCATCCGCCCGCTGATGAACGGGGTCATTGCCGACTATGACGCGGCCGAGATGATGCTGGGAGGTTTTATCAAAAAGGCCATCGGCAACAAGAAACGCCTCATTAAGCCTGCTCTAAAAGTGGTCATCGGCATCCCTGGTGGCAGTACGCCTGTGGACAAACGGTCCATTCGGGACTCGGCATCGCACGCGGGAGCGCATGACCTCTATATGATTTATGAACCCATGGCATCCGCGCTAGGCATTGGTTTGGACGTCGAAGCGCCCAATGGTAATATGGTCGTCGATATCGGTGGCGGTACCACGGAAATCGCCGTGATTTCTCTAGGTGGCATCTGCGAATCTGCAAGCATTCATGTAGCAGGCAACGAGCTCACCACCGATATCGTAGACTACCTGGCACAGCAACACAACATCAGCATCGGCCGTACTACCGCCGAACAGATTAAGATTGCCATCGGTTCCGTTCTGCCGGAGCTCCCTCCCGAGGAAGAGCCTGAGGATTTCCATATCATCGGCCGCAATATGGTAACGGCGCACCCGGCCGAGGCCATGATATCATATAAGGAGATTTCTGCCTGTATTGACAAGACCATTTCCAAGATTGAGGGTGAGATTATAAAAGTCCTCCAGCGGACCGAGCCGGAGCTGTATTCCAACATCGTGAAGAACGGTATCTGGCTGGCCGGAGGGGGATCGCTCCTGCGAGGTATCGCCCGGCGCTTCACCGATAGGGTTAATATCCAGTTCCGCGTTGCGGAGGATCCGCTGAAGGCGGTGGCCAGAGGTACCTGCCTGGCGCTGAAGGGAACGGACAAGTATCAGTTTCTCGAAAGATGAATAGGTCATGAAACAGTTTGAAGAGAAATACCTCGCGGCCGTCGATCTCGGCAGCTCGAAAATCGGGCTCTGTGTAGCCCATATCCAAGAAGAGGCGGTCCATATCGTATACTACAGGGAGACACCTTCGGCAGGCATCCTCTCCAGCGCCATCTATATCCCCATGCAGACGGCGAGGGAGGTCCGGAAGGCCGTCTCGGAAGCCGAGGACGAACTCATGGTGAAAATCTCCGGCGTTGTCGTCGGCCTGCCTCGGAACGATATCGTCCAGGTGACGGCCTCCGCCCTCCGGAAGCGCGCGGAGCCGGACGAGTACGTCTCCGAGGAGGAGATCCGTGCCATCAAGGAGGAGGCCCTTGAGACCTATCCGCTCTCCGACCCCGAGCATCAGGCCATCTACGGCGCCGTCGCGCAGTCGTTCACCCTGGAGGAGGGGATGCGCCTCACCGAGCGGGAGATAGTGGGGACCCTGACGCCGTCGATAGAAGGAGAATTCAAGGTCTTTATAGGGAGGCGGCAGGCCGTTCAGGCCATCGACAAGATGTTCAGGGGAACGGGCGTCGAAGTGCTCCGGAAGTACTTCCTCCCCGAGGTGATGGCGAAGGCCGTACTAAACAAGGAGGAGATGAAGGGCGGGGTGGCCCTCGTCGACATCGGGGCGGGAGTGACGTCCGTCGCCGTCTACCGGGGAGGCGTCCTGCGCTATTACGCGGCCATCCCCTTCGGCGGCAGGACCGTCACGGGGGACATCGAGTCCGAGTGTTCTCTGGAGGACGAGCTCGCCGAGAAGGTCAAGATACGCTTCGGCGTCTGTCCGCCCGAGAGGCTGGGGCCGAACGGCGACAAGGTCCTCCAGATACGTCTCAGCGAGCCTTACAGGGAGATACCGGTACGGTATATCTCCGAGGTCATCACCGCGCGCTACCGCGAGATCATCGAGGCCGTCCTGTATCACATCCAGGAAAGCGGCCTGCAGAATGCCCTCCGCGGCGGCATCGTCCTCACGGGTGGCGCGGCCGCTCAGAGCGGCCTGGAAGCCATGCTCCGGGATATCTCCGGCTACAGCGTCCGTAAGGGCTACCCGAAGCCCCTCTTCTCCTCGCCAGCGGGGAGCGCCGTCATGAGTCCCTCCGCCACGGCCGCGGTAGGGATGATACTGGCGGCAAGGGACGAAGGAATCCCGGACTGCGCCGGGGAGCGCAGAGAGAGTGCGGAAGTGAAGGAGGCCGCACCCGGCCCCGAAGAACCTCAGGAGGAACCCGCCGGACCGGCGGAAGAGACCCCGGAGCCGGAAAAGGCTAATCCGTCACCCGGACGGAGCGGAAGAAGAGGCCGGAGGAAAGACGTTGACGATCCCGCACAGGGAACGCTCGACCTCGTATGGACCAAGGTGGAGGACGTGTTCCTGAAGATATACGACTATATGAACAAGAACGAAGGCAATAATCTTTCATAAGAACACACCACGCATGAACGATACCAAAGGCACAAGTCTCTGGAGCTGGGTCGACGATTTCAAGGGAGACAAGGTGATACTCATCATCACCCTCATCCTTATGACCGCATCGATTGTCTCCGTCTTCTCCTCATCGACACTCCTGGCACTCGGACAGCACACCAACAGGGCGTCCATCATGGTTACCCAGGTGAAGACTGTCGGTATAGGCGCCGCCGTGATCCTTCTCATCTACTTTCTCGGCAACAGCAGAATATACCGATTCATCGGAAAGTGTGGCTTCATCCTTTCGCTGGGGATGCTTTCCGTCCTGGCATTCAACCTGGACCTGGGCCTGGTCAGGGCCGGAGAGATCAATGGCGCATCCCGTGTCATCGTCATCATGGGAAAGCAGTTGCATGTCTTCGAGATAGTCAAGCTGCTCATGGTCCTGTATGTATCCTGGGCACTCACCACCTACAAGGAGGGGGGCTTCCGACTGACGAAACACCTGGCAGCTTTTACCAAGAAACTCTCCTTCCTCGATACGCCCATCTACCAGAAGACCATATATATGTATGTGCCGCTCGTCCTCGTCATAGGCCTCATTATGAGAGGTTCAAACTCCTCGGCCCTCTTCCTCGCCGCCATCATGGTGTCGCTGTTTGTCATCGGAGGCATCGATGTGAAGGACATAGCCGTCCTTGTGGGAGTCCTAGTCGTCGCCATCGGCCTGCTTTTCGCCGCCAACGCGCTCGGGGTCGTCGAGATCAACCGCTTCGACACCGGACTGAGCAGGGTCACCAACGACGAGAAGGCCCAGATGGATTCGTTGATATTCTACATGCCCGGAGAAGGCCATTATAATGCGGCCAAGTACCACTATTATCTAGACAAGCTCCGGCAGCCAGTCGGTGCGAAGCTTGCCATCAAGGACGGCGGCTTCTTCGGGAAAGGTATCGGAAACAGCATGCAGAAATACGTGGTCCCGGTCATCTTCAGCGACTACATGTTCAGTTTCATCATTGAGGAGACAGGTATCCTTGGTGCGACTATCGTCATCATTCTCTACTACAGTCTTTTGGCCAGGGGTGTCTGGGTGGCAAAGCGCTGTGAGGATTATTTCGATAAGATGGCTGTAACGGGGCTCAGCATCCTCATCGCGGCTCAAGCTTTCATGCACATGATGGTGAACGTCCATTTTCCTCTCATACCACAGACCGGGCAGACGCTTCCGCTGATGAGTCACGGGACCTCTTCGTTCCTGGTGTTCAGCGCCGTTCTCGGGATTCTCCTGTCGCTCAGCAAGAAGACCGGAACCGATGGGAAAGAGGAGGTTACGTCTCTCCACACGACGCAAGAATCAACGATGCACAACGTATAAAGAAAAAAGACGGGCAAACATAAGAGAATATCATGACAGCAAGACTCTTTGATGGATTTCAGATAAGACATTTTGATGTCCGTAACGGACACGGGAAACAGACAGTAAGGATTAATGATACTGACAACAACCACTTATGAACATTATATTTGATTATCTCGGATATGTGGCGTGGCTGCTTCTCATCATCCCACTCGTCCTCCTGGTGAGGCTTTTCGTCAGGCGCTCCAGGTGGTCTATCCCCCGGATGACGCTCGTTTCGCTGACTGGCGTCGCCGTCGTCTCGCTCTGGCTGACATTCCTTCCAGACACGGCCGAAGAAATCACCCGCCTGGGCGGCCTCCTGGGGGAGAGGATCGCCGGCATGCTGACAGGATGGACGGGCGGCATCCGAGCCGCTTTCCTCGTCTCCACGGGACTCCTCTTCATCTGGACGGGGTTCGCCCTGATGGACGCTCTCGTCGCCACGGCGCGCTTCTTCATCAACAAGCCCTACATCAAGGAGATTGTCAAAGAGAAAGTTGTCACCAAGGTCAAGTGGATTGAGAAGGAAAAACCGGTCAATACGGGACGGAAGATAGTACCGGAAAAGAAGCAGCCAGTTAAACCCAAGGCCTCGACACCGGTCGCCAAGACGGTGCCCAACCCCGTCGACGAGGCTCCTGACTACAGGATTCCGGCCGTATCATTACTGCAGGACGGCAGTAGCGGGCATCATAAAGTGACGCAAAACGAAATCGACTGCAACATCGCCATCATCAAAGAAACACTGGCCGACCATCATGTGCAGGTCTCCGATATCGAGGCCATACCCGGCCCAACTGTAACCCTGTACAAGATCTATCCCGCCAAAGGCGTGAAGGTCGCCGCCATCCGTAACCTGACGGACGACGTGTCTGTCGCTCTCAAGGCCGGGAAGGTTATCTCATCCCTTCTGGACGACTGCGTAGGCATGGAGGTGGCTAACAAACAACGTTCATCTGTCTCCATGAGGGAACTTGTTGAGAGTAATGAATTCCAAAACAACAATGCCAGTCTGCCGGTAGTCATCGGACGTGAGGTCACCGGTAAAGTGAAAGTTTTTGACCTGGCTGACGCTCCACATCTGCTTGTCGCCGGTGCCACGGGACAAGGTAAGTCCGTCGGCCTGAATGTGCTGGTCGCATCCCTGCTGTATGCCAAGCGGCCGTCAGACCTGAAGCTGGTCTTCATCGATCCGAAGAAAACGGAATTCGGCAAATACTCCAGGTTATATTCCCATTACCTGGCAGTTACGCCGGACGCACAGTCAGAAGAAGACGAGCGGGCCCGTTCCATCGTCAAGGATCCCAAAGCGGCTGATAAAGTCCTTCGCTCACTGTGTCAGGAGATGGCGGACCGGTACGATTTATTGGATATGGCAAACGTTCCCAATATCAAGGAATACAACGACAAGTATGTCGCTCATAAGGTGAATCCGGAGAAGGGACACCGTTATCTCCCTTACATTGTGGCCATCATTGATGAATACTCGCAGCTGGTACTGGGCACCGGCGGCCCTGAAGGAAAAGCTCACGCGCGGAGCATCATGACCTCCATCATCTCCCTGGCACAAATGGGCCGCGCCTGCGGTATCCATCTGGTTATCGCCACGCAGACACCCCGCCGCGAGGTTATTTCAGGCCTCATTAAGGCAAACTTTCCCATGAGCATCGCCTTCACGGTGAAGACGGATGTCGACTCCCGTGTGATCCTGGATGAAATCGGAGCGGAGAAGTTGTTGGGGAAGGGGGATATGCTCATCTCCAAGAACGCCGATACGGACCGCGTGCAGTGCGGATATATCAGCAGTGCGGAGATTGACGCGCTCACCAAGTCCGTTGAAAGCCAGAAGGGCTACAGGAAATCCTTGAATACGCCGTATTACCTTCCAGAGGTGCAGGACGAAGGCGAAACGCCCTCCGGCGGGACAGTGGACATGAATCGCCTCGACGAGCAATTCGAAGAGGCCGCGAAGCTGGTCGTAGTCAACCAGAACGCGTCGACCTCTTACCTGCAGACCACCCTGAGGATGGGCTATTCCAAGTCAGCAAGAGTGATGTCCCAGTTGGAAGCCGCAGGCATCGTCGGGCCGCAGAACGGTGCAAAAAAACGGGAGGTGCTGGTAGGTTCTTTGACCGAGCTGGAACCCATACTAAAAGCATATATCAAACAATAAACAGACAATACATATGTTAGGAGCAATTATTGGTGACACCGTCGGATCGGTGTACGAATTCAACAACACAAAGAACTACTGGTTCCAACTGTTTATGGGCGAGAGCGCATACACGGATGATAGTATTATGACGATGGCGGTGGCCTACTGGCTGCTGCATGACAAAAAGCACACATATCAAGCCCTGGAGGATATCATGGTTATTTTCGGAGAGAGATGTCCGTGTCCGATGGGCGGTTATGGAGGAGGCTTTTATACGTGGCTGTTTGAACCGGATGCACTGTTCGACTTCGCCGGAAATAATGGTGAGTCTCCTTACAAGTCAAAAACCGACAGACATCCCTACGGTTCCTGGGGTAATGGGTCGGCCATGCGAGTAAGCTCAGTCGGCTGGTTCTTTGACTCGTTAGAGGAAACAGAACGGGTGGCCGCCATATCGGCCGCAATCACTCACAATCATCCGGAAGGCATCAAAGGTGCCCAGGCAACAGCGGGAGCCATTTACATGGCTAGAACAGGATCATCCAAAAAAGATATTCAAGAATATATAGAGAAAAAATACGGGTACAATGTGCATCGCACATGGGAAGATCTCCATTGGGAATATGTCTGGCATTCCAGTTGCCAGGGTACTGTGCCTCCAGCCGCCATCTGCTTCCTAACATCTTCCAATTTCGAGGATGCCATTCGCAGGGCGGTATCCCTTGGCGGAGACTCCGATACACTTGCCTGCATTACCGGAGGAATGGCTGAGGCTTACTATAAGGAGATTCCAAAGTGGATAGCTGACAAGACAACGAGCAAGTTTCCCGGGATATTCCATAAGATACTGGACGAATTAAGAAAAACCACGGTATATGGCAAGACAGTTAAAGTTGTAGAATAAACCTTTCCCCAAATGTATCTGCACCATTACGACATAGTCCCGCAGCCGGAAGATGCCGGTGAGCATGATTATAGATGCATTTTGCCCTGGGAAGGGAGAGTAGTCGTGAATGCGCACGCATTGCTTGATAATCCACAAGCGGAAATCATCGCATATCTGATAGATAGCCAAAGGGAGTTTTATCTTTATGGCAAAGATGACCGTCTGTACCATCATATGTACAATGATGAACTGCTCAATCAGTTCGTTCCGTTTCGCTTGTACATGAACTACTTGGACAGCTTCACTTCTCCCGACAACCCGGGAACTGCAACTGAATCCAAGCCTGATGGATGGCACCATTATCAGTGTTATCCGGCCAATGTGTACATCGTTATTCACGGCACCATTTTGGAAGCATTCCGGAAGGTGAAGGATAACTTAAAATCTAGGCTGATCCACCCAGATAGTATAGATTATTATGTAGGCGAGTTATTCCCGCTAGTCATACATGAAGCGTTAATAGAGGCGATTAATAGCATATAGATATAAACCACGTTAGTATACCTTAAAACGAACATATAGAATAATTTATGAAGTTCAAAAGCATCATTATAATCGTTTCGACCCTCCTTATGGTTGGCTGCGGTCGAACCGTAAAAACAAGTGGCAGTCATATTGAGAATTCTCCTTCTTTGGGTATCGAGGTTCAAGAGACGTCAACGCCCAACAAGCCGGAAGAAAGGACTGTGGAGCCTGAGAAGCTAACTTACATGCCGAAGACCACCTTTACTTCCATGACGTATATGGAGAGCATCATTCCTCCGGGAAAAGATGGATTCGAACTGGGGACTGTTAACAATAAGTTCCTCAAAGGGTGCTACTACACAGGGGACGTATCAACACCCTTTCTGGCATCCTTTGCAGAACGCTGGAACCGGATTCAGTTCTTCCGCCGTTTTGTTAATGCCGAGGAAATCTTTGAGCGGGAGAACAGCAACTATGGAGACTCGCTCACAACGGAAACCATCCGGGGTAAAATGCCGATGCTTCCGAATGAGATCCAACTGGCCTTCAAGAATAGCGAATGCAGTAAAAAAGCAAAGCGACTGGTTAAGATGCTTACAACAATTGACTATGTTCCGGAAGAGACGGAGCGTATGGTGAACCTATTTAATGAGTTGGTAAAAACTCCATATGAAACCCCGGAATACATTTCAGAGGAAGAGATAGAAGCCGTTCGGGAACAGTTCTGGGAATTGTATGACAAAGAAAGATTTGTCAAAGACATTAAAGCTATTCAGAAGATCCGGTCCAATGAAAACACTCCTGCCGATGAACTCACCACATTAGGGAATCAACTAAAGCGGAGGTATGTGGAAGAGTCCGATTTCGACACAAGGTGTATTCTGGCGCTGGAAGTAGGTTGTTGCGATGACCTCGATGCCATTGATTATCTCGGAGAACTGATAGAAGACGGGCACTATTCGAAGTTCTTGTTGGAAGTATGGCTTTCCTGGCGGATGAGGGCGCAGTCGGAGATGTTTGGAATATCCACCTTTTCCGAGATTCCGGACAACCTGTATGATAACGCGAGACTTCTTGTGGCAAATAGTTTCTTGCGCCATATTGCCGCCAACCCACATGACAAGCTGGCCAAGGTTTTGCTGATGAATCTCACTTCTGTGGAGAATCTTCACCGGGCTGGAGGATACTATGGGAACGAAGCCCTTGGTGCGCAGTTGTTCCTTAAGAGTCAGTATTTCCTGCCAGAGGAAATGACAAATTCTGATAACGAATAACATCTTACTTAGATAAAACGCATTTACGATTTTGCGTTTTTGCCTGGATTATGTAATTTTGAAAACAGATAAAATGAGACCCGGCATGAACGAATTGACCAAAGATATTACCACCAACGAACTCCAACAGATAGGCGTTCGCATCACCGACGGCGTAGGGCAGATCATAGAGCAATCCAGACGCACCATCGCTGTCTACCTTAACAGCGAAGTCTCCATGACCTATTGGCGCATAGGTAAATACATCGCCGGAGAGTTGGATGCTATAGGAGAAGAAAAGTATGGTTCCAAGATTGTTGCGACAGTGTCGCATCAATTGACAGAGAGGTTTGGGAAAGGCTATACGCGTACCGCCATCATCCGCATGGTCAAAGTAGCACGTGAATACCCTGATGAAGAAAAAGCTGCGACACTGTCGCATCAATTGACTTGGAGCCATTTCGTAGAGCTCGTCACCATCCCTCAGCCCACCAAACGCTTCTTCTACCAGCAAATGTCAATCGCCAACGGCTGGAGCGTACGTCAGCTCCGTGACCAGGAAGACGCCATGGCATACGAGCGCACCCTCATCGCAGCCAAGCCGGAGGACGAACAGATTAAAGTCCTCACCACCGTCACAAAAGGCGATATCACTCCAGACGTTATCCTCAAGAGCAGCTACGTTGTAGACTTTCTGGGCCTGGATCGCGGATTCTCAGAAGAAGAATTGGAAGATGCCGTTGTGGAACAGCTGGAGAAATTCATCATGGAACTCGGCCGGGACTTTGCCTTCCTGGAGCGCCAAAAGAAGATATCCATTGATTCCGTTGATTACAAACTGGATCTGCTCTTCTACCACCGCCGCCTCCACCGGCTCTTCGCCATCGACCTAAAACTGGGCAAGTTCAAGCCCGAATACAAAGGCCAAATGGAACTCTACCTCAAGTACCTCAAGAAATACGAGATGCAACCCGATGAGGAAGAGCCCATCGGCCTTCTCCTTTGCAGCGAGGGCAACACCGAGCACATAGAACTCCTGATGCTGGATCAGCAGAACATCAAAGTGGCCCAGTATCTTACCTTCCTGCCAGAGAAGCAGTGGTTTATCGATAAGATGAACCGCGCTATCCTGATTGCAAGAGAGTTGCAAGGAGAATCATGAAAAGGAGTATGATGGCTATGAAGAATAAAACCAGGTTGATTACCGTCATCCTGATAGTCCTTCTGGTGCTTTTGGCACTCTTGGGACTCTCCTGCCTTGTCAGCAATCCCTGGAATGTACGCCGATTAGGAGACATTCCAACGCCGACAGGTTTCCATCGGCCCGTTGCAGAGGAGGGGTCTTATTCGGCCTTCCTTCGGGATCTCCCCCTAAAGAAGAGAGGTGCTTTCGTCAAACTGTATACCGGCGGTTATGCCCGTTTTCAATCCCTTTCGGCCGGAGTCATCGACTGGCCGCTGCTGAGCAATGACGAGCAGTGCGCGGACGTCACCATGCGGATACGGGCGGAATACTTATGGAGCAAAGGTCGCTACAAAGAAATCAGTTTCACCGGAGTAGATGGGAAAAAGTACCCCTATGGAGGCGGCGACTCAAGAGACAAGTTCGAGTCATACATGAAGAAGGTCTACGGCATCTGCAACACCTCATCCGTCTATAAAGAGACCCAACCCCGTGAGCTGAAGGACGTTCAGCCTGGAGACGTACTGGTCTATCCGTCCCGCAGGAAAGGCCGATACGGCCATGCCATCCTGGTGGCCGATGTAGCCCGCAGCACGTCCGGAAAGATTGCCATCCTCTGCGTTGAAGGCAACACTCCGGCGCGTGAAGCCCATGTCCTCCGAAACCCCAATCCCATCCGGAATCCCTGGTTCATCCTGAATGGTAACGAAGACGTTCTCCACCTCTCCTTTTTTACCTTTAACCGCGAGGAACTAAGGAGCTATTAGGTATTTGTAAAACAATCCCGCAGGTATCCGTGTCTCACCAAGTCCTCCCGGCATCGTACAGGACTGGTATAGCCGTCTGAAATCACGAAAAGATTATCTGCCACGGATGAGATGGCGTCGTAGTTATGGTCGGTGACGATGATGCCGTGATCCTTGCTCCGTTCCCTGATAAGTGCTTTGACTTCATCGATATTCACGGGATCTACCTGCGTAAACGGCTCATCCAGAATGTAGAAAGGCGCATCGCTTAGCAGTAACAGATACAATTCCGCCAGCCGTGCTTCGCCGCCGGAGAGCTCGTAGACGGGCGAATCGTAATGCCGGGAGAACTTGGGGACGCGGTTCACGAAGGTCCAGTAGTTCACGCCGTAAAGGTCGAAAGCCCTGTGCAGTTGCATCCCATCTGGAATCAGGCGCCCTTGCGGAAGATACTTGATGTATCGGCCGATAACTTGCCTGTCAATGGGTTTATCGTCGATGCTTACCATCACGTTCTCCACCCGGAGACCGCCCATCAAGGCACGGAACATACAGGATTTCCCGGCACCGTTACGACCAAGCAATCCGGTCACCATTCCAGTCTCTGAGGTGATATAACCACCGCTCAGAACCGTCTTCTGACCGAAACGGACTACTACGCTGTCCACTATGAGTTTGTGTTTATCCATAGATTAGATGCACGATGGCCATGAGAACGGCAAGTGAGAGAAAGTCTATCAGAATGACGTTGATGAGCAATTTTCTGCGGGATAAACCCAGGTTGATGTAGAAGAAGATGGCATCCCTGTCCCGGAATTGCTTCATCAAATACAAGGTAATGGCAATGATAACGACCTTGATGATGAAGGAATCCACCAGGAAGGTGTAGGAAAACCCGCCGGACTGGAATCCTGCGCAAACCAGATTATACACCCCGCCAATTAGGAAGAGACCTTTCCCATAGCGCCAGGTGAGTGATATGCTGTCCCGCAGAGTCATTCTTCGTCATTAGTGAAACCGGACGAAGAAATCAAGCAAAAACCAAGCCTTTTGAAGGGTAACCGCGAAACCAGTTACGGCGAGTTGGTTTACGAACTTGTCTTTTTTTGCCTTTTATTTGGATTTCAACGGGGAAATTTGTATTTTACAACACAAATTATATAGCCATGAAAAAATTAATAGCATTTTTCGCATTTCTGTGCCTTGCGGTGGGGACCACCAGCGCTAAGGGCTTTCTGAAGAACCTTGGGAACACCGACAAGATAGATACCAAAAAGCTCGAGTATCCCATCCCCTATATTCCGGTGGAGAGGCGCGCCACTATCCTGCCGAAGCACAATATCTGCTCCATCGCCCCTGCGGAAGAATCTTCGGACTATTTCATCACCGGCAACGGTTCCCTGCGCATCCAGGCATCGGGCCAGCCTTATAACGATGTGATGTCCTATACCCAGGAGCTGCTCTTTGAGCCGAAATGGGCGGAGACTCCCCTTCCTCCAGACATGCGCCCCTACATGCCCCGCATCCGCCAACTGCTACTGGAAGGCAAGGCGGATGAGGCGGACGCCCTGGTGGACGAGGCCCAGAAAAAGGCCGGCTTCGACAAATACATGAATTTCGACAACAAGATTCTGTACCCCGAAGCCGGGCCGCGGAGACACACAGCCTTCATGCTCACTTTCCGCCGGCCGGAGCAGCCCGATACCCGGGACTATTTGCGCTTCCTGGACATGCAGAACGGCATGATTACCGCCATGTGGACTGATGCACGCGGTTCTTTCCGGAACGAATGCTTCTGCGCCTATGACGGGGATGTCACTGTGAACCGCTTCACTGCGCCGAAGGGACAGCTGGACCTGGACGTGGAGATGCAGCTGCCCAGATTGGCAAATAGCACCCATGAGCTGAATATCGAGGACGGCGTGATCACTCTCTGCTGCGCGTACAATCCGGACTACGGCCAGAAGGGCTATGCCGTGGCCATCCGCTTCCTGCCCAAAGGCGGCACCATGCAAAAGACCGAAAAAGGCATGCGCATTTCCGGCGCGGACGGCCTGATGAT
>Ga0265301_10000952_pt1 | contig 39693 bp, 64 predicted proteins | sample AusTroGonzalo_MG_2_FD_193488 | JGI IMG/M metagenome (GOLD analysis project Ga0265301, IMG submission 193488) | Bovine rumen microbial communities from tropical cattle in Woodstock, Queensland, Australia - Gonzalo_04 | ecosystem: Host-associated > Mammals > Digestive system > Stomach > Rumen ...
TTAAGAAATGTTAAGCGGTTGTAATCCAATGATAGCAAGGATTTTAGCCGGATTGATAAAATAAAAGTTAAAATATGAACCCTAAAACTTGAATTGAAAAATTACATGGTTCATTATGAAAGTATCGGAAACGGGTTCACCGTAACCGGCAACCCTTTGGGGTTGATGATATTCTAATATATATATAGTTTACTATATGTATATTATACAAACGAGGGGCAACTCTCTATATATGGTGATGTTATGGCTAAAGTAACTAACAAGTTGCAATTTACTAACATGGTAAAATTTGCAACAGTTGTTACCGAACCCACTAATTCAGTTGAGGGAACTGGATTAAAACAAGTTATTGTTAAAAAAAATAACTTGCAAAATCCGGCTATCCTCAAAGGGATTAGCAAGGATTGTAACAAGCCGTTACAATCTGCAAGTTGGGTAACGAGTAACAACAAGGGCAAAATTGTATGGGGCTATAATTCAGATAGGCACTATGGTGTATATAGGGCTGTAGGTGATTTATGGCTATGTCGTGATAGAGCGGTTAGAGAATTATCAGACTGTGAGCGTGAACAAATACGCTTATACAATCGGCTCAAACGTGAGTACGAGCGTGAGCAAGAAATATTGCGTGGTGATATGGTTGATGAAACTGCAATCACTACCGCTGAAAAAGAGCGGGCTAAGGTGCGTAAGATTGCATACAATCTCAACCGAGAATATTACGACCGGATATATAAGGCGGTATAGGGATTTATTCCCTATACTACCAAGTGAGGTAATAGTATAGGAAGGTGATACCATGCTGACAAAAAAATACTATAGGATGATTGCCGATTGTATATCGGCGAGTGATTGCGAGAGCGATTTGATAAATCGCTTATGCAGAGAATTTGTGAATGACAATTCTCATTTTGATGAGGACAAGTTTAGAGAGGCATGCCATGGCAGTCATGAATTTGTATGCGGTTGAATTTTATGATGATTGTTATACCGCCCCTTACGTTGAATGTGTCTTTATAGATAAAGAGGACGCTGATAAATGGGTGGAAAAGTTTTTATCGCAATATGATAAAGACGAGTACACAGGATTTGCTGGTATAAGAATAATGGAATGGAATAAAAAGCAAAGGATGTTTGAGTAATGGCAGAGTTATTGCTACAGTATAATATCAATTATAAAACTTGTGAGTTAACTGGTTGGCGGAGTCAGTTCACCGGTAACTACATAATGATGTTATCTGATTGTTGCGGAAGTGAGATAAATTTTTATCAAGAGCAAGTCGACAATCTGTTACAATTATTATGCAATATTAGGTTTGCAACTAACGAAGGTGTGGACTTCGCTACATCTGAGGAATACAACGAGGATGAAGATGAATACACCGGTGAATACTACTGGGATGATGGATTGCTTTATGACGGCAGAATAAATCCATACTTTGAACCCGACGACGGTGTGTATGGTACATGGTGTAGTAGCGAAACGATTGATATATTTATTGCTATGTTGCGACAGTATATCAATAACGACATAGACGATATGGAAAATTTAGATATGTATGGAACAAGAAGGTTGATTGCCATACATAACGAGGTAGTTTATGGGTAGATTTAGAGAATGCGGGTATGGTAATATAACTATCAAGTATAATTATGTTGAAAAGATGATATATTTAATAGACCATAGCAACGCTTTCAGATGTAGATTAAGCAAGGATAAGTTGGACGCCTTTGTAAGTATATTGATATTATTAGGTGACGGTGAAGATGAAAGTACGGATATGGGACATATATGCCATACCCATATATACTTTGGGACAAATCGCTATGAGGTCAATGATTTTGACCGCAATCAGATAGAATTTATAGACACATATAGGACTGACGGTAAAATAATAGGTAACTACTTTAATATATATAGACGAGACAAAATGTTGTCCGCTTTAAAATCTTTTTTTAGACGGAAAAAATTTGAATTAATTCTGCCGGATGATATAACAAAGATACCGTTAAAAATATTAATACAAATGAGGAATAAAAAATGCCAGTTGTTAGAATTGAAAAGTTGAAAACAGTAATACATATTACTGATACGCTCAATAATTTTAGAGCGTCAATTAGAAAAGGTGATGTGAGTAGATTTATAAATCTTATGAATGATATAAGATTGTATAAATTGTCATACGATTGGAACATACATGATAGCGTAACAACAAGAGCAGAGTTTTTCTTTAAACAATATGGAATAAAAGGTTCAAGTAATTACATCAAAAACTTTAGATGTATGGATGTTGCAATCCATTTATTGGTAGCGACAAACAAAATAAAAGATAGAAAAGATATAGCAACACTTTACGGTTGTAAGAGGTGGTGCAAATCGTTAGATAAAGAATTAAGTAAGTTAGACTTAACAACTCTAACTGTGTTATGTAACAAAATAAGAAAGGAGTACCATTATGGTAAGACAAGTAGTAGCAACAAGACCTGAGGAATTAACCGTAACTCTTGATGAGTTATCAAACAACAAAGGTTATGTCATGAAGGGTAACAAGGGTGATTTCATTATTGCTCGTGATACTTTGGGTGATTACATTTGGGTTAGACTTAATCCGACAAAGAGTATCGCTAAGCCGAAACACTCTTATGCAACATTGGCTTCTGCCATTGAAGCAAAATTAGACGCTGGCTATGATGTGTTTGAATACACAGAAGCAACAGTTGACTAATAGTTATAGTATATGAGGGGGTTCAATTCCCCCTCCATTACAAAAAAGAAAGGAACAATATCATGCCACAATGTAGTGTATGCGGTAGGGTACTTCATGACTATGATTTGTACCGCTCTAATGACGGTAGGGTTTGCAGTAGATGTATAGCCGAGCGTGATTATGTTAGGTGTAGTTGTTGTGGTGAATACTTTATACCGGACGAACAATCTATTAGAGTATGTCCGAATTGTGAGAACAAAGTATATGAAAGAGATATAAACTCTTATAGTACAAAGCCGCGACCATATTTTAAAAACTTCAATAGCAAGTTAGACGGTAAAGATATTGGAGTTAGATATTATGGTATGGAGTTAGAGTTCAATGACTCATCTCCGGCGGAAGTATTTAGACTTGGCGGAGAATTGTATAAAGAGAAGTTTATATATAACAAGAGTGATGGTTCTATAAGAAGTGGTGTAGAGATAGTAACGTCACCATTAGAGCGCAGGGTAATACCGCAATTATTAAAAAGAATGAAACCAATCTTTGATTATGTTGGCGAGCATAGATACAAAGAGAATGCTGGTCTGCATATTCATGTCAATAAAAAGACTATTGACGCAATAGATAGATACAAATTAAATATCTTATTGAATACTTATGGTAGTGAAACTGAAAAAGATATAATGTATATGTTATCTGGTAGAAAAGAAAAATATTCAGACCAAATATATGACGGCTATTGTAGGATAGGTAGCAAGAAGGATATTATTCATGCTACTACTGGGCATGGAGTTGCTCTTAATATGGCAAATGAACACACATTTGAGTTCAGAATATTCAAATCAACAAATAATCCAGATAGAATTATGAGTTATGTGGAATTGGTAGATAGTATGATAGACTTTTGTCATACTCGTGGTATAAAGGATATTAATATAGGCAACTTTATAGTATACCTAAAACAAACATCAACCAATGAAATACTCTTGAATATAATAAAAGAGTATGAGTCACATAGTGGCAAGTTTATATATAGACAAAGAGTAATATCATTTGGTGAGTATGCTCATAAACTTGACGGGTTAAAGTGGTATGAGTTCTATAAACTTCTATCGTATGTAAACGACGCTGATAGCATATCAGAATATTGCAGAGCAATAGATGAGTTTGTTGATGATTATAAGAATGGTAAATTGAAACTTAATACCCAATGGTTAAATCGTAGAAGTTCATACGACAAGGTAGAGAAATTAAAAGATACAATAAGAAAAGTATTAATATATAGAATAAAAGAAAGAAAGGATAAAAGAAAATGTGCATAGCAATCGTTAAGCCAAAGGATAAAATCATTCCAAAGGAAGTATTGCAAACTTGCTTTGAGAATAATCCGGACGGATGTGGATTTGCGTATGTGCAAGACGGTAATGTTTATATTCAAAAGTTCTTAAATGATTTTGAAGCATTTTACACTGCATATTCGCAAGTTGAAACTATAAGTAATATGTTAATTCACTTTAGAATTAAAACTCATGGTGATATTAGTTTAGAAAATTGTCACCCGTTTGTTCTTAATGATAGAATGGCTTTAATACATAACGGTATTATAAGTGGGTATGGTGACAAACAAACTAAGAGCGATACGAGAGATTTTATAGACAAAGTATTATCTCAAATATCCCATAAGATGTGGAAAAATCCAGCGTTCAGGCAGTTGGTAGGTGACGCAATAGGGTATAGTAAACTTGGTATACTTGATGATAAAGGCAACTGTTATATTATAAATGAAGCAAAGGGTAAATGGGATGATGGGGTATGGTATTCCAATTCATCATACGAAACAAAAAAGGTAAAGTATACTGCAAGCAATTATACAACGAGTACAAAATCAAAAAAGTCAGACGAAAAAGACACAGGTTATTCAACAAAGTCATACAATTATCCTTACGATTACGATGATTACTATGATACATACAACTTTAAACTTGCTTGGTATTGTAAGGATTGTGGCAAAGTATTTATTGCAAGGGATTTATGGTATGAAAAAGGTTGTCCTAAATGTAAGGGTGAAAATGTAATTGACGTGGGCTGGGAGGAAAATGGTAAGATATATTACTATGACGGTGCAGAGGATACTTTACAAGCATTAAAGGAAGAAGAAAATGAAACAGCAAAAGCGTAAATTAAATATATTCAATATAATAATATCTATATGGTTAATAGTATTGACAATATTTACAATATATGATATAATAAAGATAGATAAGGTAGAGGAATTAGAACCTATACCAGTATATGATTTAAGTAATTATAGTATAGAGGAATTGGAGGTACTCTAATGTTTACATTTACATGTGAGAAGTGTGGTGGTCAATTCTATAGCAAAGCAGATCCGAGCGGTTGGCGTCATAAAATCTGTAATGCTTGTAGTGGTAAGCCATATAAAGATTTACCGGTTGAAGGCGGTACGCCCGTTCAGTATCAACCAAAGCCAGTGCCAACTGCAAGAACAAACTATAACAATGTCCAGCCGACACCAGTTAAAAAAGAATTTGATGATGAGGAATATATGGCTGATATTATATCAACATTTATTAGACTATCGGCTATGTGTGAGGAAGCAAACTTAACTATACCAATGGATAATTTGTGCAACTGGACTACATCAATAATGATACAGAAGGGAAGGATGTAATGACAGTAAATGAATTAATTGATATTTTAAATAAATATAAACATAAAGATAATGAGGTCTATTTATACAACGAAGAGTATGGTAAGATGTTAAAATTGCAAACATATATGATTGATGATATGATTGATGATAGACTGGATATAACTTTTGATTTTTCGGAGGACTAATGTATATACTTACAGATGAGGCGTTTAATAAGTTAGTTGACGGTGAGTTTGCACAGGTTATTATAGCAAAAAAGATAAGACCGTCAATGAGTATTAATGAATTATTCAATTATCAGTTTGACTATGAGAGTTACAATGGGTTCAGAAAATTTTATCGTAAACATCTCGAACCAATTATAAATAACATAAGATATATTGATAACGATAGCGTGCAATCAAACTTGTTGCAAAGGTTGTGGTTTAGAAGTGAGAAGAAGTAACAAAGATATACTACAAGGATATATTCAGACACTATCAGACGAGGACTGCAAAGAGATTTACTATTATATAACCGGATACAAAGAGAGTGGCGGTAAGTATTTAGAATTTGATAGAGTAAGATTAACACAAGGACAGTACGATAAGTTAATCTTTTTATGGGGTAAAGATAAGACAGATTGTTGTATTGATATACTCAACAACTGGCTGATTAAAAAGGGTGATAAAGTTAAGCCGTACTTATCCCATTACAAATCCATAATGGGTTGGGTTGAGAGTGTATATTACCGTACACATCCTATTGAAAATGTAGAGAGATTTAATAGTAGTATAGACACAACTTGGAAGGCAAGGAAGTATATAAATTCTATACCTAAAGAGTTAAGGTCTGATGATAGTGAAGTAAAGTTTTTAGTTGAAAGATTTGGCATAGACATTTTGTGATGTTCCCTTTCTAAATTATCTGCCAGAGTTTTCATTGTTTTTCTCTGGCTATTTTTCCTTTAATAGTTTAATTGGTAGAATACCCACACAATATAGTGGGAGGTGCCGGTTCAAATCCGGCTCAAAGGGGATTATTTGGAGGTGATATATGAAGGTATTAGTGGCTTGTGAAGAAAGCCAGCGAGTTTGTATGGCTTTTAGAAACAAAGGTCATGAAGCGTATAGTTGCGACATTTTGGAATGTTCCGGCGGTCATTCCGAATGGCATATCCAAGATGATGTATTAAAACATTTAGAGGGTTGGGATTTGATAATTGCACACCCACCCTGCACATATCTGACAGTAACTGGCAACAGGTGGTTTGATATAAACAAATATGGCGAAAAAGCCATAGAAAGACATAGATTAAGAAAAGAAGCAATAGACTTTTTTATGAAATTGATTAATGCTCCGTGTGAAAAAATCGCCGTTGAAAATCCGGTTGGTGCTATATCATCTGCATATAGAAAACCCGACCAAATAATACAACCTTATGAATACGGGCACCCAATGACCAAAAAAACTTGTTTGTGGTTAAAAAATTTACCGTTATTACAGCCGACAAATGTCGTTGAACCTGAATATGTTATTTGTGCTGACGGCAAAAGATATTCAAAAGTGCATGTAGAAACTTTCTCAATAAAAGATCCGGAAGAAAGGGCAAGGGTGAGAAGTAAAACATTTGAAGGCATAGCAAAAGCAATGGCGGAACAATGGGGGTAGAAAAATGACAATAGAAAATGAATTAAAGGCATTGAGATACTTGATAAATGATTTAATACTTAGGGTGTATGATGTTAGTATGAGATTGGATGATATATCCCCAAAGAAGCGTCAGTATGTAATGGGTGAACCTAACGTAGACGGTTCCGCATTGGCATTTGATTTATTTTCATTGCCAAAGGAAAAGTATCAATCGCTTGTTGATAGGTATGGTGTTGATGTAGTTAATAACGCTTGCGTTAAACTGGATGAGTTTATAAAGATAAACGAATATATACCATTTGGTAAGCCATACTTTGCGTTGACTAGAAAGTTTATAAAAGAAGTTAATATTGAAGGTAAGGGTAATGAGCAAAAAGACATTAACGAATGAACAAATAGAATTTATAATGGGGAATAATTTTAGATTGTACCCAGAAGAAATCGCTGAAACACTTGGTTTAAAGCCACAACAAATAAGATGGTTCTATCATAAAAACAGAATGGATTATAAGCGTAAGTATAAGACTAATGGTGAGTTAACGGATAGAGAATTAGAAATATATAATCAGTTACTTACGCATAAAAGTTTACAAGAAATAGCGGATGAATTATTTTTATCAAGGGCTACAATAAATACATACAATGGTATAATACTTAGAAAGAAGTTGGTGAATAGTAGAATAGAACTAATGTCAGAGCGTATAAAAGAATTAGAGGACGAGATTGCTCGTACTCAACAAGTCCTTAATAGTTATTACGCTGGTGAATAAATCGTACGTTGACAAAGGATAGTATTAATCAAAGAGGAAGCCAGCCCTCTTTGTAGGGCTTGTTAATTGGAGGTAGAAATGAGTTTAGAAAATTATTTTGTCGGTGCAATAGAGAGGTTTAAAAAACTTGACAAGAAAACAGAAAAGAGCAAGCGAGAGATAAGAGAGATATATTATCAGTTCCAACTTGCAAAAGATTATGGCGAATTAAATACACCAACACAAGAAAGAATAGATAAATTATTTAGAGATATACGAGGGAGGTTCTAATGTTGGAAGACGTAATTATCAGAGTAGCAGAAATGTTGCGAGAAGGTCTTGAATTAGATATGCCGTATACGGCAATAGAGAGTGCGTTAGATTATATAGAGGCATGCGATTATGACAAAAGAACAAAAGTACAAAAAGGTATTAGAAAAGATTAAATACCTAATAGAAAATTCTATAGGTATAAATCCATTATTATACAAAATACACAAACTTGTTGAGGAAGTGTTGCAATGAACCACGTTGTTATAACTGGTAAGATAACTGGTAGTATTATATATGAGTTAGATAGAGCAACTCCTATGTGTACATTTAGCGTTAAGAACTTATACTATAAGAATAATACATCAACACAACAAGCAACCATTATAAGATGTATAGCGTATGGTGCTGTTGCAGATTATGTTGGCAATGAATTGTATGAAGGATGTAATGTTATAGTTACTGGTAGGGTATGCTATAGAAGAATAGAAGCAAACAATACTGCTATTAATCAGTTATATGTTGGATGTAATACCGTATCAATATTAGAACAGGAGGAATATACATAATGTATTATTTAGTTAATGTAGAAGTAGATGATGATATAATACCTAATAGTGAAGATTTAGAATATGCTATAGAAAATATTATAGGTGTATATGATTGTGAATTACTTAACAGTTATAGAATAAAGGACTTAACATAATATGGAATTAGATGATAATGTATATAGAGATTTAATAGGTATATGTCTTATAGATAATACTAAGTTACCATATATAATTACTAAGATACAAGTAGATAATATACCTAAAGGTATATATAGAGAAATATATAATGCTATAGTAGAGTTATATAATTTAGGTGTTAATGTAGATTTAGTTACAGTAAGCAATAGATTACTTAATACTAAAAAATTAAAAGACATTGGTGGTAGGTCTGCTATAAATGAGTTGGCTCTTAATGCGCCTATCCCATCATTCTACAAAAGGATTGTTGATGAAGTTATATCTCAAACTACATATAGAAATGTGGCTAGGGTTCTTGACGAGTTCAAGGAAACTCTTGGTACGTCACCGGATGTAACATCAACGTGCATGGATTATTGTAGCAAGATTAATAATATAGTGTCAGGTTCAATGGAGAACGATAAAGTGGACACAATATCTAGCGAAGCAGATGAAGTAATAGAAGACTTGTATACATCAAGAGAGAAGGGCTGTGTTGGTCTAGATAGTGGGTTCCGCTCTATAAACTACTTTCTTGGGGGATTGCAGAAAAATAAAATATATGTTATAGGTGGTAGACCTTCAATGGGTAAGTCAGCATACGCAATGAACATAGCAGAACATGTTGCGAAAGATAACAACGTATTGTTTATCTCATTAGAGATGAGTAAAAAAGAATATGCGCAAAGACTAATGTTCAGTCGTGCTGGCGTAGATATCAACAAGGTTAATTCTGGCGATATAACAGACAGTGAAATAGAAAAGGTTAAACAACAAAAAGATTATCTTGACAGTCTTAATCTATTCATTGAAACTAAAACTCCTTGCAAGGTAAGCGACATAGAGTTGGCTATAATTAATTTGCAATCCACTAAGGGCTCATGTGATTTAGTCATAGTTGACTACCTACAGTTGCTATCACCTACAACAAAAGGCACAAAGAATAGAGAGGTAGAGGTGGCAGAGATATCAAGAGAGTTAAAGAATTTGGCTGTTAAATATTCTGTACCAATTATAGTTTTATCTCAATTATCTAGGGCTCTGGAGTCAAGAGAAGACAAACGCCCAATGCTAAGCGATTTAAGAGAGAGTGGTGCTATAGAACAAGACGCAGACGTTGTTATGTTTGTTTATCGTGACGAATGGTATCATCCAGATAGTCCCGAAGCAAGAGGTCAGGGTGAGATATTGATAAGAAAGAATAGAGGTGGTGTCAATAATAGGAACATAAGTATGTGTTGGCAACCATCTAGAGTTAGATTTACAGAGGCGTTACCAGTATAAAGGAGGATTTATTTTGACAATAGTATTGACTTTTTTAGTTGGATGTGTTATACTTATATTAATAGACTTATTTAATGACGCAATGGATAGTCTATGGGTTAAGTGAGGTAGGTATGAATATAGCAATTAAAGATTACGCTACGGTATATGATATTATGCCGGCAATAGAAAGCGATAATTCGTGGACTATTACAATAACATTCTTTGATGGTTCTTGCGTTGTGTATGGTTATATCAACGAAGACGATTTCAAAAATGATTATAAAGAGTTAACTTTAAAATGGAGAGAATTTTATGGAAAAGATTAAAGATGATATCTATTCTTTAAAAGAAAAATGGGGTAGGGCTTGTACTAATAATATGGAACTTCGTGGTACACTTAGAGATATTATAAAGTATTGCGAGGGCATTATGAAGGACAAGAATATTGGTAATGAATGTTTTAGATTTGCCAATGATATATTGCAGTTAGCAAAGGACGGTGGTATCTAATGAAGTTCATATCGCCGCTATCGCTTATGGTTAGTTTGCGGAAGAAGTTTATACTCAACCTTAACCAGTATCGTAATACTCACTTTAGAGTACTTAACTACGCTAAAGCGTTGTACAAGAATTGGATGGAAAAGCAAATAAAGAAAGCAAAGAAATGCGAAAGAATACTTTGCGTGTACAAAGTGTACCATTCAAGCAAAAGAAATTATGATGTAGGCAATGTGTGTTGTGTACATGAAAAGTTTTTTGAGGACGCCTTTGTAGAATTGGGCAAACTACCTGATGATAATAGGGACTATATACCATTGGTAATCTATATGAGAGGTGGTATTGATAAAGACAACCCTCGTGTAGAAATAGAAGTTATAGACTTCAACAAAGAGGGTATTGAAAAAGTTTTTAAAATGTTAGAAGAATTATTGGAGGAAGACGAAAAATGAATATGATGGACATTTTATCTATACAAGAATGCTTGGTTTCTTATAAGAAATTATTGGAATGGTTTCCGGTTACAAATGAATTTGAGGAAGCAATGAGAGATGAGAGGTTTGGGCTTATTGATTATCTTGTAGATAAAATGGAAGCTAAACTGGAGGCAATGAAAGATGGTAGTAATAAATAGTACAGAAGAAGAAATTCTCAAAGACAAGATAGATACTATAGAAGAGATGTGCAGAGGATTTGCTGAGGCAAATGGCACATGCTCTACTCTTGCACAATTAGTATTGGGGGTAATAAATGGGAAGAGCGATAATAGACGCAGATAGTTATTTCTATAGAGGTGCTATAGCATGTAGCGAATTGATAAATATACAAGATGATTTATATTATGAGGGTTATGATTTAAACAAGGCAAGACAATACCTTAAAGATACATTCGCAGAACTATCTAGTAAGACTAACTGTGATGATTATATACTTGTTACTGGTGGTGTCGGTAAAAACTTTAGATATATAATTAACCCAAGTTATAAATCAAATAGAAAAAATGTTGCCAGACCTATAATGTTGAATAAGGTAAGAGAGATGGCATTTAACGAGTTCCCAGTTGCATATACGCCACACTTAGAAGCAGACGATACTTGTAGAATGTTGATGGAAGAAGATAAGGATAATGTTATTATCTCTATAGATAAAGACCTCCGCACATTCCAAGGTAAGATATACGATAGTTACCATGACACTATACGATATATTACACCGTTGCAAGCGGAGGCAAACTTCAAACGTCAGTTGCTTATTGGTGATACTACTGATGGGTATAGCGGATTACCAAAGGTTGGTAAAGCAACCGCCGATAAACTATTACTAGCTGGTATAACCATTGATGAGATAGCAGAGATGTATGTTGAAAAAGGATTGGGTATGGAAACCTTTGAGATGGTATACAACTGTGCTAAGATAATAGGCAAAGACGATTATGCTGATGGAGTTATAACTTTGTATGGTGGTAAGAAACTAGACTTAAATGAGGTAGAGGATTAATGGGATTGACGCTAACAAGTAATAATGCTATTAACTGGTTACGCTTCTTGTTGTTAGTCTATCCATTTACAGATAGAGAGCGATACCATATAAAGAGATTTATATTTCGTAATGATAAAAAGAGAAGAACAAAAGAATTGGAGGAGATATTTAATGGCTGATATTGCAATGTGTAATAGACGTGATTGTGCAAAGAAGAATACTTGCTATAGGTATTTAGCATTTCCAGATGAATACCAATCATATATAGTAATAGATAAAGTCAACCTTGATGATGGTTGTGATGAATACTGGAGATGTAGAGATAAAAAAGAATTACAACTACTAAACAGATTAAACGAAGGAGGTATTTAGTGGGTATTTTAAATGTAATTAGATTGGCTAATGATTATAATAAAGCCAAAAAACTATTAGAGAAGAAAGATATTAAGGTTGATGAGATACGCAAAGTTATTACATCAATCACTAAGGGTGTTGAGTATCTTAAAAATACTCGTACAAAGTTAAGTGAACTTATATCTAAATATAATACTATTATTACAAAACTGGTAGCAAAGTTAAAAAGGAGGGTTAAGTAATGACGATACAAGCTACAGAAGAATTATTTGATGAAGGTGGTTGTCTTCCAGTTTGGGGACATAAGTCTGCAACCGGAAAGATATACTATACTTTTCAACTGACAGAGAAGGATAAGTATATTATGTTTCCTTGTACAATGAGTAATCCAAAGGCACCTAAGTTTCAATTAAGAAAAGTGGATAGTGATAAGGTTGGCAAGGAGGGATAATGAGTACTGAGAAAGGAGTTAAATTAGATGATGGCAAACCAAGACTTGATCTTGTACTCGGTAATTTCGCTACTGCTCTCTGGGGGGTTGGTCTTGTTGGTACTTACGGTGCTCGTAAGTATACAGATAATGGCTGGCAAGAAGTAAACAATCCTATAGAGAGGTATTCCAACGCACTACTACGTCACTATCTAAACTTTAGAAGCGGTGAAGAGTTAGACGCCGAGAGCGGACTACCTCATCTAGCCCATATAGCATGGAATGCTTTAGCGATACTAGAGTTATATATGAGAATGAAGAAAGCTAGAGAAAAAGCAGAGCGTACTTGCGATGATATAAAATCATTTGTTAATACATTTGAGGAAGATATCAAAGAAAATAAATTATCTGATTATGAGATTGCTAATATCTTAGAACAGATATTAGATTTATAAAAAAAATAGCCCGCTAGGATTAATTTCCTGCGGGCTTTTCTTCTGCCTAAATAAAATATATCATATACAATACAAAATTCAATAGCGGGCTTTCTAGAGCCCTTAGAATTAACATTCTTATTATAACTGGATTTGACCGTTGTTATATTGTACTCCCATATCATTGAGTATTTGTTTGTATTGGTTTTGAGTATAGGGATATGCACCTTGCAACTTCAACATATCCATTATCATTAATGGAGTTGCTGTACCTTCTATGACTTTACCAGCGGTTTGTACTGCCGGATAGCTCATTAGTTTGTTTACCATCTTACCCATAGTTACGGTTGGTATACGGTTTTTTATTTTGCTTAGATTATTATTTGTGTCCTTGACATATTCTGGTGATACTTCATAAACATCATACATTTTTTTACTTTCATCCCCAACGCTATCCCAATCAAAATTTGGGATATTAACTTTTTTAAGATCCTTAATGTTGTTAGACACATAAGATCTTTCATGTGGATCCATTTCTAAAAATTTATTTACATTGTTTTTGAAGACGTAACGATAAAATTTATCATTGTTAAGACGGTTGTTTTCATATATGTCTTGCGGACGGCTATTATATCCTTCTATTGGGTTCATCTCAGCCCATAATAATTTAACTAAATCCTTCCAACCTTCCGTCATTGTATCTTACCCCTATACCATACTACTTTATTTCTAATCCAATTCCCTACGTTATCCGCACCATATACCGCTATACAAGGTAGGTTGACTATGTCAATCTTACCATAAGAAGTTGTATTAGGGAACCTATTACCAAACTCTGCATGGGTTAGTATGTGGACATTATCTACTCTAATATTATACTTAACAGATAACTCTGCTATAAGTTTGCAAGCGGCTTCTAATTGTACTCTTCGGATTGGATAGTCTTTACTCCACATCCCACATAAAGCCACACCTATATTACCAGTATTGCCACCACCGCAATGACGTGCGTACTTGCCATCGCTACAATCCATATTATCTTCGGGGGTATGGGTACCATTATGTACCTTACCATCACCATCTATTAGGTAATGGTATGCTTTCTTATCAGTAGCATTGGGTTTATATGTACCACCTGTCCAATGGAGGGTTATTCTAAACAATTCTCTAGCCATAAATACCTATTGTATATTGTATACCTTTTTCATTATTTCGTAAGCGTACGGATCATTCTCGTCATACTCTGGGAATAATTCTCTCTGCATTCCAGGTGCTTGCGGTAGATATCTTTGTGCAAAATTATCCCAACCATTCTGCAATCTACCTCTTAAATCCAATCCCATATAAGGATTAGGTCCGCCATTGCCTAACATCAAGTTAAGAAGTCTAGCGTAATCTTGTCTACTAGCCATTTATATTATCCTTTCTACTATATAATCCCACGCACATTTTGCGCCCACACCGATAGCAATGCAAACACCTAATGCCTTCTCTTTAAATCGTTCTAGAGAAGATATCCTTTTATCAGTTCTTGTCATATAGTCTTGCAATAACTCTCTTGTAGTCTTTAACTCACTATATATTAATTCTTCTATACTATTCATTATATTATATATCCTATATATTATATATTATATTATGTAATTAAATTACTCTTATATATATTACTTAAATCTATATTATTTTTACCAGTAAATAACCAACCTATATTAAAATTAACACCTACTCTATAAGTATTACATACCCATTTAGGTATATTACAATCTACCATTGCTCTTTTAAGTAGATTATTACATTTATTAAATGTAATAGGTACTACTTTAAGATACTCTATAGGTATATCATCACATATTAATTTACCATCTATATACCTTAAATACTTTTCAGTAAGTCTATATAATGGCATATCCATAAGTATTAGTTGATGATATCTACAACCTATATCGTGTAAGTGTGAAGGTCTAGCGTCCCATTTAGATTTATTTATCCCTAGAGGTATTGTATAATTATCAGTAAGCGTACCTCTTGGTATAAGGTACGCATTACCATCACAATAATAAACTTGGTTGCATAACGTTTCAATCTTATTAGGTTTGTTACTCTGAATAATTGGTGATTTATCCGTTAGCCATACCATAACTATTTACCTCTTTTCTTTTTGCCACCACAAGCCATAATTAAATCCCTTTCTTTTCGCTATATATAGTCTTATACTTTTTGTTATTAGAGAAATAGACTAGTTTAGATTTTATCCAATTATCTATATTATCTTTAAGATAGTATAATTTATGTATCTTATTACCATCTATATCTACTGCAGTATATACTTCTAGTATCTTATTATTTATAGGATACTTTATTCTAGTTACTTTAGATATATCATTTAAAGTATTTTGTCTATTACTTCTAATACCATATAATGATACCCTATCACATGGGTTTACTCTCATATTATTCCTCTCCATACACAGTTATAGAAAATGGGTTTGAGTTATTTTTTATTTTTAACTTTTCACCAGCTGGCTTCCAATAGAATACTTGGTTGTTTACTGGGAATACTGCGTCACCAACTTTTACTTGACCATTTCCACCAACGTATATAGTGTACTGTTTTCCATTTGTAAATGTTAAACTGGTAAGTGTATCTAAATCAGCAAACTGTCCTTGCGTATCAACATTACCAGTATATGTTTGTTCTGCCATTATTGTACTCCTTTATTATAAATCAAAATATATTACAGTATTACTAGGTGCTCCCCATTTAGTAGCGTATCCTTGTGACGCTTCTATCGTAGATTGATTTGAAGCGGCGAAGTGGATTTCTTGTAGATTGGTACATCCGGCAAATAAATATTCACAAGCATGGAGGTATTCTTCTACTTCATCACCCTCTGCTTCTATAACCTCTAAAGACGGGAAGTTAAATACTGTTACTGTATTATTATTATAGAATGTGCCATTTTCTGGCAATCCTAGACCAATACAATGTATCCTTGTAACATCTTGAAATGTTATTGTTGTTGTACCTATATTGTTGAATGCACCGGCAAACTGTGCGTTATCCCAACTGCCACTTATTCCACCAGCTTCACCGCCTATATATTCCAAATATCCCCAACTTATATTTGTAAGGTTGGTACATCCGCTAAAAATATCAGCCATTGCTCTATGACCTGATATCCTAAATGCGTTCGGGAATGATATTGATTGCAGACTAGTGCAACCCTTAAACATACCGCACATACCTTCTGTAACCCTAACACTATTGAACATATTCAAATCAACATTTTCTAATGATGTACAACCAGCAAATGTCTCATAGAACATGCCATCATTATTCAATCCATACGTTGGATCGATTGGATCAATGTCATATATCTGAGATAGGTCCACAGTTTCTAATGCTGTACAGTTCTTGAACATCCCTTCAAAAGCATGGAAACCGCCGTAACTAACCAAATTTTGGCAATCTACTCTTTCCAATGATGGGCATTCTGCAAATGCTTCTTTTGCAACGTAATTGCCAAACATATCCATCCCATCACAATATACTCTACAAATTACTCCATTACCTTTAAATGCTGAGTCTAATGCGTTATCAACATTATCTATACTAATAGTTCCCCAATCATCAGACATCCTTACTATCGCGTATGGTCCTACGGCGGTACTACCACCGCCTCCGCCTCCTCCACCAGAGGAGTCTTCTTCACCTATATATAAATCATTATCAAATTTTAATCCCATTATATTATCTCCGTATTAGTCAACTTTCTTATATGCGACTAGATATAAATTATAAGTATTTGCTGATTGTATATCAACTTCCATATTTCTACTGCTATCTATTATACCAGTAAATTGATGGCTTGTAGTTGAAGAGTTACTAACATCAACTAACAACATATTTCCACTTGCGGATATTTCTACACGCGATACACCAGTTCCTTCTGTCCTAAATATACATTCGTATGTATTACTATCTTGTGGTAACGCACTTGATAGAGAACTTGTAATATTATATAGTGTTGCTGTTGTAGCCAACAGCAATGCTGTTGATAGGTTGTTATAATACGACCATTGACTACTTTGTGGTACATTAGAAAATAAATCATACGCTACTTTATATAAATATCCGTATAACTCACCTAACGGTAATGTGTATGTGCCATTAAACTCATCCAACGTATAATATGGCGCATATCCATAAGTATCATATAACAATTTTATATCTGCCATATTAGACGCTAGTGCAATTTTAGATCCGGTTTTGCTAAGATAGTATAGTATTGATATAGTATTTCCATTAATTGTATATGTATCAGTGAACAACGATGATTGATTGAATATGTAGTCGCTAGCACCCAATATAACAACACCAGCCAGGTCCACATACCCACCAGTAAACGGAGTACCGGCTTGTCTTAACCCTACACGAAAATCAGAACCGCTATATATATTGGTTGTAGATGGTGTATTATTACTATCAAGCAACACATAGTTTTCATCTAATACTTCAACTATATATTCTGTACCGGTAAATCCTAATGTTATGTAGTATTGAGTGTTCAATGCAAATTGATAGTTTACTGCAACGGTAATTGTGTCAGAAATACTTGTATATACAGTTGCAACAATTTTCTGGTTAGCGCTAGATTTATTGTATACAATACCTGATTTTACACCGCTTCCGCCAATAGAGAAGAAACCGATGGAGGTGTTATCTGCCGTTAATTTAATAGGTACTATAATTTTCCACACTGGGTATGTTGATACATCAGAAGCTGTTATATTAACATAATCATTTGCTGTAAACCCACTAGCAACACCATTATTAATCGTAATATTTGCAGTTGTAGGTGTAAAATATGTTGGATTATATATTGAGTGAGCACACTGTATAACATTGCCAAGACCTATTGCGTCAGTTAATACAACACCCCTATCTATATATCCTTTTAGCGCATGAAATCTATTTTCGCCAGATTGTGTTAATGTTGATAAATCTCTTAGTGACTGTATGTCTTGTGTATTTGTTTGTATTGTAGACACGTCGGCAGATGTTACACCAGAGTTTATAGCGTCTGCTTGTGAGGTAGTTGCAATATCTGTTACAGTAGTCGTAGATGGTAATGCACCCACATCAGTAGCAGATAACACAACGGTACCAGTCTTACCATTTACACTATCAACATTACCGGAGCCATCTTGTCCTTTAAGATTATGGAATGCGAAGTCAAATGTTCTAGCCGCCTCTGTGCCTCCTACAGTAACACTTACGCTAGGGGTACCAACATTATTATCCACACTAGCAGTAGCACCAGTTATAGTTGCATTTTCACCAGTTGGACCTTGTGGTCCTACATAACCTCTAGGTCCACGTTCACCTTGCGGTCCCGTTTCACCTCTAGGACCAGTTAAACCCTGAGGTCCTTGTTCATTTAAAACTATTGTAAAATCATTAGTATTCATTATATTCTCCTACTGTTGACATATCTTATATATTGCTTTACCACAACATCTACTTGAAATAATATCTATATAGTTTTCTTGTTCTAATGCTATGATAAGGTAGTAATCGCCAGTTGGTAAAGATGTATCAGCTTCTTTTAGGTGGACTACAAATTGTCCTTCTTGTGGACTGTTTATCAATCCAACCTCATTCATATCTGATGTTGTAGTTATTAACTTATCTACAAATGCTGGTGCATTTACAAGCGGTGTCTTCTTAACTTGAAAATGTATCGTATAAGGTGTAAGATCTAGAGGACCATCTGGTTGGTTTATTGTAAATCCAACATTTATTTCTTCACCTTGTTTTACTGGTAGTTTTAATTCATACATTATTCTGCCTCCAGTACTTCTACTTCGCCATTAGCGTACTTAAACATTAAGTCTATTTGCTCTGAGCTCAACCCAAGTTGGCTACCCATTATGTCAAGTAAAGGATTTGAACGTTCTAACTCTACGCATAAATCCCATTCTAGTTGTGCTTGTTCATTAGTTGCTATTAAATCTTTCAATGATTGATATGATATACCTAACTGCTGTAGCATTAATGCAAGTACACGCTTAGTGCATTTAAGATGAGATACTCTTTCAGCTTCTTGTTCTTGCTTTTCTTCTTCGTAATTAGGATTTGGTATCAACTCACCATCATCAACAATTACTAGCAACCTATCGTTATCTAATTCTTCCTTTGTAACTATATCAGTTTCAAGACATGCTTCGTTATACTTGTAATCTGCATAGTCAATAAGTCTATTGTCGTTAACTCTATAAAACATTATGAACCTCCTTTAATCGGATAGAATGTTGCAGAGCCAGCTGCCGCTGTATACGGGCTTCTGTCCCAATATACCTCATCACCAGCGACAAGTGGTACTATGATTGAGGCAACTGCGGTAGCGTCACCACCAGCTCCATTTGAAAATCCGCTCTTTACACCATTGATATAGAGATACGCTGTATTTCTTAATTGCGCATTATGACTTACGAACCAACCATCACTAGGCGCTGTATATTCACTACCAGATATAGGGAATGCAACACTTATACCATTATCATAATCTGGGAATATCCTTCCAACTATACCGCTAGGACTATTATTTATATCAACAGGATACCCGTAGTATATAATATTAGTTATATTATTATCACTATCGGTATCATAACTGCCTATTAATCTAAATTTAGAATATCCCTCAGGCATATTAGGATTTGAACTTAGTTCTGATATTAAAATATCCGTAGATGTACCTTCTGTGTTTCCAATTATATACACATAGTATGTGTCGCTAGGTCCTTGTTCTTCATTTCTTTTTGAAGTTATACCGCTAAGAGATAACACAACTGAGTTAGTACTATCATAACAACTACCAGGTTGTACCAATATTGTATCATTAGGTGAATTGCTATCCTTTGAAATTATTAACCCGCTTATATAATTAAATAGCGGAGTTATTGCCTTTCTCATACTCTGCGCATTTACTGCTTGTGTAGTTGATGTTGTAGTTATATCCTTGACGTTAAATGGATTTGATACGCTTCCTTCTTTGTCTGCTTTGTTGCTTTCAAGATTGTCTATATCATTCGCATTTCTTATTATATCCGAGGCATTATTATTCACCTCGGTATATAATACATCAAAGTCTTGGTTAACCTCATTAGCTCTGGCTTTTGTGCCAGCTGTAAATGTAAATGGTTTTACAATACTCATTACTTTTTAAGCTCCATATTTCTTTTTAAAGTCTTAATGTTTCTGTTTCTGGTTGCTATATCCTTTTTGATGTTGCGTTTCGTTTTACCCCTCTTCTTATAGTTGCTTTGCGATTGTAATGAGAACCATTTGCCAATCTGCTCAGCCGGAGTTTCTCTAACGTAACTTAAAGGATTTTCCTTAAAGATATTCGTATCGTATTTAGATTGAATACCTTTATTTGTTATACTAGCAATAGCCTCTGGCACATACATACCAGCCATTCTATATGGGTTATATGTTGTGGATAATAATTGGTTTAACCCATAACTAGCAACTTCTTGTGGCGTAGGTTTATATTTCTCTGCGTCACCTGGGTTTGTTAGTTTTGTTTGAATGTATCTGGGAGATGTAGGTGTCCATTCGCCGTTCTTTTTATATCTCAATACATCACCAACCATTGTGAATATCGGAGATACTAATGACGGTAACTCATTGAGCGATGATAGATTTTCAAGTACGGTTTGTGCTGGTAGAGGTTCTATACCTATCGTTCTTATACCTTGACCATCCGGTAAGTCTTTGTACCTAACACCACCTTTGTACTTATCTCTATCCAGTCCATACTGATTTATCATATACTCTGATATATGGTGTCCAGCCCTAGGAGGCAATCCAACTATAGATTGGAATGCTAATGGATGGTTAGCCATTTGGTGAAGTGTTGTTCTGCCAGTTTGCGTTAAGAACCTATAGAATGGTACAAGCTCTCCGAGTGCGTCATAGTAACCAGGTGGTAATGTATAGTTTCTACCTAAGTAATCACCTAGGTCTTTATTTACTTCGGTGTTTAACTGGTTGAACAATCCATCATCTATATTGGCTTTTTTGAGGATATCTTTTAAACTCTTACCAGTTACTTCTGCTTCTCTCTTTGCTTGTCTTATGAAGTTAGCATACCTATCAGTTCTTTCTAACAAAGACTCCATTCTGAACAATGGGTTAGCAGTCAAATCACTTGTAGAAGAATAGAATGTAGAAGCCAATCTACCTATATCACCAAGAGATTTTTCACTACCTTTAAATTCATCCAACCCTCTAAGCAATCTATTGTATGGTTGCTTAACTGATGAGAACCTTGGCAGCTTCGCACCTTCTTCAAAACTCTTACCAATATAACTATTGAATGATGTTTGTTGATACAATCTATCAGGTATTAAGTATTTATATTTTATTGTATCCAAATAATCAGATAATCTTACACCGCCTATAGCGTTGTTAGTTAAGTTACCTATTCTGTTTAAGATTATCCAGTGCGGGTTAGCAAGTACAGCTTTTTTAAAGCTACTACTTATTCTCTTTAATCCACCAAGTCTAGTTGGTATAAATGAATTCTTTATTGCGTCAAAGTACAAATCCTTAACTAAGTACGCACCTTTGCTTGCGACGTTTGCTCGTTTAAGTGCGCGTGCTATATCTACTTCTTCGCCACTAGCAATTTGTTTTGCTATACTATCTTTAAGTGCTTTCTTAGATACCGCTTTATATCCTTTTGGTAATTCTTTTAAATCAGTATCAAGCAACTTGCCAATACCTGGCTTCTCTAATATATCATTGATAACATCTATTGCTTCTCTTGATTTCGCAATTTCTTCTAATTGATAGTTAATACTTCTATCAAGTACCTTCGCTAAATCTTCTGGCTTAGTTCTACCTATAATACGCTTAGTACCAAAGTATCCACCTTTACCAGTTTTATTTATCTCACTAGCAATAACCTCACCAAGAGGATCTTTAGATGAAGATATAGCTTGCGTTAAGAATGCTATGTTTCCTTTATCGTATTTATCAAAACCTTCTGCAATAGTATCTTGTATTATCTTTGCCGTTTCCGGACTGCTCATTGCTTTAGCAAGACGTTCTGATTGTGCACCAGTTTCAAGATATTCCATTACATCATTATGTAATACGTCTGGCAGTTTATCAAGTAATTTACCAATTACATATTGAGATACAGTATTGTTTCTTGATAAAGTACTATCAAGCACTCCATATTCTACCGCTTGCTTCTCTGCGGCTCTTAGGTCTGATTTAAGTTTATTAGCAAGTTCTCTTCCTTCTTTAGATAGTTTACCATTATTCATAGTTATTTCTTTAACTATCTCTAATCTATCAGCATTAGGCATTGCGTCTAATACTCTAAATCCAGAGAACAATTCTTGCGATTTAGCTCTTGAAGAAGACTTAGCTTCTGTAAGCGATCTGTTGAATGCTCTTGTTTCTACGTTTGGTAATAACTGCTGTACAAATCTTGGCGCAGTATCCGGTACGCCTTTAGCAACTGCTTTACTAGCGGCGCCTAACGCTCTACCCCCACCTAATGTAAGTATATCCATACTGCTATATAGAGGATTATTAAATGCACCTTGTGCAACATCTCTTAGGTCTACATTACCACGTCTTATATCATCTACTGAGGTATTGTATGTGGATAATACAGCGTCAGCCATACTCTTAGGTCCACCAACTAATCCGGTAACACCACCTAGTATCGCACCGCCTAGTGTACCAATTCCAGGTATTACGCTACCGGCAGTACCACCTATAACAGCACCTTTAAATGTGCGTTTAAATGGATCGCTATATACTGCGTTAAGAAATTTTTCTCTTACAGCCTCTGCTCGTTTACCCTTAGGCGCCTTGCTAGCGCTTATGAATGGAGATACTATAGCACCACCAACGCTTCTAGCGTCACGAGCGAATTCACCAGCATTGCGAGCAAAGTTAGCTGGTATATTAGCATAGTTTTTACCATAGGTTAATGGGTTATAACTACCTAAATTATAATGAGAGAGAGCGTCATTTATTTGAGAGACGCTCTTACCTCTACGAATTCCTTCATCTATAACATAATCTCTAGTAAAAGTACTAGCCATATCCTACCTTTTCTTATCTTTGTTATTTAAACGGATCGCCTTGATTAACTTGTGGTAATCCTTGTTTGTCCAACCCAGGCGCTGGTTGCATGTTTTGTGGCAATATACCATACTGTATTGCTATCTGTCTTGCAACTTCTGGATCAGAATATGCTAATCCGCTAAGTAATTGACCTTGCATGCCGTACCTACCAGATATATCTCTGCCGGCTAAATTACTTGCGTATGCTTTATCCGCTACATATCTACGAGTATCAGCACCAATATCATATCCATATAATTTAGTTGCATTAGAAAGATTTGCTTTTTGTTGATTTACAAGCGCTGTTAATAAATTCTTATTAGCCATAGCCACTTCTACGGGGTGTCCCATTTCTTTAGCAACAGCCATATTACCAATTAATTCTTGTATATCATTAACATTTCCATATTTGGCTTTTTGTAATTGTTGTAATATATTTAACTTCTGTGCCTCAATATTTAATGGACTGTAATCATTAGCCAATTCTGCCCATTTATCGTTATTGCTCCATCCAGCCAATCCGGTAAAATATCTTTTAATTCTATTAGTTTCATCTAGATTTGTTTGATAATTATTATAATAATTTTGTAAACTATCTATATAAGGTTTGTTTAAATCATTATATCTTTTAATGTATTCTGATATAATTTCATAATCAGGGTTTGCTTTTAAAGCCGCATTAGTAGCTTCTCCAGTAGTATATCCATCTATATCTGTTTGTGGTGCATATTGCATTGTGTTGGTACCATTGCCCCTGATCTGTAGAGGAGGACCATATGTTCCAACCGTTCCATCATTCGGCATATCGTTAATAACTTCTAAATCATATCCGTTTGCTTTTGAAGTTCCAGATCCATCAAGTTGTCCAGTAGGAACTCCAGTATCCTTGTTAACGTTAGCGTCGCTTGTTTTATTTGAATTCTCTAATGAGCTTATTATATTATCGTCTAATTTGTATTCTTTATACGGGTTATTTATATTTGCCAGTCCATATATTAGGTCAGCTAAACCAGCTCCAGTTCCTATGCCAATAGCTGATCCTGGTACTGAAAACGCTCCAGCTCCAAGAATACCTCCGCCTATACCGCCAATCGCAGAACCCGCCGCTATAGCTTTTGCTTTATTTTTGTAATACTCTATTGCTTCTTTTGGATATGTTCCTGGCTTATTTTTATTTGCTTGTTCCATAGCTCTTGCTATATCAGAGCTTCTATAAATATCATATCCAGCCAGACCAACACCAGCAAAAGGCAATGCTTTGCCAGCTACCTTTGGAGCTGTCTTTGCACCACTTTTTGCAACATCTTTTATCGCCTTACCAGTATCTTTTATATTTTTAATCACTTGTGGTGATTTATCTATTTTCTTTACGAAAGTCCTTTTTGTAGTTTCGCTTCCGCTTAAATCAACTCCAGTTATGGCTTTTGTTAATTTATCTATTTGCTTTTGGGCATAATCAACACTAGGCTTTGGAGACTGCAACATCATCATCTGTCTATATCCGCCTGGTCTCCACAGATTAGATGAATTCATAACTACACTACCAGGTCTAAGCCCAGCATTTGGATTGTACCTAACGTTTCTAGCGAACATTGACTCTGGGTTTGCGTTAAGCCTTGGCTCTATATAATCTACACCAGGTCTTATACCGCTCTGCCTAGCGTATTGATTTAATCCATTTATATATTCATTAAAATCTTGAACCATTATCTCCACCTATTAAAATCTAATGTGTTATATTGTTGCGTAGGAAGATTATATCCACCAAACAATCTATTATCTGGCAATGTGGTGTCTTCTTGTCTATAATTAAATGACACATTTGGCATTCCCTCACTTTGATAAGGTAGCGAATATACGCCATAATTAGTGTAGGGAGGATTTTTTAATTTTCCTTGTAGAGTATAAGGAGCACCACCTTGACTTCTATTTTTTAAAGAGGAAAGTTTAGTAAGTATATCATTTACTTTTCTGTTTCTTTGCATATTGGCAGTAGCCATCATAGCTGCGTCTATAAAATTATTATGTTCATAATTTTTTAAAAACCCTATACCAGTATTAGCTCTGCCTCTACCCAAATAATTTGAATTAACATAATAGGTTCCTACTGGATTATTTAATTCTGCTATACCAAAAGGAAGACCAACTAAAACATCTTTAAATTTGTTTCCAGTAGATGTTATTGCTTCTAAATTTTCCATTACATCCAACCTCCTATTGCTCCACCAGCAGATTGTCCAACCTTGCTCCCAATAGCAGCGCCTGCTGGACCTCCAAAGTAAGCACCTACTAGAGTTCCGCCTATACCACCTATCGTTGAACCTATTCCGCTATTATTTTTTTGTTGAGTAATTGCATTATTATAAGATATATCTCTATTTTTATTTCTTATATCCCAATTCATTAAATCTTGTTCATACGGTGTTTGACCATATCCATACATTCCACTATACATATCAAGTGTATTGTATCTACGTTGCAGTTCTTTGTCCATTAAATTATCGTAGTTAACTGCTTGATTATAAGCTAAATCATCCATTTGTCTCTGGAAGTCTCGTTGATAATTGTCAACTATATAAGATGGAGCCGTAGCATTAAGAGTTCCAAACTGTCCATAATTCTTAGCATTATACTTATTCATTGTATCAGTATATGCTCTCTCCATGTTATCAAATGCACGTTTATATATAGCATTATTACGAGCATTCAGCGAGTCTTGCGTCTGTCTATCAAATACATTTACCTTGTTATAATTGTCTAATACTCCTTTTCCACCAATATCAGCAATCTCTCTGCCTTGCGTTATCCAAGGAGTATCTTTCATTTCCTCATAACCAGGATGTTTAGGTGTAGATTTTCCCATTCTATTTATCCTCTAAATTAGTATTACTATACACTAACTGATTATAATAAGTAGGTATACCATTTTTATTATAATATATAACCCTATTCTTTAATGTACCTTCTATTTTAAAACCAGTATCTTTTAATAATTTTATTATACCAAAGTTGTTACTTGGAACGAATGCTTCAAGTCTTCTTATTGGTTTCATATTATATTTTAACCATCTATAACAATCAAATATTATCTTCCTAGACTCCTTGCCCCAATACCTTTTGCTTACTATTAGGTGGACGCCGGTAGACGCTATCTCATCATTATATATTTTTGTGTTATCAAAAGTAACTACTCCGGCATAGTGGTCTGATGTGGTATCTATTGCCAGCAATACAACATTATTCTCTATATCATATTGTATCACATCCATTATATCTTCATCAGAGTGTATGCCACTAGCCAAGTCAAATACTTTATTTGCTTGCTCTTTATGGAGGCGATATACCTCCTTTACTTTATCGTAATCTTCTGGTTCCAGCGTAACTTCTACAAAGTCATATTTTCTTGGTTCCATCCTTGTATCCTCCTATATTACCAAGGTGCCTCATCTGTTTCTATTCTTCTAAAGTCATATCCGTATATTGCAAAACCTTGACCATCATCATTTGTACCAATTTCTAATTGGAATTTCTCAAATACGTTATTAGGTAACAACATCCTTATACCATTAAATCCACCACTTACCCAATCGTCTTGGTCCCATACCGTATCGTTATCTGGCAAGTCTTGACCTTCTATACCATCCCATACCAACGCAGTCATTGACAACGAACTGGTATCTATAATTCTATCTTCGTATCTGTCCATCCCATCTTTGAATGTACGGATATAGAAGTTATTATTAAACTCATCACTCAGATTTATTGAGAACTCTGAGAATGATTGTGTATAATCATTTAACCAATCGTACCATGGTGATTTAAAATAACTTATTATTGGAGTCGTTTCCGGTACCCATACTCCTTCATCATCATCATATTCTGCGTCATATACAAATGAGTTACCAGAAAATTCTTTTAATACTAGACCGTTCTCAGTACCTATATATACATTATTTAGAAAGTTAAACGCACATGTAGTTTCCACCATTTGTGGTAATCTTCTTACTAGAAAAGCTTTACATTGGAAATCAAATATCAGTCCGTAGGAACTTCCTAATTGGTCTACCATTGGCATATAGAATATCATCCAACGTTTCTTCGGATAGCTTACGCAAAATATTTTATCAACGTCAGCGTCTCTAAGATTATAGAATACATCCCTTACTTTCTTGGTTAATGCTTCTCCAATATATTTATCACTAAATACTGTACGTTGAGTTAGCGGGTATATATCCATATACTCTCTACTATATACATAGTATTTTGTATTGCTAACTATCCAAGATTGCTGACTATCGCACGAGACGTTGCTATACGGTCTTACAGCAATAGTTGTTGCGTCTCCGGTACAAGTTAATAAGTAAGTATTAAACTCTTTATGAATAAGCATATAGTCGCTGTATAGACCTAATGCTTTTACTTCTGATGTATCATTGTATATACTGTATATTACACCAGCGTCATATTTAATATCCCATTTATTATACTGACCTACTTGTGAGTAGAATACTCCGTTATCTCCACCAACCCATAATCTACCATTATAGTATTGAATAGCCAATCCTCGTATTGGAGTAGATACACTTGGATCTTCTTCATTAACCAGAGTAGCGTTGCATTGAGAAATCTCTGATAGATATATGTTTTTGTCAGAAAGGCTTTCTGTTGGTGCTTCTGTTACATTAAGCTTTGTATTACTTGTAATTGTATCTACAGTATATACTGTGCCTTCTATATCTATTGTATCACCAGGCATTAACTCTGTTTCAAATTCTGTAGAATGACCATTTATCTCTGTTGAGTTTGCAGTTAGGTCTACAGTACCAGATAATATCTGGTGACGTCCTTTCTCATAGAATACCAAGTCGTCCTTACCATTGGTAATAACAACACCGTTATTCATATTACAGAAGCTCATTCTATCTGTTGGCGTAGGGAAAGCATATACAAAGTCAAAGACATCATCAGCCGGATTGTATATCTTAACTTCACCATTAGATAGACCTATCATCATATATTTATTATTGCCCTTAGAGTATTCCCATCCGGCAATTACTGAATGGTCTTGTTTATCACCAACCAATGTGTTACCTTCCATAGACTTTATGCCACCAAGTTTAAAGAACTCAACATTACATAAGTCTGGAGACTCTGTCTTCTTTGGTGAAGCATTAATAGTATCTATAGAGTTTACGTTATTTAAACCACCAGTTAAATCACAAAATACTATTTGACTTTTTAGTCTACTCATAGGTTCCTCTTAAATTACCAACGTATGGGTTTCTAAACGCGGCTATCTTTGCCTCCAAAGATGTAGGTCTATATCCAAGAACCTTTCCGCCTTTAAAGTAATCCTCCGTAAGTCTTTGATTGCTCAGCATTTTATTATATAGAGCATTATACTTACGTCTATAAAAATCTGATTTAGGATCTCCAGTAGCTGCTCTAAAATCTCTTACCACTCCGTATACCAACAATGAGCGATACCCTTCTGGTATAATTGGCTCATCATCAGCTTCTGTCATTATTTCTTTAGGACATCCATATTTATCTACTGCATATTTATCTGTAAGATATTTTATATTATATCTTACTCCATCCTCACCTTTATTCGGGCAAGGAAATAATTTTATCTTACCCTCATATATCCAATAGTATATAGGCATACCATTAGTACTCATAGGAAGGTATTTGTGTTCCATATTATATATCAATGGAGGTCTATTTGTTTTATCATCTGGACGTATATAGATTATATATCCGTCTGGTAAATCATATTCATCTACCCCATTAAATGTATAGAATTGGGTTTCTCTTTCTCTAAACTTCCAAGTGTCGTGTTCGCCACAACAAAGTTCTCTGAGAACCTCATTCATCTTTTGTTTTATCAATCTACCCTCTGGAGTATTTAGCCCGTCTAATGAAGTTACGGGTAAATAGCTCATTAGGTTAATAACCTCATTACACAAGTCTAGGTAAGTTCTACCCATTCATTTACTCCTTATAGAAATAGAGGGGGCGTTAATCCCCCTCATATAATATCAATTAAGAAATCTTAACAGTTCCTTTTACTAATGATTTCGGGTTAGTGATCTTGTAACCATACAGATACAATGCACGTCCGATATCAGCGAAGGTCTGCGGATCTCTAAGTTTTTCTACCTTGTTGTACTGTTCAGCGAATGTAATACCCATCTTAGTACCAGCGATAGCGATGTATTCTCCACCAGCTTCGTTAGCATAGTGAGTAGCGCATTCTGCAGAAGTGATACCATCAAGTAATGTATCAACAAAGATCTTCATACCAGCAATCTGACCTACTACACCTTTATAAAGGATATCGTCACCTTGTACAGTCGGGTGAGTAAGAATAGTAGAGTTAACTAACTGTTCAAACAAACCAGAACCAATAGTAACGATAGGAGCAAGCTGTAATGCCTGTTCTTTGTTTCCTTTGAATGTATAGAAGCCAGCCGGAGATAATGCTTTGTTACCCATCAAAGTACGTTTGATTTTGTTGAAGAATGTGTTGATTGTTGCAGAAGTTGCTCCGAACGGAGTAGTATGATTACCAACTTCCGGTACATCATTGTCATTAAGAACTGCAAGTTCAAGTTCTTTGTTAACTTCAACCATCATCTTTTCATTAGCCGCGCTCATATAACCTTCAAGCATATTGAACTGAGACTGAGCTTGTTCAATATCATTGAATTTGAATTGGAAAGAACGTGATTTGTCAATTGTTAAAGAGATTTGTTTCGGGTATACATTAGATGTATCAGGAACCACACCTTCACCAATAACAATAGAAGATAAATCAGGAGTTGAAATATGAACTGTATCACCAGCTGATTTGATTTCACCTTCCCAATCAGAGTTAGTCATGTTGTTTTTGAAGTCCGTCATTTCTTTGGACTCTTTAAGAAGTTTCTGAGAATAAAACTCAGGAACGAATGCGTTAACGTTATTTGCCATAATCTTATTCCCTTTCTATTAACCGTAGATTACACCTACTGCAATCTTACCAGCGGTAAGAGCTGCTGTACCTACTACCAATTTAACATCGCTTTCTGCTTCGGTGAATACCGGTGAAGTAGCGATAGTCATTTTACCTGAACCTTTAATTGTTGCTAAAGCAGTTGCTGAAACAATAGCGTCAGAACCAACTGTAACGCCAAGTGTAGCAGATCCGCTAGAAGCTAAATCATCTTCAAGGTTTTTAATATATGCGCCTACAACAAATTTACCAGCGGGGACTTTTAACCCAATTACGTTAGAACCAACAGCTGACGCGTAAGCTGAGTCAGCAAGGTTGATAACACATTCTTTAGGAGTTAAGTGACCAATAACACCGCCAGAAACTTTTCTCATCTGTTCTGCTGTCATTTTAATAATCCTTTCTATCTTACCTTACCTTCAAGCATTGCTTGTTTGATAATTTTCTCATTCTTTGCAAATTCCTCTGGAGACATCTTACCTATCTGTTCACGAGTGAACTCTTGCCCAGGTGAGTATGTAGTTGTATTTGCAGTGGCAACACCGCCACTAACACCAGAAGTATCTGCTTTTGCTTTATCTTGTAAAGCGTTTTGTTTTCCGGCATTATACCATTCTTGGCATACCGGAATTATAATATCCATAACACTCTGTAATTCACCATACATATTCTGGGAGTTGCCAGCGTACGATTGTACATATTGTGTCATGACGTTATTCAGCGCTGGTGAAGCTTGAAGTAACTTACCATAATCATTAGCGAACTTGCTAACTTCATAATATGTATTTTGCTGTTGTATAGCCTGACGTCTACCAACTACTTCATTACCAAGCTGTTCAAAGCGTCTTTCAAATTCATATCCTTTAGCCGGATCCTTTTGTTTTAGTTCTGCAACCGACTGGTCAATCTTATCTGGATTAGCGTCTATGCCATACTCATTGCACAATCTTAAATATACTTGCTTACCTTCATTTACGATTTGCTGGTCTAAATTCATATAATTGTAAGTTTGCTGGTCTACATCTTGTAGCCCAAGCTTTTCTCTAAGGAGTCTATCCTCCTCATCCCTTACCTCATATTCTTTTAATTTAGCTTGCAATTCTTCTACAGTAGGCTGTTGTGTTGTATCTGTAGATTGTTCATTACCTTCTGTCACTTCATTGTTATTACTATTTTCATCAGGCTCGCTTGCTTGTTCTGTTTGCTCTGCGGGCTGAGTTGTCTGAGTTGTATCTACGGTATTTTCTTCATTAGCAACTTGTGCTGTCTGAGTTGTAGACGTCTCATTTGTTGTAATATCTTCTGCCATCATACCTCCAATTATTTACTTAATTCTTTTATTGCTTCGTCATACTTAGTGGCGTGAGACTCAATTCTTTCTATACATGCTTTCAGTCCCCAGCAGTATTTCAACCACCAGTCACCAACTCCCGGTTCGCCAGGTGCGAGATTTAATCCTTGATAGATTTCATCTTTAAGAAATTCTTTACAGTCTTTCCATTCGTTAGTATCACAAAGCTTTCTAAACTTTTCAAATTTTTCTATTTGGTCTAATAATAATTCTTTAGTTTCCTTGGTTAACGTTTCTGCTTTTTTAGCTCTCTTCTTTTCGTTACTCTCAATAAAACTTTCTACCATTACATTCCTCCCATCATTTCAATTTCTTGATCTACTTGTTTCTTAACTTCTCTTGGAATTGGTATCTCATTCATAGCCCGTTGTTCTTCTAACATATTAGCAAACTCAGGTATTGTACTTTGTATACCTCTTTCCATATCATTTACATACTGTCCTACTTGTCCTTCTGGTATGCCTCTTTCATTTGCCTCTTGTCTTATTGCTTGACGAAGCTTTAATGAGTTGCTCAAAGTATTTATCTGACGATAGTTCAATTCATTAAGTACCCATATAAAGAAATCACCAGCCGGGAATTCTGGTCTTTGTACTATTGACTGGAATGCTGGAGCACCCATTAATTGGAATAACTTCATTACTGCAGACTCACGTTCTACAGACGTTTGAGCATTACCAATCATAAATACATAGTGACCATTACGGACTTGTTCTGTTATATCATAGAAGTCTTTTATACCATCTTTAATTACCGGAACTACATCATCAGTAGTTTGGTATTCTCTTTTAAGTTTATATATAGCCCATATAATAGGAACTATTACATTATGGCTAAACAAATAAGCTTCTCTAGATAATCTTGTTGTTTGTCCACTATATATATAAGTAGACTCAGAAGCTGTTCTAACTCCACCAGTACCTCCGTTCCCTTGCATATACGGCGATACACCAGTAGCGCCTTCCATCTTTCTCTTAAAGAAGTTTTCAAAATCAAAACCTCTAAGACCAGCGGAGAAGTTCATCGGTTGCGGTATAGCATTCTTCTCGTTTAACTCATCAATAGAGTATTCTATTACACCGCCTGGCTCATATATAACACCAGAATTGATAAATCCTTTTTGCGCAAGTAACGGTGGGTTAGTTGAAAGTAACCAAGCCTCCATTGTTAAGTCCATACATTTGTTTTCTAATTCGTTTAAGAGCAATGCTGGCTTTAACGGAGTTTGTCCACGAAGACTATCCGGTCTTTCGTTGTAACAACTATATCCTATAGGACATACTGGATATAAACTTTCGTCCAACTTAGCAAGATACTTACCAGCAATAACTACTATTATAACGTTTCTAGCTACATCTCCATTTGTAGGGATAATGTAATCGCCATAGTATTCCATTACCTCTACGGTAGATCCGATTACCTTCTTGTTTATATCGTGGTAATCAGAAGTATAGTCACCAGTAGTTTCTTTTGTAGCCTGACTTACCATATCCTTTAAGTCTGAGATTTCATCTCTTGTTAATTTGTAATCCTTATTGCTAAGTATATAACTAAGAGGAACAAACTCTCTATATATCTTACCACATGATTGCCAGTGGTTCTTCTGAGATTTATCAAAAAATAAATTGAGCGGATCTATTCTTTCTACATCTGCGCCTTCGTATACAATTCTATCTTCTGATCTGTTAATGTATTCTACATCTACTTCAACTAATTCACCAAGTTCATTGGTTTCAAATATAGGTTGTTCTGCTTGGTATCTCTTCTGCTCAACTTTCTGAGTCCAGTGGGTGAACCAAGCGGCTTCGCCTTTATCCATATAGTCGTCAAGTATTTTATCTAATGTAGATTGTAAATCAATCTTATAGCAGTCATACACTAACGCAGACTTTAACATAGCACTCATCTCATGAGACTCAGGATCTAATCCTTCAATATCAAACATACCATCATAATTCTGATATGTTGCTTTAAATATATTTGCTCTAAGAGATTGTCTTTGTTCATATACGTCAGGTATAAGTTTTACTTCTGCTTTATATTCGTTAGCAGACGGATAGATTTCTCTCACTACTCTATCGTAATCTTCTCTAACTTCCTCTACATCTCTAGACCAGCTCTTAGCCTTATTATTAATATCCTCGCAGATATTATCTCTGTCTATCTTTCTTATTTCTTTTTTGTTATTATCTTTATAGTAATAAAATCTCATCTCAACCCTATTCTATATTCGTATTTATTTCTACCAAATACATCCCTTTTAATTCCTTGGTACTCCTTGGTTGGTGACTCTTCCTTTTTAATTGGGAAGTATTTCATTGCCACATAACCACATGCGTCAGTTGGGTGCGTAAGGAATTTTGCCTTTGGATCATTCTTTATTTGATATGTAGTTGGCTTCTTTGGTTTACCGCTACCTTCTTCTTGTGTGAGATTTTCTATATCATAAATAAGATACTTACAATCCGATCTTATTATAATATGCGGTATACCATTCTCATCTCTCATCATGTTATTCCAGCAGTTATATCTATATGTTATTGGTGGATTACTCTTACCAACATCAAATCTAACATTGCTAAATCCCATGCGAGTAAATTCTGCTCTCATTATCTTATAATCTGCACCAGTAGTCTTTTCATATCTACCACTACAGTCACCGGTTATTATAATCTCATGATCTTTAAATCCGGTATCAATTAATATCTCTCCCATTATCCTACTCATGTGGAGAGTATCTGTAAACTCCTCTACGAGTTCGTATAATATGTGCATTGTACCATTATAATGCTGTTCTAAGTACCAACACATAGGATCGGTATTAAAGTCACATGTTATGTATAATGGTCTGTTCTTATCTATCTCTATAGTATCAGATACATTATCTGCTCTATTGAAACCTTTTGTAGCCAAGCCACTAACGAAGTCCATATCCTCACCGAGTACGTTTCTTCTAAAATACTCTTCTGAGTATCTTTCCTTCATTGACTCAATAAAACCCTTTGGAAGGTTTTCTCTATTCTCTGTAGTAGGAGCAATTATCCTACGATAATTTGCTGGCTTATTCTCTACAAAGTATTCATATACCCAACCCTTTGTTTCTTGTGGGTTGGTATGACCAAATAGTCTGTATTTAAAGTTTGGTCCCCATGAGGGTTTCTTCGCTTGACGTAACCTACCTAACAACATATCAAATGTTGCACGAGGTATATCACTCATCTCTTCCAGTTCTACAAATCCTAGGTTTAAGGATTTGAGTTTATCCGGTTCTTCCAGATGGCGGAATAGTATTTCAGACTTATTGCTAAATACTAATTTGCTTTCTGCTTTTAGATATTTGTAATCTACTTCTGGTTGTAATCCCATCCTATCTAAGTGTTCAAAGTAACTTACTAGAGTTGTATCTCTAACTAGGATAAGAGTTTGTGCACCTACTAATCCTTTTATACCTGGGTACTTTATCGCAAGGAGTATACCCAATAGACTTCCGCTAAATGTCTTACCACTTCCATACCCACCTTGATACAAACTCACATCTATATCGCTATCGTGGTCTCCTAATTCCAGGAATATCTTTTGAGCTGGAAGTAATTTATATTTGCAAACCAAGTCTCCTCCTACTTAGTTAATCTCTTCATCATATCAGAAAACTTCTTTTTATCTATATTAGATTTGCGTTTCCTAAATTTCACTACTTGGAATGTACCACCAACTATTCTCTCACCGGCAAGAATTATTATATTAATACCAGTCATAAATGTTAATGGTGAATATACAAATATATACCAAAGCAAATGAAGAAATTTTTCTTTAAACATCGTACCTCCTTTTACAAGGGTAGGGGCTAAGTCGCCCCCTCGTCCTTAACCTTCTCTTGGCTTATAACCACGCCATAAGGTCTAGTAACCGCGTCAGGAAGGCTGACGGTATATCCTATCGCGACCTCGGATATATATAGGATCCTTTACACAATCTCACTCTCAGATATGCGACCTATGTTGCACTCTTTACAAAATGGTGTGACCACTAGGACTTGCACCCAGATCTTCCGCGTCACAGGCAGAAATTTTACAATTAAACCATAGCCACCATAGACAGGGTAATTGGAGTCTAACCAATCCTTACGATAGTCAATCGTTGTGCTCTTCGGAGCTTACCCAATTAATTGGTTGCGAGAGGTAGGAATTGCACCTACGACCTTCGGGTTATGAGCCCGACGAGCTACTACTGCTCCACTCCGCGATATGCGAGGAAACCCCCGCGGTAGAGCTTTACCTACTCTGATGGACCAGACAACTTAATGCCAGCCAGGTCGACGACTCCTATTGAGCCGAAAGCTATCCATATAGAATAGCCGAGTATAGACGTCCCATGCTGAGAATGGACGTATGTCTCAGATTAAATCTTATCACCGTCAATATTGAATTGCAATACTGCAATTTCTTTCTTGACTTCATCCGGATTAACTCCGTTGTATCTTGCTATATCAGAAAGTATAGCCCTTGCGTCTGCAAGCTTACCTTTCTTTTTGGCGTCGTTGAACATATCCCAGTAGATACGCAGAAGGTCTTCCTTCTCAAATTCCATTGCGTCTACCATTGCGTTTAGTTCAGCTCTACGCTCTTTTATAGCTTCTTTTATATCATCACGAGCAAGTATTTGTAAACCAATCCTACTCGCATTCTTTCTATCAAACCCACCATCTATTGCAGCTAATGTCGGATCTAGATTGGTTAAGTATCTGTCTATAAACTTTTGATAGTTTTCTTCTAAATCGGCGTATGCCATTTCTCCTCCACACCCCATTAGGTAGCTAGGGAGACCTATGGGAAAATTCAAGAAAGGAGGAGAGACGAAAATCCCTAGCTTTTACCGTAATCCTAATTCCAATTAAACTTATAATAATGACGACAGTCAATTACTTTTATCGGTTGCGTCTGTTCTACAAGACCGTTAGCCAAACACTCAATCAGAGGACAACCATATTGCTGTTGACAGTCTATACAAATATCATCTTGATGGAGATATACCGTACGAGATATCTCTTCAACATCTTCTCCGTAATCCAATTCTACTTCCATCACTCCTCCTATTTATATCTGTCTTTACCAATCCAGAAATATGGTTTATCGTTACTATCTCTTATAATTGGTATACATTGAGTAGAGAATGAATTACCTTTTGTGTTTACTAACACAAACCCTTGTTGCCAATCCATCATTAGGCGTCTACCTTTTAGATGGTACCATGGTGTGCGTTGACACAAGCAACCCCCTTCAATACCAACAGTCTCGCCAACAGATGTTGTTTTAAATACTTGGGAAAGTCTATGGGTATGACCTTGTATAACAGAAGTACCTTCCATTTCCATAGTGGCATATCCACTAGCTCCGCCTTTACCTCTAGATACCGTCCCATGGGTTATAATTAGTTCTTTGTTACCCAACACATCATAGTATTCTGGGTAGTAATCTATACCAAAATCAGCTAACTTAAACCACCCAGGTATTGAATAATTCTCATAATCATCAGCAGTTATTGGAGATAGACTAGCCCAATTATCAATCCATCCCTCATGGCATTGGCTACCTATATAAATTATTCTACTATCTGGTAGAGCGTCTCTTAATACCTCTGCTATTGGAAACCATTTCTCTCTTTCTTCTCTAGCCGTACGGAATGCTGTAGATACATCTCTTAGTTTAGGGTGGGTAGAGAAACTACTACAATCATTAATATTACCATTTAATATTAATTTATCCGGTGAGTATTCTGCCAAGAAGTTTACGAATACTCGTAACGCTTCCTTATCATGGTAGGGTATATGGAAATCAGAAGCAACTACTATCGATACCTCATCTTTATCGTCACAATCAATATCATTTAGCAAAGGCTTATCTTTACGATTAGTATTGAAGTACGGTAGTAGCGACTCTGCTAATCCTTTAGTTAGATTTGGGGGGAGGTTAAAGTTTCCTTCTCTAATTTCCCCTCTAGTTGGACAACCATTAATCATCCACCATTGGTATATCTCTTCTATAGGAGGAATATTACTTAAACTAGACAATGGCTTCCTCCTCTATCTCTTTTACTAACTCATCAAATCTATCACTAGAAGTAAGACAATCTATAAAGTTATCTACTCTTTGATAACATTCAAGTAAATTAGTAGAAGAAAAAGAATATATTACATCAGTATAATATGAATATACTCCTATAGTATAGATATTATCTTTTACATTTAATATAATACCCAAACTATCATCTACTTTAGAAAGTTTTCTAGATAATTCAATAATCATTTAATCAATCCTCCTTATTCATTCCTTACTTTTAGTATAAAATAATATATACAAAATTCTATAGTACTTGTGAATAGAAAATTAAACCCACACCCATATATACCCTAATCCTATATTGTATATCTAGAGTAGGTTTAATAATATGTTTAATATTTAATGTGTATTGCTAGATATAAAATATACTCTTAGGGTATATAGTGGGGATATATTTATAACGGGAATAGTGTGATATTTTACAAATAAGTACCGGTAGTACCTCTCTGGGGAGAGGCATACACCTATTATATATTATAATATATTATATATATACTATAAATATAATCATTATCTATTATAATACTATATATAGTATAGTAAATATATATATATATCAGCGGATAGATTATAATATATATATTATATACTATACATATACTTATAATTATATATATATACTATACTATATATATATTATAAATCCTATGGATTTTATTAAGATATATTAAGTTATATTAAGATATATTAATAATAATTGTAATATTTATTGACAATATATATCAAGTATATCAATTATTAAGTTTTATTAAGAATTTATGTAAATTTTTGTTACAAAATTTGACAATATAATTTATATATAATCTTTATATCCGTTCTTCCGGTTCAAGAATTTGTAAAGATTTATTAAGTTATGTAACAGTTTAATTCACAAATATTGCTTTATATGGTATAATAGCGGTGTTACTGCACTTTGGCGACTTTACAAAACTTAACAAACGCTGAAAGCCGGTAACAACCGCACATTGACAACTTAATAAATGCTACTAACGAGCAACCGCAAGGTTGCGGGTTGATTGCATGTGTTACAATTCAAGTATAGAAAGGAATTAAACTATGTCGAAAGCAATTTATCAGGTTAGTGTTACAAAGTAATGGCGATAAAGAATTGTATGCTTATACAACAAAAAAATCCGCTTGTAAAACAATAACGGATTTATTTGTAAATGAGTTAGTTTAAAAACAAGGAAAGGAAAGGAATTGCACCATGAAAAACAATCAAAGCACAGTAACAGAGCAAGATTTACAAGAGATGTTTATTAAAAAACGTTGTCACAATGAGTTGTTTGCGGACTATGATATTCATACAACCGCACGGTTACGGGTTCAGAAGCGTATACAAGATAATGAGTATATAAAAAAATACACTGAGAGTATGGATATATTGTACAATTGGTATAAGTCCGGCAGTCTGGATTATCCGCTATACAAGGCATTGAACCTCATTAAATCCTTTAAAATCAATGATAATGACTTTGCAAAGGTATCGGCTACCGCTTTGACCGACAAAATGAGGGGTAAAGGGTTATGGGACAACTTCAAACTCAATTACCGCAAGAGTTGCAAGGGATTAAGTTTCGGTAACTTGCGTAAATTATACAATATATGTATGCGTAAAGCGATTGTATCGGCGTAAACGCTTGTAAATATTGAATTATAGACCATATTATATTAATATGGTCTATTTTTTTTGATTAATTGTTAAGAAATGTTAAGAGATGTTAAGAAATGTTAAGCGGTTGTAATCCAATGATAGCAAGGATTTTAGCCGGATTGATAAAATAAAAGTTAAAATATGAACCCTAAAACTTGAATTGAAAAATTACATGGTTCATTATGAAAGTATCG
>Ga0265301_10000953_pt1 | contig 39686 bp, 67 predicted proteins | sample AusTroGonzalo_MG_2_FD_193488 | JGI IMG/M metagenome (GOLD analysis project Ga0265301, IMG submission 193488) | Bovine rumen microbial communities from tropical cattle in Woodstock, Queensland, Australia - Gonzalo_04 | ecosystem: Host-associated > Mammals > Digestive system > Stomach > Rumen ...
GGGGTGTTGAAAGCACGGCACGCATCGGGGTTGCCGTTGGGGTATACGTTGTTAGATTATTTAGAGAGTAATGGTTCGCAAGAAATAAGGTTGCCATTTTACAGAACAAGTGGTCATACATATAAAGCAGAGTTTGATTGGGAACCAACAGCATATGACGCACGGGGAATATTCTCGTTTGGTGCTGATTATATAGGGTATCAAATATCACCTTATAGTGGCGGTATTGGGTTTAGTAATACAAATTATATCAGTTCAAGTGGCAGAACACAAATGACCGCAACACAGTCAAGTAATGGATTAACCACGACTTTGACGGATGGTGTGTCAACAATTTCGCACACCAGAACAATCGCTAACTATGGTTATAAGCCATCAATATTTAGTGCTTGGACTGGTTCTCGTGGTTCTGTAAAAATTTACGGATTTAAGTTCTATCAAGACAACACACTGTTATTTGACTTGATACCAGCAATTCACAACGGCGTAAATGGTATGTATAACAAAGTTGATGGAACATTTTTAGAAGCATATATAGGAACGTTAATTTCTGGCAACACAGTAAATGACCCAGTTGAAATCTACACAGACGGTACAGTAGAAACGATTGAAGATACAATCGGCAACACAGCAACAGCCGAAATGTTGTTAAAGGTTGGCGATTATCAAGATGTCCAAGAAATACTGTCGGGTGCTGTCACGAGAAATGTCGGGGTAAAGGTGCTTGATGGAACGGAAGATTGGAATTATTCTGCTGTTTGGTCTGATACTACACACAAATGTTATTATATGACATCGCTCACAGACATTAAACAACAAACAAACTTTTCTAATGAGTGTTTATGTTCTCATTTTGAGTGGTATTCTCGTGACGATTTATATGCAGATAAAACTATAATAGGCGGGTGTATTTCTGGTTATATTCCAACAAACCCAGAATCAGGAAGAGCATTGACACTTCGTATTTCGTCAAGTGTAGCAGTAGATGCAACAGCGTTCAAATCTTGGCTTGCCGCACAATATGCCGCAGGGACACCGGTTATCGTTGTCTATCCTTTGGCGACGGCAACCACAGAATCTGTCGCAGGGCAGACATTACAAGTGCAGGCGGGCGATAACACACTGGAAATCACACAGGCGTCCATTGACGATTTGGAAATTGAGGCAGAATACCAAAAGGCATAGAAAATGGCAGGAAGATTACAATTACGCAGAGGAACCACAGCCCAGAACAATGCGTTCACGGGGGCTGTTGGGGAATTGACTTTTGATACCGATACGAACGGTGTTCGCGTCCACGATGGACACACACAAGGCGGTTTTCCTGTGGCCACAATAAACTCCATTATGCCTGATTACACTCGCGGCATAAATATCAGTAGTGGTGCTACAAGCACGGTATATGGTTGGTTTTATATTTCGGGACACAGTTATAGTAATACCGTGACCGTTTCATTAAATGGGGCTGTTGTTTATACTGGTGGTAATTCTGGTAATGAAAGATTATCAAACACTTGTATTTTGTTTGTAAAGCCAGGCGATGTTATATCGTGGGCTGGCTGGAACGCACAAGTGTCAATGGCAACAATATACCCGTGTGGGGTCGCAGTATAGGGAGGTTGCGATGAATGATTTTACGCTTTGGACAGAAATTATAACAGCGTTTGTATCGTCTTTGGTTTCCGTTTGTGTTTCTTATGGCGTTATGAAAGCCAAGATACACTATATGGAAGAAAAGATTGAAAAGTTTGACAAAGACCACGATTTGTTGGTTGAAATTAAAACTAAAATTGACCTGCTTGTCACAGGTGAATCAACAAAAAGGAGTAAAAGATGAATTGGTTATTAGAAAACTGGGAACATATTGCAGCGGGCTTTGGTATGTTGGTTGCGTTCTGCACAGCCATCGTTAAAATGACCCCAACCCAAAAAGATGACAACATTTTGGCGAAAATCATCAAATGGGCAGATGTGTTTTCAATCGTCTTCACCAAAAAAGACGCACAAGTTATTGCTGACGCACTGAAAAAGAAGAATAAATAATGAAAACAAAGCGTTGGAAAAAATTATATGGGCATACGATTAGTTTCGTGTGCCCTTATTGCTTAAAAACGGTTCCGCTGGCAGAGGGCACAAAGGAACACGAGCCACCAAAATCACGGCAAAAGGAACTTGGGCCAAGCCAAATCTTCCTTGTTTGCAAAAAATGCAATAACGAAAAAGGTGCCTTGACCCTTGATGAATACCGTGAATGGAAACGGCTGGAACTTATACGGAATGGTTGCCACGAAAGATAGCCCGTTTTTTTCGGTCCAGGACGCTGATTTTATATTTTGGGTCCAAATACCACTTCTGATAGTCCCACGCTTGCCACGGGCCAAATTCGCCACATTCTTGTAGTAATTCGGCGAGTAGTTTTTGCACCTCTGTTTCGGTATCAACTTTTCGCATATAATGTTCGTAAATTGTTGGCTGCGGGTTGTTCTTGACCCAGATGGTCCATTCAACGCCCCAGAACGCAGGACGCGGTTTGTCGTTGATGATGATTTCAGGGTGAAAACAATAAAACGGTTTTATGAGTTTGAATTTTTTGTCTGCCATTCTCTTTCCTTTTCTTTCAGTTTATCTACCGCAAAAAGCGTTGAATTTACAATTTCGTCAAGCGAATTTGCTAATACGCAATAATTTCGGCCAGTGATGGTATCAAAAACCGTCACCGCGTATCTATATTTGATTTTCTGTCGTGGTGTTTTTCTCTGCATCGTTCTTTCCTTTCAAAAATTCTTTACACTTTGCAACGATATATCTCGTCATATCGTTTCTGTCTTTGCAAAAACGCACTCTAACGCGATAATGATAAGCGTATGCTAATAAACTTTGTATTATTGTGTCAAATTTATACTCAACGCCGTGCCGTTCGCAATAACGATACACGGTCCCTGCGGTGTGTTCAACCAAGATATATTTGACCTGAAAATCTTTCATACGGTCCATTTCCCGCAAAAAGCGTTCGTGCCCGCCGATGAGAGTTCCCACCAGGTCGGGCACAGATTTGCGTTCAAAGCATATTTCGTCTTCGTGGCCCACCAGGGAATAGTCCCCAGTTTTGAGGCCTTGGCGGACCACTGTGACACCACGAATATCACCCAGGTTTAATGGGTTCTGTTCACGGGAATCTTCTATGATGGTCAAATTAGTTGCCATTTCTCAATCTCTGCATCTTTGCTTGATATATTCTTTCGTCCAAATCGTCCAATCTTTGCACTGATTCCACCGCCATATCTTCCGCCCTTTCCGCGATTTCGCGTGTGCTGCGGTCCTCGGCCTCGGCACGAACATCTGTAAGCAACCGTCCGTTCAGGTCGCAACCGCGTTTCCGTGCCCACGCTTTCGCTGCCCTGCGTCCCTCAACCCACTGTTTGAGCAACTCTGGCGATATTGGCTTATGTGCCTCTTCCAGTCGTTTATGGCGTTCCAAGACAAAATCATAGTATTCTTTTTTGGTCTTGGGGCCATACATATTGCCCTTGCAGTAATCAGCGTATGCGTCACGCCAATCGTCTTTGGACCATTCAGTCGGTGGTAAGTTGACGAGGTTTAGATTCATTTTTAAGTCCTATAATTTCGGTTAGTCGGCGATAGTATTCATCACAACCAGCGGCAATCACAGGGTCGGCATCTGGGTTGTGTGCAATAGCGAGTTGCAGTGCTACCGAACGCCGCAAGTCGCGAAATTCAACTTCAAGGTCGCGTTGAATATCGCCAACCAGTTTTGCGTATGCACACCTGCGGTCTTTCAACTGCTTGATATACTTTCTGCGTTTCTTAAAAAATTCTGTGTCTTGTTTCATCTTTTTTACCCCGCGGGCGGGCCGTGTTAGTATGCTCATTACTATTTTACTGTCTGGGCGATGGTCTTTCAACCAGGTGGCAACCGTGACGGCCCAATAGGGTGGGGGACTTATATTACTTCTGGTCTTGGCTGGCCTCCTTGCCGCACATTTTCAATGCCCCCAAACTGTTATTTGCAAAGTTTCAAAATTGCCTCGTTCAACTTTGCAATCTGTTCCACTGTTTCCAGCGATTTGTGTTTTTCAACCAACGCTTTCATAGCGGACAAGAAATTGTGTTCGTGTTCCATCAAAATATCAACTGCGGCTGGTTTGATTTGGTTCATAACCGACACAAAGCGGTCAGACATTTCTTCCAAATCACAAGGTTCTTCATCGCAGTCACATTTCATTGGTTCTTGGTGTGTCTTGAAGAATTTCACGGCATCGTTCAAAATTTCATTCAGATTCTTTTTTTCCATCGTCATTTTCCTTTGGTTTGTTGTCCTCCAAAACCCATTTTACAAAGCGAATTTTGAAGTCCAGTTCTTGTTCTCTTTTTTGCAGGTCTTTCCGTTCCTCAACTTGTGCTACAAACAGGGACGGTTCCTGCATAAAGTTCGCGGCGTCTAACCAGGTCTTGGTCCATTCAAGGCGTTCGCGAACCTTATTCAGTTCGTCTGTGAATTTGGCTATCGCCAAAAGCAAGGTGTCCTTATTCTTCAAACTTGACCTCCTGGGCACCCAGTGGAATCACATTGACAGGGCGTGCAGACATCGGCACGGGTTTCGGTTCTGGTTCTGTGACAGGTTCAGGGTCCAGTTGTAATGGTTTTGATGGTGGTGCCATCTTTACTGGAATCTCTGGTATGCTTGGTTCCTCACCGACAATACCAAACACAACGGCTTTCCAGTTTTTGCCATACACATATTCATAGACCTCTTCATCGCGGAACTTCCACAATTTCCCAACCTTGACGGCAGGAAAGCCCAAGGTTCCCTTTGCAGCGTTCGTGCGAATTGTGCTTTCCGCACAGTTCATAATCTTTGCGACTTCTTGTGCCGTAATCAGTTTCAATTTTTCCCCCTTTGATTAGAACGGAATTTCGTCATTCACACTTTGTGCGATAGTGGCAGGTTCTTCTTTTGGTGCCTCGCCGCCAACTTTTTCAGCACGGGTGACACGGAACGAGTTCCAAATGATTTTCTTTCCGTCTTTTTCTGTTTCACGGGAAGTGATGAATATGACCGCTTTATAAACGCCGCCAACATCTAAATTGCCAACCGCCTGTGATGTAGTGACAATCAACTTTGTTTCGCTGACAGACCCGTCTTCGCGTTCCAAATCTTCTTCAACCGTGTATTCGTCTGTTTCCCATTCTTTGCCAGAATTGGTTGTGCCTTTTTTGTGTTCTTTCTTCAATACTTTAATTATGGTTTCTTGTGTTTTCATTGTTTTTCCTTTTGATTGTTTTTTTTATATTCCTAACGCATCACGATACATACGGGTCAATTCGTCCTGTTCGTCTAATTCGTCAGGGTCCATTTTGCGAAGTTCAACCATCTTTTTGATGTATTTCGGGTCATAGCCCGCGGACTTCGCTGCTGACATAACTTCTTTCAAATCGGCTGCGATGGCTGCCTGGTCTTCATTGAGTTTTTCAACTCTTTGAACAAATGAAAGCAGTTGTGCGTTGTCAAAGTTTTTCGTCATATTTCACTCCCTTGGTTGCTTATGACAGTTCTATTATAACATATTTTTTTTGTTTTTCCGACAAAGCCAAAAAATTTTTTATGGGTTAAAAAATCGGTTCATTGACTTTGGTGCATAGGTCTGCAAATGGACCCAGCCCTTGGTGTATTGCGGGTTTTCACACCACAGTCCGCACTGTTCCAACCTGGCCTTATTTGCTTTGACCCACGCAGCAAGTTTGCCATCAGGGTCTTTGATGTCCACGGCACAACCGTAAAGATGGGACGAGCCCATAGCGGACGGGTTGATGCGTTGTTGGTCTGCGATAGACCGTAGGCACGATGACGCATACATTGGTGGACGATAACCCAGTGCGTTCACTTTCAGGCACAGGTCTTCAAGGTTTCGTTTGATAATTGTGTCGGCTGGGTCGTTCTGGTCAAACACCCAGACATTTTTTCCTGCTTGTAGCAGTTCTGCAACCGTAAATTTCATTTCAACACCTCCGCAAGTTCTGATGGTGTGCCCGTCAATACAACGATTGGCAATTCGCGTATATTCAACGCACGAGCCAAGTTCATAATTGTTGCAGTGTCGGTTTCAACCTCTGCGTCAGGCACTTGCGATGCCAATGTTTTGCATTTGCTGCAACCCTCTTGTGATAATATAATTTTTCTCATTTTTCTTTCCTTTTTTTGTTTTATAAGCAATCGTTTTCTATTATTTCTAAACGACCCATTATTACATAATGACCATAATAACCATTGTGTTCATTATATGCAGCAAGTTGCAATAAACCGTTGGTAGTTTCTATGTTTATGAACATTGTTTGTGCAGGGTCATATTTTTGATTCATTCTTTCTTCTAAATCATTTTGTTTTACACAATCGTTGACGGTCACTCGTTTTATAGACAACAAATCGGCACCAATAAAATCATTAAAATCGTCAGGTGTTGATAAATACCCAAAAGATTCGCAACAACATTGGTCTTGGTCAATTAAAAAATAATAAGTTGCTTTTTCTGTTTCTATTAAATAACCCTCTGCTCGGCATATTTCATCGCATTTAAGTTCAACATCGTGAACTTCCTTTATATTTGTTATTTTTTCTTTCATTTTTCTTCCTTTTTGTCTTTGAACAAATTAGATTCATACAGTTCTTTCAATGTTCTTTGGTGTTCTTCTGGTGACATTGGTGTAAAAGAACCAATCATAGCAACCAAAAGGCAAACCTCAAACACCGTTTCAAAGAACGATATTACACAAAACAATGTTATTGCGGCATCGTCAGGCACGACAGCCCACAACCAGCAAAGATATTTTACGACCAAATAAAACAACATTATTTCACCTCACAATGATTGGTTGCCAATGTAAATGTAAAATTCGCACTGGCAACAAGTTTGTTGTCAAGGTCATACACATCAACAATACAGTAATAAAGTGTAGAAAACAACTGGACCTCGTGATACGAATGGCTAATGGTAATGTATTTTTTTCGGCACAACTGTCGTCTGAAACTTATGCTTGCTTGCTCTGTGACCAATACTGCTTTTTTTGGTAGTTGTGCTTGTTCTTTGACATACTTTAACGCCTCTCGGTCCAATATATCAAAGATAAACGCACCCGAATACATACCATAATCATTTTTTTCTTTCATCGCTTTTCCTCCCTCTTGTTGTTTTTGTTGTTTCCACTGTCAACGGAATTATGCGACACAGTGGTTCTTTTGTTTCAATAAACGCTTTGGCGTCATCAAGGAATACAAAGGTTCCTTTGACGATGCCACCAAGCGTGACTACTTGATATATCGTGGTCATTATAGTTCCTCGTTTGTGTGATGATAGTTTCCTTGTGGTGTCTTTTCCCAAACGCGTTTGCGATTCTTTGCCATCTTTTCTTCAACCTTTGCTGGGAATATGGCACTGGCATACAACTCTTTTCTTTCGTTCAATGTTGTTGCAACGATTGTAAAATAAGACATAGCAACAATAAGGTCAAAACGACACAGGCCACAACAAACGATGAACATATCTGCAAGTTCCTCTAATGTCGGGGTGCGTTCGTATTCCTCCATTTCCTCGTCAAATTTTTGCAACTGGTCTTCCATCGTTGCGTCAGGAAAAGTTTCTTCGTGCCATTTGGCGATTGTTGTGATTGTTTCTTTCATTATTGGTCCTCCAAAGTTGTTATTATGATTGGCATTTGCGATACACCGATGGCACGGCAGAAGTTCAGCAAGGCGCCCAAATTGTCGTCCTGTGTGAACTCTATGTATTCAGCATCGGGCATCTGTTCTTTTGCTCTTTTGCACCGAGAGCAATTCGGTATTCCACAAATGATTTTCACTCTTTCCTCCTTTGGTTATAGTGGCAAATCGTCCAGTTCATCAAATTCTTGTTGTTGTTTTTTTGCATCGTTCAACGGGTCAATACGGAAGACACGGGCACGGCCGCCAGAGGCCATATCGTATTTTCCAGTTGTCAAGATGGCGATGTGAGTTTCGGGCAGTTCGGCCAGGGCCTCCACGGACCGCCAGAACGCACGGCTTTGCAGACATACCTTGCGGTGTTCATCGCACCATTCGGTGTATTTCTGGTATGAACCCCACTTGTCCACTGCGAACTTCTTGGCCTCCAACTCCGCACCCCACTTTTCTGGTTCGGCACGGACCGCTTTGATATAGCCCAAAATCGCAAAGTTTTCTTTTGTTTCCCAGTTGTAATTATTCAGGTTGTTTTCCTTGACATCAAGACGGTCGTTATCAGTCAATTTATACACGCCGTGTTTGACATAATACGCTTTTGCCTCGGCTAACATTTGTTGAAAAAATTCGTCTGGCAGGTCTTTTTCTGTGATGCGACATTCTTGTTCTTTCAAGTGACACTCAAAGATAATCTGGCGGCGTTCATTGGTCGCATATACCTGATTGACATCGTTGCAAGTGCGAACAATTATGAACGAACGGTCGTGTAATTCTGGGTCTTGGAATTTGCGTGAAAACTTGTCTTGTGGGTTCGTCACCAATGTCTTGAATTGTTCCATATCTATTTTTCCGCTGCCTTTGCCGACCCAAGTGCACTCGTCATCAACGACAATCACATTGTTTCCATCGTATGCGTTCACATAAAAATCGTCTTTGCTGCGGGTTGCCATTGTCAAAAAGCCGCAGTATTTACTTGGAATCAGGCGGCGGCACAAAAACGATTTTCCAATACCTTTGGACTTGGACACGATGTCAAAAAAGTATGGACAATAATCGTTGCGTGGGGAAAACTTTGCGACAATACTGGTCATCATCAACAAAAAGAAGTTTGGGTTTGTATCGCATTCAAAGTATTTTTTCATAAATGTCCCGATGCGTTCAACGCCGTCCCATTCTGGTATGTTGTCATAAAATTCTTTGCGTGAATTGAAAGTGCTATACATTCCTATATTCCTCCATAATAGGTCAAGTTCGTTTGCTTTGATTTCACGGTATTTGACCTTTTTTACCGTTTCATCAGTGTCTTTGTCAACGCCCCACGATACGGTCTTGATTGCCAACTTGTCCCAGAAGTGCGTTTCAAACATCGTCTTGGCCTGGTGTTCTGCAATCAAAGGTCGCTTTGCGAAGATTGACTTATACAAGCCCGTCACGGTATCGCGGACGAACAAAGTATGCGTCTGGCACAGGGTCACCAACTGGCTTGTCAGTTCGGCGATGGACCCTGCACCGACTTTTTTACCCTCAATAAGCGGTTGCAGAATAGCAATCTGTTGGTCTAACGGAATTTCGTTTTCAATGTAATTGTCAAGATTTTGGTCGGGGGACAGATTGGAAAGGGTGTCCCCCGATAGGTAGTCGTCCTCTGGTGACGGGGCTTTTGGAACAGGCATTTCATACGCCACACGGCCATCATTGAACGCTTTGTTCATTATATCAAGATTGGTGTTAAAATCAAGACCATTTGGCAAATATGATTTTTTTGCATTGACAAATTGGTCCAGCGTTTCAGTATCGCCACCATCAAGTATAACATCAACAAATTCGTCTGGTTTAATATTGGCTAATTCAGCCCGTGATAACACCGCCTTTGGAAAGAACAATTCGCTTTGTTCAAGTATCTGGGGGTTATCAGTTATAAAAAGTTCTTTTGCCATTTGCAATACCCTTTCCTTTATTGCGTGATATATTTACACTATAATATATTTTTTGGGAATTTCAACCCTTGTTTGCGATAAATTTTTTTTATCAGTTTTTCTGCGGCTTTGCACTCTTTGAACGAACACAAATGACCAAAATGAAATTCATAATTTTCGCCCTTTCGCATACCGATTGACATATATTTATACCAACCTGTGCGTGATGCGTTGGGGTGGTCACTATTTTTCCACAGCGGGTCAAACAAATCGTGCAGCCGTTGTCTTTCGGCACGCAGGAACGGGTCCGCTGGGTATGCCTTGGCTTTCCATACACCATTAAAACATTGGGCCAGTCCGTAGTTCAGGCAGTGTGGGCATTGGTAGTATTTATCTTTCCAACATTCAGGACGGCGTGGGTATAAAGTCATACCGCCCACAAGTTCTGCCTCAACTTCACGGTGGCACTTACAGCACCACACTTTCATCTTACACCGCCTTATAATACTTTCCCATATCTTTCAACGCACCTTTGGCCAACATTTTCATATTGCGAACATTGTTCATTTCGCAGATGCGTCCCAAATGTGCACGGGCGATATTGTTTTCGTTGATTTTTGTTTGGAACATACCCCACAATCTTTTGTGTTCCTCATACAATCTTTCATATCTGTCTTTGTAGTTGATTCTGTTGAACATATTTTACTCCTTTCTTTTGGTTAAAGTGCCAGTTTTGGGGCAAGCCACTGGCAGGGCCACGCAACGCCTGCGAGGTGATGCACAGGCAGCCCCAATCTTGTCCCACAGCCACGCCCGACCGTTCGGGGGACTGTGGGTGTTCCAGTTGGCGGTTCTTGGGTAATGAGCCCACTGCCGCCTCACGCATACTGTTAGACACGGGCAGGGTTATTGTCCCTGGACCAAATCTTATTTATACCCCATCGCAGCACGATATTCGGCGATGGCTTTTTTGTTGCCGCGATAACCCTTTGTTGGGTGTATGTAAGCAATCATCGTAAAGTCCTCGCGATATTTCACCGCCATATACTTTGTTGGCTTGTGATATATTGTGGCACGGGTTTGTTTTCTATTCAAGGTTTTCATATTGCCTCCACTATTTCAAGTTTCCCAGTTTCACAAGTTCGCTGCCCTTGATTTCGTCAATAACACGCATACCTGTTTCCTCTGCGTTGATGATAATAATATCGCCAACATTTATCAGGGTATAGATTGGTGTAAAGTATTTTGGGTTGTCAATAATACTTTTCAAAGTTTCGCCCTCATCGGCCTTGTAGTGCCACAAAGTAAAACCGTTTGCATACGCAATCACACTCATATTTCTGTTTCTAAACGCCATTTTGGCCTCCTTATATTGTCATACGCAACGCATCAGCAGGAACGCGTTGTTCGTCCACGGTTATCATACAGCCAGTTATAAAACCGACATATTCAGGGTTGAATTGTGCATACGCTTTGTAGCATTTTTGTTTTGCTGCAAAGTTTCCAACAAACAATACCGCTGCACAGACCGCAAGCACCGTTGTAATAGCAACTATTTCGGCACCATACCACCACACCCAATCTTTGATTTTTTCTATCATTGTTTCTTTTGGTTCGGTTATCTTTTTCATTTTGATTCCTCTTTGTTATAAGTCCAGTTTTCAGCGAACACAGAGGCAAACTCTGGGTCGCAGTTTATATCGTGAATCATCAACGCAATTCGTGATTCCAACAGGCCCAATGACCCATTTGTCCAGGTATAAAACTCGTCAAACGGTTCATCGCTGCCATCGCAAATCAAATAATCAAACCGCTTTGATTCCCAGATATACATATACGCCAGGTGTTGAATACTTTTTTGGTATTTTCCCTGTTCGTATTTTCCAGCACCGACACGCTTGAAGTCCACGATTGTCGTTGGCAAAATACAGTCCGCCACACCATAGATATAATTTCCTGATGGCAATTCGCGTCCGTCTTTTTCCTGGAATATACCATCACGGCAATTTGTTGCGATGGTCCTTGCACAGGCCAATTCATCGGGTTCAAGTTCGTCCAGTTCATATTTTTTTCCAGTCGCCAGCATTTCAACCCAGTTTTCAAACAAGTGTCCACGGGCTGTTTCTGGTGTTTCTGGTGCCTGTTCTTTTCGCAACACACGCAACATTTCATCGTGTGCGGCTTTTTCCTGTTCCTCGTCCCTGTCAAACAACGGGTATCTGTAAAACAGCCACGAATTGTAGAGGGACGGTGTTATTTTCCACGGCATATCTCTTTCCTTTGGTTATAAAATACCACACTCTTTAAGTATGCCAATCACAATACCGATAAAGCATACTATTCCTAAACCGAAAAACAAGTGCATTTTATTCGGCCTTTGGTTCAGTGGTATCAGCAGGTTTCGCAATAAAGCCAGCAGCAGTGCGGTCATACACAAACCCAGCAGCGTCAGCCGCGTCAATCAGTTCGTGTTTCAATTTCAACGCAGCCCCAGCAGTCAACCCAGCAGTGGTGGCGATATTTGCCGCACAGTGCGTAAAGTCCTCGGCTTTTTTGCAGTCCTTGATTTGGTCGCGAACAGCGTTCATCGCACCAACAAGGGCCTCACTTGCTTTTTCGTCCTGTTCCAAAAAGTCAGCGATTTGCTTTTCAATAACATCTTTGAAAAATGTGTTTGGTTCAGTGCGGACATCAGGCAATACATAACGGTTCGCGAAGTTGAAAGTGTTTCCAACATAAATTGAATCATCACCGCCAAATTCCAAAACAAAGTCCGTGCCGTTCTTCGTTGTGTGGCCGATGAAGTCCAACATTTTCATCAACTCATCTTTGGCCTTGCCTTGGCACTGTGGACGCTTGATGATTTTGTCATCGCTTTTTTCCTCGCTTTCGTGTGCCAAAAACAATACCGAACGCCCCGTCATTTTCAACTGGTTGCATACGGACATTATTTCGCTTTTCACCGCACCCCATTTCGCAGGGTTCATAACATTGGAAAATTTGTCCCTGATAATCATATCAACCGCAGCACCAAATGTGTCCACGATGATTGTTTTATATTGTTTCAATTCTGGTGCCGCAACAGTAGCAACAAAATCGTCCCAGTTATCACACTCAACAATATCAAGGCCTGTGCGGTCCTTTCCAGCGATGCGGTGTGCACCGTGGTCCAGGTCAATCAAAATTGGTGTGTCCGCAGAGGCGGCAAGTGTTGATTTTCCTGATTTCGGGGACCCAAATATAATTCCAACCCAGGTTGTGTTTCTTTTGATAGTTGCACCATTTACAATTTTGAACATATTAAACTCCTTTGTCTGTGTTCGCGTTCATTATATCATATTTTTTTTGATTTTACGACAACCGTGATAATTTTTTTTCACGGTATAATTTCTGCCGCTGCCGTATGCGTTCGCGGTTCGCCAAATAGTATTCTTTGTGGCGTTCTTTGATTTGCTTTTTGTGTGTGCGTTTGTATTTTTTATAATACTTTGCACGGGCCGCAGCAGCCGCCTCGGTCTTTCCCTGTGCCTTGTAGGTATCACGCCACAATATCAACAGGCCACGCAAACGGTCAATTTGAAAGTCCTGTTCCAGTGTGCAGTTTTTATTGTGGTATTCAAAATAGTCACAAACCTCTTGAATCACTTGGCGTTCGTTTTTGGTCATCGTATCACCTCTTTGTTAAAATGAATATGCGTCATATACGGTCAATTCGGCCATATCGGTTATTTTCAATATCAAACCGTCAAAACCTCTATAATTGCCTCTGTATCGGTTCAACAATTTTTCAATATCGGCCTCACGCGGACGCTTGGTTCGCAGTGTGCATTTGATATAGTATTCGTGGTCATCACCGTCAAAAACACCGTATAAAACCGCCTTGTATTGCCATTTCCAGTGTGTGCCGTATCTTTGCATTATGCCACCTCCTTGTAGTTCAAGTTCATCACAAACTGTTTGATATTTTTGTATTCAAAATACTTTGGTATTTGGTCCAAAAATTCGTGTATGTGCCGCGAAGTTGTGTTTGATACAAGTTCACTGTTTTTGAAGTGCCGCCACAATTTGTTAGTGCGGTAGTCCCAGGACATAATTGGCGTGCCGTATGAAAACAAATACCATTTTGTTTTGTGTCGCACAATCACGCCTTTGTTATTGCAAATCATTTCTATTGTCATTTCATCACCTCTTTGTTATTTGTTGTTGTTTTCATCGTCATCTTTGACGGGTTCAAGGTATTGCCAAATTGTATTTGTTGCAATTTCATATAATGATTCACGCCACCAATCTTGGTCCAGGTGATTCAAAATATAAAATTCAATTAAAACATCGGCCAGGCGGTCAAAATCAGTGTCCAATTTGTCCCAAAATTCGTTTGTGGTATTTGGCACAAATGATATAAAACCGTCATAACTTGTAAAATTATCTTTCAAATATGCCGCGAACGCGTATGATTCATCTTTGACATATTCAACAAGGGCGTCCCAGTCAATATCAAGTTCGCACTCAATTCGGTCCGTGTCAAAATTATAAAACCGCGGGGACCACAATTTTTTGAATCTTGACGCCTTGATAATTTTTTGCTCATCTTGGTCCAGTTCAAGTGCGTCCGCCAATGATTCTGCGGCCTGCCTTGCAACACTTTCACAGAATTTTTTATAACCGTCATCGGTAAAGTCCACAGGCGGTTCACCCTCATCAAGGGCCTCATTTATGTTGTATATGGTGTCGCTGTTGTAAAGTTCACTTTCATAAAACCCTGGAAAAATGGCCGTGGACCAATTTGTATAATTCATAGTTTTTTGTGTCATCATATCACCTCTATTCTTTGTTTGCTTTTTGTTTGATATATTCTGCCGCAGCAGGGCCAGTGTGATAAACGCCAGCACAAACAGGGCATAGGTTCGTGTATTCATCACCGCAATTTTGAATCACAGGCCAGCCGCACGAATCACACCGTGGACACGGCCACACCTCAACAGTGTCTGCAATATTCGCACGCCCTGCGGACGCCTCTGCCAAATACAACAGGCGTTCAAGGCAGTGTTTGCGGCAGGCGGTCATAGCCCGTTCATATTCGGCCTTTGCCTTTGATATTCGGCCGATAGTGCCACTCAATTCAAACCGTCTGTTTGAATCAAACAGCCAGTCAACAGCGTTCAACAGCGTCTGCGTGTCCAACGCCTCTATTTGTTGCCTTGTTATTTTCATTGTATCACCTCTTTGTTTTTTGTTTTTCGCGTTCTATAACTCACCAACAAGTTATATAATAAACTTTGCAATTCGGTCCGTGCATAGTTGAATTGGTCCGTGTCTGTTTGCAGCGTCTGCACACTTTCCAAAAAATAGTCCGCCAAATCACCTGCCAGGTCCCAAAAACCGCCTGCGTCTGCCTCATCTTGCGAATCACGCAAGGTCAAATCATAGCAGTCCAAATCAAGTTCGCAGTTCGTGCAATTATTCAAAATCGTTTGTAGTGTCATTTGTTTTTTATTCATCGTATCACCTCTATTTTTTGTTTGGCCGTCATCATCACACCGAACACACCGTCCGCGGCCAACATATAAAGGGCCTCACGGACCTCATCGGCCGCCAGTCCACGGGCCAGCAGTTTTAACGCCACCAGGGCCGCAAGGTGGTCATTAAAACCCTTTGACCGTGCGTAGCGTATTTTTTCCCACCGCTGCAAATATGCACGCCTGTATTCATTTTTTATTTGTGTCATCGTATCACCTCTTTGTTATTTTTCCCAAAGTTCAAAGTTGTATTTTTCCAAAATAGTTGCGTGAATTATACCAACCGACACAATACGGTTCAATTCATCTTTGGTGCGAATTGCACTGTTGCACAAATAGCAAATCACACGGTCATTTTGAAAATCTTTTTTTATTGACCTGCACACCGCACGCAGGTCATCGGTCATCTTGTATTTTTTCATTTTTTCACCTCTTTTTTATTGGTCCAATAAAACACCAGTTGATTTTTCCCACGGTTCATCACCGTCATCAAGGTTTATAATTGCCTCAATTTGACGCAGTGCAGCAACAAACAAATCACGCAGGCCACCAGTCAAATTGCAGTTTATAGGTCCACGGACGCCGCCACCCAAATATGCACGATATGCACCATATTTGGCCGCCTCACCAGGCGTTTTTTCATCGTGCGGTTTATCTATTGAATACAGGGACCACGCACGCGAATCATCAAAAAACACGCGAACGCCTGCGGCCGTCTGTATCAGTTCAAACACCTCATCAAAATCAAATGTTTGTTGAATTGCCTTGATAGTATCATCAAAATTTTGTGTCATTTTTTCACCTCTTTGTTAGTATTTTGTATTATTCAATAGTGTTTGTGCGTATTTATACGCGGCCGCGTATTCGGTTGCGTCAAATTGACGCGTTTGAATCACGGTTTTTTTGTTTTTGTGCAGGTCCACGATAAACGCCACGGTTTTTTGCGTGTCTGTATCAAACAATCTTTTTATTTTGACCTTGATTCGGCCGCCATAATAAAACGGCCACTCATCAAATGTTTTTGTCATCTTTGACCTCTTTTTTTTAATTTAATTGGCCTTGCTGCGGTTCATTTTCAAAATCGTATGCAGTCCAATTTTCCCAACGATAATTGCACCACGCACGGCCTGCCTTGCAACGGTCCAATTTGCGTTCAAGGGCCCTTTGTGCGTTCATCATAGCACTTTGAAAGTTGTATTTTTCCCAGGTGCGGTTATAATATTTGGTGCACGAACGGACCAACGGTTCACCGAATTTGTTGCACACCTGGACGCAGTGCGTAAAGCCCTCACGCCAACGGCCAACCTTGCAAATATAAAACAAGTCATTTACTTTGAAAATCATTTTTTCACCTCTTTTTGTGTTTTTGTTTGTTTTTGATAAAATCACCGTGATTTTATCTTGCAGGGCCTCAAACGGGCCTTGCAACATAAAACCGTGTTTTTATTCATAAATACACCGAACGCCTGTTGCGGTGGTATAATAGCCGCTGCCACCATTGTCAACGCAGGCGGTCATATCATCAAACGCGGCCAGCACACCAGCCGCACGGCCTGCCTTGACGCCTTGACTGTATGCACACACCACCGCGGCCACGATTGCCACCGCTGCGGCCACCAGAGCCACGCGTTTTTTGATTTGTTTGTTGCGTTTGCTGCGTTCGTATTCATAAATAGTCATTTTTTCACCTCTTTTTTGACTTTGTGTTTGTTTGGTGCGTTCGGTCCAAAGTTAGACCAAACGCGATTCAATTATTTGTGATTCAAGGGCCACGGACTCTTGATTCAGTGCGTTTTTGACCGCGGTGCAAATGTTTTTGATTTGTTTATCAGTTGCAAACAATAATTCAACACGGACGGACGGTTCTATAATGATTTGACCGTCATCGTGTTTATAAATACCAGTTGCGTTTGATATAGTTGCACCGTCAAGGCCGTTTGATAATATGATATTTTGAATCAAATTGCAGGCCGCGACCGTGTCAATTTTTTGCGTCTTTGTGTCTTTGTCAAACAGTCCAACGAATAAAACATATTTTTTGATTTGTGTGTTTTTCATTTTTTTTCACCTTTGTTTTTTGTTTTTTTGCGTTCAAGGTCAATTTGATTCAAGGCCAGGCGTCATTTGCGTTTGCGTGCTGTTTGAATCTTTTTGACATTTACAGTATAACAGAAAAAAAACACGGTGTCAACAAAAAAAATGAAAAAATATGAAAAAAATTTTTTTGACCGTTTGCGTCAAGGTCATTTGACCTCTTTGACCGCTGCAATTCGTATTCGGTCAAACCGTGCAAGGGCCGTTTTTGTTGACTTTTTGACCGATTTGACCGATTTGACCGCAAAAAAACAAAAAAGTTATATATATTTATTTTTATTCGCGTTCATATAGTTGTTTTTATTGGTCAAATTGGTCAAATAGGTCAAATTTGTTGATTTTGTGCGGTGTTGCTGTGTTTGGTGCATCGGTCAAATTTTTTGTGCTGCGGTCAAAAACCGCGGTTGCGTGCTGCGTTCATCGGTCAAACGCGTTGTCAAATTGCTTTTTGTGTCAACTGTTATAAACTTGACGCGTGATTTTTTTTGTCAAGCGTGCAGCGTGCAGCCGTGCGGCCCTGCGTGTTGACGGTGCGACCGATTTGTCAAGTTGACCAGCGGACCAGCAGCAGGCGTGCGAGGGGGGGTGCGTGGGGTTGTGTGTGTTTTTGTAGGTCCATCACATACGCCAAAATTTCAATCTGACGATAATGACGGAAAGGTGGTTGCACCCCCTTTGAACCCCCTGTTGAAAAAAATCGCTTGACTTTTGTATATACATCTGTAAGAATGACAAATGTCCGAGGACAAATGGGGGTTCGTCTAGGTGGTGAGGACACCTGGTGGGGACCAGGAAAGCGTGAGAATCAAAAACACGACCCCCGACTTGGTTTAGGAAAGGAACTCAATGAACGGCGAACTTTATTACTTGGCAGCGGTGAAACTTACGGACCTGCACCCAGGCGTCCAATTCCGCGAGATGCTCTCACACGATTCCTCTGTTGGCGGTGCCACCCGACTTTATTTCCTGGACGAACTCCGCGATTTGCCGCTGATGGGCTGGAACGCGTTCTGCCTTGAAATGGAAAATAGCGGCCAAAAAAAGTGGCTGACGAAAATAAAGAAACTTGACGAAAACATAATGTTGAACCACTTGGAATCGCGTTTGATGGAGGCGAGCCGAGATGGAAAGACCCCAAACCGTGCTTTGTTGGAGGCGACAGTAAAGGCCCTGCAAGGCGTCACAGCGTTGAGTAAAGTTTCAGGCGATGACGAATTTGATTCCGATGGTATTGAAATCAGGTTTATTCCCTCCCTTGACGAACCGATTGAACCAGAAACCGCCGAACAAATGTATGAACGCTTAAAAAGCGAACTTTCTTTGGAGGGCGGCGATGATTAAAATGGACATTATTGCCGATTTTCGTCCTATCATTCTGAACATACATCAGTATCGCTATCGCTACCTTGCATATTTGACAGGCCGTATGGGTTTGGCAAAATCAACGAATATATCAAAGGCGTTGTTGGTGGCGGGCCTGATGAAACCACTGCGTATATTGTGTGCCCGTCAAACAATGTCGTCCATCAAAGATTCTGTTCACGCCCAATTATGCGACATTATCAAAACCTACAATTTGCCTTATGTTATCTATAACGACACCATCAAAGCCCCAAATGGGACTTCTTTCATTTTCAAGGGGTTGCAGGAAACGGGTATTCACAACATTCGTTCAATGACCAACATTGACATCTGCTGGCTGGAAGAGGGCCAATCTGTCAGCAAATCAAGTTGGGAAAGTTTGGTCCCGACTATACGAACCAAGGGCTCGTTCATCATCATCTCTGCAAACCCTGTTGATGAATCTGACATTGTTCAACAACTCTTCGGCCCCGATGCAGAGCCCCGTGACGACACCTTTGTCTGCTACAAAGATTTCCGATATAACCCGTTCTTATTGCCACCTGCGATTTTACACGATATTTTCCTGATGAAAAAGAACCGTCCAAACGATTATGACGATATTTATCTTGGACATATACGCAAAGCCACTGACTTCCCTGTCGTGCGTTCGTGGAACTCCGAGGCGAATATAGGTGTAGGACGCGAATCACACGCAATCATCTGGTCGCTTGATTTCAATGTCAACCCTCAATGCTCTGTTATATGCCACTGGGACGGGTCCCACGATTTCTATTTTTCAGACGAAATCGTATTGGAAAACGCGTCAACAACGACAGTAGCAGAAGAATTTGTAAAACTTTATCGTGAAAAATATGACGGACGCCCACTTATAATAAATGGTGATGCGTCTGGGAGGAACCGTTCGTCAAATTCGGAGTATTCCAATTATGCGATTATTGAGCAGGTTTTGACGCGTGAACGCATCAGATTTGATTTTCAGGTTCCAAAAACGAATACGAGCATAAGCAATCGCATCAACAACTTTGATTGGCATATTCAGGGTGTTGACGGAAAGCCACATATATTGGTGGACCCGAACTGTCGGCATCTTATTCACGCCTGCAAACTGCTTGGCTATGATGAAAATGGGAAAGTTATTGAGATTGCTGCTCGCCCTGGTTTGAAAACTATTGACTATGCAAAGTCGCATATTTTTGATGCAGCATCATACTGTGTTATGATAAATGACCCAGTGCTTGAAACTTGGGTCAAGACGCCAAAACCAAAATTGGTGTCCATAAAAGAGATGTGGGAACAATCTCTGCGTAAATTGGTCAAGGGAGGGGCCGCGTAATGACACAGGAAGAACTGAAAAAATGGGAACACCTTATCAAAAAGCACCCTGAAAGAGCAGGTATGGCTTATGAGTTATATCTGCAACACAAGACCAAGGACGCCAATATCACGACCTATTTTATGTGGGCCGAGAAGAGGCAAAGACAAACCGAACTTCGCTATCGCAGAGGTTTGCAAAAATACTGCGAACGCGAAATAACAAAAATGGAGGCAAAAAATGGCAACGAAGATAATTTGTTGTTCTTTTGAACCAAACTCAATGGGTGGTTTTATAACCATCTGCAACGGGGTGAAACATTCTCGTCCCGAACATTACAGCAAAACGGTCGCTGTCACAAAAGAGGCCTTTATTGCTGCTTGCAAAGACCGTGTGTTGTTCAACGACATTTTGGGCGTTGATATTCGTCACGGTTGGCAGAACGCTTTGGCATCGGCTATTCAACCGTATGTCACAATGAAAGAAACTTTTGACCCTGAAACAGCCGCACAAGTTTCTTCTGAACTTGATGTTCAAATTCGTGGCGAAGATGCAGTCAATGCTGACATCGCTGCGGTTGAAGAAGAAAACGCTGCTTTGGAACAAGAAGTTCAAAAAAAGCGTGGCCGCAAGAAAAAAGAAGAAGTTGTTGAAGAACCAGCGGAACCAGAAGTTTCTGCTGAACCTGAAACACAAGCAGAACCAGAAGTTCCTGCCGAAGACGCACCTGCTGCGGAAGACACACCAGTTGTGGAAGATGCACCAGTTGCCGAACCAGTAGAAACCGAAGTTCCTGCTGAATCTGAAACCCCAGAAGTTCAAGCAGAAATGGAACAAGTAGCGGAAGAAGTCGCTGCTGCGGAAGTTGCTGAACCTGAACAACCAAAGGTAGAAGAAGATGAATCAAGACCAGTTGAAAACACTGATAACGGCAGCGAGGACGCCAGAGGTGAAAGCGATAGCGAATTACCTGTTGACGGACCAAGGGCCGAAAGTGCTGAATAGAGAACACGAACAGGTCTTTAAGGGTTTTATGATGGCATACTATGCCATCATAGAACTTCAAGACAAAACCATAACCCAAACCGAAGAGGACTAATATGAACGATTTCACAGAAGACGATTTGAGCAGGGCACTGGGCGACCAGATTGAAAAAGATGTGGACCCTGTGAAAAAAGATTTGCTTGAAGAAGAAAATCAAGACAAGCAGGACGAACAACAACCTGCCGACACCGACCCAAAGGCCGATGATGTCGCGGACCCCGCAAACGAGGACAAAAAACCCGATGATGCGAACCCAGACCAACCTGACAAAAAAGACCCAGACGCCGATGCCAACGCAGACCCCGCCAAAGGGGACGAACCAAAGGACACCGACCCTGCGGACACTGAACCAGAACTGATTATGGGAAAATTCAAAAACCAAGACGCTTTGATTGAGGCATATAAAAACTTGGAAAAGAAACTTGGCGAAAAAGCCCAAGAAACCCAGGAAATCAAACAGGTCACCAGTGATGATTTTGATAAGGCCGTGGACCAAAAAATTGTTGAAGTCAACATCAGTGCCATCAACAAGGCCCTGGACAGCATCACAGACCCTGAAAAAGCAAAAGAGGCACAGTATTTGTGGTCGCAAGCACAAAAAACTGGAAATCTTGAAATGCTGGAACAGGCCCGCAGTTATCTTGACCCACGCATAGATAGACGCTTGGAGGCAGAAATGATGAATAATGCCGCCCAGATTCGTATGCGTGCCAACGAACACAGGGAAGAAATTTTGATGAAACCTGCGTTGGCAGAAATGGACAAGATTGCGGAAGAGGACCCAGAATTTGTGAACGATAAGCAAAGTATGGACCTGATGGCGATGGCTATCAAACTGAACCCTGCAAGCATAAATGTTCGTGCTGTCAAAAAGTATATTCAGGACTTTGGCAAGAGCAATTATGATAAAGGGTATGAGGCAGCAAAAAAAGAATTTGCCAAACAAATTGAAACAAAAACCGTGTCCGTGAAAACAACTCCAAAGGCCACACCAGCAGCAGAACCTAAAAAACCAGCCGCTGATATGTCCATTGAAGACCAGTTGAAAGAAGAATATAAAGATATGGAACTGTTTTAATGTAGGGGCTACGGCCCCGAAAAAATGGAGGTTGTTATGAGAAAGATATTTGACAACATTTTTTCTGTTATTGTTCTTTTGTTTGTTAGTTTTTTTATTGGTTTATGCCTTTCTGGTTGTTCCCGAAAGACGCCAGTGGAAAACGCTTTTTACGAGGTAGAAACTTCAATCGTGGCCGTAAAGCAAAATCTGCCGCCAGAATGTCAAACGAAAGAAGTGTTGGCAAAAATAGACGAAGTTGAATGGAAACGACAAACAGCCGAACAAGTGTGTCAGGCAAAAATAAAAGACACCCAGGTCAAGTATGAACGCGTTTTATGGGTGTTATTTTTCATAATTTTGGCGTTTTTTGTAAAAAATTTCGTAAAAAAATAAAAAAAATTCAATTTTTGATGCACGATTTGTGTATTATGTAGTAAGGAAGACGAAAACCTGATTCAAGTCGGACAACCCATCTGGGCCCAACAAGAACAGACAATTTTTTGAGTTCCGAAACCTGAATTTAACCTTATAGTATGGAGGACAATATGTCTGCAAATGCACAACAGGTTGGTATAGCACCGTATCAGGCCGTTTCGGAAAAATGGTCCCGTGTGTTATTGAAGAACCTGTCTTTGGTCGGGGTCTATAAGCACATAGCCGTTGACCACTCTTCTGAATTAGCCGATAATTCGGACGCGATTCACCTGCGTATGGTGAGTGATTCTTCTGTTTCCGTGTCAAATTACTACACTCGTAATGCGACACCTGGTCAAGCAGGTAGCCAAGGAACAATTTCTTATGGCACTGCTGCTGTCACTGACACAATTTTACAGTTGACAGAAACTCCATCTTGTGCTGTCAAATTTGAAGATTATGCTTTGAAGACAGCCAATGTGAACTTCCAGGCAAAAATCATTGAAAGAGCCCGCTATTATTTAGCGAAATTCGTTGACACATTCGTTATGAACACAATCATAGCGGCTGCTGGCACGACTTTGACTGCTTTCAATGCAACAACCGCTGCATCTGGCGATGTCTATGACTTGTTATTGCAAGCGGCTGCCGTCTTGAAGAAAGCGGGTGCTGTTCCTGTTTCCAATGTGTCCGATTTGGCGGGCGACCGTGGAATGGAAGAAGTTGGGTATGTTGTAGTGAACCCAGATGTTATGCGTTTCATCTTGAAAGAACCTGCGTTCGTGAAATGCGATTTCACAGACAAAAACGGTATGTGGAAAGCGGGTGTCGTTCGTGGAACGATTGCTGGTTTGGTTGTTTTGGAATCTTCCAATATGCCAACAACTTCAAAGGTTTGCACAATCTTCGCGGGTATCAAATCTGCGACCCATTATGCAGTGAAGAAAATTTCCGACCGTATGATGCCGTTGGAAGACACATATCAAATGGCTTGGTCTGTATTGACTGCCTGTGGTTGTGTCGTATCTCACCCATCAGCGATTGTGAAATGTGCTGTCACAGTGCAACCATAACCTTTCCGAAAAGGGCAGGCCTGACATTTCGGGCCTCGCCCTTTGGGTTTTTTCAAAAAAAGTGATTCAAGATGATAGTTTGCGATTATGAACAAAGCGAAGTAAAAAAGAGAGAACTGACACAGGCAGAAAAAGATAATATCTGCAATTATGTCGTTGCTCGTTGGACCGCCTGGGCAAAACCTTTGCAAGGCGTGCAAGATAATACACGCGTGATTCGTGACCGTGCCACACCTGCTATTTGTAATATGACGCAGCCAGAAAAGAAAAAAGATTGGCACAGTAATATCAAATTGAACCGTATGTATGAATTTTATAACAAATTATACGGTATATTATATGAAACATTTTATGACAAAATTTCATCGTATTTGAAACTTGGCAAAGATAACCACGACAAAGTTTATAATTTGGCTTTGGACCAAGAAAACAAAAAAACACTTTTGGTTTCCATCAAAGATATGTTGGACACTGGCGAAGTGGTTGCAAGTTCAGAATACAAAACAGTTTATAAAAAAGAAGTTGCGACAATAGACCATATTGGCGAAGTTGACCCAAATTCTATTGTTTCAATTCGTGAAAATTCTTTTGTGTATCGCAAAGAAGTCAGCAAACGCTTGAATTTTATTCGTATTGACCCGTGCAATTTTGTGTATGACCCACTGATTACACCTTGCACGGACGACTTCTATGAATGTGACAAAATTATCAAACAGTGGAAAACTCGCCGCGAAATCTTGTCAAACAAGACCTATGAAATTGACCGTCAGGCGTTTATGGAACAGTTTGCAGAACAGGAAACGCCAAATGCGGAATCACAGGACGAAAACGACACAAATTCAACATATCGTTATAACCAGATTGAAGTTTTGACGATGTTTGGAACATTTTATATTGGCGGAAAAGCGTATGAAAATTATGTTGCGGTTGTTATTGGACGCACTTTCCTTGCGTTCTTCGCACCAAAAGGTATTTACACCCCTGATGTGTATTATTTCCCATTCCACGCCCGCGGGAACGGTGCTCGTGGTATATCACCATTGTTCTACATCGCTGACCTCTGCCAGGCCGAAGAAGATTCGTATAATCGGTCGCGTGATGCTGTGGAACTGTTGATAAACCCAACACGGTATGCCCCGACAGGGTTCTTTGAAGAACAAAAAGTCAAGCAAGAACCAGGAAAAATCATCACATATCGTCTTGGTATGCAAGACCCGAACGCAATTATCAAAGAACAGATTGACGCACAACCTGCGATTCAAAATTTCCAAGAAACAACAAAACAGTTGGAAAAAGAAATTGCTGGTATTGACAACGGTCAGTTGTCCGTAAAATCAGAGGCGTTGACAGAAGAAGAAGTCAAACGCATCGCAGTCAGTGAATCTTTGATACCAAATATGATTATCTCTGGTATTATGCTGAACATCATCAGCCGTTATTTGAAAGATTGTGTGCAGATGATGGACAACGAAGAAATTGACGGCAATATCGTCAAGACCGCTTGGGAATATGCAAACGAACAGTTGCAGATGCAGAACATTGTTGCGTTGATTGAAAAAGCGGCACAAGCAGACCCGTCAATGCCAAAGTATCAAGACACAGCGGCTCGTGCGTTGCAAGCGATGGGCGTCAACCCAGCAGATTACTTGAACGATGGTCGCACACAGCAGATTATAAATAACTTTGCTGGCTTGTCTGACGAAGTTTTGAAACAGTTGGTTTTGGTTGGCCAGGAAATGCAAGTTCAAGAAAACAATTTGCACAAAGCATCAAAGTTGATGGCACAACTGCAAGATGATGAATATCGCAAACAGTTGCGTGACAACTGGAAAGAATTGGGTGTGTTGCCACCATCGGTTATTGTTCCGAATGGCGATACCACAATGGAAGTTCCTGTGACGCGGGTCACCCCAGAATCGCAGGTGAAGAATAAAGTATCAACAACGGCGGACTAAAATGAAATCGTATAAAGACCTTGTTATTGAAACATTGAACCAGCGTGCGATTATAGACAATCGCCAAGTGGTTGATATGAGTGATGTGACACCATCAGTGCTGATTGCGTTTAATCGTGCCTGCTCTGAATTGCGTGATATGTATAATTGGGTTTGGAATCGTAAAAAAATCGTTTATACAACGCAAGCAGGACGCGATACATACCCGATGCCTTATGGTATTATGAAAGGTATGACTTTAATTGACCAGGACGGCAACAAATGCCCATTGGAATATGCTATTGAATTGACGGCGAAAGACGGTTGTCCGACACAATGGACGCACGACTGGGAAGAAGAAGAAATTGTCATAGCCCCTGCTGAAAAAGACAATTTGCACTTTATGGAACTTGAATACTATGATAAAAACATCGCTTGCATCGGACCGCGTTCTGACAAACGGTTTTTGAAAGAGTTTGACGACACTGGTGCTGCCGCGGCAGCAACAAACCAATTCTTGAATGTGCCAGAACTGATATATGAGGCATACGCAAAATGTATTGTGACTTTGGCCCGCGTATATTTGAACGAGGGTGCACAACCGACAGTATTTGAGGCCCAAAAACAAGAATTTAACAATGCTCTCAACTCTTTGTTGGAGTATGCAAAAACACCATTTTATGATGCACAGAGGTATGAACAATGATGTATAAAATTGACCACGGAAAACTGATTACACCGCCTACCGTTTGGAAAGGCATAATTGGCTATAACAACGACCTTGAACGCCTGTTGGCTGATGGTTGGAAACCGTTGATTACTACTGGTGAGGGTGATGAAATTGAATATATTGAACACGCCGACCATATTGAAGAACGCCACAGTATTCCGCCATACGACTATCGTCAGGCCCGCGAGGCAGCATACCCGTCCTTGGGCGATATGATTGACGCCATTTGCAAGGCATACGATGGTGATGACACAGAATTAAAGAATTTAATGGCCCAACGCAATATCGTGAAAGCCAACATAAAGAAGATTGAACAATGATTGAAACAACGCCCTTTGTGAACCCTTTTCGGAACCTTGTCAAAAAAGTTGATGAGGGTGCGAAAGTTATGTTTCATAAAGGCCAAGTATATGAACAGGTGGTCAAGAAAAAATGTCAACCAAAAACATAAACCTTTTGTGGAAAGATTTCAAAGGTATTCGCACAATGAATACCGTGAACTCTGCATCTCAATTAGGGGCTGATATTGCCCACAACATTCGCTTGTCCAAAGAAAAATCAGGCGAAATGCGTTCAATCGTCACTTCTGGTTGGTTTGAAGAATTTACAGATATGACAGAATCTGTGATACGGTTGGTTTCGGCCAATATATCTGGTTATACCGATGCGGAACAACTGATTGCGTTCACAAAAAGCGGAAATGTTATCAAAGCGTGGTTGGTTATGGGCACTTCTGGCTCTTTGGTCAAAGTGCAAATCGGTGCTTGGTCTGGCGAATCTGATGTCACTGATACCTGTATGGTTCAAATCGGCGACTACCTTGCTTTGGCTGTTGCGTTCGGTTCTTCGCATCTTGGCTTTATTATGTATGCTGCCGCGACACCGACTATTACTGGTGTGACTTGGACCGACTTTTCAAATTGGCATAGTGGCGATGTTATCATTCAAGATACTTCGTTGGGTGCTAACATTAAAGAAATCACCAGCATCAGACAATACGGTGCTCGTTTGGCAATCAACGGAACCACAGAATACAAATCGTCCAGTTCATCTGAACGCATCTTTGGTGTGTGGTTTTCGGTCGCTGGGGAACCAACAAATTTCTCAACGATATACCTTGAAAACGCCACCGAAACCAGTGCTTTCTGTGTGCCGACTGGCGACAAGATTATGCACCTTGAAAATTATCACGGGTTGACCGCGTTTGGCGTCAATCGTTCGTATAACATTACTGGAACGAGCCAAAATGATTATCGCGTATTAGACCTGACCGCCAAGGGCGTTATTGGAAACGCCGCGTTCACTTTGAATGGACAATGTGCGTATGTTGATTCGCAGGCGAACAATATCTTTACGCTGCGTGACAACATTGACGGCACGATTGGTTTTAACGACCCGATTGGAAACGATATTCAGGGTTATCTGACAGATGTTGAAAATGTCACCATCAACACGAATGACCGCCGTGTCCGTATGACAAAAGAAAGCGGACAATGCCTGGTCTATGATGTTGATATTGGCGAATGGACAGAAGAAACACTGAACAAATATGCTCGCGTTGTGACTTTCAACGGCCAAGAATACTATTGTGACAGGTCGGTTCATATTTATTTGATAACAAAAAATTGGACCGCAAAAAGTCAAATTGTTCCGAACGAAAAGGGTTATTATTCACATTATCGCACAAACCTGATTTGGCTTGATTCACAAACATCGGTAAAAAGTCATTTATACCCATTTGCGATAGTTTTGGAACCACGGTCAACAAACATATTCAAAATCAAGTTCACGACAGACCGCGGCGATGTGTATGAGGCAAACATCAGCAGGGCAGGCGTCACAAATGTTGCTACATATTCACAAGATTCAACGGTCCCAGAAGATGGGTCACAATTTGTATCAGACCCGACAGATTTGAGTGGACGCGTATTCTATTCAACAACAGATACAGATTTGTTGGTCACGATTGACAGACCTCCGTTCTGGCGTTATCTGCAAATAGACATTTACACAACGGCAGCAACACATCAAATAAATGTGTCTGGTGTTGAGGCAAAGAACACATTCTTGACGGACGAACAATTAGATTATTAGGGCAAAGAAAATGATAACACAGTTGTATAATTTTTCAGTCGGGTCCTTTGTGATAGCGGAAGAATGGAACGCTAATTTCCGCGTGCTGCACGATACTTGCGTGGAACACGCTGTGGCCATAGAAGATGCGTATGACATTTTGGCTTTTCCTGGTAGTGATTTGTCACAAATCTTTGCTGCTGTTCGTGCCGAACCAAATGTAAAAATGAATCAGGCATATACAAGTTTTATCGTGGACCGCAACACAGAATACTATGTTGGGAATGTGCCAGCACAATCACCAGTGAACATTGTTATTAGAGAGGGTATGGAGGGCGAATGTCGTGTGATATTTACTATACCAGAACTGATGACTTTGGAACCACCGATTGCAATTTGGTATAAAGGTGTTAGAATACAACCAAAGGACGCAACGGCTGATTGTTATGTCAACACTGGCTACTATCAGTATTTTAATGCTGGTATGTATTATGTGATGATTCACGAACAAAACGGCAAAGCACAAGTCAAACTAATATCAGCAGCGGAGGAATAAAATGACAATGCCAAATATGAAAATCTTTCACGCGGGCGAGGGTATTTCGGCACCAGACCTGAATGACAACTTTGACGCGTTGAAACAACAAACAAATCAGAACGAATCTGACATCACAACGATTGCCAACACCTCGTTGAAGATTGACGGGTCCAATATCACTGACGCGACAGTTGCGGCTTTCAACCGTAATATCACTGTGACGCTGCCAACTACGGGCACCGCGACATTGACCGACAATGCCGAACACTTCCTTGCCCCTGCTGGAAACTGCACTTTGAATACTCCGTCTGTGGCACAAGGCGACCAATTCTCGCACACAATCAACATCGCGGTTCAGGGCAGTAATTTCAGTGTGACATTGAAAGAAAATGGGTCAACGATTACGCGTCATTTGTTGAACGGTGAGAATGTTGATACAACTTTGCCATACAATCTGTTGTTGATGTATAATCATTCTGACGGACATTGGTATTATTATATTTCACAATAAGAGGTTTCTATGGGCCGCTTGCTGAACTCTTTTGGTAGAACAAGAACTTTCTTGGACAATTCCGATTATGTAGTGTATCGCAAGAACACCGCTGGTTCTTGGTCTTACACTATTCCTGAAACTAGGTTTTATTATATTGACGCAGTGGGTGGAGGTGCTGGTGGTTGGGCCGTTCACTTGCATCGTTATATTGGGCACGATTCTTATATGCACTTGCCTTTTGGTGGCGGCGGTTCTGGTTGGTCAGATTTTGGTCCTTTTTTTCTGACCAAAGGAACCGTTATAAGTGGAACAGTTGGGGCTGGTGGTGCTGGAAAAACTGACGATATTGGCTCATCAACCTATGGGACATTTACGAGCAACGCTGGCGGAAACACAACTGCTGTTGTCAACGGAACCACATATACACAACAAGGTGGTATTGCGGCAACAATTACACACGAATCATCAGACGAGTATGGAACCTGGACAAACAGTTATGGTTCCCCAGGAACCAAGGTCAACGGAAACAACGGTGTTCGTGCAACAACAACAGGGACTGGCGGTGCGTCAGTTCTTGAAAATGCGGGTTGGGGCGGAAACTCGTCAACACCAATAGGTGGAGGGCTTGATGCAAACGCTGGCGGTGCTGGTTTAATCAGAGTTAGAATAGCAAAGGGCTAAAAATGTCAAGATTATTGAATTGTTTTGGTCGTGTTGAAACCGAGGTAGATACTTCGGGCTACCCGCTTTTGGACACTTCTGTTGCTGGAAACCATACAGTTGAAATGGGACCAGGTATTTATCGTGTTGTTTTGATTGGCGGCGGCGGTGGTGGTGCAAAAATGCACTGGGCGGCAGGGCACGATATTTTTTATCGCTATGCAAAAGGCGGCGTTGGTGCCACGCTTGATTTTTATTTTGAATTGACACAAGCCACAACAGCCACGGTGACACTTGGCTATGGCGGAACAACAGATTCCCCTGGCTCTGATGTAGATGCTTATGGGGCAAATGGTGTCGGTTCTTCCATTACTGGCATACCTGGGTTCACTATTGCGTGTGGGCCTGGAACTGGGGGCTACATTGTGTCGCGGACACCAACTGCTGGAACTATGGGCACGGCTACACTTTCTGGGCCGCTGATTATGCGTGTTGATATGAATAGTAATGACCACCCGATTACATCAACGACAACTTCTGGAACGCGTTCAAACACAAACTGGCCGACACAATCTGCTCTTGGACGCGGAGGCGGTTGCACTGCTGGACAAGGCGGGTATATCTACCCTGGCGGTGCTGCGTATTGCTACATACAGTATTTCAACAAAAACTATTTTCACCAAGAGGACATTTGATGACAATAGAACAGGTCTTTGACAACATTCCGTCCGCAAAAGATTTGTGGGAACAAAATATGCACGAATCTTGGGACGATTACAAAGGGGCCGATATGTTCATTGTTATAGACCAGGGTGATATTGTTGGTGGTTTTGCTGTGTATAGGGACGATTCAGAGGGCGTAAAAGGGTTATTCTGCTCTGGTTGGGCTGGCAGACATAAGAAAGTGCCCTGTGACCGAATTTTGCAGCGTTTAGCGGACACTGTTGGTGACATATTATTCAAGACCGACCAGCGTGCCGCAAAATTTTTATTAGAAAAAATCGGAAAAAGGGTCAAAATGACCGACCGATTTGTGTATTATGTAATAAGAGGTAGCAAAAATGGGAAAACCGAGTAAAATTGAGGCCGCACAGGTCAATGAAAATTATGATTGGGGCGAATTTGGGTCCGCAAGCAAAGGCGGCGTCAATTTATCACCTACTGCATCACAAAATGTCAAAACCACGCAGCAGGGTATTGCCCAGTATTTAGACGAGTTGATAAACCCGTCTTATGATAATGCGTCTTTCAAAGCACGCCAAGATTTGCTTGACCAAAGCAACGATTTGTATGCCCAGCGTTTAGGGGCACAAGCGATGGCCCGTGGTGCTCGCGGAAATGCTACACAAGCAATTTTGAATAGTATTGCAGCAAATCGTGCGAACGGTATGCGTAATGCTATGACCTCCGAAGACCAGAGAATACAAAATATCTTGTCTGCTTTGTCTGGTATTGAGGGTAATTACTGGCAGCAAAGCAACGCGATGGCAAACAATGTGTTGCAGCGTGCTACGACAAATGCTGCGGCTCAAAATGCTGCAAACATCACAAATACCAACAACTACAACGCTTGGAAGAACAATATGATAAGTGGTGCTGCAACGATTGCTGGTGCTCTTATTGGTGGTCCAGCAGGTGCTGCGTTGGCAGGAAGTTTAGCAAATGGTGCTACGGGTGATGGACTGGTTAGAGATGTCAACGGAAATGTTGTTGGCAACGCTGGCGGCTATGGCATCTATGACCCGAACTATATTGAGTATTAAACGAGGTTGATATGAACGAAGAAAATAATGCTTTAACACAACTTTTGACTGGTGCTATTCAGGTGATGGCAACCCGCCCACAAAAGACATCAACCATAACTGACGCAACAACTTCTTCTATGCCTTATGCTTATGATAATATGGTTGCCAACCGCGACCGTATTGGGCAAGCCACTCGCGACCTTGACGAGGCACTTAAACTGAAAGAAACCACGGCATACTCTTTACTGAACGCCCTGGCCGCAATTCCTCAACAACAGGGCTACGGTTCTTGGTTGACGGACTTTGCTCGTTCTTTGGGTGGTGGAATGTCTGGTTCTATGAACGCATATATGTCGCGTGCTGCTCAAAAATACGAAAACGAAATGAAAGACCTTGAAACTATCTTAAAGTATGACAAAGAGATGGGTAATGTTCAAAATGCAGTGACAAGACAGTTGATGGGCTATACCCCGATGGAATATGCTGGCGGAAAAACCGCAACAGGTGGAACTGGCGGAGGTCAATCTTTGGCTGGCGTTCCTGTCAATAATTTTGGTCGTTCTGTGGGTTATGACCCTGCGGCCAATGTTCCTGACTTTGGTATGTTTTCTCGCACTGCTTTGGACGATTCTCAAATTTCAACGCCGTTCAAATACATTGGTGGAGGTCAGTCAATATCAAAAGGTATTACAAACCCAGAAACAAGACAATGGCTGCAAACAACTTGGCAAGACATTTCTGATAACATTTTGAAAGGTTCCACCCTTGATTTTGTTGGTGCCGCTGGTTCTGTGCGTATTGCAGATACCGAAGAAGAAAAGCGTGCGTTGTTGGGTGAACTTTATAACTATAAGAACAAGAGCCCAGAAGAATTACAACAGTTGTTGATTCAAGCCCGTAATAATTTTGTGACAACAGGTTTGAGAAAAGCAAGAGAACAAGGTGTTCCTGTCACTTCTGATGAACTTGTGAATTATTGGAACTCTGCGTTCACTGTGCCAAATTATCTGCAATCTGCAAAAATGTATAACACTGCTGATGCAGGGAAATTTACAGGCGAAAAACAAAAAGCAGACGAAGACCCGTGGGCAGCATATCGTGTTCCTGCGGCAAAATAAAGGTGGTTGATATGCCAGTAAAAATAGATAGATTCAATTTTTCTGACCAGACAATTAAAAATTTTGACCGTGTCGGCATCACACCTGATATGCTGAAAGGTTGGATTGACGATGGTCGTGCTAATGGTATTACAGACGAAAGAATCAAAGATTTTATCACTGACAAATTTCATAAAATGAACGAACCTTATGAACGCGGTGGAAACACTGGCGGAGGACTTCGTTATGCGTTGTCTAACCTGCCTATTATTGGTGCTGGAATAGACGAGGCGGAGGCAGGCGTTCGTTCTTTGTTTGGCGACAAGTCGTATGAAGAATATCTTAAAAATGCCAGAGATAGTGCCAAGGGTGCAGAACGCATATTCAAAGAAGAAACCAAAGACAGTAATTGGCTTGTCAGACACGCACCATCTGCGATAAATATAACTGGAAACGCTATGTTGACTGGCTTGACAGGCGGGGCAACTTTGATGCCGTGGGTTTCTGCGGGCCAAGGTGCCTTGGAGGGTTATTTGCGTGGCGAGGGCGTTGGGAACAGGGCCGCACAAGCGGGACTTGGCGGGGCGGTTGGTTATGCGGTGCCAGCAGTTTTGAACAAAATTCTTCCAACGAAGACCGTTCAAGCAAACACTTTGAAACAATTATCAAAATCAGGCAACCCATTGGAAAAATACACTGCCGATGCCATACGGTCTGGCACAACGCCAGAGCAAGTTATTGCACAGCGTGTTGAAAAGGGTATGCGTCCGCAATTATGGTCTGACATCAACCGTGCATCTGTTGGCGAAAGTGTATTCCGCAAAAGTATGCAAAAATCTGCATCAAAAGCAATTAGCGCGCCTTATGAAGATTATGTTGAACAGGCCATCAGAAAAGAATTGCCAGAATATGCTGATGCGTTCGCCGAACAATATGCAAAAGATGTCGCAAAGAAAGTTGGCAAAAAGACGCTTGTTGAGGCAGACAAACGCGAATTGGTTATGAACGCCGTCAATAAAGTCACAAAGAAAGCAGCGGAAGAAACAAAGCAAGTGATGCGTAAGGTTATGAATCAAGTGCGTGCGAACCGTGGCGTTGCAGATGAGATGACTTCAAGGGCCGTATTTCGTCCTATCGCCCCAGATTCTGGTGCTATTTATAGTTTCTTGCGTAGAGGCACATCGCCGTTGCGTAATATGTGGAACTACGGTTTGATGAACACAGTCAAAAACAATTATGGCCAATACATACCTGATTGGTTGCGTAGTGGTCTTGATTCTGTTATTGAATCGTGGCAACAAGGTGCAATAAAATAGGAGTAGAATATGGCAAAAATGATGCCTGTCCCAGACAAAGAATGGACAAAAGCGGCGGCGGCCCGTGAAATTATGGACTGTCAAAAATCGTTGTTGGAATTACAGCGTAGTTATTTTGGTGTAATTGGAACGCTTGAAGAGGGCGAATATAAGCGTGCAACAGAAACGATTAAAAACCTGATTTCTGACATTAAAAACCACAATCTTATTTTACAGGCGTTGTTGCTTGAATTTGACGGTGGTATTCCAATCGGGGAAGACGGCGTTGCAAAAGCACTGAAAGATTTGCGTGATGCGATGAAAGACACAGACGAAGAATAAGGGGGCGTAGATGTCCGACAACAAATTCATAAAACATTTGAGAGGCGAACCTGCTGACAAGTCCGTTATGGAAATCAAAAACCAACGGACCACAACTTCGTTTGCAAATATGCCAGAGGGCACCTCAAATGCGAATGATGTGTATTCGGACCATCGTGGCAACGCTGCGGCAGTGCTGAAAGGCACCGAAAACTGGAAATTGAGTGGCAGCGACCTTATTCAAACGACTACGGTTTATGGTGATGGTCGTGACCTCACTGATTCTTTTGAGGCCGCTGGAAACGGACTTTGGGTGAACGCATCGCACACATTTGCGAACCCAGCCGTATTCACCGCAAAAACCAAATGGGTCTTGAAACTTTGCGGACACAGTTTGGACACCGCGGTCAATAACACAATCAGTTTTACATTATTAGTAAAGTTTGGCCAGGCGATTACGATTGCTAAAAACTTTGAAATCAGGGTTGAATCATTTGAATTTGCCGAAGAAATGGTCATAGATTTTGATGAGGGCTATGGTAATGTCATCAAGGCAGCCGCAGGGTCACAAATGACAGTTCAGTTGCTGTGTGCTGACCCTGACGCGTCTGCTATCATATACAACGGTATGACCGTATTCACAGCGTTGCAACGCCGCGTTGATGGTGATGCCGTTGCGTCCGACACCAAGACATTTGAAGAATTAGAGGAAATTTCAGATGCTCATATTTCCAACAAAAACAACCCACACGAAGTCACGAAAGCACAGGTTGGTTTAGGCAACTGCGACAACACTTCTGACCTTGATAAACCTATTTCCACTGCGACACAGACCGCTTTGAACGGCAAAGTTAGCACGGACGGTTCGTCAACGATGACAGGTGTTTTGAAAATGCGTGCCAGTTCTTCGTTTCAGTGTGCCATCGCACCGTTCTGGGACGGCGTTGGGTTTTATAAACTGAATGACGATGATTCCGTGACACTGCTTGCGTCTATGGACACCGATGGTTTGGTTCCTTGGGTGAACAATACATACGACATAGGTTCGTCACTGAAAAAATGGCAAGACCTGTATTTGTCGGGCACGGCGTATATTACAAAAATCAACAATGGTTATGACTTGTTAGTTCCTGCAAAATCAGGCACCTTGGCAACCAAAGAAGAAGTTGATTTGGCTGCAAACTCTGGTCGTATGATTTTGGACCAGGGTGTTTGGTATGCGAAAATGTATGCAGCAACCGTGGCACCTGCGGCAGAAAACGGAACAAATTACGCGGACTTTTCGCAGGTTGACGGTCAAGGCAACCCGATTATTGTGACCTATAACCGTGTCAATGGTGCGTGGGTTCAAGACCAAACTATTACTCCGCCTACTGATTATGATGGTTATGTGGCCATCACAGCAAAGATTTGGGACATAGCGGAACAAGCAGGACAACAAGGTGGTCGTATTTTGTGGAACCATCAAAGCAAAGAGTTCACGCCATACCCACAAATTATTTCGTTTGATGGGCAAAACATAACAAATAGCACTTTCAACAACGGTTCTATTACTGGAACCACAACAATTTCAGGAACTGCTATTTTTACTGGTGCAACCAATATAAAACATAGCCAAAACACAACAACATCAACAACTGCCACAAGTAAGTATTTTCAATTTGTTGACGCAGATAATCGTGATGTTGGTTGGGTTGAAAGCCGTATCAACAATAGCGGCGAAACTGGTTGGAATTTAATAAATATATGGTGCAGAACCCGCGATAGCGACAATAACATAATTGACAATTCCTTGCAGTTATCTGCACGCACAAACGGTGAAGTGACGGCAACAGCGGTCAACCCAAATTCTGGGGCTAGCACGACTTCAAGACAAGTTGCAACTGCTGGTTGGGTCAACAAACGCAGAATAACCCAAGATACCAAAAATGTGACATTTGCCGCAAATTCAATGACCGTGAATCTGTCAGATGATGCGACAATGTATTTTATTGACGCAACAGCCGACACCCAGATTACAATCAACACAGCCAACATTGGTGTTTCAGAGGGTCGGGCCAAAACATTTGAAATACATATTGCTTGCGGCTCAAATCTTCCAACAATCACTTGGTCTGGTATTACAAACTGGTTGAAATATAGTTTAACTTCACCGATTGAAACAAACGCCACAAGTATATTTGCTATTCGTGTCCAACGCCGCCCATCAGTGACCACAAATACGGTTGTGGCTAACTATGGGGGTGCCTACTAATGCTGAAAGTTCCGTATGACCCTTTGATGCACGGTCCTACATTAAAACTTCCAGTTGATAGGGCCTACCCAACACAATATCTTGAAAGTGAAGTGGCATCGGTCAGCGGTGCCAACTATGTCATTTATGAAGTGCCAGCAGACGGTTTTTATCGCGTGACGGTCTGTGCAGCAGGCGGACGCACATCGGAGGCCATAGCAGGTGGTGCAGGCGGAAAAACAACCCAGACAGTTTATTTATATAAAGGCACAAAATGCTTGCTTTGGAGTTCAGCAATCGGTAGCAATCGTTATACTGGCGGACCAACGGGCTACCCAGTGCCAACAGACCAAGTATTAGGCGGAACAGGTGCTACGGGCCATTCCGAGGGTGGCGGAGGTGGCGGAAGTCCTACAAATAACGGACGCAACGCATCACACACTGACGGTGGTTCTGGTAGTGGTGGTGCTGGCTTTATTGCTGGTATCAACAGACGCGTCACACCGTTGACACATACCGAATCTGCGTGGTCGCGTGAATTATCGTCCCTTGAAAGTTGGAAAGTTTCATCGTATGCCGTATGGCACGCGTATTGCTATATTTTATGCGGCGGTGGTTCTGGTGGTTGCGGACACAATGACGATGTGCGAACCGCTGGTGGTGGAGGCGGTGCCTGGGGAAATGGCGGACCAACTTCGTATTCCACGGTCGTTGCTCAAACTTCGGGACCTGGTGGCTCTTGGGGCGTTGGGCAAACTGGTGGCCGTTATGGTGGCGGTGTCGCGGGTGCTTGGGCGGTGCTTGATTTTAGCCGCACACAATTTGCCTGGGGACAAGGCGGCGGTTCTGGGACTAACACTAACGGCTGGGCGAACATTATTCGTATTCAGGAATTTTTGCCCGTGTATTTCACCCTTGATATGGGTGGTATTTACGAGGCGACACCGATAACCGCGACCCACGATGCAGGACCAATTACAGGCACAGTGTCCGTGACAAAAGACGCAGGAACGATTACAGGAACGGTGTCCACAACGAAAGACGCTGGGGCCCTGATGGCGATACCGACCGACCCAGACGATTATGATATGGGGCTGGTGACAGAAACACCAACGGTCTTCTATGACCTAAAAACTTTAATGTAAGGAGTAAAAAATGTCAGAAAGATGGCAAATTAGACGCGGCACCACAACAGAGAACAATCAGTTCACTGGTGCCCAAGGTGAATTGACGATGGACACACAGAAAAAACAGTTGCGGGTTCACGATGGCTCAACACAAGGCGGGGCAGGAATAATTGACCCAGTTGTTGCGTTTCAAACACCAAATTCTGGGAATAATTATACTTGGTATCGTAAATACGCCAGTGGTTGGGTAGAACAAGGGGGTTTAACACGAAACGGTGTGAGCACATACACCCTGCCTGTTGCTATGGCCGATACAAATTATTATGTGAACGGAACTTGGAACGGAGGCAAATCATCAGTTTTCTACCCAGCAGATTGGCGGTGCTACCCAATATCTACAACACAAATATATATCAACGCAAAAGACAATACAAATGTGTATTCATACGCTTGGGAAGTCAAAGGTATGGCAGCGTGACGATTTTTTCGTCACAATATAACAAAAAGAGGGTAAAATGACAAAAAAAAGACAAAAATGTGAAGTGTTTAGTCGTTCAATGGGTTATATACGCCCAGTGGACAATTTTAACATTGGCAAGCGTGCGGAATACGAAGAACGCAAGACCTTTCGGGAAAGCGTTATTTTCGGTCATATTCGCAACTTGTTCAAAACAAAGGAGGGCAAAATGCCTTGTGGAAAGAAAAAAGGTGGAAAAAAATAACACCAAGGGGCAGTTTTGCCCCTTTGATTTGTGTATTATGTAATAAGAGGTATAAAATATGTTGCCGATAAGAATTAAAGCGTGCTCTGAATCTGATTTGCGTATGTTGGGCAATTTGGCCCGCAACATTCAGCGTGTTTTGCCTGTGACCCAGGCCGATATTGACGCTGCGGCTGCACTTGGCCAGGGTTGGGTTGTTTGGAAAGTGATTGAAGTCACGGACCCTATTGACAACCTGCGTGGCGGAACGCAGTTGGTTATCAAAGAAAACAGCATCACGCCAGGCAAAAACATTCGCCGTGTTCTTATCGTTTCGGGTCCTGGTGGTGAAACCGTGGTTATTGGACCAGACGAAAGCCCGTTATTGTTGCCAGACGCCATCGCTGATTCTTTGACCTATGTGAAAGCATACGGTGGCACCGAACAGCGGAATCTGCCAGATAATTATATTGAACGGCAGTTTATCTATATGATGGACGGCTCGTATTTGTTGACAGACATTGTGCCAACTTTTGCTGGACATTATGAGTTAGAGATGCAAACAACAAGCGTGACGACAAACGCAACAACATATTTGGGTAGTCGTGACGAAAGCAGTGGTAATGGCGGCTTGCGTTTTGCACACATATCAGACAAAACTTTCAGAATATTAGGTTTTGGTAATGCGTTCACTTCGTCTGGCACAGCAACCAATAATACAAAATACAAGTTTATTTGGGACAACGGTTCTTTCTGGGTGTATTCAGGAACAACCTTGATTCATTCAGGCACCTTTACGGAAGGAACAATGCCAACCACAACCCCATTGACAATAAACGGGTGGAATAGTGGCGGCACTATTGGCGGAAACATTGAGGGAATTTATTTATATTCGTTCAAAGCGTGGAACGGACAAGGCGAATTGGTAATGAATTTGGTGCCAGCAGTGCAGAAAGGCACAGTGCCAGTTGTTGGTTTCTATGATACGGTTAGCGGAACATTTAAGACGGCAACAGCAGGCACATTTGCGGCAGGTGGCGAGGCAGTTCCAAGTCCTGATACACCAATGGACATCGTGTGTAATAATGGGGTGTTGAAAGCACGGCACGCATCGGGGTTGCCGTTGGGGTATACGTTGTTAGATTATTTAGAGAGTAATGGTTCGCAAGAAATAAGGTTGCCATTTTACAGAACAAGTGGTCATACATATAAAG